>Ga0182012_10004571_pt1 | contig 14401 bp, 14 predicted proteins | sample 612S2SmetaG_FD_120486 | JGI IMG/M metagenome (GOLD analysis project Ga0182012, IMG submission 120486) | Permafrost microbial communities from Stordalen Mire, Sweden - 612S2S metaG | ecosystem: Environmental > Terrestrial > Soil > Wetlands > Permafrost | place: Sweden: Stordalen | collected... | reverse complement strand
CCACCAGGCCTTCGCTGCCGATGGTGCCGACCTCGGCGCTGCCGCCGGCGGCGGTGGTGATCACCAGCGAGGCGACGCCGTCGACGGGGAAGTAGACGTGCTCGATCGGACGCGACGCCTCGTACAGGCTGTCCCTGTATTCCAGGGCAACCTGCGACAGATGCGGACGCAGGCGCTCGTAATCGACATCCGACAGCAGCGACAGCAGCCGGTTGGTGCGCGGTTCGCGATGAGGCATGGCCGGTTAGCTCCCTTTGATAGGGGCAGGGCCGAACGCGGCGACCGCGCGGCAAGCGCTAAGGTCAGCGGCGCCTCGGAATTTCCTGGCCGATCATGCGCCGATAGTATCGCCCTTGTGTCGTATAGGCGACTCAATCCTTCGATAGGGACGCTGGGGGGACTCGGATCGGTGGCCGTGGATGCTATATTGGGCCGGTCGTTGATTGTCTGGAGTTGCGACATGGCCTTTCGCCCGCGCGATCTGGCAGACCGGATGGCCGCCCGGCGGAAGCCGGACGATGGCTATCTGCGCGAGACCTTCACGCTGCCGCGCGACAAGGCGCGGACCACGGCGCGCGAGTTCCTCGCCCGTTATCCCAGACAGGCCTATATGAGCGGGGTCGAAAGCTGGCGCGAACTGCCCGGCGGCGACATCGAGTTCACCATGCGGCGGCTGCCGAGCGCCGACTAGGGTCTTTTCCGTTTAGATCAAATCGAAACAGGGCTCTAGATTCTTGTTTCGACGCGTTTTCTTTACGCGAATCGGTATCCACTTCGCTGGAAAACGCTTTGGCGACCGCCAGCCGGCGCGCGCCGTCCCAACTCTTCAGTGCCGCGATTCCGCCACGACGCGGATTCGAAACACCGGCTTCCTCGACTCGTCGAGCAGCTCCATCCGCCATTCGGCGTCTTCCCTGAGCTTGCGGGAAATGGCGCCGACCATGGCGCTGCAGACGCGGGTCAATTCCCTCCACGCGGCGTCGCGGTCGGCAATCTCGCTGCCGTAATCGCAGGTCCCGGAATGTTCGCCGTGCTGGATGCGGAAGTAATATTGCGGCATGACGTCCACCGAAGGATGAGGCCGGTTACGGGCCACGGGATCCACGACCGCCTCAGTCGATTCCCAAAGCCGGGGCAGGGCAATTCCGGTGTTCTACGGGATCAAGCTTGCTGCGGCGCTTGGCAGTGCGCGAGCCGCGGAAGTTCGGATTCGGGAGAGCCTGGGGCGGAAACGGTTCGCGCCGGTGCTCACTCGCTTTCGGTGATCCGGATCAGGCCGTCGCCGGTGACGACCGGACCCTTCGCGGTCACCACCACGTAGCCGAGCGTCACCAGCTTGGCCAGATGAGGCGCCGGTATCTTGGGATCGGGCGATGTGACGGCGACTTCGATCAGCGAGGCGAATTCCTCGGGCGTCAAAAGCTTTGGCGCGTGAACGGTCATTCCTGAACTCTCGGGGCTGGGCGTGCGGACAACCTCGGCCAGTAACATTGAAATCCAGCTGGCCGCAACCGGGCGGCGTCATGAGGGAGCCCCGGACGCCGAAGCCCGGGGCTCGATGTCAACGTCGCAGCTTCCCCCGTGGGCAGTTCGGCAATGACAGGACGTATTCTAGAATGGATGCGACAGACCGTATTGAGTCAGATCAAAAACGGGGATTCGCATAGCAGCGGGGCGAGGTAGGCGATCCCAAGCCAGCCCAGCGTCTCGGCCACGAGCCGGATTCGAAACAGCGGCGCCTCGCCTCCGTCCAGCAGTTCCATGCTCCATTCGGAGTCCGGCTTCAGGTTGCGGCAGCCCTCGACGATGAGGTCACCGCAGACCCTGGTCAGTTCCTTCCAGGCCTCGTCGCGGGTCGCTATTTCGCATGGATCGGATGCGCTGGCCCGTCCGCCATTCTCGGTCCGAAATGAAAAGAGCGGCATGGCAGAAGGCTGCATAAGGCCGCCACGGCGGCCGGTGAAGCTCACCCTTGAGTTGCAAGTAACTCCTAATTTCGACCGGGTTCTATCCGTAGTATTACGGGATCGGTGCCGGCGCAGCTTTCTTGAGCTCGCGGTCGATCCTGAGCTGAACCCGGCGGACGGCCAATTGGTTGATTTTGGTTTCGGTCCTGCCGGTCTTGACCTGGTCTCCGATCCGGAATTGCCATTTCCAGATGCCCGGTGTCGCGGTGGCCGCGACCATATATTCCACACCCTTGTGATTCATGAACATCTCCCGCCGCGATTTACCCCTCGGAGCGGCAATGCTAAGCATAGACTCAAAATTGCATCTGTTCAATATTGCTCGTTTTTGGAATGTGGTGCTTCCGGCCCGCGGAGGCGCCCGGCGCAATCGGTGGAAAAGTCGAGGAAGGGAAGCAAGAACGGCGTGCCCCCGGGGCCGCGGCTTCAGCCGAACATGACGCCTACCCGGCGCGGCTTGCGCCAGACGATGCGTCAAGGCAGGTGCAGCCCGTCGCCCGGCACCACCAGCACGAACCTGCCGGGAATCCTGCTTTCGTCGGATACTTCGAGCGCGGCTCCCGTCTTGGACAGGTTGCGGACCAGACAATTGACGGCGGCGCCGCCGGACTTGACCGTTCCGGCCTTCAGGACAATGTGGCGGGGTGCTCTGCGACTTTCGGCCATCGGGTGCAGGATACCCCCGAATTGTAAGGAACTGGTCAATGCGGTTCCCGCAGCTGGCGGTTGCCGATTCGGACCGTCGGCGGGGTGACGAGTGCAGCCGCTTGCTCACCCCGATACCGCTAATCGAACGCAACCCCGATCCGCCGCTCCCTGCGCCAGGCGACGTGGCATGGTCGCTTCAACTCCTCGCTCTGCACGACCAGGGTGAAGTGGTCCGGGATGAAGAGGGGGGTCACGACCTCGAGCGCCGCTCCGGTCTGTGAAAGATTGCGAATGGTACAGTCGATCGAGCCGCCCCCGAAGTGAATCGAGCCAGCCTTCAATACACGGCGACGCGGTGCGATCCGGTGCTCGTCCATGGAACGGAAGTACAACGGAAATCTGACCGCCGCATAAACGAGAACCCTCCGTATCGTTACCGAGTACGTTTTTTGGCTATTCCACGAAAAAAGAGGGCGCCAATCGAGGCGGCCTATCCGTTGTGATGGCGATGCTTGAGGACTTTTGCGACCATGGGCTGGTACTACTCGGATACCAAATTAGGCCATAAGCCACTGTAATTTGGAAACAGCCGGAGTCCGTAGTCCTACTGAGAACATTTAGAGATGCATTAACCAACCATCGCAACCGGACTTATCCAAAATAGGCCAGTTGTACTTTCGACTTAGGCTACCGAGGGTGGAAACAGGCCAGTACCTCCCTCTCAAAAAGAACATATTGCGAACCTGGAACAAATAGGGTACATTGCCTTACCATCCACGGTTTGCCCGCCGCCTGTTTGTCCCTCTAGCGAATCCCCGCCATAAGGAGCACGACCCATGTCCGCCACTGCCCTGCGTATCGTCGAAGGATCCTCCATGGACAAGACCAAGGCGCTGTCCGCTGCGCTGTCCCAGATCGAGCGCCAGTTCGGCAAGGGCTCGGTGATGAAGCTGGGCAAGAACGACCGCTCGATGGATATCGAGACCATTTCCTCCGGTTCGCTCGGGCTGGACATCGCGCTCGGCGTCGGCGGCCTGCCGCGCGGCCGGGTGGTCGAAATCTACGGGCCGGAATCCTCGGGCAAAACCACGCTGGCGCTGCACACCGTCGCCGAGGGCCAAAAGAAGGGCGGCATTTGCGCCTTCATCGACGCCGAACACGCGCTCGACCCGGTCTATGCCAGGAAGCTCGGCGTCAACATCGACGAACTCCTGATCTCCCAGCCCGATACCGGCGAACAGGCGCTGGAAATCTGCGACACGCTGGTGCGCTCCGGCGCGGTGGATGTGCTGGTGATCGACTCGGTGGCGGCGTTGGTGCCGAAGGCCGAACTCGAGGGCGAAATGGGCGATGCGCTGCCCGGCCTGCAGGCCCGGTTGATGAGCCAGGCGCTGCGCAAGCTCACCGCCTCGATCAACAAATCCAACACCATGGTGATCTTCATCAACCAGATCCGGATGAAGATCGGCGTGATGTACGGTTCGCCGGAGACCACCACCGGCGGCAACGCGCTGAAATTCTACGCTTCCGTCCGGCTCGACATCCGCCGCATCGGCGCGATCAAGGAGCGCGACGAGGTGGTCGGCAACCAGACCCGCGTCAAGGTGGTGAAGAACAAGCTGGCGCCGCCGTTCAAGCAGGTCGAATTCGACATCATGTATGGCGAGGGCGTCTCCAAGATGGGCGAAATTCTCGACCTCGGCGTCAAGGCCGGCATCGTCGAGAAGTCCGGCGCCTGGTTCTCCTACGACAGCCAGCGGCTCGGCCAGGGCCGCGAGAACTCGAAGGCCTTCCTCAAGGCCAATCCGGACATGACCGCCAAGATCGAGGCGGCGATCCGCCAGAACTCCGGCCTGATCGCCGAACAGATCCTGGCAGGCTCCCCCGAGCGCGACGCCGACGGCGAGGAGCCGGTCGAGGAGTGAGACTTCTCGAACCTTGGAGCATGATCCGGAAAAGACGGGAATCCTTTTCCGAAAGATCATGCTTGAACAAGAAGATGAGATCATGATCCGATGTATCGGATCATGATCTGGTCGACTTGAGGTTCGACGTGAGCAGGCGCTGAGGACGTTGAGTTGCCGACGTTCCCAGCGCCTGTTTTTGTTTGTTGTGTAGGCGAGGGCCATGAAGCGCCTGATTCTGACCAGCCAGTCCGGTACAGAACTCTGCCGTACGGAGCTTGCCGACGCGGTGGTTTGTTTCATCTTTCGCTTCGTATGGGGGCCGTTGCCGTCTCCGGAAGAACTGGCAACCTATCTGGCCGAATTCTCGGATAGCCACGGGCCAGGGACTCACTGGTCGACCTATGCTTACCGTTGGCCTCGTGACGACAGCGCCAGCAAGGCTCTGGGATTGGTCGAGCTCTGTCGGCACTGTGAGGTCGTCGAGCTATGGTTCGACACCAGCCCGAACGATCAATTGCAACTGGTTTGGCTGCTCGACTATCTTCATTTTCATCCGGACATCGTGCCTCGGCTGCGATTGCGCCTTGTCGACTTCGATTTGATCCGAGCGTCTGCCGAGGAACTCGGCAGATGGGAGGCGCCGGCGGTCAGCGTGACCCGGGACGAACTCGATACGGCCAGTGCGGCCTGGCAGGCTTATCGGACGGCGACGCCGCAAGCCTGCTTCGATTTGCTCGGCAGGAATTTGAGCGCTCTGCTGCTGCTGAAGCCGGCCCTTCTGGATTTGCTGGAGGAGCTTCCATCCCGTGCCACCGGGCTTGGCGCGACGGAGATGCGGCTGCTGGAGCTGATCGCGAGGGGAAACCTGCGCACCAACGGGCTATTTTATCTCACGACGCTTCGCCAGCGGCGGGTATTCAAAGATCTGGAAATCGGCTCCCTGCTCGAAGGGCTCGGGCACGTCCAGCGACCGGCCATCGCGGGCCTCGACGATGCATTGCGCACCCTTAAGGCCGAAAACCACCGGGGCCGCCACGAGGCCTACCAGCGAAGCCAGTTGTCACTGACCGAGTTCGGCCGGGCGATCCTGGCGCATCAGGAAGACTTCAGCCGGCACAACCCGGTTCACCGCTGGTGGGGCGGCACCGAACTGACCAATGATCGCCTGTGGCGCTTCGACCCGGTTTTGATCGCGCCGTAGCAGGATTGATCGCGCGGCTGATTCGGAATCTCGAGATTTTAAAAGCGCTTGGAGACTCGGGCGCAGATTTTTGGCCCGTTTGTTTCGTGCAAAGCTTTAAGCCGCCTTTTCTGTCATTCCGGGATGGTCCGAAGGACCAGACCTCAGATGCGCAATTGCGCATTGGGGAATCTCGAGATTCCGGGTTCGATGCTGCGCATCGCCCCGGAATGACGCTTTGACCTCACTCCGCCGCCTGCGCGTAATCCTCCATCGGCGGGCACGAGCACACCAGGTGGCGGTCGCCATAGACATTGTCGACCCGGCCGACCGGCGACCAGTATTTGTCGGTCCGCGAGGTGCCGGCCGGGAAACAGCCTTCGGCGCGCGAGTAGGCGCGGGCCCACGCATCGTCGGCGATGTCGTGCACCGTGTGCGGGGCGTGGCGCAGCGGCGAGGCCTCGACCTTCCAGCGGCCCTGCTCGATCTCGGCGATCTCGCGCCGGATCGCGATCATGGCGTCGCAGAAGCGGTCGAGCTCCGCCCGGGATTCGGATTCGGTCGGCTCGATCATCAGCGTGCCCGGCACCGGAAAGCTCATGGTCGGGGCATGGAAGCCGTAGTCGATCAAGCGTTTGGCGATGTCGTCGACGGTGACGCCGCTGGTTGCCTTCAGCGGGCGGGGATCGACGATGCATTCATGGGCGACGCGCCCTTTGGCATTGCGGTACAGCACCGGAAAATGCGGGTCCAGCCGCGCAGCGATGTAGTTGGCGTTGAGGATCGCGATTTCGGTAGCCCTTGTAAGGCCTTCGCCGCCCATCATCAGAATGTAGATGTAGGAGATGGTGAGGATCGACGCCGAGCCGAACGGAGCCGCCGACACCGGGCCGACCGCGCGCTTTTCGGCGCCATCGGTGGCGGGATGTCCGGGCAGGAACGGCGCAAGGTGCGCCCGCACCCCGATCGGTCCCATGCCCGGGCCGCCGCCGCCATGGGGAATGCAGAAGGTCTTGTGCAGGTTGAGATGGCTGACGTCGGCGCCGTAATCGCCGGGCCGGGACAGCCCGACCTGCGCGTTCAGGTTGGCGCCGTCGAGATAGACCTGGCCGCCATGGCCGTGGACGATGTCGCAGATCTCGCGGATATGTTCCTCGAACACCCCGTGGGTGGAGGGGTAGGTGATCATCACGGCGGCGAGATCCCGTCCGTGTTGTTCGGCCTTGGCGCGCAGGTCTTCGACGTCGACGTCGCCCCTGGCGTCGCAGGCCACCACCACCACCTCCATGCCCGCCATATGGGCGGAGGCCGGATTGGTGCCGTGTGCCGAGGAGGGGATCATGCACATCTTTCGATGCGGCTCGCCGCGCGCGGCGTGATAGCCGCGGATCGCGAGCAGCCCGGCATATTCGCCCTGCGCGCCCGAATTCGGCTGCAGCGAGATCGCGTCATAGCCTGTGATGTCGCACAGCCATCGTTCCAGCCGGTCGAACAGCGCGCGATAGCCGACCGCCTGTTCGGCGGGGGCGAACGGATGCAGGAAGGCGAATTCCGGCCAGGTCAGCGGGATCATCTCGGTGGTGGCGTTGAGCTTCATGGTGCAGGAGCCGAGCGGGATCATCGCCCGGTCGAGCGCGAGATCGCGGTCGGAGAGCTTGCGCATGTAGCGCAGCAGTTCCGTCTCGGAGCGGTGGGCATGGAACACCGGATGGGTCAGGAAGGCGGTTGCGCGCTTCAGTTCGGCAGGCAACGCCTCGCGGGCGCCGGCCTCGACCTCGGCGTAAACGAGCTTGCCGCCGAACGCACGCCAGACCGCTTCGACGGTTTCAACCGTCGTGGTCTCGTCCAGCGCGATTCCGAGCGTGGCAATCGGGCCCTGGCCGATCCGCAGGTTGATCCTCTCGGCCCGCGCGCGGGCGACGATCTCACCTTGCTTGCCGCCGGAATCCACCGTCACGGTGTCGAAAAACACTTCCGAGAGGGGCGCAAAACCAAGTTTGCGCAGTCCCGCCGCCAGCACGGCGGCGCGGCGATGGATGCGGCGGGCGATATCGGTCAGTCCCTCCGGCCCGTGATAGACCGCATACATCGAGGCGATCACCGCCAACAGCACCTGCGCGGTGCAGATGTTGGAGGTCGCCTTCTCGCGGCGGATGTGCTGCTCGCGGGTCTGCAGCGCCAGCCGGTAGGCCGGCTCTCCGCGCGAATCGATCGACAGCCCGACGATGCGCCCGGGCAGCGAGCGTTTCTGGGCATCGCGCACCGCCATATAGGCCGCATGCGGTCCGCCATAGCCCATCGGCACCCCGAAGCGCTGCGCCGATCCGATCGCGATATCGGCGCCGAGCTCGCCCGGCGAGGCCAGCAGCGTCAGCGCCAGCAGGTCGGCGGCGACGATCGCCAGCGCGCCCTTGGCGCGCAGCGTGGCGATCGCCGGACGCAGGTCGCGCACCGCGCCCGAACTCGCCGGATATTGCAGCAGGCCGCCGAACACCTCGGCCCTGTCGAGATCGGTCAGGGGATTGCCGACGATCAGGTTCCAGCCCAGCGGCTCGGCGCGGGTGCGCAGCACGGCCAGGGTCTGCGGATGCACCTCGGCATCGACGAAGAACGCGTTCGTCTTCCCCTGCGCGGCGCGTTCGGCCAGCGCCATCGCTTCCGCGGCCGCGGTGGCCTCGTCGAGCAGCGAGGCGTTGGCGACGTCGAGCCCGGTCAGGTCGCAGATCATGGTCTGGAAGTTGAACAGGGCTTCCAGCCGGCCCTGGCTGATCTCGGGCTGATACGGCGTGTAGGCCGTGTACCAGGCAGGGCTTTCCAGGATGTTGCGCTGGATCACCGCCGGCAGGATCGTGCCGGAATAGCCTTGGCCGATCAGCGAGGTGAAGGCCTGGTTCTGCGCGGCGAGTTCGCGCATATGGGAAAGCGCCTCGGTCTCGCTCAAGGGCGTTCCCAGATCGAGCGGCGCCTGCTGCCGGATCGACGACGGCAGGGTTTGCGCCATCAATTCGCCGAGGCTTTTGGCGCCCACCGTCTCCAGCATCGCCGCGACGTCGCGGGGCGAGGGACCGATATGGCGGCGGACGAAGCTGGCGGCGGCCTCATCGGCGGGTCTGCGGTGCGCGGTCATGAGTCGTCCTTGCGGGTCAGGCGGTGTGTTTGGCGTAGGCGGCTTCATCCATCAGGCCGCCGAGCTCGTTCTTGTCGGACATCTTGATCTTGAAGAACCATGCGGCTCCGGCGGCGTCGGAATTGACCAGCGCCGGCTCGGTGGCGAGCGCGCCGTTGATTTCGAGCACCTCGCCGGAAATCGGCGCGTAGACGTCAGAGGCCGCCTTGACGGATTCGACCACGGCGGCGGCTTCGGCCTTTTTCAGGCTGCGGCCGACCTTCGGCAGTTCGACGAACACGACATCGCCGAGCTGCGACTGCGCGTAATCGGTGATGCCGATGGTGGCGACGTCGCCTTCGATGCGAAGCCATTCGTGGTCGGATGTGAACAGCGTGGTCATGATCTTCCTTCGCAGGTTCTGGATTTAAGCGGTTGCAAATTCAGCGCTTGTAGGTGTTGGGAACGAACGGCATCGGCGCGACCCGCAGCGGCAGCCGCTGTCCGCGCAATTCGGCGAATACGGTGCCGCCCACGACCGCCTGCGGCGTCGGCAGATAGCCCATCGCTACCGGCGCGTTCAGGCTGGGTCCAAAGCCGCCCGAGGTGACCGCGCCGATCTGCTCGGATGAAGTCGTGTCAGCGAACAACGGTGCGCCCTCGCGCACCGGCGCGCGGCCCTCGGGGCGCAATCCAACGCGGCGGCGCGGCGCACCCTTGGCGAATTGCGACAGAACCACATCCGCGCCCGCAAAACCGCCGGCGCGGGCGCCGCCGCCGCGGCGGCTCTTCTGGATGGACCATTCCAGCGCGCCCTCGACCGGCGTCGTCGCGGTGTCGATGTCGTGGCCGTAGAGACAGAGCCCGGCCTCCAGGCGCAGGCTGTCGCGCGCACCGAGGCCGACCGGCCGCACGTCGCTATCGGCCAAAAGCGCCTTCGCCAGCCGCTCCACCTGTTCGGCCGGAACCGAAATCTCAAAACCGTCCTCTCCGGTGTAACCCGAGCGCGAGACGAAGCAGGCGATGCCGTCGACCTGACGGGGGCCGGAGTCCATGAACCGCATCGCGGCCACATCTGCACAAAATTTTGCCAGCACCGATTCGGCTTTCGGCCCCTGCAGCGCGATCAACGCGCGGTCGGGGAGCGCTTCGATGACGCAGGAATCAGACAAATGGGCGCGCAGATGCGCCTCGTCCTCGGCCTTGCAGGCGGCGTTGACCACCAGGAACAGGTGATCGCCGAAATTCGCCACCATCAGATCGTCGAGAATGCCGCCGGAATCGTTGGTGAACTGGGCGTAGCGCTGTCGACCCGGTGCAACGCTGAGTATGTCCTGCGGCACCAGCCGTTCCAGCGCCAGCGCCGCGTCCGCAGGATCGCCGGATTTCGCGCGCAGCGCGATCTGGCCCATATGCGAGACGTCGAAGAGGCCTGCGGCATCGCGGGTATGCAGGTGCTCCCTGAGCACGCCGGCCGGGAATTGCACCGGCATCTCGTACCCGGCGAACGGCACCATCTTGCCTCCGCAGGAGGCGTGCAGCGCGTGCAAAGGGGTCTGTTTCAGCTGATGATGTTCATCGCGCGCAAGCATCATGGGGCCCTCGCGGTTCCCGGGGACCATCCCCAAAAACCCTTCGAAGCCCCATCTGTCGCTGTGCCTGAGAGTATTATCCCGTCGGCGGCCGCGTCCGGGCTTCAGGCCCGTCGGCGTCTCTTTCCAGATGCTAGTAAGTCACGCGGTCCGTTTGCCTGAGAGTTTCCGGGGCGGTTGCTCCTTCGGCGCCGGCATTTAAGCCGATCTCTCCCGACGCGACTGTCTTTCAACAGATAGGAGGAAAACACGACCGCGCCAAGGCTGTCAACGCAGCTGCAGCAACTATCAACCGCTGCGCGGCAAGCCCCTGATCTCCTGCACACTTTCTGGACACCGCGATCCCCCTTGTCTAAAAGCGGTGCGGGACAAATGCCGGTTTTGCGGCAAAATCCGGTTAGTTTTGCGATTGGATGGACATGAGCGGCGTCAACGAGATCAGGTCGACATTTCTCAAATTCTTTGCCGACAACGGCCACGAGATCGTGCCGTCGTCGCCGCTGGTGCCGCGTAACGACCCGACGCTGATGTTCACCAATGCCGGCATGGTGCAGTTCAAGAACGTCTTCACCGGTATCGAGAAGCGGCCCTACCAGCGCGCCACTACCTCGCAGAAATGCGTGCGCGCCGGCGGCAAGCACAACGACCTGGACAATGTCGGCTACACCGCGCGGCATCTCACCTTCTTCGAGATGCTCGGCAATTTCTCGTTCGGCGATTACTTCAAGGAGCGGGCGATCGAGCTCGCCTGGAACCTGATCACCCGGGATTTCGGACTGAAGAAGGACAAGCTGCTCGTCACCGTCTACCACAACGACGACGAGGCGGCGGGGTATTGGAAGAAGATCGCCGGGTTCTCGGACGATCGCATCATCCGGATCGCGACCTCCGACAATTTCTGGGCGATGGGAGACACGGGTCCCTGCGGGCCGTGTTCGGAGATCTTCATCGACCGCGGCGAGCACATCTGGGGCGGTCCCCCCGGCAGCCCGGAGGAGGACGGCGATCGCTTCCTCGAGTTCTGGAACCTGGTGTTCATGCAGTTCGATCAGGTGACTAAAGAGCAGCGCCTGCCGCTGCCGCGCCCTTCGATCGACACGGGATTGGGGCTGGAACGCATGGCCTGCATTCTGCAGGGCGTCGACAGCGTGTTCGAAACCGATCTGTTCCGTGAACTGATCGACGCCACCGCGTCGGCGCTGGGGCACGGACCGCAGGAGAAGACCGTCGCTTCGTTCCGGGTGATCGCGGATCATCTGCGCTCGTCGGCCTTCCTGATTTCCGACGGCGTGCTGCCCTCGAACGAAGGCCGCGGCTATGTGCTGCGCCGGATCATGCGCCGGGCGATGCGCCATGCGCAGCTTTTGGGCGCGCGCGATCCCCTGATGCACCGGCTGGTCTGGGCGCTGGTGCGCGAGATGGGCCAAGCCTATCCGGAGCTGGTGCGCGCCGAAAGCCTGATCGAGGAAACCCTGCGGCTGGAAGAGACCCGGTTCCGCAAGACGCTGGAACGGGGCCTGACCATCCTCGACGAGAAGAGCGCGTCCCTGAAGAAGGGCGACATGTTCGACGGCGACACCGCGTTCACGCTGTACGACACCTATGGCTTTCCGCTCGATCTGACCCAGGACGCGCTGAAATCGCGCGGCATCGGCGTCGATATCGCTTCCTTCACCGACGCGATGGACCGGCAGCGCGAAAAGGCGCGCGCGGCATGGGCCGGAAGCGGCGACACCGCGACCGAGAATGTCTGGTTCCCGCTGCATGAAAAACTCGGCGCCACCGAGTTCCTCGGCTATGAGACCGAGACAGCTGAAGGCGTGGTGGCCGCACTGGTCCAGGACGGCAAGGAAGTCGACAGCCTCAAGCCGGGCGATTCCGGCGCCATCGTGCTGAACCAGACGCCGTTCTATGCGGAATCCGGCGGCCAGGTCGGCGATACCGGCCTCATGACCGGCGAAGGCGTGCGTTTCCGTGTCACCGACACCCAGAAGAAGGCCGGCGACCTGTTCGTGCATCTCGGCACCGTCGAGCAGGGCACGCTGAAGCCGGGTGTGGCGCTGTTGCTCGAAGTCGATCACGCCAGACGCTCATCGATCCGCGCCCATCACTCCGCCACCCACATCCTGCACGAGGCGCTGCGGCAGGTGCTCGGCGATCACATCGCCCAGCGCGGCTCGCTGGTGGCGCCGGACCGGCTGCGCTTCGACTTCGTGCATCAGAAGCCGATCTCGGCGGACGAACTCTCCCGCATCGAGGATATCGCCAACGCGGTGGTGCTGGAAAACGACGAGGTCACGACAAGGCTGATGGCGGTCGACGATGCCCGCGATGCCGGCGCCCGTGCGCTGTTCGGCGAGAAATACGGCGACGAGGTCCGCGTGGTGTCGATGGGCAAGACCGCCCGCGAGCACGGCGCCAACGTGCTCGGCTGGTCGGTGGAACTGTGCGGCGGCACCCATGTGCGCCGTACCGGCGATATCGGGCTGATTTCCGTGACCGGCGAAAGCGCGGTCGCTTCGGGCGTTCGCCGCATCGAGGCCCTGACCGGCAACCATGCGCGCAAGCATGCCAACGACACCATGGCGCTGGCCAGGAGCGCGGCCGCCGAATTGCGCACCACGATCGACGACCTGCCGGCGCGGATCGCCTCGCTGATGGAAGAGCGCAAGAGGCAGGAGCGCGATCTTTCGGAGGCGCGCAAGAAGCTGGCAATGGGCGGCGGGGCGCAGGCTTCCAACGGATCGGCGGCGGACGCCGGCGTCCGCGACGTCGGCGGTGTCAAGCTGTTGGCGCGCTCGGTCGAAGGCATTGAGATGAAGGATCTCAAGAGTCTGGCGGACGACGGCAAGAAGCAGCTGGGCTCCGGCGTCGTCGCCATCGTCGGCGTCACCGGGGAGGGCAAGGCCGGGGTGGTGGTCGGCGTCACCGCCGATCTCGTCTCGCGCTACAACGCGGTCGATCTCGCGCGTGTCGCCTCCGAAGCGCTGGGCGGCAAGGGCGGCGGCGGGCGGCCCGACATGGCGCAGGCCGGCGGCCCCGATGGTGCCAACGCGAATGCCGCGCTCGCGGCGATCGAAAAAGCGATGGCAGCAATCTAGTCGCGGCCCGGCGCGGGGGGCTGCGAATTCATCGCGAAACCTCGCCGTTCAGCTCTTGCGCAGGAACACGTAGTCCGCGGAGTAGGGCATGCTGCGGAAGCCGCCGGCCTTGTCGCAGGCGCCGTCGAGCTTGCCGCCTTTGGTATTGATCCGCTGCACCGTCGTGGCGCCGGTGAGGACTCCGCTGCCGCGCTGGGCGACCACGTCGAGCTTCAGCCAGGGGATATCGTCAGTTGCCGTGCCCGGAGCGTTGCCGGCGACCTTGCCGGTCACGGCGCTACCGTCGCTGTGCTCCCAGTTCGGTCCGGCATAGTGGCGGCCGACGGTCTTGCCGTCGACCAGCAGGGTCGCAATCGGCTCGCGGAACGCCCAGGCGAGTTTGCCGTCGTTGCCCGCCTTGCATTCGTAGACCTGCGCGCCCTCGGCATGCACGCTCAGGATTGTGGCTTCTCCCGGCGCCGCGATGGCGCCGGGAAGCGTTTCGGCTGCGGGCGCACCTGTCAGCGAGCCCAGCAGCAGAAGCAGCGAGAGGCAGACCTTGTCACGAAACCGCATGATCCTAACGCTCCCACGTCAATCCCTGAGGAAAACAGTTCCCGCTTCTTCTAGCGTTCAGGCCATCGCCTTGGTGAGGTTTTCCGCGACCTTGTCGAGGAAACCGGTGGTGGACAGCCAGCGCTGTTCGGCGCCGACCAGCAGCGCGAGGTCCTTGGTCATGAAGCCGGCCTCGACGGTGTCGACGCAGACCTTCTCCAGCGTCAACGCGAACTTTTCCAGCGCGTCGTTGTTGTCGAGCTTGGCGCGATGCGACAGGCCGCGGGTCCAGGCGAAGATCGAGGCGATCGAATTGGTCGAGGTCTCCTTGCCCTTCTGGTGCTCGCGGTAATGCCGGGTCACGGT
>Ga0182012_10004570_pt1 | contig 14403 bp, 10 predicted proteins | sample 612S2SmetaG_FD_120486 | JGI IMG/M metagenome (GOLD analysis project Ga0182012, IMG submission 120486) | Permafrost microbial communities from Stordalen Mire, Sweden - 612S2S metaG | ecosystem: Environmental > Terrestrial > Soil > Wetlands > Permafrost | place: Sweden: Stordalen | collected... | reverse complement strand
CTCATCGGAGTTGGCACTCACGAGCACCGAGATCTCACCCCTCTCAGTGAATTTGACGGCGTTGCCGAGAAGGTTTAACAGCACTTGGCGGAGGCGATCTGGGTCACCGATCAAATGGGCCGGCACATCGTCGCTGATCCGATAGCTGCTTCGAAGGCCTTTGGCATTGGACTTTAGAGCAATTACTTCCACCGCTTCACGGACGACTTCAGCCAATTCGAACCTCACATCTTCGAGTTCTACCTGACCGGCTTCGACCTTGGAGAAATCGAGGACATCGTTTACGATCTTGAGCAGGTTGTCACCCGTTCTTCGAAAGACCCGTAAATATTCGCGCTGCTCCGAGTTCAATTGAGTTTCCGAGAGGAGTTCCGCCGCACCCAGAAGAGCATTCATGGGAGTGCGGATTTCATGACTCATGCGCGCCACGAATTCACTCTTAGCGGCAGTAGCGCGCTGAAGTTCGCGGCTCAACTTGGCGATTCGCTGTTGATCAAGCAGTGTTTGGTGGGAATGATGCACCTGCGCCTGAGCTTCTCTGAATTGTTCGTCCACCTCCCCAATGAGGAGAAAGGATCGCTCATTTAACTGAACGGCAGAAGCACTTAGATGAATTTCCTGCTCCTCGCCAGTAGTCTGAGTCCAGTAATCCGAGCGCAAGGTTTGACGATTTTTTGGGTCACACCAGAACTCCTGCGCATCGAGCATGAAGACTTGAAGAAACGGGAATAAGTCGGACAGGGAGGCGCTGTTGGCTCCAGCGCGGGACACGAGACCTAGCCAACCTGGAGGGTCACCACAAAGCGAGAACGAGTCGAGACCCACTCGCTCAAAAACAGCATAGCCGAGGGCATGCAAGAGACCTAGCTCAAGAGGCGAAGTCACTCTTCACCATCCTCACTAGTTGCTAACACCATTTCCGCCAGTGCGCGAAACATCTCTTCCACGCCTTCGCCCAACTTGGCACTTGTTTCAAAAGTGGGCCAGCCACACTGGGCTATATCCGCAGGTTGAACCTCCCAACTCTCACGCAAGTCAGTCTTGTTAATGACGAGCACAAAAGGTAAGTCGCCGAGTTCTTCCGTGATGCGCCCCTGAATGTCAATCGCCTTAGCAAGCGTTGCGGCGCGGCATCCGTCGGCAACCAAAATATAGCCAGAAGCTCCTCTAAGATGCTTTGTCTTGAGTTGGGCTAGGGCATCTTCGCCTGCCAAGTCCCAGAGCATCAACGCGACAGAATCATCGCCAACAGTGATATCTTTGCGGTCGATCTTAACACCGACGGTTGTTAGATACGACTCATCGTAAAAGCCATCGACAAAACGGCGCACGAGAGTGGTTTTCCCAACTCCGAATTGGCCGACCATACATATCTTCTTTTTCACAAATACTTGATCAGGAGAACTTCATTACCCTTCGCGCTGTAGATTACTTCGTCGGCAAATTTTTTGGCCATGAGCATGCCGAAGCCGCCGGGCCGCAGCCCCATCTGTTCACGAAGCTCGATATGCCGCATCGGTTGTTCTAAGAAATCTGGTCCGGCCGCGTGCTGAAGTTTTTCCTGCGAGAAGCCTTCGCCTGGATCGCGTATATAATAGACGATGGTGCGGGCAGTGCGTATGTAATTTAGGTAAACAACCTGCCCTGGGTCGAGATGGCCTCCGTGTTCGATGGCATTAACCAATAACTCCCTAAAAGCTATAGCAACATTTTCCCGCTCCTCCCGGCTCAGGTCGGCAGGCAACTCACGAATAAACTGAGTGAGCCGCTCGGCGGTAGCGAGTTTACAGCGGATCTGCAATGCGATCCACTGGGGATGATCGGAGATCACAGTGATATCCCCGTCATCAAATGACGCAGATAAAGCCTCGCTCAGGGCCAGGAGCAATGCGTCGCGGGTGAAAGGTTTGGTGACGTAACCGGCCGCTTCGTTCCGAAGTGAGCCCAATACATGGTCAGGGGTGTTCTTGATGGTCATGGCGACAACCTTCAAGTCGGGATGACGGGACCTAATCCGACTGAGAAGAGTTAACCCATCCATGCCAGGCATCAAGATGTCAGTGAGCACCAACTCATAGGGCGCGGACTCCAGAATCTTGAGTGCTTCTGCGGCGCTAGATACATTGCTCGTGGTCCATTCCGTGCCCGCGAGCATGGCATTGACGAGTTCATGCATCGACGGATCATCATCGACAAGGAGGAGTTTCTTGGAATTGGGCACGATCATTGGAGCACACAATTAGAGTAGCTGGTTCGAGCTGGGCCCAAACGAACAAGAGGGTACACGCCTGCTCTATCCGCTTTCGCAGCGCTGTTCGTGGTGCCCGGAATGTCCCCCTTTTCTTGGTTCGAACTGGAGAGCAGCGAAAAAGAGGGGACACGCCTGCTCTATCCGATTTCGCAACGCTGTTCATGGTGCCCGGAGTGTCCCCTCTTTTTCTATGCGGCTTGGGCACCAACTTTCGGGTTCATGTCTTTAGTTCGAATATTGGCGATGAAGGCTCGGATAGCGTCAAGTGAAAATTCGAACCCGTGGTGTTGCGGGTCCCAGGGCTTGCCGGCATTTTGGGCGGCTAGGTAGAGGCGAGCAGCGTCTTTAAGGGCTTCGGTGGCGTTGGTCATTCGCTCCTTTTGGAGGCGGCGGAGTTCGGCGAGTGCCTTATCGCTGCGGCGCGAGAGGCGAGACTCTTGCAGTGAGAGATTGCGGAGTTTCTTCTCATTCATTTCATAGGTGTGCAATTCGATGAGACCAGCGCGGTCGGCGGGCGAGGAATCGGGGAACATGTTCGCGAACTCTTTGCGGCCTCGGAGGTAAATCATTTTTTCGAGGAGAGGGATGCGTTTCAGGCGCCAAGCGATATCGGTAATGGTTTGCACCAAATCTGACTCTTGCTGGCCGACGGGTTTATGCTGCTGCAGGTAACCTTCAACGTGGCGTTGATAGGCAGCTTCGTCATCGGTGGGCAGGAGGACGGTTTGACCGGTGAGGCCAGTTTTGAGAGCGTTGTGAGAAGAGATGGCTTTGCCTTCTTCGGTTTTTGGACCAGTTGAGAACTGAGCGTTGGCGCGGTTCGCTTCGAGGCGATTGGCAGTGATAGCGGCGGTGGAGAAACGGAAATCGGAGATGTCGGTTGGCGGACCGATCGGCGGGATGGGGTTGGTAAAAGCGGTGGCGGCAGCGGCCAGAGAATCGTTTTGAGCGGCTTTACGCGCTTCCTTCCGGGCCTTACGCTCAGCGGCGCGGCGAATGGTGCGTTGGGACATAGGTGACTCCTTGAAAAATTGAAAATGCCCGCGCGGTTGGGGTGACCTCGGGGCTCATCTGATTTTTAGCAGGAGGCAGGAAAGGGCAAGAACGGGATTGGGAGTGAATTCGGACGGAATGAGCGGCAAGTGGTTGGGAGGGCAGCAGATAAAAATATTTGAAGTTTTTGCGAAGTCGTGTGACTCGATTTTTTTGGGGGCTGAAAGTAAGATCCTGAAGGTCACGCAGCCGTGGAATTCACGGATGGTAGGCCATATCTTTAGGGAGATTGCTGGAAGCGAGACGCCGTGGATCATCAGTGCGAGAAGGGCGGTCCAATATGAAAAGAAACCTGCTGGTCGCTACTAGGCAACCGGAATTCTTGACTTTCGCTCAATCCGCAAAAATGGCTGGGGCGGCTGGTGGGATTTGAACCCACGACATCCAGAACCACAATCTGGCGCTACTACCGACTGAGCTACAGCCGCCGTATCTTTCACAGTTTAACATTTACTCTCACATCAGGCTGATTGGGTCGACGTCAATCACGAGTGCGGTCGCCTTCCACTTTTCCTTTTCAGCAAACGCGCGCAGCCTGTTCAGGCTATCGCGCAGGACGGTACGGCGCGCAGCTTTCAATAAAATTTGATAACGGAACTCGCTCTTCACCTTAAGAACTGGTGCTTCGGCGGGGCCCATGACACGCACGCCTTCGGGTTGAGGGTCAAGCAAGTAGCCGAGTTCGGTGGACATGCGCAGAGCGTCCTCCTGCTTGTCGGCGCGTACGATCACATTGGCAAAAGCCGCGTAAGGCGGATAGCGCAGCCACTTGCGAAACTCGATTTCCTTCTGGTAGAAGCCTTCGTAATCTTGTTCGGCGGCGAAGCGGACGGCATAGTTGTCAGGGTTCAGAGTTTGAATAACGACGCGGCCGGGAGTGTCGCCGCGACCGGCTCGGCCCGCTGCCTGAGTCAAGAGTTGGAAGGTGCGTTCGGCGGCGCGGAAGTCGGGGATGCTGAGTCCGATATCCGCCAGCACAATGCCAACCAGCGTGACATTCGGAATGTCGTGGCCCTTGGCGATCATTTGCGTGCCGACGAGGATGTCAACAACGCCGCCACGAAAATCGCTCAAAATGTTTTCGAAGGCGCCTTTGGCTCCAGCGCTATCGCGGTCGAGGCGGGCAATGCGCGCTATCGGCAGATATTCGTGCAGCTCGGTTTCAACGCGTTCGGAGCCGGTGCCGAGGAACTGGATTTGATCGCTAGAACACTTGGCGCAGACGGTTGGAACTTTTGCGGCGAAACCGCACATATGGCAAAGCATGCGGCGCTCACTGCGGTGATAGGTGAGCACGATAGAGCAGTTTTCGCACATCATGCGGTCTCCACATTTGCGGCAGACCGCGAAGCTGGAGAAGCCGCGGCGGTTAAGCAGGAGCATGGTCTGCTCTTTTTGAGCGAGACGTTTGGCGATCTCGTTCATTAAGCTGCGAGAGAAAGTCGCTTGCCGTTTAGTTTCGAGAAACTCGACGCGCATGTCGACGATCTCGACTTCGGGCATGGGGCGTTGGGCGATGCGTTCGGGAAGGCGCAGCATTTCGTATTTGCCTTGGTCGGCGTTGTAGCGGGTCTCGACTGCGGGAGTGGCAGAGCCGAGAACGGCCACTGCTCCGGCATTGCGGGCACGAACAAGCGCTACGTCGCGGCCATGGTAGCGCGGGGTTTCCTGTTGCTTATAACTGCCGTCGTGCTCTTCGTCGATAATCACGAGTCCGAGATTTTGCACGGGTGCGAAGACACCAGAGCGGGTGCCGACGACTACGCGAGCTTGGCCACGTTGGATGCGGCGCCACTGATCGGCACGTTCGGCATCACCGAAGGCGGAATGCAGAATTGCCACTTGCTTACCGAAGCGTTGGAAGAACTGGCCAGCGACGGCGGGCGTCAGGGCTATTTCAGGAACGAGTAGGAGGGCGTTCTTACCGAGAGCGAGCGCGGATTCAATGCTGCGTAGATAGACTTCTGTCTTGCCGGAGCCAGTGACGCCTTGGAGCAGAAATGTTTTGAACTCGTTTTGTTGGAGAGCAGTTTCGATTTGTCGAAAGGCAGTTTCCTGGAAAGGGTTCAGCACGGGCGTGGGCCGGTCGTAACCTGTAGGAGGACGGACGCCTGCTACCTCCAGCTTGATCAATTCGCGACGAGCTAAAGCGCGGGCAGATTCGCTGGCGTGCTTCACCTTGCTCCCGAGTTCGCCAAGATTGTGTGGGCCGGGATGCAGTTCTAAGAATGCTAAGAGCTCGCGCTCGGCCTTTTTGAGCTTGGCGCCTTCGTCGGCACGGCGGGTAAATTCGGCTTCGAGGCGGTCGGCGGAGGCGCGCATGGGGTCGCGCTCTTCCTCTTTGTCTTCGGCCACAACCCAGCCTTTCTTGATGAGACCGCGCAAGAGCGTTCGCGCCTTGGGAATTTTAGAGACGAGTTGGGTGGCGGTGCGGGCGCGCTCTTCGAGCATGGCGAGCAGCCGCAAGGAAGCATCGCTTTCAGGGCGGATGATTAATTGGCGGGCAACTTGGCGGCCGGAATCTGTGAGGGCGTATTGCGTAGACTTGCGTGTCTCACCGCCCAAGGGCAACATGCCCTTCAGCACTTCGCCGACGGGCGCGCAGTAATATTCGGCGATCCACTGGGCGAGTTCGATGAGCTCGCGATCGAGAACGGGTTCTTCGTCGGTAAGGCTCAGCACCTCGCGCAGGTTTTGCTCGGGCGAACCGGTGTCGTGAACGCGCAAGACGATGCCGGTGAGTTTCCGCGGACCTAACGGGGCGACGACGCGGCAGCCCACTTGCACGCGATGGCGAAGGGTGAGTGGAAGTTCGTAAGTGAACTGCCGGTCGAGAGGAACGGGCAGAGCCACATCGCAATAACGGAATGAAACCTCAGGCATCCAAATTGCCGATGTTGGCGAAGGCTTGCTTCAGCGCGGGATAGAGCGACGAATAGACTGCATAGCGTTTGGCGTAAAAGGCGGCGGATTGGGGATCGGGCTTCTTGACCTCTACCTCTTTGACGGCGATCCGGCAAACTTCAGCGGCACATTGGTATTCGCCAGTGCCCACAAGGGCGAGAAGTGCCGCGCCATAGGCGGAACCTTCTTGCGTTTCCAAAGTGGCGACGTCTTGCGCGAAGATATCGGCGAAGATTTGATGCCAGAAGGGGCTCTTGGCGCCACCGCCGGATAGGCGTACTTGCGTTGGCTTAGCGCCCAGGGCATTGATGATTTCCAAGCCGTCTTTTTGGCTGTAGCAGACACCTTCCAGCAGAGAGCGAATTAAATCGGCACGTTGATGGCGGGCAGTCAAACCGACCCAAGCGGCGCGGGCGTTGGCGTCGAGATGCGGCGTGCGTTCGCCCATCAAATAAGGAAGCCAGAAGAGACCGTGGGAGCCAGCGGGCGATAAGGTGGCGTCGGCGGTGAGGCTATCGTACTCGGCGTCGGGGGCGAAGCGATTGCGGAACCATTGCAAGCTTAGACCGGCGCCTTGTGTTACGCCCATCACGTGCCAGGCGTTGGGTACTGCGTGGCAGAAAGTATGAACGCGGCCGCCTATATCGTAGGCGGGCTTTGCGAGATAGGCGAAGACGACGCCTGACGTACCGATCGTGCAGGAAACTTTGCCGGGCTCGACGATCCCGTTGCCAATGGCGCTGGCTGCTTGGTCGCCCGCACCGGCGACGACCGGAGTATTGGGCGCTAGGCCAGTCGCGTTGGCGGCAGCAGTTGAAACTTTGCCGGTGATTTCATGCGATTCGAAGGATTGCGGCAGAGTTTGCGCGTCGAGATTCAAACCGGCGACCATTTCGTTTGACCAGCGGCGGTGGACCACGTCGAATAGGGCTGTGCCGCTGGCGTCGGAAACGTCGGTGGCGAATTCGCCAGTGAGCTTGTAGCGGAGGTAGTCTTTCGGCAGCAGAATGTGGCGAATGGCAGCGAAGTTTTCAGGCTCGTGGTCGCGCACCCAGAGTAGTTTGGGCAGCGTGAAGCCCGTCAAGACAGGATTGGCGATGTGTTCGAGTATTGCGGAGCGGCCTAACTTCGCTTCAATGAAATCTACTTGCGGTTGGCTACGTTGGTCGCACCAGATGAGGGCAGGCCGAATGACCTTGTTCTCTGCGTTCAGCAGGACCAGACCATGCATTTGGCCAGTGAGACCAATTCCTTTTATGGCGCCGCCGTCGATGCCTGCCTCGCGGATGACGCCTTGAATGGCGAGTTGACCAGCGTGCCACCAATCGTCAGGATGCTGTTCGGCCCAGAGAGGCTTCAGCATCTGCATTTCCTGATGCGGCGAAGTAAAGGAATACCGGACAACGCCGACGGAATCAACAAGTAGAGCGCGCGAACCGCCGGTACCAACGTCTAGCCCAAGCCAATACATTTCTTCTCCAAAAGCAACATGGTAGCGGGTTCGACTAGTGAGTAACGGCTTCGCGGGTGGAACTCGTTTGCACGGGCAAGTAGGCGGCGCCTAGAAGGCCGGCGTCCGCTCCCAACAGAGCCTTTTCAATACGAGTGCCTGTTCGCGCGAAGGTGAATGAGCGCTTGTGAACTTCAGCCAGCATTGCGGGGGCAAAGAAATCCCAGGCGGGCAGCGGACCGCCGCTGAGTAGATAAAGTGGAAAATTGAAGGCGTTGATCAGACTCGCCAGAGCGATACCCAAAGCGCGACCCATGGCTTCAAACACCCAGCGCGCACGTTCATTACCCTCTAGGGCAAGTTTGTATACGTCCTCGGCGGTGTTGATCTCATGCCCAAAGTGCATCATCCGGCCCATTGCAGCGATGGCAGTTGCGGAGGCGTGCTTTTCTAGACAGCCTTGATTGCCACAGCCGCATGGATTGCCGTCCGGGAACACCGTCATGTGGCCGAACTCACCGGCCATGCCATGGGAACCATGCAGAATTTTGCCGTCGATGATCACACCGCCGCCGATGCCGGTGCCCAGCGTAAGCAAAATCAAGTCCTTGACGTTTTGACCTGCACCGATCCACTTTTCTCCCAGAGCGGCTGCGTTGGCATCGTTCTCTAAGATGATAGGAATACCCAAGTGCTTTTGAATTTCATCTCGCACAGGAAAGTCGTTGAACCCTGGAAGATTTGAGGAACCAATGACAACGCCCTTGTCGATATCGATAAAACCGGGCACGCCAATGCCGACGCCGCGAAGAAGGCCATCCGAAGCGCGGTGCTCTAATTGACCACGCACTTTTCGAATGGCAGCGACGATTTCGTCGACGACATGGATTGGCCCCGCGTCGTAGTTAGCTGGAGCAGAAACGCGCTCCAAAACTTTCCCGTTTGTATCTACTGCTGCGGCGCGCAAATTGGTGCCGCCAAGATCCACACCGATTGAGTAAGGCCCCATGCCGCATGAATCATAACAAATGATAATTTTCGCTGGGATGGCCACTACCCAACAAGGAGTGTTCGAATGACAGCTTCAGCACGAAAGAAGGCGGCGCCAACTATGGCCACACCCAGCGAGCTTACGATTGAGTCGCGGATTCTGCTGGTTCGGGGACGCAAAGTGATGCTAGATAGTGATTTGGCGGCGATCTACGGCGTTCCCACAAAAGTGTTGAATCAAGCCGTGAAGCGCAATATCCTGCGCTTTCCTGAGGATTTCATGTTTCAACTGACCGCCGAAGAAGGGCGGGAACTTTTAAGGTCACAAATTGTGACCTTAGAAATTGCGGATAAACGCGGTGCCCACAGGAAGTATGCACCTTTTTTTTTCAGCGAGTTAGGGATCGCCATGCTATCGTCGGTACTCAATAGCGAGCAGGCAATTTTCGCAAATATTGCGATTATGCGCACGTTTGTGAAGCTGCGTCAGGCGCAGATCGATCCAGAGGAGCTTGGTCAGCGTCTCGATCAGATTGAATGGCGGCAGAGCGAACAAGGCGAACAAATCCGCGCCGTATTCGACACCATGGAACGGTTGATGGAAGTTCCGGCGGAAGCCGACCGCAAACGGATCGGCTTCCCAACTTCACATTCGCGTGGCAGGGCTATTGCATCGAACGGCCATTAGTCTATTTCTTGTCCGTTAGCGCTGTGACACCTGGCAAGTCCAGGCCTGATAGAAACTCTAGCGATGCGCCGCCGCCGGTTGAAACGTGGGTGATTTTGTCGGAAACACCGGCGGTCTTGATCGCCTTCTCAGAATCGCCACCACCGACGACAGACACAGCCCCCGAATTTGCAACAGCTTTCGCGAGGGCAACGGTCCCCTTATCAAAAGGTGGCATTTCGAAAATCCCCATGGGCCCGTTCCAAATGATCGTTTTTGCGCCGCCGATGATTTTCGAATACTCCTCAACGGTCTTGGGCCCGATATCAACACCAATCTGGTCGGCAGCAATTTCGACACCCACCTCATTCGTTGCACCCGGCTTAATTTCGCGAACCAGCACGTGGTCGACGGGCAGTTGAATTTTTCCACCCGCAGCGTTCAAGAGTTCTTTGGCCAAGCCAATCTTGTCTTCTTCCACGAGCGATTTTCCAGTCGTTTTGCCCTGAGCGCGCATGAAGGTGTACGCCATCGCGCCGCCAATGAGCAGCGTGTCAACAACTTTAATAAGGTTCTCAATCACTTCGATCTTGTCCGACACCTTCGCGCCGCCGAGCAAAGCGATGCAAGGCAGTTCGGGAGTTTTGGTGGCGCGCGTCAGCCATTCAATCTCCTTATCCATCAACAGGCCTGCCGCCGCCACGGGAAGATAAGAAACAATTCCAACGGTTGAAGCGTGGGCTCGATGAGCCGACCCGAAGGCATCGTTCACATAAGTGTCTGCCAGGCTAGCCAACTGCTTTGAGAACGTGGCATCGTTCTCTTCTTCTTCAGGGTGGAAACGCAGATTCTCAAGTAAAAGCACTTGACCGGGTTTTGGCTTCAACGCGAGCGTTTCAGCTCCAATGCAATCGGGCGCCATGCTAACGGGCTTGCCCAACAATTCTTGCAGGCGGGTTGCAACCGGCTTGAGACTCATTTCGGGCCGTGGTTTGCCTTTTGGACGGCCCAAGTGGCTAGCCAAGACCACACCGGCATTGTGCTCAAGGGCGTATTGAATGGTTGGTATCGACGCCCGAATCCGCTTCTCGCTGGTGATCTCTTTCCCGTCTGCCGAAAGAGGAACGTTAAAATCTACCCGGATAAACACCGTCTTCCCGGCGAGATCAATATCCTTAATGGACAATTTGCTCATGCCTTCATTCTAGATGGCGTGATGCGTGGGCTACCCGATTCACCAAAGAGTTCTTTGCACATTATCTAAACGGTAATATTCCGTTCCAGATTAGAGCGGGATACGAGGTTAAAATAGCTTTGAGCCTGCGCTTGGGGTGTAACAAAGTTCTATCGACCCGCACTAAACTGTTGAAGAATTGTGTTCGGTGCTCCGAATAGTACTTTAGACAGGGATTTACGCAATCTGGGTATCAAACTTGCTGTTCTTTTATAAACAATTCGAACTATAATCCCCTTAGGCGGCTTTTTCAAAGGGAAGTATCGAGGTATTGTACCGTACAGGACCGAAGTACTAAGCTGGGAGGCCGAGGAAAGAAAAACGATGTCATCAGCACCAATTCGAGTTTTAATCGCCGATGGGCACCCCATCGTGCTCGAAGGTTTGCGAAGCGTTCTAGGCCACCAACCGACCCTGCAAGTTGTTGGCGAAGCGTCCGACGGTATGGAAGCTATTGAGAAGACAGTGAGTTTGGATCCTGACGTTGTTTTGATGGAACTGAAATTGCCCCGTGTTGACGGGCTCACGGTGCTGCGGAGCATCCAAGCGCGCGCTGGCCGCTCCAAGATTATTCTCTTTTCGTCGTCGGAGAACAAAGAAGAGTTCGTGGAAGCGATGAAGCTCGGGTGCTCGGGTATCCTTTCTAAAGATTCGTCGATTGGCCTGATTGAGAAGAGCATCCAGAAAGTTTTTGCGGGCGAGATCTGGCTCGATTCGAACACGACGGCGGCCGTTATACGCCAATTCGCTTCGCCGACCGACTTTCCAGCGGTTCACGGAGCCACGAATGGAAAAACCACTCGCGAGCGGGCACAACTCAGCCAGCGCGAACGGGAAATCATCATCTTGATCGCCCAGGGGTACAAGAATAAAGAGATCGCTGAAAAGATGTTTATTACTGAGCAAACAGTGAAAAACCATTTGCACAATGTGTTTGACAAGCTAGGCGTTTCGGACCGTCTCGAACTGGCGCTTTACGCAATTCACAATAGCTTGCATCTGCGCTCGTAAATTAAATCGTCAGACGACCTCCATATTTTCTACAATCGTAGGATGCCTAGTCTGCGTGAGGACATCACGAAGACATTCCGTCGCTTCGGTCGTCGCGATCGCACCCTGGATGCTTCGCGCGCCGAAACGATTTTTCCGACAGATCCCCGGGAAGGCAAAGACTTCGGCGCTTATCGAGTTCTCAGACGTTTAGGGTTTGGAGGCATGGGCCAGGTTTATCTGGCGCTTGATACTCGCCTTGGACGCCACGCGGCCCTTAAGTTTCTAGACTCGCGACTGACGTCTGATCCCACCATGCTGAGCCGCCTTTTTCAAGAGGCCCGAGCGGCGTCTAGCTTGAACCATCCCAACATTCTCACCATCTATGAAATAGCCGAAGCAAAGGGTGAACACTTTATTGCCAGCGAGTATGTGGAAGGAATCACCTTGCGCGCCGCACTCGATCGCGGCTTGATCACTCCGAAAGCGGCAATTGAAATTGCTGCGCAGGTGGCGTCGGCTTTGGTTCCCGCGCACGCCGCCGGCATTATTCACCGAGATCTAAAAGCCACCAATATTATGATTCGGCCGGATGGCTTGGTGAAAGTAATCGACTTCGGCTTGGCCAAGTTGCCCGAAGCAAACGCAGCAGCAGCCGGAGCCGTCGGAGAAGCGCCTGGTCTGATCAGCTCTCCTGGCGGCATTGCTGGAACTGTTGAATACATGTCTCCCGAGCAAGCGCGCGGCGACGTTGTTGACCAGCGTTCGGATCTGTGGAGCCTTGGTGTGGTGCTGTATGAAATGGTTGCTGGAAAATTTCCATTCGATGGCGCTACGGAGAGTCACGTTATCGTGGCTTTGCTCGACCACCCGGCCCCGCCCATTCCAAACAGTTCCGCACTTCCCCGCGGCTGCACTGCCATTATTGACCGCGCCCTTACCAAAGACCGTAACAAGCGTTACCAATCTGCCGCAGACATGCTGGCCGATTTGCAAAACCTGGGCGTAACCAAGCAGCGCATCAGCGCTATTAAGCAGTTTGCAGTGCTGGCTGACTCGAGACAGTCGAGCAGAATCGCATTGGTTATTTCGGGTTTCGTAGCGTTGGTGGCAGCGTTTGCCATCTGGTGGTTTCCGTTTCATGGCAAAGAGAGAGTTCTGGGGCCCGCTTGGTTCGAACCTGGTCCGCCAGAACAAGTGACGTTTGATGGCCATGTGAAAGCTGCGGCCTTGTCGCCCGATGGAAAGTATTTGGCCTACACGACACGCGTAGGCGGACAAGAGACGCTACACATTCGGGACATCGCTCACAAAAGTGAATGGCAATTGCCTCCTTATTCGGAAAGCAACCGCGGCCTCACCTTCTCGCCAGATAGCCAGTCACTGTATTACGTATTGCACGATCAACGCGAGTGGGGACGCCTGTTCAGCGTAGACGTGCACGGCAATCTACCGAAGATGCTGCTCGATGACATAGACGGTCCGGTGGCGTTTTCACCAGACGGCAAGGAATTTGCTTTCATGCGGCGCTCGGAGGAGAAGCGCACGAGCGTAGAAAAAATTATCCTGTCCGAGGTCAACGATACCGGAAGCCAGCGCGAAATCGTGCGGCAGATCAATACTCACATCGGCAGAAAGCTGGCTTGGTCCGATAACAGTGATCGGTTGGCCGCAGTCATTTTCAGCCCTGGTCTCCACTCGATCTTGCGAGCGAGCATTTTTCTCTATAGCCCAGACGGATCGTTGCTCCACGCTCCGTTCTCTGAGCCATCCTTACGCAGCATGGGCGCGCCTATTTGGCTTGCGAATACAAACTCGCTCGCTTTAACGGGCGTGACTCCTTGGCGAATTAACGCCCAAGCGGGTTTATACGAGATGTCTGCGACTACCGGAGAGTTCCGTGCGCTACCGTCACCTTTTCTTGCCATTGATAGCTTGAGCGCAGACCGCACTGGTGAAACACTCGCCGCGGTACAAAGAAATCGCTCCGCGTCTTTTTGGATCGCTGGCAAGACATCGGTTGAAGCGCCTGAAAAGATCACTCCAATCTCGGGCACGGATACAAGCAGTCTAGATACTTTCACTTGGGATGAGGATAGATTGATCTTCCCATCGGCTCAAGCTAAGAGCATCAATCTAGTCCGCCTATCTCCGTCCGGATCGATTGAGAAGCTTACAAGCACCGCGGGCTGCATCGAACAAAGTCCGAGCTATGTGAAGTCAAAGACAGCCGTGGTCTATTCGTCGAATTGCGCCACCTTCGGAATCGACTACACCCTTTGGCAACTCGATTTGCGCACCGGAAAGAAGCTGCAAATGACGAACGGTTCGAGTCAAGACGTAGAGCCATCTGCCACCAAAGGCGACTGGATTGTCTACACGGCATGGGCCACGAATATGCCGTTTCTATGGAAGTTGCCTATTGGCGGCGGCACACCTATTCAAATCTCGAACTTGCAAGCGCAGAGCCCGGTGGTTTCTCCCGACGGCAAGTCAGTGCTCTGCCAAATTCGCGAGAGCTACGACGGGCGCTGGCGTTACGCGATTCTTTCATTAGCCAATGGCAAAGTGGAACGCGAACTTCCTGATCTACCTGTAACCGATGTGCGGGCTCAATGGGAGCAAAATGGCAAAACCATCGATTACGTTGATAACGCTGGCACCAGGATTTGGACCAAGTCATTAAGTGGTGGCGAGGCTGTACCGCTAAAAATGACGAACTCAAACCCGATCACCGACTTTTCATGGAACGGCGACGGCACCAAACTAGCCTTCACCACGTCCGAATCGAAAGAGGATGTCATCCTCTTTCACAAGGCGGAAAAAAAGTAGACAATTGGAAGTGAGTAAGGAGTTAGCACGTG
>Ga0182012_10004569_pt1 | contig 14407 bp, 10 predicted proteins | sample 612S2SmetaG_FD_120486 | JGI IMG/M metagenome (GOLD analysis project Ga0182012, IMG submission 120486) | Permafrost microbial communities from Stordalen Mire, Sweden - 612S2S metaG | ecosystem: Environmental > Terrestrial > Soil > Wetlands > Permafrost | place: Sweden: Stordalen | collected... | reverse complement strand
GCCGTCGCTAGTGGAGACACCGGTGCTGTTGATCACACGTGCCGAGCCGACGTCGCTGGTGCTCTTGCCATTGAAGAGACTGCTCGCGTCAACGCCGTTCAGAGAAAAACTATTGCTCGTGTCGCGTTGGCCGTTGGCCCAGATTGGTGGATTGCCCAGCCCAGCGTTCGCACCGGTGCCGGGCGATAGCTCCGCATTCACGCCGGGGGAGAGAATTGCCGCCCCAAGCGGGCTGCCAGTCGGCAGTGGAATTTCCTGAAGTTGCGTCTTGTCCAACACATATCCATTTGTCGTATCCGTCGCGTTGAGCAGTGGCGTTGATTCCACCGTGACCGATTCAGCCACGGACCCCACCGCCAACTTGCCCGGCAGTGTGATCGTTCGATCGGCCTGCACAACGATGCCCGGAACTCGCTCCGTCGTAAACCCATTGAGGGTGAACGTCACGGTATAGGTTCCAATGGGCAGGTCGACCAGTTGATAGCTCCCCGCGGAGTTCGTCTTGGCCGTCCGGACGAGCGTTGTCGCATCGGATGTCGCCGTCACCTCGACGCCTGGGATCGCACTGCCGGATGGATCCTCTACGGTTCCTGTGATGCCTCCCAGCGTCTGTTGCGCGAACGTTGGCAGGGTCATACAAAAAATTGCGAAGAAAATTAGAGCGAGGGTTGAAAGTCTCTTCTTGAAATACATCAATGCGCTACCTCCTGAAGATGAATCGCGTCCAGCGCCGCTGCTTGTCGATATGCTTCGACACTGCATCCGCCGGGCCGTCGACGATGGCTGGCACGTTGCTGTTGTGTAGGGGCCCGCAGGTTTTGACCTGCTGAAAATCCGAGGATCTATTTAGGTGCGATTGCTGGATGAAAACTTGCCGTTCGGTTTTAGATAGACCACTGCGTTGCCTCCAAAAGTGTGTTCGGGGGTAGAGCGCTGCCTGGACTGCATGTTGCAAATCGTGCGGGCGTTTCGAGGGTTAAAGGCAATATCCCCGTCGAACCGGAGAGGTCGGGCTCTTTAACTTTCATGTAGCGATAACGAGAGCATAGACCAAATCGTTCCGGGTATAAAGCAAATTGACGCGACCTGTGAATTTTTCGACAAAAATCAAGAAACGCTCTACGGGCTATCTCTGCGCTCCATCATGACAAACGTCACCACCCTTTGCTGACGCCGCTCACTGCCAACAATGGTGGTGGTGTTCCATACTCGCTCTTGTAATCTGTCAGCCGCATTCAGGAGCGTCCCATGAGAGCAGTTCTCGATCCCATCCAAGCCACTCCTTCAACCGCGAGCTCCGCTGCTGTCGCGTCTCTGTCGCACATCACCAAGCGCTACGGCAACGGCGTGCTCGCCCTCGATGACCTCTCGCTGAACCTCCGCCGTGGAGAGATTGTTGCCCTCCTTGGCCCCAATGGCGCGGGAAAATCCACCGCCGTGAAGCTTCTGATGGGTCTCAGCGCGCCCACAAGCGGTGCCGTTCGTATCTTTGACGCCGATCCCCGTAACGCGGCGACGCGCCTTCGCACCGGCGTAATGTTGCAGGTCGGTAAGGCCCCGGAAATGCTTCGCGTCCGCGAGCACATCAACATCTTCCGCGGCTACTATCCCGATCCCATGCCGTATCAAGACCTGGTGCGCGCAGCCGGTCTCGAAGGCATTGAGTCCCGCATGTTCGGCCAGCTGTCCGGTGGACAAAAACAGCGAGCCCTCTTCGCTATTGCTCTCGCCGGAGACCCCGACCTCATCTTCCTCGACGAGCCAACCGTCGGATTAGACATCGAGGCGCGCCGCGGCATGTGGGCTGAGATTCGCGCCTTGGCTGCGCGCGGGAAGACTGTCCTCTTGACCACTCATTACCTGGAAGAGGCGGACGCGCTGGCGCACCGCATCGTCGTCATCAACAAAGGCCGGGTCATCTGCGAGGGCACGCCCGCCGAAGTCAAATCTCTCGGCGCTGCCTCTACTGGCGCCAACACCAGCCGCACGTTGAAAATCATCCGCTGCGTGACGGATTTGCCTGCCACCACTCTGCTGGCCCTCCCCGGGGTAACCAACGCCGAACTGGCGATGGGACTCACGATCATCTCCAGCACCCAGCCCGAGCGCACCCTTCGCGAGTTACTCACCCTTGATCAGAAGCTTCACTCGCTGGAAGTTACCAGCCCGGCGCTGGAAGATGCTTTCCTCGCTCTCATCAACAACTAGCCTTCAATCCTACAAGGAGCCCATCATGTCTACCGCCGCTCTCAGCCTTCCCGACCACCGCTCCAATTCCTTTGCGCGCACCCTCCGCATCTTCCTCACGGAAGCTCGCTTTGAGTTCGTTCGCCTCCTCCGCACACGCGCCTTCTCGCTCGCGGTCATTGGCTTTCCGGTTATCTTTTACGTGTTCTTCGGACTCATCATGAATCGCGGCGAGCATATCGGCAGCGTCTCCGTCGCCAAGTACATGCTCGCAGGCTACGCTGTCTTCGGCATGGTGGGCGCCGCGCTCTTCGGCATCGGCGGAGGTCTTGCCAGTGAGCTCAGCACCGGATGGCTTGAGCTCAAACGCGCCAGCCCCATGCCCCCACTCGCTTACCTCATCGCGAAATGCTGTTCCGCTGCGGCGTTCGGCCTGGTGATCGTGAGCCTGCTGACGCTGCTAGGCATAACAGTCGCCCACGTATCCATCACCCTGTCTGAGTACACCCGGATGATGGCGCTCACCCTCGTCGGCACGATTCCGTTCGCCTGTTTGGGGATGGTTGTCGCGCTCTTCGTACCCTTCAACGCGACGCCTGGGGTCATCAACATGATCTATCTGCCTATGAGCTTCTGCGGAGGTCTCTGGCTGCCGATCATGCTGCTACCCCATATGCTCCAGAAGTTCGCCCTGCTGCTCCCCACTTACCATCTCTCGCAGTTGGTTCTCGACTGCTTTGGCTATGCCAGCGCTGGAACCGCTCTTAGCCACTGGCTCGGCCTGCTCGGCTTCACAGTAGTTATGCTGGGTCTGGCAGGGGTCGCTTACCGTCGTCTGCAACAGAACTCCTAAACAATCGGCGTACACTTTCAGGAAGGTTTATGGACACCAATCACCCCATCTCGGAAACGCGCGGAAACAAGTGGGCCTGGACCTGGTTCGCCTACACCGGGTTTCTGTTCATCGATCCGATCTTCGCGCCCTCCCTCCGTCTCTGGCTTGCCACCTTCGCCGTCTTCTTCTTATTCGCTGGCATCATGTGGGGCTACATCCGAGCCGTGGACGAAGGTCATCCCGCCCGCTTCTGGATGATCGCCGCGACCTTCGCCCTGGGCCTGATCACGTTTCCTTGGAACCAGGGCGGCTCTACTTTTTTCGTCTATGCTGCCGCCTTTTTGCCCTTCTCCTTCATCTCCTTGCGTCGAGTCCTCTCGATCTTCTTTGTCGAAGTTACCTTCGTTCTAATCGAAAGCGCCATGTTTCACTCGGCGCCCAACTACCTTCGCATCCCCTGGGTCCAGGCATTCATAGCGATCTTCCTTATGACCGTAATCGGCGGTGGTAACGTGTTCTTCGCGCAGCAACGTCGAGCCGAGACCCGGTTGCGCGCGGTTCAAGACGAGAATTTCGCCCTAGCCGCCGTCGCGGAACGCGAGCGCATCGCCCGCGATCTGCACGACGTCCTTGGTCACACGCTCTCGGTCGTCGTCCTCAAAGCCGAGCTCGCCGGACGTCTCATCCATCGCGACGATCCCAGCGATCTTGCCCGAGCCGGCGCCGAAATTGCCGACGTTGAACGCATCACCCGAACCGCGCTCGCAGAGGTGCGTGAAGCAATTGGCGGCTATCGCACCCGGGGGCTGCGTGCCGAGATGGAAGCCGCGCGCCTCACCCTCGACGCCGCCGGCGTCACCCTCGTTCTCGATGCGGCTGCCACCAGCACTGCCAACCTTACCCCGCCCGAAGAGATCGCGCTCTCGCTCGCTCTCCGCGAAGCAATCACCAATATCGTTCGTCACTCCAGCGCCACGACTTGCAGTCTCCACTTTGTTACCGAAGACAATCAGCGTCGCTTCGTCATCGAAGACAACGGCCGGTGTGCCATCATTCGTGAGGGCAACGGGCTTCGCGGTATGCGCGAGCGAATCGAGTCGCTGGGCGGCCGGTTGTTCCTTGAACGCGATCACGGTACACGTCTCCTGATCGAACTGCCCCTGCGAGAGCCGGCCGCCTGATGACAGCCAATCAGTCAATACGTGTTCTCCTTGCTGAAGATCAGACTATGCTCCGCGGCGCTTTGGCGGCCCTCCTTGAACTTGAGCCTGACATCACCGTGATCGCGCAAGCTGCCAATGGGAAGGAGGCCCTCAAGTGTGCGCGCCAACTCGCGCCCGACGTTATCGTTACCGACATCGAGATGCCGGAGAAGACCGGCCTCGAGCTTGCCTCCGACCTTAACCTCTCTGGTTCCAAAGCACGCGTCATCATCCTCACCACGTTTGCTCGGCCCGGCTACCTGCGCCGGGCGCTCGACGCTGGAGCTCATGGCTATCTCCTGAAGGAGCGCCCCGCCTCGGAGCTCGCGGAAGCTATTCGGCGAGTCCACGCTGGTCTGCGCGCCATCGATCCCGCGCTTGCGGCTGAAGCCTGGACAGCCGATCCAGACCCGCTCTCCGATCGTGAGCGGCAGATCCTGCAGCGAGCCGGCGAGGGTCGCTCCTCTGCCGACATCGCTGCCGAGCTTCGCCTCTCGGAAGGCACCGTCCGCAACTATCTCTCCGAGGCCATCGCGAAACTTGGAGCAACGAACCGCACCGATGCCGCCCGCATTGCACGCTCCCGCGGCTGGCTCTAGAGCTCCGGCAGCTCGGCCACGGTGCCCTCTTTTAACATTACGCCCGTCGACTTCATCGCTCGCGCTGACTTGATCAATTCCACCAATCGCTCCGCCGCTTCCTCCACTGGCAAGCCTCCGGTGCGTATGTTGGACAGGCAGTTGCGCTGCGCATCCGTTCGGCCCACCTGCGGATCCCATGTGAGATAAGCGCCCATACTATCCGCTGCCGAAAGCCCCGGGCGTTCGCCAATCAATATCAAGCTGCATTTCGATCCGAGCGCTTCGCCGATCGCGTCGCAAACCGACACGCGGCCTTGCTGCACGACCGTTACTGCACCAAGTGTCCATGCTTCATCCGCTAGTCGCGGCAACAATGCAGCCAGCAGCGGGACTGCGTTTCGCTTCACCGCAAGCGCCGACAAGCCATCCGCGATGATGATCGCTACGTCACACGACTCCTGCTTCAATTTCGCTGCTGAAGCCGGGTCCAGCGATCGACCCTTCTGTGGATAGCGCAGGTAACTTGCGCGATCCTTGGCCATCGTCTCGAGCTTCAACACTTCGACGCCGCGCTCCGCCAGGGTTGGCAACTGCTGGCGCAGTTCACGAGCAAACTCGCCCCCGTCAAACGGGGCATGAACAGCATCTCGGGCCTGCGCATGGGCAAGCTGAAACTCAAGAACGCCAGCAGTCGCCACGCTATGGCCAGTCATCGGCAACGACACTCGCGCTGCCGTCAACGAACGCAGATCCGGCCCCGCCCGCTTCAATCCGGTGTTCGTCATGACGTAGCGATCCGTTGCACCTGCATCGGCGCGCGCAATCGCTTGGGCATATCTCCCGCCAGCCACGCTTCGAACTCCGGCGCCGGTCGCAGGCCCAGCGTCTCCCGCAGGTACAGAGCGTCCTGAAACGAAGTTGACTGGTACTGGAGCATAATGTCGTCTGCTCCGGGCACGCCCATGATGTAGTTCACGCCCGCCGTCCCAAGCAGCGTCAGCAGGGAATCCATGTCGTCCTGATCGGCCTCGGCGTGATTGGTATAGCAGACATCGCATCCCATCGGAAGCCCCATCAGCTTGCCGCAGAAATGATCTTCCAACCCGGCCCGAAGAATCTGCTTGCCGTCGTAAAGGTACTCGGGTCCGATAAAGCCGACCACCGTGTTTACAAGCATCGGGTAGAACTCCCGCGCGACCGCGTAGGCTCGCACCTCGCAGGTCTGTTGATCGATTCCATGATGCGCATTGGCTGACAGGGCGCTGCCTTGCCCGGTTTCGAAGTACATTACGTTATTGCCTACCGTCCCGCGCCGCAACGCACGCGCCGACTCCTCGGCCTCTCGCAAAATACCCAGGTTGATGCCGAAGGAAGTGTTTGCCTTCTCCGTCCCAGCAATCGACTGAAAGACCAGGTCAACCGGAGCTCCTTGCTCCATAGCCGCGAGCTGAGTGGTGATGTGAGCCAGCACGCAGCTCTGCGTCGGTATCGCGTATCGCGTTCGCACCATGTCGATCAACTGCAGCAGCCTTCCCGTGCTCGCCACGTCATCGGCCACTGGGTTGATCCCAATCACGGCATCGCCCGACCCGAGTAGCAGCCCGTCTACCATCGCGGCCGCTATTCCCATTGGGTCGTCGGTCGGATGATTCGGTTGCAAGCGTGTCGAGAGCCGGCCGTGCAAGCCCACAGTAGTCCGAAATCGGGTCACGACCTCGATCTTCCTCGCGACCGCCACCAGGTCCTGAACGCGCATCAACTTGCTCACGGCCGCCACCATCTCTGGCATAAGTCCCGGAGCGAGCGCTCGAAGTGTCTCCGCCGTTGCGTCTTCCGACAGCAGCCAATCTCGAAATGCACCAACCGTGAGATGAGATACCGATGCGAAAGCCTTTTCATCATGACGATCGAAGATCAAACGTGATACCTCATCCTCCTCGTAGGGAATCAACGGCTCTTCGGCAAACTGTTTCAGGGAAAGGTCGGCCAGGACCATCCGCGCAGCTACGCGTTCAATGGCGTTGGCGGCCGCTAAGCCCGCTAGCTCGTCGCCTGACCGAGCCGTTGTGGCTTTCGCAAGCAGGTCATTCAACCCGTCAAAGTGATAAGTGACTCCATCGATGCTATGTCGCAAGAGCATACGTGTTCATCCGGATCAATCGTTGAGGGCAGTCTATCAACAACCTGATTTCAACGTGCCGTAACGAGCTACCAGGAATGAATCGTTCCATCAGCCAGGCGGCAAACCGGTAGGTACGCACGTTTGTGCGGAAATTTTGCAGCAAGCGTCTCATCGATATCAACGCCATGGCCTGGCGCCTCTCCGGGCTCCATCATGCCATTCGAAAAAGTGTAGGCGTGGGGAAAAACTTCATTCGTAATGGTTTGGTGGGGCATGTGCTCCTGGATGCCAAAATTAGGAACACTCACGTCGAAGTGCAGTGCCGCTCCCATGCACACGGGCGACAAGTCCGTGGCTCCATGGCAGCCGGTTTTCACGCCGTAGAGATCCGCAAAGGTCGCGATACGGCGCAGATGGCTGATTCCGCCGGCGTGCACCACCGTCGCACGAATGTAGTCAATCAACTGTTCGCTTATCAACTGCTTGCAATCAAAGATAGAGTTGAAGACTTCTCCGACCGCGAGAGGAGCCGTGGTGTGGTGTCGAATGAGTCGAAACGCTTCCTGATTTTCAGCAGGCGTCAGATCTTCGAGCCAGAAGGGCTGGAACTCTTCAAGGCTTTTGCCAAGCGCAGCAGCTTCGATGGGTGTCAACCGGTGGTGGCCATCATGGAGCAGGGCGAGGTCGAAGCCGAACTTCGACCGTACCGCGTCCATCAGCTTAGGCATGAAACGCAAATACTTCGCCGTGTCCCAAGTCTCTTCGCGAGGTAGGTCGCCGTCGGCTGGCTCATAAGGCTTCTCTCCATGTGGCACGCCATAAGCATCCGCTACCCCAGGCACTGCTGCCTGCACTCTGATAGCGCGATATCCTAGCTCTTGATGCTTCGCCACCGACTCCAAAAGCTCACTCGTGTCACGCCCATTCGCGTGAGCATAGACCCTGACCCCCTTGCGGCAGCGGCCTCCTAATAGCTGGTAGAGCGGCATTCCAGCACGTTTGGCCTTGATGTCCCAAAGGGCAACGTCGACCGCTGCGATCGCGCTCATCGTTACCGGTCCGCGACGCCAATAAGCTCCTCGATAAAAATATTGCCATGTATCCTCAATGTGATGCGCGTCGCGTCCGATGAGGCAGGGAATCACGTGCTCCTGCAAATACGCAACCACAGCAAGCTCGCGACCATTCAGGGTTCCATCGCCGATACCGTACACGCCATCGCTCGTGGTGATTTTGAGCGTTACGAAGTTACGGCCCGGACAGCTAACAATGACCTTCGCGTCGATAATGTTTGCACTCAAAAGGAAGTCCTCACTGAACGGCGTTCATGAATACGCCAGCATGGGCCGCAGTGGGCATAATGGTCAAATAATCCAAGGGCGCTTTCTCCTCGCCATCGGGCCGGCCTGTCAATTGAATTGAGTCGCCGTGATGGATGGCGACTCGGTTGAACACTCTTCGCGTCGACGTGCTGCCGTTGAGAGTCGCTCCCGGCAACGTATCATCCGCCGACCACCGGTCAACCTGGTGGCCAGCGACCGCGAGAGCGAATTCAGAATGTCCCTGCATTAGATCGAAATACTGCACGCTAACGTCGTACCAACCATCCGACCCTGTCCATGTCGTTTCAGCTGAGCACTCGGGAAGATTGCAAACGACTGCTTTCCCGCCCGAAGCCGTCTCCCACGGGGTGACATCCACCGCCTTGTAGCCGGTTAGGGTCATCGATTCCGCTTCAATGCGATTTGGATAATTCCCTACACGACCGATAGCGTCCTGAACGCCGGATTCCCTGGTAAACCAACGGGTCACTGCATCCCGCCACACGATCGCCGCCCCAGCTTGATACGTCAGTCGTTTCATGACCTCTGCAAAGGTCGCGTCGGGAACCTTACCACGCAGCGCTTCCCATTCCGATACTTGCTGCGCAGCCGCGTTCGCCCCCTCGTAATGTGTATTGTCGATGGATTGCATGACTGTCAGGCCGGAGTGCAGACGATAGGTGTACGGCACATGATGCATGAATAACAGGAGCTGATCCGGGCACGTAGCGAGGGATTCGTAGGTGGCAGCAAGCGGCGCAGGATATTGACCGATGTAGCCAGTTCCGGTAGCGACCGTGCGATCCATGCCAACACCGCGCTCATCCGCGCGAATCCACTGTCCCCATCCATTCCGCTCGGCAGATTCTATGCCAGGTCCGAAGTGAGATCCTAGAATATCCGTCAGTGTACCGATACCCAGGGGTCCCGTGTAACTTTCATAAATGTGCCAGGAGTTTAGTTCTAACTTGTTAACCGTTGTGCGCACCTGGGAGTCGTTGCCGAAAGTAAGCCGCGTCCACTCATCGCTGATTGTTTCGGCATCCAGGCCTGGATCCCAAGCCAGACGTCCAAAGCCATAAAGATTGGCGAGAGCCAGCGGGTTAGCCAGCCATTCCTCCGTACCTACGTTGGCGACACCGACAAATCCGCCTTGTGTATGGTGTTCCGTTGCTGTCGCTCGGCCACTTACGAGGAGCTTCACTGGCAACGGAGCTGCAACAGCGGAGGCGCGCATATCCGTGTCCAGCGACTTCTTCCACATAGGCACGAGATACATCAGATGACGCTGCTGCCCGGTATACTCCTGGGTAATCTGCAGTTCGATGGCTTCGTTGGTGTGGGGAAGCCCAGCGAGCAGCGGACTGACCGGTTCGCGCACCTGAAAATCGATTGGCCCGTATTTGATCTGCACGATCACGTTGTCGTCGAACTTTCCATCGAGGGGATGAAAGTTGTCATAGCCTGCCCTGGCGCGATCAGCTTTCATATCCCGCCAATCCAAATGATTGTTGTAAACGAATCCTCGGTAAAGAACCACGCCACCATGACGTTTTAAGGCGCGGGCAACCACATTCGCTGCGTCGGACGCGGTTCGACCATACTTCGAGGGACCAACCCTACCCTCTGAGTCCGCCTTGATAACTACGCCACCAAAATCTGGGATTTCATCATAAATTTCATCTACTTTCGTCTTCCACCACTCAGCAACCTGCGGGGCAAGAGGATCAAACGTCTTTAGGCCCCCAATCACCTGTGGGCTGCTCATATCGACCGAAAGAGAAAGCCGCACACCGTATGGCCGGAAGACGTCCGCGATTCGGGCGATCTCATGCAGATTCTCAGGTCGGAGAAGGTTGATGTCGGCGTTGACGTTGTTAATCGTACAACCATCGATGCCGACAGAGCTCAAAAGTCGCGCGTACGCTGCAGCGCGCGATAGATCTGCGCGGACCCGCCCATCCTCAAAAAATAGTGATGGCCCGGCATAGCCGCGCTCGATTGTCCCGTTAGGATTGTCCCATTCATTTGTCCAGCGGATCGCCGCCCATGGTGTGGACTTCTGACTCAACGTCATCAACGAGTGTTGTTCAGCAATCTCACGCAACAGGGCAAATGTTCCGTACAAGATTCCACGGTCATCGCCACCCTCAATCACAAGGAAGTTTTTATTCCAGTAGAGTTTGTAAGCATCGTGCGCGAGCGAAGCTGTCGGCAACTGGTGGGGTCGCCATGCCTCAATCTGGGTCGAGGTACCGAGCACCACCTGCCGCTCAGAATCATTACCTTCCTCATGGGCAAGCCGAGGCTCATGCTGCAACATGCCACGCCATCCGGCTGAGATTTCTCTTGCTGCCGAGTCTTGAAGCACTCCACTCCCAAGTTCAACAACCGTATCTGGAATGCCTCCCGGAAACACAATCGCCGATTCCACAGGCTTGTAACTAAGCCATGCAGGATCGCCAGCCCCAAGAGGTGTTGAGCCCAAAACGGTCTGTGCCAATATTAGTGGCAAAGCCCCGAACGCGTACAGAAGCGTTCGCTGTACTGGGCGCAGGAAAGGCAAGCTCACCGCGGAAGCTCCTCGGTTCCACGAATCGTGAACCGGGCGGAGAGTGATCCAGTGCTTGGGTCGGTTGGTTGGGTACCGCCAAGATGGATCGCATAAGCTCCGGCGCGCACTGCTCGCACGCCAGTGGCGTCAACAGTACTCAATGCCCGCGCCTCTACAGTGAAATGCACATGTTGCTTTGTATGCCGAGCAAGCGTCACCCGGTCAAACCCGACGAGCGCCAATCGCGGCGAAGTCGGTTCTTCAGGAGGTGTGAGATATAGTTCGCTCACCGCGTCACCGTCACGGTCGCTAGTGTTCTGAACATCGGCATCCACGACCAGAGGATCGCCTGCCTTCAGTGAAGTCGTGGAAAGCTTCAGGTTCGTCCACTGGAATCTGGAATAGCTCAGTCCATAACCGAAACCCCAGAGCGGTGCTCCAGTGTAGTAGCGATACGTACGACCAGCCATCGAATAATCATCGAAAGGCGGGAGATCTTTGGTGCTCGCGTAGAAAGTCACCGGTAAGCGTCCGGCGGGATTGGTTGCGCCTGTCAGCACGTTGGCAATTGCCTTACCACCTTCCTCGCCCGGATACCACGCTTCCAAAATGGCGTTGGCGTGCTGCTTCGCCCAGTCAACAGCCAGTGCACTACCATTGAGCAACACAACCACGAGCGGTTTACCGGTGGCAGCAACCGCTTCCAGCAGCTTCTCTTGGGCGCCAGGCAGCTCGATGCTGGTTCGATCGCCTCCATCGAATCCCTCTACATGCACAGGCATCTCCTCGCCTTCCAATTCAGGAGACAATCCCACGAATGCCAAAACGACATCCGCCTGTTTCGCTGCTTCGACGGCAGCATCACGTTCGGCATTGATCGCCGGCATCCAGTTCAACGTAATCCCGGCGCCAAATAGTTTTGCCTTGTGGGTGTATTCGATCCGGATCGCATGAGGTTTCGTATTGGCGAAGTGCAGTTGGAATGGTTTCAGACCGCTTGATCGGGAATCATCAGCGGGCACAGACTGATCCGACAGGAAGGTGTTATCGAAGTAAACTTTCACGTCCTCCGCATCGCCGCAAGGATAGCAATGGGCTAGTGTGAAGCTGAAGCTGTAGTCTCCCGCCTCAGGAACCTGAATCGTCCCCGTCCAGCGCACCCCGAAATGGCTCGAGCTAATGCTTTTATCCGGACTTGCGGCGTTCCAGTCAAACTCCACTTGTTGGTCGACGCGCGTCATAGCAGGCTTACCCTGAAAGTCCACGTTGTCGAAGTAATCGCCTTTCAATCCAAAGCGCGAATCTCCGGCCGCAGGGTGCAGCAAAGTTCTCGGTACCGGAAGAGGCAACTCAGTCACGTACGGCGATCCCTGCGCGTACAGTATGCGGGCGGCTCCAAACTCACTCTCCATTCCTGCTAGTGGAACAAGAGGATGCGATGGTACGGCGTTGTAGTTGCCTTCGATCGCTGCCAGGCTGGAAGCGTTGGGGCCGATCACCGCGATAGTTACGGATTTCTTCAACGGAAGGATGCCATCGTTCTTGAGAAGCACCATGGATTTTTCCGCAGTCTTCAAAGCCAGTTCCCGATGTGCGGGCGAGTCGTCCTCGGAAAACGGAATCTGAGAATACTTCACCTTTGCCGGATCATCGAACAATCCAAGCTCAAAGCGTGCCGTGAAAAGACGATCGACCGAACGGTCAATCTCTTTTTCGGAGATCAGTCCATCCTGAACCGCCTTAGCCAGCACCTCATATTCCTTGCCGCAACTCGTATCGGTTCCCGCACGGACAGCGGCTACGGCCGCATGTTCGAGATCGGGTGAGTAGCGGTGTCCAACGGATATATCCGTAATGGCGGCGCAGTCAGAGGTCACATAGCCAGTGAATCCCCAGTCCTTTCGCAACCTATCCTCCAGCAGCATGGTATTCGCGCACGCAGGTTGGCCATCCACCGAGTTATAGGCGCACATCACACTGCCGGCTTTGCCTTGTGTGACCGTCGCTCGAAACGCGGGCAGATACGTATCTTCCAGGTCATGGACTGACGGATCGACATTCACGGTGTGGCGGGTGCTCTCCGGTCCGGAGTGCACAGCAAAGTGCTTTGGCGTTGCAATGGTCTTGTAATAGTGTGCGTCATCGCCTTGAAGCCCTTCCACGAATGCGACACCGAGCCTGGCAGTCAGGAACGGATCCTCCCCATACGTTTCCTGTCCACGCCCCCAGCGCGGATCACGGAAAATGTTAATGTTAGGGGACCAGATATCGAGCCCGTAATAGATGCTGTGATTATCGTTGCGCAGGGCCTCACCGTTTTTGGCCCGAGCTTCCGTGCTGATTGTGTCCGCTACCTCATGGATCAAGGGCACATCCCACGTCGCGGCGAGGCCAATTGCCTGCGGAAACACCGTCGCATAACCCGAACGAGCGATCCCATGCAGCCCCTCACTCCACCAGTTGTAGGCAGGTACGTTCAAACGGGGAATCGCGCTTGCATCATTCTGCATCTGCGAGACCTTCTCTTCCAGAGTCATCTGCCCCACTAGTTCAGTCACTCGCCGCTCTGTTTCAGGTGTTGGCGTATGAGCTGGAATCTGAGCCATAGCGGTCACGGGAAAGACACAGCCGGCAAACAGGGTGATCGTTACCATCTTCTTCATAGGTCCTCTGCGCTTCGCGAGGTCCATCTTTGGATATGTCATGATGCTGCCTTATCTTTAAAATTCGGGTAACGATACGTCAGGTGGCGTCGAAACTATTTGAGTGAGTCAACGTTTGTCAAGCGAGACTTAAAGCGTTTTACATAAACGGATTCATCTATCGTAATCTCAAGCCTGAACTCGAACCTGTATCTGGACACCCAAGAGGAGCACCGGGTATCCACCGCAAAACTGTCGGCGGATCAAAGTAATGAACTACCCAGGATTATCAAAATAGCTCGCTGGCAATCTGTGCGCAGGGCATCGTTATGAGCGTCAGTCGCCACAAGGACTGGTTTCACCGCATCAGCAGCGCAGCCAGGCTTTCCTCGCGGTCTTGATCGATCGGCAAAAACGTGTCCGTCTTTGTCATCTGCAGCAAAGCCTGCACGCGGGCGTTAACGCCGCATAGCCTGGCCGCACCACCTTTATCGTTGAGCAACCCGTAGGCATACATCAGCATGCCCAGTCCCGCACTGTCAACGTATTCCACGCCGGTTAGATCGATCACCATGCGGCTAGCGCCGCTCTCGATAACAGCTTGGATCTGCGAGTCGGCAATCTTGAGCGATGTACCGAGGGTCAGACCGCCGGAAAGCGTCACCACGGCAATCCCTTCGGGCAGGTTTTCTATGCTTGCGCTAAGTGGCATCCGAAAATTGTACTATCGCCCGTATCCAGGGAGACGAATTTGAACGCGAACTCGCCAAAAACTAGAGTGATTCGCTATGTTAGTTAGTTCGTAGCCGCACACCGTGGACCAAACCCGCTGGGGAGGTCGGCGTACCCCTAGCCCAATCGATTGTCCTTCAGGGTCTTAACATCGTTGCCCAGTGTGGTCTTGAGGCGAAGCCTCAGATGGTTCGGTCCCGTTGTCACCACATTGCGGATGTTGTAGGTCT
>Ga0182012_10004568_pt1 | contig 14408 bp, 15 predicted proteins | sample 612S2SmetaG_FD_120486 | JGI IMG/M metagenome (GOLD analysis project Ga0182012, IMG submission 120486) | Permafrost microbial communities from Stordalen Mire, Sweden - 612S2S metaG | ecosystem: Environmental > Terrestrial > Soil > Wetlands > Permafrost | place: Sweden: Stordalen | collected... | reverse complement strand
GGCCAGCCGGACGACATCGCGAAAGTCGTGCTGCATCTTGCCTCCGACGATGCCGGCTGGGTGACCGGAATGGCGTACACCGTCGACGGCGGGCTCATGGCGGCATCGATCTGATGGCGCGCATAGTCCTGCTGGGAGCCACCGGTTATACCGGTCGGCTGATCGCCGAACGTCTCGCAGGCGGGCCGACGGAGACTGTTCTGGCCGGACGCTCACCGCAGGCGCTTGCCGCGATGGCTGACGACCTCGGCGGCGGATGTAAGGCCGCGACTGTCCGGCTCGACGATCCGACGACACTTACCGGACTGCTGGAACCTGGCGACGTGCTCGTCACCACCGTCGGTTCCTTCGTCAACCACGGCGACTTCGCGGTGTCAGCGGCGATCGAAACCGGCGCGCACTACCTGGACACCACCGGAGAGGCGCCGTTCGTGCAGCGGCTCTTCGCTGATCCGGCCATGGCAACCGCATCGGGAGCGTTTGTGACTGCGATGGGTTTCAACTATGCGCCGGGCAATCTCGCCGGCGCACTGGCGATCGAACGCGCGGGGGTCGACGAGGTCGACCGGATCGACATCGGCTACTTCCTCACCGGTGAGACGCAGAATGAACTCAGCGGCGGCACAATCGCTTCGGCTGCCGGTGTCCTCATGTCACCGGGATTCACGCACCGCGACGGACGGCTACAGGTCGAGCGATGTGGCGCGCGCACCCGTTCGTGGGACATCGAGGGTCGTCGGCTGCCGTCGATGACGCTCGGTTCCTCGGAGGCGATCACGCTGCCACGCCTGTACCCGGGTCTGAAGACCGTTGACGTTTACCAGGGCGGACTCGGCTCTGTGACACCCATCGTGGCTCAGGTCAGCCGACTCACCGCCATTCCGGGCGCCGCACGAACCATCAGCGCGCTCAACAGCCTCGTCGCCCGCGGTTCGGGCGGTGGCCCCGATGCCGCCGCCAGGGCGCGCTCGGGCACCCACGTCGTCGCTGTCGCGTACTCGCCTGCAGGACACGTCGTTGCCAACGTCGTTCTGCGCGGACCCAACGTCTACGACCTCACCGCCGACCTCACCGCTTGGGGCGCACAGCAGGCAGCTCAGGGGGCTGTTCAGGGATCCGGGCCGCTGGGTCCTGTCGCGGCTTTTGGGCTGCGCGCGCTCCATGCCGCCCACGGCGCCGCCGGCATGGCCCAACACGATGCAGCGACGAGCGCATGATCGAGTTCACCCTCACCCGAACTACGTCGGCGCCAATCGAATCCGTCTTCGACAAGCTGACCGACCACCGCGCTTACAAGGACATGTCACCTTTACGGATCAGCGAACTGGATCGGCCGGGCGATTCCGAGCCCAATGGCCTGGGCGCGATCAGGCGCGTCGGACTTGTCGGTCCGACGCAAACTGAGGAAGTCACTGTCTTCGAACGACCGACTCGTTTCGGTTACACCCTGCGATCCGGTCTGCCGGTCCGCGACCACGTCGCCATTGTCGACCTGTCGCGTACGTCGTCGGGCGGAACCGACATCAGCTACCGGGTCCGGTCCACGCCGACGTTGCCGGTGCCCGGATTCGGTCTGGTGCTCGGCCTCGTGTTGAAGAAGGGCATCGGCGACCTGTTGAACGGGATCGTGCGAGCCGCCGAATCCACAAGTCGTTAAACCAACTATCAGGAGACAGCCCATGTCCGAATTGGTATTCGATAAGGCCGAGTTGCGGGAACTCGCCACCGCACCGGGAGACCGCGCAGTCGCAGCCCTGGACCGCGATGACGTCGCTTCCGCGCGTGAAATCGCGGCGAGTTCAGTCGATCTGCACTTCTCCACCCGGGATATATACACGCTGTGGAACACCCTGACCCTGGACTACATCGAGCGGGAGTTCGGGTCCGACGCGCTGGCTCAATCGGTGCCTGCTTCGCTGCGGACGATCGCACGGCCGTGGGCGGAATGGTTCCGTAACGGGGTGTCGCGCGAAGCCGTGCAGTCGATTGCGATGATCTTCCGAATGGACGGTGCCCTGCTGGACGCCTTCGAAGAGGACACGGACAAGATCGTTCTCGTTTCGTCGAACTGGGCCGGCAACCGAGCCGATGCCTTCCCTGGCACGGGCGACTTGCGCCTGGTCAGTACTGCCATAGAGCGGCTGTGTGTTGAGTGGCTGGGCTATCCGCCGTTTGTCTTCGAGGACGGCCGAGACGGAGAACCCTTGCGGCTGAACATCTACAAGAACCCTCTCGGCGTTCCCGCAGGGGTCTTCGAACGACTGGGTGTCGAGCGCGATACCGCACGGATCGGCGCCGCGTTCGATGTCTCTGGTGCGCTGTTGTTCGACGCCGACGAGCGCGAGAACATGCGCTGGCAGGCCTACGCGCTCGCGGTGCGGGCGATCGATGCCGGCGACCTGGACCTCGCCCGGCGGCACCTGATGTTGTCGAAGACAGAGTGGTATCTGGGCCACCACTTCGGTCGCGATCTGATCACCGCACAGACCGGCTGGATCCTGGAAAACCATGGCGTGCAACATTGCTGGGAAGCCGTCGACCAATGCTATAACCTGCCCACCATGGGTCAGGTCCTCGGCCAAATCGAGGTCATGCCCTACCGGGATCAGGTGCAGTGGCTGGCGACGCTGTTTCACCAGCACGGCATGAAGTACGAACTCCAAGAGACCGAGGACGGCTTCGTCTTCGATACCAAGCCTTGCGGCAGCGGTGGCCGATTGATCGAGGAAGGTGCCTACGCCGAGCCCAAGAACCTACCAATGGTCAAGGGCCCCAACGTAGAGAGCTTCGGCGTCGACGAGATGCCCGTTTACTGTATGCACTGCCCAGGCACCAACAAGTACGTGCTGGAGAACGAGGGTCCTTACTTCCTTCTCGTCGAGCCGGGCATCCGGGATGGCCGTATCACCGGGCACTGTCGCTTCAATATTTATCGATCCGAAGAGGCCATCCCGCAGGACGTCTACGACCGGGTAGGAGTCAAGCGCCCGAATCTGTTGAAGGCCGGCCGGTGAGCGCAGTCAATCAGCGCTGGATGGCGTGGGGCGGCATCATCAGCATGGTCATCCTGCTGATCGGTATGTGGGTGATTGCCGGCTTCGTCCCACCGCCGGGACCGGACAAGTCCATGGACCAGATCGTGCGGATCTACGTCGACCACAACGCACGAATCAAGATCGGGATCATATTCGCCTGCGCCGGAGTTACCCTGCTGGCGCCGTGGTCGGCAGCGATTGCGATCCAAATGCGGCGCATCGAGGGCGAACTCGCGCCACTGGCACTGAGCCAGGCGCTGCTGGGTCTGATGCTGCTCGTCGAGTTCTACATCCCGTGCATCATGTGGGAGGCGGCGGCGTTCCGCCCCGAGATCGACCCTGGGTTCACCTACCGCATCCATGACCTCGCATGCATCATGTTCATTGCCCTGCCTTGGACAGGGATGTTGCAGGCCATCCTGCTCGCCGTCGCGATCTTCCAGGACCGCCATAAATCACCGGTGTTCCCTCGCTGGATGGGCTACTTCAGCCTCTGGTCAGCATTATGCTTCTTGCCCGGGGGGCTCAACTGCCTCGCGAAAACAGGCGTCATCGCATGGAACGGTCTGCTGGCGTGGTGGCTGGGTCTGGCGATCTTCGGCGGCTGGATCTTCGCAGTCTCGTTCTGCCTGCTGAAGTATGCGATCCCACACCAAGTTGCCGCACAAGCCCAGAAGGTGTCCGGAAAGACGCTGTCGCCGGCTGACAATCTCTGATGGCCCCCAAAATCGCGACAGCCAAGGTGGTGGGGTTTTCGGAGTTACTGGATTTCATCCGGCCCCGGCACAAGATGGTGCTGACCACCTTTCGCGCGGATGCGTCGCTGCAGAGTTCGCCGGTGACCGGTGGGATCGACGGACAGGGCAGGGTAGTGATCGCGAGCTATCCGCAGCGCGCCAAGAGTGTCAACATCCGGCGCAACCCGAGGGCCAGCGTGGTGGTGCTCTCTGACGAATTCAACGGCGCCTACGTGCAACTCGACGGGGACGCGGAGGTGATCGACATGCCCGAAGCTGTCGAACTGCTTGTCGACTATTACCGCGTGATCGCCGGTGAACACCCGGATTGGCAGGACTATCGCCGCGCCATGCTCGACCAGGGCAAGTGCCTGATCCGGGTGACCCCGCGCCGGTGGGGCCCGGTCGCCACCGGCGGTTTCCCGCCGAGTTAACGCGGATTCGCAGCGAACCGCCGGCTGCTTTTGTTCACGCTGGCGTGGCGGTGTAGTCGGGAGTCCAGCGCACCTGCTCGATGCGGTGGCTGAGCTCCTCGCTGCTGCGTTTCGGGGCCACGCCGTCCGCGACCGCCTGCGCGGCGACGGCGTGGGCAATTCGCACCGCGACATCGGGCACGTCTGTCCACGCAGGCAGCAGCGGCTGTTCCGGGTCGGCGAGAGCCGGCGATGCGTCACCCAGGGTCGCCGCGGCAACGCGCATCATCTCGTCGGTCACCCCGGTCGCCTGCGCGGCGGTCACGGCAAGCCCCATCGCGGGGAAGATGTAGACGTTGTTGCATTGCGCGATAGGCCGTTCCACTCCATCACGGTGCAGAGGTGCGAACGGTGAGCCCGTGGCGATCAGCGCGCGCCCATCGGTCCACCGGTCCAATTCGGCCGGATGCGCCTCGGCGCGGCTGGTCGGGTTGGAGAGCGGGAAGATGATCGGCCGCTCAGTTTTGCCGGCGAGCTCGCGCACGATGTCCTCGGTGAAGGCACCCGCGGCGGTAGACAGGCCGAGCAGGACACCGACGTCGACGTGGTGGACGACGTCGGCAAGCTGGGCCGGCCCGGACAGACCCCAGTGGGCCACGCGCTCGGCGGGCTGGGCGAATTCGCGCTGGCCCGCTGACAAGTCCGCGCGGTCATCAGTGAGGAGTCCCACCACGTCGACAATCCAGATCCGCTCCAGGGCAGCCTGTTCGGACAATCCCTCGCTCACCATCTCCCGGCGGATCATGTCCAGCACGCCGATGCCGGCTGAGCCTGCGCCGAGCATGACGACCTGCTGCTGCGACAGTGGGCGGCCGGCTACTGTCGCGGCGCCGTGCAGTGCGCCGAGGGCGACGGCGGCGGTGCCCTGGATGTCGTCGTTGAAGGTGAGGAGCTTGTCGCGGTAGCGGGCCAGGATCGGCTGTGCGTGCACGGTGGCGAAATCTTCCCACTGCAGCAGAACATCGGGCAGTTGCTCGTGCACTGCGGCCACGAACTCGTCGATGAACGAGTAGTACTCGTCGTCGTCGATGCGTCGGTGCCGCCAGCCCAGATACTGTGGGTCGTCGAGCAGTTCGACGTTGTCGGTGCCCACATCGAGGACGATCGGAAGGGTGCGAGCGGGGTCAATGCCGCCGATGAGGGTGTAGAGCGAAAGCTTGCCGATCGGGATGCCCATCCCGCCGATGCCCTGGTCGCCCAGCCCAAGGATCCGCTGCCCGTCGGTCACCACGATCACGTCGACATCGCTGTGCGGCCGGTTGCGCAGCACCTCGTCCAGACGGTCACGGTCCGCATAGGACACGAACAATCCCCTCGGCCGCCGGTAGATCTCGCTGAAACGCTGGCATGCCTCACCGACTGTAGGGGTGTAGACAATCGGCAGGGTTTCGGCGATGTGCTCGCGCAACACTCGGTAGAACAGCGTTTCGTTGCGGTCCTGCAACTCGCGCAGGTATATGTGTTTGTCGAGATCGTCACGGCGAGTCGAGAACTCATGCCAGCAGTGCTCGACTTGCTGGGCGAGGGTCTTCACCGCGGGCGGCAGCAGGCCCAAAAGACCTAACTTACGTCGCTCGTCCACCGTGAAGGCAGTGCCTTTGGTCGTCAAAGCATCGAACAGTCTGGCCTGACCTCGGCTTTCGTCCTGCATCGAAAACTCCTTCTACCTATGGTCGCGGCGACACGAACTCGGTTCGAAAGCATTCACGCCAGTGACAGCTCCGGCGCACTCGCACCCGCAATGCTGACTGGTGCGACGCCCTTGGCGGTCAACACTAGGCAGTGCTCGCCCTTGCCTTCCGGTCGCCCCGCTCACCAGGATGGCGGCGGTTTGCCTTCGCAGCACTTGGGGTAACACCACACATAACCATCCGACTCGGCAGGCGCAGGGTTCGTCGGCACAGAAGAAGGACCGACCATGGGCGCGAAGCACCGCATGACCGAATTATCGAAGCGAAGACAACCGCGGATCGATCCGCGTGCGCGGCCGAGGACGTCCCGCTGCACAGTAATGGTTGACGTCGCCTCCGCGTCGGTGCTCTGTGCCGCGACTGTGGCAGCGCTGGTCGTCAGTACGGTCGAGCCCGCAACGACATCGCACACTGGGGCGGCGAGCAGCCAGGGGCAGCTGCCGGCCCCGCAGCCTGTGCGTCAGGAAGGGACACTGATCGTTGTATCGGCGGATTCGGTCACCGCGCGCAGCGCCAACGGTTACACCCAGACCTACCGGGTAAGCCCCAACACCGCTCTCATGACGGATGGCGGCAGCCAATTCACTTGCGCTACTTCACGTTTCAAAGTCAACGATGAAGTCGAGATCCTCGGGACGATTCAGGGCGGTACGGCCCTGGCGAGTGCTGTGGCTGATCGCGAAGTGGGACGCGGGGACGGCCCGCCGATGGATGACATCGAAAGTCAACCGGTCACTGGGGCACCCGGCAAGGCCTAGGTGCGTGCTGAGTCAACGCAGCTGTCCCATCACCTCGCCCGCGAACAGCTCCAGGTGTGCCGGATCGGACAAGTCCAGTAGTTGGGCGTACAGGCGGCTCAGGCCCAAGTCCGTCCAGGGACCCAGTTTGTCGACGATCTCGGCGGGCGTGCCGACCAGGGGGCTGTTGGAGCGCAGCTCGTCGACGTCTCGGCCTATCACCGCAGCCCGGCGTGCCACTTCGGCGTCATCGCGGCCGGCGCACAGCACAAACGCGCCCGAGTAGATGATCGAGTCGGCCGGTCTGCCGGCCACGGCAACGGCGTCGGCCACCCGCTGTAACTGGGTTCGGGCGACGTCGATCGGCGCGAAGGGAAGGTTGAATTCGCCGGCATACGTGGCAGCCAGTTCCGGAGTGCGTCTGGCGCCGAAGCCGCCGATGACGATCGGTGGATGCGGGCTCTGCACGGGTTTGGGTAGCGCTGGTGAACCGGCGACCGTGTAGTGCTTGCCGGCGTAGTCGAAGGTCTCACCCGGTGGTGTGGTCCACAACCCTGTGATGATGGCCAGCTGCTCACTGAGCCGCTCGAACCGCTCCCGTACGGAGGGGAACGGAATCCCATAGGCCTGGTGCTCTTTTTCGAACCAGCCACTGCCGAGGCCAAATTCGACACGGCCGAGGCTCATTTCGTCGACCTGCGCCACCGCGATCGCCAGCGGGCCCGGGTATCGGAACGTTGCGGAGCTCACCAGTGTGCCCAGCCGTATGCGCGATGTTTCGCGGGCGATTGCACCCAACGTCACCCACGAATCGGTCGGTCCAGGCTGGCCGCCACCGCTCATGGCCAGGTAGTGGTCGGATCGGAAGAAAGCTGCGAAGCCGAGCCGTTCGGCGAGTTGGGCGACGGCGAGCTGGTCAGCGTAGCGGGCGCCTTGTTGTGGCTCGACGAAGACACGGAATTCCATGGTCACCTTTGTATTTCGCTGTATCGCGTGGATACCAGTAGTTTACAAGTTTCGGTCGCGTCGTCGGAGGGGCCGCAATCCGGCCAGGCGCATCATGACAGACGCCCTCCGAAGCAGCCCATCATGTTTGCGCACCGTTTCAAGCCCGACGCAATTCCTACCTCAGCTGGTTAGATATATCGTGTGGTTGACGACACCAATAAGGCACAATCGCTTTCGGACCAGTTGGCCAAGCTGCCGCACTACCACGTCGTGAGTCAATGCGACGGGTGCTACCTGGACTACAGCGACGGCTACACAGAACCTGGCGCTCTGGCGTACGCCGCCGATCTGATTTCACCCACGTCGGGCGGGCGGGAGCAAGGGCTAGAAGACGTGTGGATCGTGAGAGTGGACCCGAGTTCATGTCCACTGGCTCACGGCGATGATTCCGACAAGGACAGCGAGGACGCCCTGCAATTCCTGCAGCGGGTAATTCAAGACGAGCCATACTGGTCGGTGTCATGGTGACCCGCGGCCTTTGAGGCTGCCGATACGAAGCGAGAAGTCAGCGGTTTGGGACCGCGGGGTGTGCTCAGGATCCTCGACGTAGCTTTTGGGGTCGCGGTCGGTGATCGTCAATCCCTTGGTGGTGGGATGTTGAGCCATGAACTCGCTGTATTGCCGCCCGAGCGCTTCGCGGAGGCCAACAGGTGCGTGGCGACGGAAGTCCGACAGTCCTTGCCGCTCCTCTTCACCCATGTGGTCGTCATTGGCCAGTCGGGTGCGACCGACCGCCGCCCACCACTGTTCGGTGCCGACTTGGGCCGCGTTGGCGTCGCGCACTCCGTCGCGAATATCGTTGTGATCACCAATGGCATCTAGGGTTTCGCCTTCGGGATCGTCGGCGCCCCGCTTCAGCAGTTGCGGGTAGAAAATCTTCTCTTCGATGTAGGCATGTACGTCGAGCTTGTCGGCCAGCGGACGCCATACGCGCTCAAGTGCGGCGCGATTCACCGGCGTCTCGGCCTGAACGTAGTCCAGCTTGGCGAACTGCTCGCGGAACCATTCATGGTCGGCGAGGATCAACATGGTGATGTCAGCCATTGCGACTCCCCGCCTCCCACCTGGCGCTACGTCTCGGGGCCATCGTGTCCTAACCCGGCAGAACCAGTCAACCGGACACACATAGGCGGCTCGGCCGGCCGCGCCCTATGGTCGAGCGGTGACGATCACCTATGACGAAGCGCTGCGTGAACAGTTCCGGACGTATCTGGCCGGTCACGACCGCCGCACCGTGACCGACCCGACCAAGCGGCACGCGGCAGTCGCTGTGGTGGTCGTCGACTCCGAGGTCGGTGAGGACCGGGTGGATCCGGCTCCGGTGGACGACTGGATTGCTGGGCGACCGATGCCGAACGGTCTGGACGGCCGTATGGTCGATGTGTCGGGCGGTGCTGCGTTCCTTCTGTGCCGCAGGGCATCTCGCCTCACGTCACATGCGGCCCAGTGGGCGTTGCCTGGCGGCCGGGTAGACCCGGGCGAGACCGCGGTCGACGCCGCCCTGCGCGAACTTGACGAAGAGGTGGGCATACGGCTGTCCGAATCGACGGTGTTGGGGCTACTCGACGACTACCCGACCCGCTCGGGATACGTCATCACACCGGTGGTGATCTGGGGTGGCGGCAAGCTCGATCCCCGCCCTGCACCCGACGAGGTGGTGGCGGTCTACCGGGTGGGTTTACACCAACTGCAACGCGACGATTCGCCGCGTTTCATCACCATCCCGGAGAGCCCGCATCCGGTCGTGCAAATACCGTTGGGGAACGATCTCGTCCACGCGCCGACGGGCGCTGTGCTGTTGCAACTGCGATGGCTGTGCCTGGAAGGCCGCCATGACCCGGTACACGAGCTGGAACAACCCGTGTTCGCCTGGAAGTAGGCACGGTCATCGACGTGGTCGCAACACGGGTGTGACCAGCTCACCGGTGTTGAGGTAACTGTCGAGGTTGCGGATCGCGAGCAGCGCCATCGCCCGGCGGGTCCGGGCTGTTGCGCTGCCGATGTGCGGGAACAGCACCACGTTGTCCAGGGTGAACAGCTCAGTAGGCACATGAGGTTCATCGACGAAGACGTCCAGCCCTGCGCCTGCCAGTCCGCCGCCCGCTACCAACTCCACCAGCGCGTCCTGTTCTATGACGCTCCCCCGCGCAATGTTGATCAGGTAACCTTCCGGGCCCAGTGCCTCGAGGACGGTGCGATCGACCAGATTGCGAGTCTTGTGGTCGCCCGTGGTCGCGACGACCAGAACATCGACCGACCCGGCCAATTCCACCGGCGACTCCGCGTAGCGGTATGGCGACCCCTCGATCCGGCGGCGATTGTGGTAGGCGATGGCACAGTCAAATCCGAGCAGCCTGGTCGCGATGGCCGAACCGATACGGCCCAGGCCCAAGATCCCGACCTGAAGGCCGCTGATGTCCCTGGCGTAAGGAAACTGGCCGTCGCGCGCCCATCGACCCGCCCGCACGTAGCGGTCGGCTACGCCAAAACGGCGCAGCGTCATCAGGATCAGCCCCAATGCCGTGTCGGCAACGGTGTCCGAAAGCACGTCAGGAGTGTTGCTCACACCGATACCGCGCCGCGTCGCTGCCTCCAAATCGATCGAATCGACCCCGGCCCCGTTGTTGATGATCACCTCCAAGCTGGGTAGCGCCGTAATGGTGTCGGCGTCGACACCCGGGGGGCCTGACGTCACCACGACGCGAACGTCGGCCGCATCCTCGGCCAGGAACTCGGCCCGCCGGGGACCGTCGGGAAGCTTGGGGATTTCGTAGCGCGCGAGCAGCTCGTCTTCGAATGTCTGCTCAAGCTCGCCGATCCTCAGTACGCCGCTGGTCTTCTTCACCATCACTGTTGCATCATCTACTAACTCACGCCGTGGGCCGGTGTGACCGCACGCCAGACCAATTCGGAGATGGTTCGGCAGTAATCGTCATCGACCGGCTCACCGGTGAACAGTTCGCGCATGTTGATCGGCGCGAATAGTAACTCGAGCACGGTAAGGGCATCGACTCCATCAAGCAATTCGCCGCGCTGCCGGGCACGCTCAAAGACGACGTGCAGGCTGGCCGAGCGTGCCCTCCAGACTGCCCGCCGGATCCGAGCAGTTGGTAGGTCAGGATTGCCGATGAGGTGCGTGACCTGAAGACTGCGCCCAATGTCGGACTGCACGTAGCTAGCCATCCCGGCAGCCAGTGCGAACAAGTCGGTACGAAGCGAACCCGTGTCGGGTGCCGCGATCTTCTCCCCGTTTGGCCAGTGCAGGAATACGTCAAGCATGAGGCGTTCTTCATTAGTCCACTGTTGGTGAATCACCGCCGGGTCCAGCCCGTGTCGGTCAGCCAGCGCCACGATACTGAAACGGTCTATACCCCAACGGGTTAGTTCGTCGTAGGCCGCGGCAAGTACGCGCTCACGAACCTCCTCTGGTATCGAACCCTCAGCCGGCTCTGCCATTCCGCCCACTCCCTGCGATTCCAACCCGGACACCGCAACACCCTATGCAATCTCAACCCGAACACTGCAACTGTCAGTGGGACGGGACACCTCGGCTAGCCGCCGCGCCGCATCGACGCAACCTTCTCGCCAAGGACGACGGCCGGTCCAATTCGCCGGGCCCGTCGAAGTCTCCGCTGCGGCAATGAAGTGCAGGGTTTGACAAGTCGTCGGCGGGGGCGTTGTCTATGAAGTGCTGAGTATGCAGCCGGCCTGGGGCCGATGCCGTCGCTCGATCTGGGCCCACCTGATCTGGGCCTGCGGCTGGAATACCAATGACACCGCCCAGATCCTGACTTGGTTCGTGCGATTAGGAAGTCGTTTTGCACGACGATCCAGACAGGGCAATGACCTGTTCTCTGGCGGCAGCGCCACCAAGAACGATCCCGAACTCACCCGAACACCGAATCCAGGAGCTCGACATGACATCGCCGACCAAGAACAAACCAGTGATATTCATTCACGGACTGTGGATCCACTCCAGCGCTTGGCAGCCATGGCTAGACCTGTTCGAGAGCTGTGGCTACTTGGCGTCGGCTCCGGGCTGGCCCGGTGACGCCGCGACAGTGGCAGAGACCCGTGCGAATGCTGACGCGCTCAACGACATGGGCATCGCCCAGCTGGTCGATCACTACGCCAAGGACATCAGCAAGCACCAGGTCAAGCCGATCGTCATCGGTCATTCCTTCGGTGGCCTCATCGCTCAAGAACTGCTCGCCACCGGGTTGGCCGCGGCCGCGGTCGCAATCGACCCGGCGCCCATCAAAGGCGTCAAGGCGCTGCCGTTCGCGCAGCTGAAGTCCGCATTCCCGGTCCTGGGCAATCCGGCGAACCTGCATCGCACGGTGTCGCTGACCGCCAAGCAATTCCGCTACGCCTTCGGCAACACCCTCACCGAGGAAGAATCGGACGCCTTGCACGACGCCTGGACCATTCCCGGCCCCGGCTTACCCCTGTTCCAGGATGCCGTCGCGAACCTCTTCTCGCACTCACCAGCAATGGTCGATACCTATCTGGCTTTGCGTGGCCCGCTGCTGCTGACCTCGGGAACCGAGGACCACACTGTCCCCCTCAAGGTCACCAAAGAGGTGTTCGGGAAGTACTCAAAGAGCGACGCAGACACCGAATTCCACGTCTTCGAGGGTAAGGGCCACTCCCTGACCATCGACAACGGCTGGAAAGACGTTGCCGACGTCGTGCTGAATTGGTTAGCCACCAAAGGCATTTAAACTCAAGGCCGCGATTCTACGGCGGCGGTTTTCCACCAGAATCCCAATGCGGTCGCGATGAGTGCCGAGGTGCCCGCGGCCGACGCGGTGAACCCCCAACCGCGTCGGATCGTGGTCAGATCGATGCCGGGTTGGTAAATCATCGTCAGGATCGCGGTGCCCAACACCGTGCCCAATTGCCGTGCGGTGTTTGTCAGCGCAGATCCGGCGCCCCACCGGTGCGAGGGTAGCGCCAGCCCGCTGACCGCAGAAAGGCTGGGGATGACCAATCCCACTCCGGCCCCGGTGAACAGCTGGCCGGGGAGGAAGTCCGCGAGATAGTCGGGCGCAGGGCCCACTCTGCACAGCCAAATCACGATCCCGACCACATACAAGGCGGCCCCTGCAGCAGCGACAGCGCCGACCCCGAATCGGCCGATCAGTCGGCCGGCCAACGTCAGCGAGACAATCACGACGACAGCCGGGCCCGGGGAGAGACACAGGCCGGCGACTGCCGGCGTCTTGCCCCATACGGTGGTGAGTAGCATGACGCTGCCCAGCAGCATCGCTGCGAACGCCGCGGCAAATAGCAAAAGCGCCAGGCAGCTTGACCACATCGGCAGCACGCGCACGGCGGCGAGATCCAACGCCGGCGATGGGTGGCGTAGCGAACGCCACACTGCCAGCGCCATCGCGAACGCCGACGCGACGGCGGCGATGACGACCTTGGTGGCGTTGAAGTCTGCCACGGGCAATTCAATGAGCGCCCACACCAGCGCCCCGACGCCGAGTACCAGACTCAACGCGCCGAGCAGATCGGGAATCCCGGCGCCGGTCGCATCGGTCTTGGCGAGGACCCAGGGGCCGGCGGCCAGCGCCAGCAGTCCCACCGGGACATTGACGAAAAAGATCCATCGCCAGGAGAATTCGACCAGCAAGCCGCCGACCGGCGGACCCAGTGCCGCAGCCATCGCACCCGCCGCCGACCACGTGCTGACGGCGACGGCGCGCCGCGCCGCGGGAACAGCGGCCATCAACAGCGCAAGCGAACTCGGCATCAGCATTGCGGCGCCGATCGCCTGAACGACCCGGCAGGCGACCAACACGACAAGTGATCCAGAAAGCCCGCATGCGGCTGATCCCAGGGTGAACACAGCCAGACCCCACAGGAAAATTCGGCGATGCCCGTATCGGTCTCCGAGCCGACCAGCCGGATTCATGAAAGCCGCGAAGACGAGCGTGTAGCCGTTGAGAATCCACGACATCGCACCGAGATCAGCCGTATTGAAAGCTCTACGGATATCAGGGAAAGCGATGTTGACGATGAAAAGGTCCAAACTGGCAAGGAATGCCGCGGTGGACACCAAGAGAACAGTCGCCGTCGAGCGCGTCGTCGATAGCTGCGTCGTCGATACTTGCGCCGTCGCTGTCAAGGCTGCCCCTGTTTGAGCTTGCTGGCCGATCGACGAGACTGCCGCCCGCCGAGTCGCTGGATATAGCTAACTATACCGAGCGGGCGTTCTGCGCGCCTCCGCTGCTACCGCGAGGTCATCGGCGGTTGACGCCTAGCGGCATAGGGCTTAGCGCGGATTCTTCTCGCCTGCTTCGACAGCAACCGCGAGCCTGTTGGCGGCGGGTGCCACCGGGCACGTCGCGTAGTCGGTGAATGCGCACGGCAGGTTCGACGCCCGGTTGAAGTCGAGCATCACGCTGCCGTCGGCGTCCGGCTCGTCGATCGAAAGTACCCTGGCGCCGGGGTATGTCGTCACGCCGCTGGTGGCGTCGGTGAACAGCACCCGCAACCCTGTCGAAGGGTCACCGAAGGCGACCAACTGGGCGGCTGCGCCGGCCAGTTCGAAGTCGATGACGCCGGCGGCGCTGAGGTGATGCTCAAGACCTTCGACTACGGCGCCCGTCGTGACGATCTTCAACTCTGGGTACGGGGTGAATGTGCCGACGACCCGCCACCGACTGCTTGGTGCATATGTGGGAATGCCGTTGTACGCCTTCAGGTGCGGAGACTT
>Ga0182012_10004567_pt1 | contig 14408 bp, 10 predicted proteins | sample 612S2SmetaG_FD_120486 | JGI IMG/M metagenome (GOLD analysis project Ga0182012, IMG submission 120486) | Permafrost microbial communities from Stordalen Mire, Sweden - 612S2S metaG | ecosystem: Environmental > Terrestrial > Soil > Wetlands > Permafrost | place: Sweden: Stordalen | collected... | reverse complement strand
TTGGGGCGCCGATGAGCGCAATTTCCTCGTCGCCGGCACCATGCTGACCGCGCTGGGGGTGAAGCGGGTGCGGCTGCTGACCAACAACCCCGACAAGGTCGCCGGCCTGAGCGCCTGCGGGATCGAAATCGTCGGGCGAGAGGCCCACGCTTTCGCCCCCAACGGCATCAACGACGAATATCTGGCCACCAAAGCCGCTCGGTTTGGGCATATGATCGACTGATGCGCGCCATTGTCACCCCGGATGGGCGGATGACGCTACGCGGGCAGGTGTTCCGCGTGGCGCTGGGTGCTGCCGGAGTGCGCGTGGCGAAGGCGGAGGGCGATCACGCGACTCCGGCCGGGGTGCTGCCGCTGCGGCGGGTGTTTTACCGAGCGGACCGGGGGAAGGCGCCGGTGTGCGCGATGCCGGTGGAGCCGATTGCGCCGAATGACGGGTGGTGCGACGATCCGGTGCACCGGGATTACAACCGTTATGTCCGGCTGCCGCATGGCGGGCATTGCGAGGAACTGTGGCGGACGGACGGGGTTTACGACATCGTCGGCGTGCTGGGGTGGAACGACGCGCCGGTCGAACGCCGGCGCGGGTCGGCGATATTCCTGCACGTGGTTCGGGGGGATTATGCGCCGACCGAGGGGTGTGTGGCGTTGGCGTTGGCGGATTTGCGGGCTGTGCTGGGGATGGGGTTGACGGAGGTGGAGGTGGTGGGGTAGTATCGTCTATTCAATTTCTATGAGCGCGCGATCGATTGGCGCGTTCTTCGCCCGGGCGATGATCTTGTGTACCGCGATTGCCCGTTTCGCGGCACTGGCGCAGTGTGGTAGTAATCACGCCAGCCGATCTCGCCGGGTGACGAATTTTTCTGTCGCAACGCCAACCGAAGGCCTTGCGGCGGGTTGCCGCCAACGCCAGTCGGGGTAATGCCAATGGCATCCGGGGAGGTTATCTCTACGCGTTGATATGTCCGCCAAGGAAAGGTTACCATCCATTGTCGTACCAAACCGGAACGATACAGATTCATATGTTTGCCGACAACCCGCGACTCTCTGGTAGCCAACTGGTGCAGGCGCGGGAGATTTGCGCCGAAGCTGTTGCAATGGTGAAGGATCGCGATCTTGCCGTGGCGGCTGGTGAGCTCGATCCGAAGTTCGCATTGCCTGACGCGAACTGGTCATACGATGCGTCACTGGTCATACGATGCGTCAGTTGAATATGTGAGGATTTTTCGTCGGTTGGCCGAATGCAACCCTTTAGACATAGAGCGCTTGCGTGGTCTTGCGATGGTATTCACCGGTTATTCTCTCTTTGCAGTGAGCCAGGCGGCAGGTTTGACCTGCTCGGACATGACGTTCAGCGACAAGTTCGATAGCACGGTCGCCGACCGGCTGCGGGAGTGGAACCGGCCATTCGTCGAGGAATGGCACCGCGTGACAAGTGGCTTGCGGCCTGAGGCAATCTTCCGCCCGCCTGCTATGCTCGGTGAGATTGGCCATGAAGTCGACGGTGTTATTGTCAACAATGATACCTGTACTTATCAGGAACGCATCAGCCTGATCGTGAAGTCGGGTTTGTTGGATTGGCTGAAAAACCGAGCACGGTCCGGTAAAGTCAGGATATGCGAGATTGGCGGCGGTTATGGAGCACTCTGTTACTGGTTCAAGACGGCGCTTCCGGAAGCCAGCTACACGATCGTCGACCTGCCGGAGTCCCTGCTCTTCTCCCGGCTGTATCTGACGTTAACGAGGCCGGACCTGCGGATGGCAACCGGACCCGACCCGGAAACGTTCGATATCCGCTTTGTACCTAATTATCGCGCAGACAGCGTGAACGAAGCTTTCGACCTGGTGATCAACACGCTTTCAATGAGTGAAATGAGTGAGTACCAGGTCCGCCGGTATCTCGCTATCATGAAAAAAACCTGGCTCCGTCAAGGAGGACTTTTTTTCGAGCAAAATCAGGATAACAGGCAGGTAGGATTTCTGTTTGCACGAGAAATTATCGGGACCGTGTTGCCCTTCCGGACCGAGCTGTTCGACGGTGCCGGAGGTTTTCGGAATGGTTATCCCATTATATGGTCGACTGGTCCGATCGTGCTAGGCGACTGGCGGCCGAAGGATCCAGTGTCGCAACTTGACATTTCAACTGGCGCGAATCTGTCCGCTCGCGATGCCAGCGGATCGTTTCGTTCGAGCGTTCGCCGGAAGGTTGGCAAAGTCGCTCGCCAGGTTTTCCGAAGATTGGGACTGCGTTGACCGAAATTTGAGACGAACCATCGACAGGATTTGGCCCTTCCCTGATTCGCTGAATGATCGCAAGTGCGCCGTCGATTGCCGCATTTTTTCTGCGCAATCATGCCGTCTGCCGCGACCGCAGGCAAATGACACATAACCACCGGCGCTAGCCCCTCGGTCGTATCATCCAAATCCATTTATATGAAGTTACAGTAACCAAATAGTGCCTGATCAGGCCTGGTCGCGCACATACCCCGCGATCAGCCGGCACCACAGCGGTGGCTGATCGCCGTCAAGGCCGCGCCGAGTCGATGATCGATGATTTCCCGCCCGCCGGGGTTCACCAGCACGACGTCCAATCGTGGTTCCGTCATCTCATCCGATCGCTTTTCGCACTGCTCTATGCCCTTGATGGCGTCCCGATCGGCCCGAGGGCAACCATCCGTCGGCTTGACGCTCCGCGTGCGGCACGAGAATAAGGGGCGGTCAACCAACGGACGTATCGCCTCATCCTATGGCCAATCCGGTTCTGACCATCATCACCGCCTCGCTGAACCACGGACGATATATCGGCGCCGCGGTGGACAGCGTTCGTCCACGATCGGACATACCTTATGAACATCTCGTGATCGACGGCGATTCGACGGACGAAACCGCCCAGGTCCTGGCCGAACGTCCGCATCTGGACGTCCGTGTGATGCCTGGCCTCGATTCGCATGAGGCGCTGAATTACGCCTTCGGTATCGCCCGTGGCGGAATCGTCGGAATGCTCAACTCCGACGACCGCTACGATCCGGGCGCCTTGGATGATGTGGTGGATTTCTTCGCCGCCCATCCCGAGGTGGAGGCGGTGTGCGGCGGGATGCGGTTCTTCACCGAGGCGGCGGGGGTCGAGACCGAGACCAGCCGCTTCATGCACTTGACCGGCGAGGACATGCGGCTGGAGCTGACCTTCGGCAATCCGGGTTTCAACAGTTGGTTCTTCCGGATCGGGGTGCTGCGCCGTCTGGGCGGGTGCCACACGCAATACCGGTTTGGCGCCGACCGTGACCTGTTGCTGCGGCTTTACGCGATCACCAGGCCAGAACCACTACCCAGGATTGTCTATCACTATCGGGTCCATATCGGCTCGCGCACCATGGACCCACGCGGCACCAACCGCCAGGCGATGATCATGGATCATTTGAACATGATCAGCGCTCAGGCCGGCCCAATGTGGGCCGGTGACCCGGAAATGCGGACCTTGGTGGCCGACTGGCAGGCGCTGGAGCGGTTCAAGCTGTTCGTGCGTGCGCTGCGTTACCGGGTGCTGCCGGTTTGGCAGACCTTCGCGGATACCCCCTGGCATCGAGTGCCCGCCGCCCTGTATCATCGGCGCCGATGGCTCCGCCGGTTGGCGGCCTGACGGCAGGTTGGGCATTGAGGTTGACCGTTTGGAAAGGCTGCGATACAGACCCCCTAATCGGGCTTGCTGCGCCGCAATATTGCCCTCTTGATCGATCAGCGTCGGCGCGTAAGGCCAATATGAGGAAGATGATGATAATGCGCGATCCGTACTTCACCCGTTTGCTTGTTTTTGCGGCGGCCCGGCCCTGAATGCCGGATCTGGTCAACTCCGTGTCCCCGATTGATGTCGAGCGCCTCTATCGCCCCATCATCACCATCGGGCGGGTGGAAGAAGAGGTTGTTCGTATTGATCCGAGTGACAAGATCAAGGGACCTTTCTGAACGATGTTTTATGAGCTCGCGGCCTCTTCCTGGGATCAGGAAGAAATCGACGCCATGCAAAAGGTGATCGCCGGCGGCTTCTTCACTATGAGCGGGAACGTCAAGGCGTTCGAACAGGAATTCGCGGCTTATTTCGGCAAGCGTTATGGCGTGATGGTCAATTCGGGATCCTCGGCCAACCTGGTCGCGGTCGCGGCATTGTTCTACAAAAAGGACCGGCCGCTGCAACGCGGCGATGAGGTCATCGTGCCGGCGATCTCCTGGGCGACGACCTATCATCCCTTGCAGCAGTACGGGTTGAAGCTGCGTTTCGTGGATGTCGATCTGCACACGCTGAATATCGATGAAACGCAGCTCGAGGCCGCGCTGAACCCGAAGACACGCGCGATCGTCACCGTCAGTATCCTCGGCAATCCCGTCGCGCAGGACACGATCCGGAACTTTGCCGACCGGCACGGGTTGTATTTCATCGACGATAACTGCGAGTCGATGGGCGCCGAGGTGAATGGCCGGCCGACCGGCACATTGGGCGATCTCAATACGTCCAGCTTCTTCTTTTCCCATCACATTTCCACGATGGAAGGCGGCATCATCCTGACCGATGACCGCGAACTGGCCGAACTCTGCATTTCGCTGCGCGCGCATGGCTGGACTCGTGACCTGCCGGCCGATTCGCCGTTGTTCGAACATCATGGTTCGGATGATTTCTACGAGGCTTACCGCTTTATCCTGCCGGGCTACAATGTGCGTCCGCTTGAACTGTCGGGCGCGATCGGGCGCGTGCAGCTTCGAAAACTCCCCGGCATGATCGCGCAGCGGCGCAAGAACCTGGCGCTGTTCCAATCGCTGTTCGGCGCCGATGACCGCTTCATCATCCAGCGGGAAAACGGCAAGAGTTCCGCGTTTTCCTTCACCATCGTGCTCAATCCGCACTACCAGCCGGACCGCCGCCGCGTGTTTGCGGCCCTGAAGCAGGCGGAGATCGGGCATCGCATCATCACCGGCGGGTGCTTCCTGCGCCACGACGTGATCCGGCATTATGATTACGAAATCGTCGGCGACCTGAGAAATGCGCAGACCGCGCATGACTTCGGATTCTTCGTCGGCAACCAGCCGCACGACCTGACCCCGCAGATTGAGCGACTGCGTGGCATCCTCGACACGCTCATTTAACGCGCCGGAGGTATGTGACATGGCCGACACGCTTTCCATTCTGGTGACCGGTGGTGCGGGTTATCTCGGGTCGATGATGGTGCCCGAACTGCTGCGGGCCGGGCACCGGGTCACCGTGCTCGACAATTTCATGTACCGGCAGAACTCGCTGACCACGGTTTGCACGGACCCGAATTTCGAGGCGGTGAAGGGCGACGCCCGCGAGGAATCGGTGCTCAGGCCGCTGGTCAAGGACGCCGACCTCGTGCTGCCGCTGGCGGCGCTGGTGGGCATGCCGCTGTGCGCGGCCGACCGGATTGGGGCGGTGGCGATCAACCGTGACGCCATCATGACACTGCTGCGGCTGCTGTCGCCATCGCAGCGCGTTATCATGCCGATCACCAACTCCGGCTACGGGATCGGGGAAAAGGGCAAGTACTGCACAGAACAAACGCCGATGCGGCCGATTTCCGTCTATGGTCAGACGAAGGTCGAAGCGGAAAACGCGGTCCTGGACCGCGGCAACGCGATCAGCTTCCGGCTGGCGACGGTGTTCGGGATGGCCCCTCGCATGCGGCTCGACCTGTTGGTGAACGATTTCGTCTATCGCGCGATTTACGACCGATCGCTGGTTCTGTTCGAAGCGCATTTCAAGCGCAACTTCCTGCATGTCCGCGACGTGGCGCGCGCCTTCCTGCACGGGATCGAGAATTTTGAAACCATGCGCGACAACGCCTTCAATGTGGGCTTGTCGGATACCAACATATCCAAGATGGAGTTGTGCGACCGGATCAAACGCTATCTGCCATGGTTCGCCTATCCGGAAGCCCTGGTGGGCGAAGATCCGGACAAGCGCGACTACATCGTTTCCAATGAGAAGGTCGAGGCCACCGGATTCCGCTGCGCCTACAGCCTGGATGGCGGGATTGTCGAGCTGATCAAGGGGTACGCGATGATCCGCAACAGCGTGTATGGCAACGTCTGAGCCATCCTACCACCTGCGGGGCAAGCGCGTCTGGGTGGCGGGCCACACCGGCATGGTCGGTGCCGCTTTGGTGCGCCGCTTGCAGCGCGAGGACTGCACTGTGCTGACCGTGCCGCACGCGGAGCTCGATCTGCGCCGCCAGTCCGACACCGAGATCTGGATGCGGCGCATGCAGCCACATTCCGTGTTCATCGCTGCGGCCCGCGTGGGCGGCATTCACGCCAATGCAGCCTATCCAGCCGATTTCATTTACGACAATCTGGCGATCACCACGAACATCATTCATGGCGCGTATCTGTGTGGGGTGGAGAAGCTGGCGTTTCTCGGTTCCTCCTGCATCTATCCCCGGCTGGCGGAGCAGCCGATCCGCGAGGATTCGCTGCTGACCGGCCCGCTGGAGCCGACCAACGCAGCCTACGCGGTGGCGAAGATCGCCGGGATCACCCTGTGCCAGTCGTACCGGCGCCAGCATGGTTGCCGCTTCATCGCACCGATCCCGACCAACCTGTTTGGGCCGGGTGACAATTTTGACCCCGCTGCAAGTCACGTCGTTCCGGCAATGATCCGCAAGGTTCAAGAGGCGAAGCGGACCGGTGGAACCGTTACAGTCTGGGGAACGGGCACGCCGGTGCGGGAATTCCTGTTCGTGGATGACGCCGCCGACGGGATCGTGTTCCTGATGCAGCAATATGACGGGGAAGACCCGGTCAATATCGGCTGCGGCGAGGACATGACGATCGGTCAACTGGCCGAACAGATCGGCGCCGTGATGGGCTACACCGGGGCGTTCGAATTCGATACCAGCAAGCCCGACGGCATGCCGCGCAAGCGGCTGGACAGCGATCGGATCCACGCGATGGGCTGGCGTGGGACGACGCCGTTGGCCGATGGGTTGCGGCAGACGATCGAATGGTATCAAGCCCATCACCGATAACCTGTCCCGATCAGCTTGGCCGAAGTTTCCGAAACAAAAATCGTGCGATCCGCCCGAGCGAATGCCGGCGCAAGCCTTCGCAAACCGCGATCCTGACGTTGAGTTCTGCCAGAGTCCTGGCACGCTGTATATTTTTCTTGCCGAACCTGGTTTGCAAAGATTGAATGCCTTCCCGTACATCGATGGGGCCGCAGGATTGCAGCAAGGCAAAATACTGACCGTGCCAGAATACGATGTTCCAGTCCCCACGGCTTTCGATCAGAGATGGCGATGGAACAGGTGCCGACATGCCGATCGACGATTGGTGACCAGTAGCAATACTTACGCCTGAAACCGTCCGCTCCAGCACCGACTCGACGATGCTGCGCATCAGCATCTGGCTGCGATAGGTCTCAAATGCTCGTTCGCCTCTTTGTTTCCAATCCGAGTTCAGAGTCTGCAGCGTGAACTCGACAAAATCCTGCCCGTCCGGCGCCTGGCCTGCGATCATCCCTTGTCTCGTCTCAGTTTCCGTTCGTTCCGCGGCAATGCCACCCTTAGCCATCAGCAATCTGCCCAGCCGGGTCGGCGACGGAACCGGCCATCGATCCGATTGCTTGAAGTTCAGGCCAACCCGCGTCTTGCCGATCAACGTTCCCACCTCGCCGGCCGATAAGAACCGCTCGGGCCATTCCACTTTGGCGTGCCGGCGAATCCGTTCGACGGCTTCCAGCCGATAGGGTGTCCGAAGGCCGAAAAAGCTGAAATCGAATTCGGGTTTCGAATTGATATAGTCTGGTATTAGTCTGCCGGAGAACCCGAGCTCGATGAAAGCCGTTGGACAAAATTGAGAATAATACGGGATCGTGCTTTCCACCATCGTCCATATAAAGGATGATCCGGCAGCGACTTCGGCAAATGCATTAAAGCGCTCCCTCCAGTGCGGTTCCTCCCGCCAGTTGAATGACACGCCATCCGGAATCTCTGTTGCAATTATACCGTACTTTACACCCGTTTCGCTGATTTGACGACCCATTCCCGGACGAAAACACTCCCAAAGTAGATTGATCGCCTGCGGCTCCATTTGCAGGTCGGAGAACGTTACCTTATGGCCCAGGTCCAGCAAACCGGCCTCGAACCACGCCGCCATGTCCGCCAAAGTGGATCGGCCGATCGGATCGTGATTGAAGGTGCAAAAGTGGAACCACATAACGAGCCGCTTCCGCGGACGATCCTGACCGAACCACGGTTAAGCTGGCGGAGGCGGAATGACAAGGCCTGCGCGCATTTCGCACGCCTTGACAGAACCCCCAACCTGCCGCGCACTCCCCCAACACCGCACCGGGGACCAGGCCATGAAATTCGGCATCTTCTACGAACTGCAACTCCCGCGCCCGTGGGAGCCCGACGACGAACGCCAGCTCTTCCAGAACGCGCTGACCCAGGTCGAGATCGCCGACCGTCTCGGCTACGACTACGCCTGGGAAGTCGAGCACCACTTCCTGGAAGAATACTCCCATTCCCCCGCACCCGAGGTCTTCCTCGGCGCCGCCAGCCAGCGGACGAAAAACATCCGCCTCGGCCACGGCATCGTGCAACTGACGACCAATCCGCCGCAGCGGGTCGCCGAACGCATCGCCTGCCTCGACCTGGTGTCCAACGGACGGGTGGAGTTCGGCACCGGCGAATCGGCCGGCATGACCGAACTCGGCGGCTTCGGCCGCGACATCGAAACCAAGCGCGAGATCTGGGAAGACGCCATCCGCTGCATCATCCCGATGTTCCAGGACAAGGGTGTTGAACTGGATACGAAATGGTTCAAGATGCCGCTGCGCAACGTGCTGCCGAAGCCGGTGCAGAAGCCGCATCCGCCGCTGTGGGTCGCCTGCTCGCAACTGGTCACCATCGAAATGGCCGCCCGCCGCGGCATGGGCGCGCTGGGGTTCCAGTTCCTCTCGGCCGATGCCGCGCATGCCTGGGTGCACGCCTATTACAACAACTTCGTCAAGCGCCAGGAAAAGCTGTGCGACTACAACACCAACCCAAACATCGCACTGGTCAGCTACTTCATGTGCGCCGAAACCGATGAAGAAGCGCGCCGGCGCGCGGAGGGCGCAACCTTCTTCCAGTTCGCGCTGCGCGCCTACGGCTCCAGTTCCGGACGTCCCCGACCGGATCCATACACCGTCAACATGTGGGACGAATACAATGCCTGGAAGCGTGCCAACCCCGAGGCCGCGGCGCGCGCGATCTCCGGCGGTCTGATCGGCTCGCCGGAGACCTTGCGGCGCAAGCTGCGGCGGTTCCAGTCATCCAACATCGACCAGGTGATCCTGCTCAACCAGGCCGGCAAGAACACCCACGAACACATCTGCGAAAGCCTGGAACTGTTCGCCAAAGAGGTGATGCCGGAGTTCCACGCCGCGGAACCCGAACACCAGGAATGGAAGCGCAAGGTCCTGTCGCGGGAGATCGATCTGGAGGAGATCGACACCCAGCCATTCCGAGACCGCTTCGGCCCCAATTCCGTCCAACCCTCCGCTCGGGCGGCGGAATAGGGGGCCTCAGGCGGCCACCTTCGCCGACACGGTGATGCGCGTGCGGGTCCGCAACGTCACGAACTCCTCCGCCGCCGTCGGATGAATGCCGATCGTGCGGTCGAAGTCGGCCTTCGTCGCGCCCATCACCACCGCGATTGCGATGCCTTGCATGATCTCCGGTGAATCCTCGCCCAGCATATGCGCGCCCACCACCTTCTGGCTCGCCTGGTCCACCACAAGCTTCATCAGGGTCTTCCGGTTGCGCCCCGACAGAGTGTGCCGCATCGGGGTGAACTTGGTCACATAGACATCGACCGGGCCAAGTGCGGCCGCCTGTTCCTCGGAAAGCCCCACAGTCGCGATCGGCGGGCTCGAAAACACCGCGGACGGAACGTTCTTTAGCGACACGCTGCGCGGGTTCTTCCCGAACAGCGAATCCGCCAGCGCGTGCCCCTCGGCGGTGGCAACCGGCGTCAGGTTCACCCGGTCGGTCACGTCCCCCATCGCGTAGATATGCGGCACTGATGTTCGCAGTCCGGCATCCACGATCACCGCCCCGGACCTGTTGATTTCGACGCCGGCCTTGTCCAGCCCCAGCGCCGCGGTCGCCGGCCGGCGGCCGGTGGCGAAGAACACCAGATCGGCATTCAGCGTCTTGCCGCCGCCATAGGTCAGAATGCGGCGGTCGCCGTCCGCTTCCACCGCTTCCGGGATGCACCCGGGATGCAGGGTCACGCCCTGAGCGGCCAGGGCCTCGGCCAGACCCTCACGCAGGTCCTGGTCGAAGCCGCGCAAGGGCAGCGGCTGGCGGTAGATCAGATGCACCGCGGCCCCCAGGGCCTGGAAGATCCCGGCAAACTCCACCGCGATGTAGCCCGACCCGACGATGGCAATGGTCTCCGGCATCTTCGGCAGAAAGAACGTATCGTCCGAGATGATGGCCAGTTCGGCGCCGGGGATGCCGATCCGTTCGGGGTTGCCGCCGGTGGCAATCACGATGCGTTCGGCGGTGATGCGCTGGCCGCCGACATCCAACGTGTGCGGGTCCAGGAACACCGCGCGCGCGTCGAAGGCCTGTGCCTTCGCCCCGTCCAGCAGCCGGCGGTAGATGCCGTTCAGCCGGTTGATCTCGCGGTCCTTCGCGGCGAGCAGCGCGGACCAGTCATGCGGCCCCTTCTGGATCGACCAGCCGAAGCCCGCGGCGTCTTCCGCCCAACTGCCGTATTCTCCCGCCTGCACCAGCAGCTTCTTCGGCACGCAGCCGACATTGACGCAGGTGCCGCCCCAGAAGCGTTCCTCGGCGACGCCGACACGGGCGCCATGGCCCGCCGCGATCCGAGCGCAACGCACGCCGGCGGAACCGCCGCCGATCACGAACAGGTCGTAGTCCATCGTCCGACACCTCCTTGCTTCACGCCTGAATCTGTGCCCCCGCGGTGCGCATGGCAAGCAGGCAAAAAGTCTTTGACGCGTGTGTGCATCCCCAGCCACAATTCAGCCAGCGGACGAAGAGCCGCATCCGGCGCAGTACGTTCCGTTAGAATAACGTTATAGGGGAGACGACCGATCATATCTGGATACGCCCGTTCCACAACCGGACCCTGGTGAAAGGAACCCACCAAAGACAACTGGTACGCCTTCATCGCCGCCTGGCTCGGCTGGACCTTGGACGCGTTCGACTTCACGGTCTTCCTGTTCCTGCTGGTACCGATCGAAAGCCGAGGTGAAGGTTCCTCTCGCCGCGATTTTCCGCCGTGGCGTGATCCTGAAAACGTTGTCCACCCGCTGGTGGCTGGCGAGCGCGTTCACTGTATATTACTCGATCTTTGGCCTGTTCGCGACCTACCTGACGAGGAATCTGCATCTGGCGGCCTCGGCGGTGGATTGGCCGCTGGCGTTTTCCAACGGCTGACCTGCCTCGCCAGCTTCGTGTGGGGCGGTCTGGCGGACAAGATCGGCCGGTGCTGGGCGATGATCATTCCGGCGATCCTGGGCTTCATCGTCACGCCCTTCTACCTGCTGACCACAGACTATACCACGATCGCCATCGCCTTCTCGATCCAGGGACTGTTCGCTGGCGCGATCTATGGGCAGAATCCGAGCTATGCGGATGAACGTTTCCAGACGGAAATAAGAGCGACCGCGGCGGCGTTCTGCTATCATTTCTGTTCCGTGGTGGCGCCCTTCCTGACGCCGATCCTGACGTATTTTGCCGTCGATATGGGCATGGGATTTGCCATCCCGATGTTCGTCAGCACCTCGTTGGCTCCGGTCAGTTTCGTCATCGCGCTGTTGCTGGGACCGGAGACCAAAGGCAACGCGCTGGCCGCCGATCTGGAAATCATCGCCGTCGCCGAGTCACCCTGACATACGGCCGGGCCATGACGACAGGCGCGCGAAATTCGCCGCATCGGCTCTTCCCGGGGGTTGAAACAATTTCGTAAATATGTTCCGTTATCTTAAACTGGAACAGAGTTGGCCGGGGATCGCGAAGATGGAGATTGGGCACTGTGTCCGCAGCGCGCCACGCGGCCGAGCCGTCGCGTTTGCTGTGCTGCTCGGACTGCTGAGCGGAACCGCATCGGCGGGCACGATCTCGGTCTTCGGCAGCGACGGCACTGATGGAACCGCCGGCACCTTGGCCTCACCAACCGGTACCGATGGAACCGCCGGATCCGACGCCGTCAATCCCGTCACCCTGAACCCCGCCACGGATGCGTTGAACATCGCCACCGCGACCGGCGGCAATGGCGGCGTCGGTGGCGATGCCACGGTGGGCGGCAATGGCGGCGCCGGCGGGGCAGGGGGGGCGGCCAATGTCACGCAGGCAATGACGCTCAACGCGGCACCGGATTCCACCGGTGTGGCCGAGGCCTTTGGCGGGGCCGGCGGCACCGGCGGCGCGTCGGCTGGCAGCGGGGCCGGCGGCAATGGCGGGGCCGGCGGCAATGCCGTCGCAGCGCCAACCATGACCACGAACACGATCGGCCAGGCCAACGCCGCGGGGCTCGCAATCGGCGGGGCAGGCGGCGTGTCCCCGGCGGCTGTGGGCGGCGCAGGTGGTTCGGCCGCAGCCAATGCCCAGTCCTATGGCGGCCTGACCGATTACGCGACCGCCAACGGCACCGCCGGTGCGGGCGGCTACGGCGCGCTGGGCGGCGGTGCGGGCGGCACCGCGGGCGCGTCATCCTATAAGCAGGGCACGCCGGGCGCCGGCCCCGAACCAACGGCCTATGCGATCGCCGTCGGCGGCAATGGTGGCGACGCGATCATCGTCGGCAATGGCGGCGGCGGCGGCGGCGTCACCCAGTCCACGGCGGCCGCCAACGTCTCCGGTTCGGTCAGTGCGCTCAGCAATGCCCTGGGCGGGATCGGCGGCGCCGGAGTCGGTAGCGGCAACAGCGGCGGTGCAGGTGGCAGCGTGACAGGCGCGGCGATGTCCGCCGTGATCGGCGCCAGTGGAACCGGCGGATCGGGCGCCGGCGGCTTCATCACCAGCACCGGTGGACCGGCAGCACTGTCCGTCACCGCGGCACAGAATGGCGGCGCCGGCGGCATCGGCTATGGCGGCGCCAACGGCGGGGCGGGCGGCTCCAGCACCATGACCAACGCGGTCGGCACCAATGCCGCCGCCGGCAGCGCGGTGAGCTTGATGTCGGCGGCAGGCGGTGGTTCGGGTGGCAGCTCCTATGACGGCACCCCCGGTGAGGGCGGACAGGCGGTCTCCAACCTCACCTTGACCGATGCGCAGTCCGCCTCCGTCACCGCGACGTTGACGGCGCAAGGTGGCGCGGGCGGCAATGCGCTCGACACTGGCGGTGCGCCGATCGCGGGTTCGGCGGGCGGTGCGGCCAGCGCCAACGGCGCCATCACGGTCTCGGCTGGCACCACCACCCTGAACGTCTCGGCAGCCGGCGGTGCGGGCGGATACAGCGCGGCGGGCGGCGCCTCCGGTGCGGCGGGGTCGGCCAACGCGATCGGCACGGCAACCGCCGGTTCCGGTCCGGCGTCCGCCAGCACCGCCGCCGGTGGCGGCTACGGCGCCGGGGGCGGGGCAGCGACCAGTGTCGCGACGGCGAATGCGTCAACCGGCAGCCCGGCCACCGCTGGCGCCACCGCGTCAACCCAAACCGGCGCGCTGGCGATGGCGGGCGCGAATGCAGTCGGCGCGGCGGGTTCGACCGGGACGGCGCAGTCGGTGGCGACCCTCGGCAACCTGACCGTGACCGCCAACGCGACGGTCAGCAACGCCGGCCAGACCAGCATGGGCGCCGCGGCTTTGGCCAATGGCGGCGCCGGCGCACCTGCCACGATCGGCAGCGTCGCGGCCGGGCTCGGATATAACGCGGTGGCCTCGGTCACCGGGACACCCGATCCGGACCAGGTCAGCGCGGCTCTCGCCGGCAGTCCCGCGGCCTTGCGCGCGCTGACGGGACCGGGAACCAGCCTTCTCGGGGTGGCGAGCTTCGCCGGCAGCAGCAGCGGCACGACCTTGACCGCAAGCGGTTTCGCGCAGTTCGACCTCTATTCGGCCCCGGCCGGCGTGGTGCCGACATCGCTGATCGTCGGCCTGGCCGGCGCCAGCGGCAGCGGTGCGGTGGCGGACTTCCAGTTGACGGTGTCGGAGTTCGGCAGCCCGGTGCTCAGCCAGGATTGGAGCGATAGCGACCTCGCGGACATCACCGCATGGCTGGCGAACAACCCGCTGGTGGTCGCAGCCGACACCGAGGGCGGCGGCTACGATGTGCAGATCGCCTTCACCCTGGTGAGCACCACGGCGGGCTTCACCCTGGACTTCGGCGTCGCCGCGGTGCCCGAACCGGGGTCACTGAGCTTGCTGGCGGCCGGCTTGGGCGGG
>Ga0182012_10004564_pt1 | contig 14410 bp, 12 predicted proteins | sample 612S2SmetaG_FD_120486 | JGI IMG/M metagenome (GOLD analysis project Ga0182012, IMG submission 120486) | Permafrost microbial communities from Stordalen Mire, Sweden - 612S2S metaG | ecosystem: Environmental > Terrestrial > Soil > Wetlands > Permafrost | place: Sweden: Stordalen | collected... | reverse complement strand
TCGCCGGGATGCGAGTTCTCGGGCGCGTTGTGCTCGAGCGCTTCGTCCACCTTCGCGGCCAGCGTCTGCGTGATGAACGTCCGCGAGTCGAACGTGCCTTCCAGGATAGCGCGCCGGTCGGCGTAAATGATCTCGCGCTGCTTGTTCATCACGTCGTCGTACTCGAGGACGTGCTTGCGGATCTCGTAGTTGTGGTTTTCGACCTTGCTCTGGGCGCGCTGGATGGACTTGCTGACCAGGCCCGACTCGATGGGCTGCTCGTCGGTGAAGCCCACGCGGTCCATGATCGCGGTCATACGGTCGCCGCCGAACAGGCGCATCACTTCGTCTTCCAACGAAACGTAGAAGCGCGTCGTCCCCGGATCGCCTTGACGGCCGGCGCGGCCGCGCAGCTGATTGTCGATGCGCCGCGATTCGTGTCGTTCGGTGCCGATGATGTGCAGGCCGCCGTTCTTGGCCACGCCTTCGCCCAGCTTGATGTCGGTGCCGCGGCCGGCCATGTTGGTGGCGATCGTCACCTGCGCGTGCTGGCCGGCGTCTTTGATGATTTCGGCCTCTTGCTCGTGGTACTTCGCGTTGAGCACGTTGCACTCGACGCCCTGGCGGCGCAGCATCGCAGCGAGCAGTTCGCTCTTCTCGATCGAACGCGTGCCGACGAGAACCGGCCGGCCCTTGTTGTACTCTTCGATGATTTCGGCGACGACGGCCTCGAATTTGGCCTTCTCCGACTTAAAGACGATGTCCGACGAGTCGCGGCGCCCCATCGGCATGTTGGTCGGAACCACGACGACGTCGAGTCCGTAGATGTCGCGGAACTCGCGCTCCTCGGTCTTCGCCGTACCGGTCATGCCGGCTAGATGCTCGTAGAGCCGGAAGAGATTCTGGAACGTGATGGTCGCCAGCGTCTGGTCCTCGCCGCGAACCGTGATGCCTTCCTTGGCCTCGATGGCTTGGTGGATGCCGTCGGAATAGCGGCGCCCGTACATCAGACGTCCCGTGAACTCGTCCACGATGACGACCTCGCCGTCCTTGATGATGTACTGCTGGTCCTTGTGGAACAGGTTCCACGCTTTCAGTGCGGCGTTGAGCTGGTGGGCGAGCTCGATGTTGCGCTGATCGTAGAGGTTCGTGACGCCCAGCATCTTCTCGACCTTGGCCACGCCCGCTTCCGTGATCGGAACGGCGTGCGCCTTTTCGTCCACCGTGTAGTCTTCTTCTTTCTTGAGCCGCGGGATGATCTGCGCGAATTTGCCGTAGAGATCGGTTGATTCTTGCGAGGGACCGCTGATGATCAGCGGCGTGCGCGCCTCGTCCACGAGGATCGAATCGACTTCATCAACGAGCGCGAAGTAGAGCTCGCGCTGCACGAGATCCTCGACTTGCCACGCCATGTTGTCGCGCAGGTAGTCGAAGCCGACTTCGTTGTTGGTGACGTACGTGATGTCGCAGGCGTACGCCGCACGGCGCTCGGCGGGCGTCAAGCCGTGCTGGATGACGCCGACGGTGAGTCCCAGCGATTCGTACAGCGGGCCCATCCACTCCGAGTCGCGCCGCGCGAGGTAGTCGTTGACCGTCACCACGTGAACGCCGCGCTTCTCGAGCGCGCGCACGTAGACGGGCAGCGTCGCGACGAGCGTCTTGCCCTCGCCGGTCTTCATTTCGGCGATGCGTCCCTCGAGCAGCACTTGACCGCCCATAATCTGCACGTCGAAATGCCGCATGCCGAGCGTGCGCTTGCCGGCCTCGCGCACGACGGCGAACGCCTCGGGAATGATCGAGTCGAGCGATTCGTCCTCGTCGAGACGCTTGCGGAACTCCTCGGTCTTCGCGCGCAACTGTTCGTCGGTGAGCGCCGAGATCGCCGGTTCGAACGAATTCGTCAGCGCGGCGGTGCGGCGAAGTTTCGCTACATCCCGTTCGTTCGCGTCGAAAAGCGTCTTTAGGAAAGCCACGGTGTACCTACTACTGGCTAAGGCCGATCCCGACGGCGGTTCCGGGCGACGTGTACGTCGTTATCGGAGCCACGTTGCCGTTCGCGGTCGGAGCGAATACGAAGATCCGGTTTGCGGTGCTGTCCGCGACGTAAATGTTGCCGCTCGAATCCACTTTGACGTCCGTCGGAGTCTGCAACTTGGTGAGATTGCCGGCGATGGTCCGGATCGGCGTCGCTGACACGTGGCCCGTCAGGCCCGCCGCGAAGATGAACACGCTCGCCGCGCCCGCGTCCGCGACGTAGATCTTGCCGGTGCCGTCCACCGTAAGACCCGCCGGAGCTTTTAATACCGGACTGGTCAGGAACAGTTTCGGCGCGAGGTTGTCGGGCGTCGGCGACGGGGAAGCCGTCGGCGGCGGCGTCGGCGATGGGCTCGTGCTCGGCGTCGGCGTAGGCTTCGGCGTCGGCGTCGGTTTGGGCGTCGGGGTTGGTTTGGGCGACGGCGTCGGAGATGGGATGGCAAACGCCTCGACCGATTGGACTGCCAAGTTGCTCACGTAGAACGTGCCGTTGCTGGTGAACGCGACGCCGCTCGGAATGCTCAGGCCGGTTGCCGGGCCGCCGATGGTCAGGCTGGGTCCGAGCGGAGAGCCCCCGCCCGCGGTATTGGTGAGCAAATAGATCTGTAAGATGCTGGGGAAAGGCGCCGTCGGCTGCGAGCCGGCCACGAGCATCTGTAGCGTCGTCGGATCGATGGCGACGCCGCGCGGCTGACCGGTAAACCCGATGCTGCCGAACGGAAGCACGTTGCCCGTAGCCAGCGCACGGAACTCCAGGATCAGGCCCGCCTGCGTCGCCGGGTTGTAATTGGTGACGTAGAGGTTGTTGAAGCCGTCGAACGCGAGGTACTGCGGTCCGTTGAGCGTCGTGTTCGAGCCGCCGATCTGATACGACGGTCCGGTGTTCGTCGTCTTGCCGATGTTGAAGATGCTAACGGCATTCTGATTGGCATTGGCCGCGTAAAGCGTTCCGGACGGAAAATTCGGCCCGATGTTGAGATTCGCGTTATTGTTCGAACTGCACGCGGCGATCGAGATCGCGACGCTCAGGCCGATTAGGGCCACGGTAAGCCTACGCAGCATGTCCTCTCCTTGAATGGGGAATCGGTCCCAGGTTCCCTTAGTGGGCCGACTTTCCTTGAACGACGGGAACCGGCTGGCTGTTATGCACCGCGTGGTGCACGATGGCAAACCAGCCGCCCGTCGCCAGCAGCCCGAATGCGACCAATATCACAATGGCGATCCTCGTCCGGCGCCGCTCGTAGGCCGGCCGGCTGGATTCGGTGTCGATGATCGAACGAGGCATAACCTGCTAGTCTCCTAGAGCCCGGTGAGCCGGGTGGTTGATGACGTCGGCCGGGACCTGCCGCATGAGCTCGCCCACCGTGACGAAACGGTAGCCCGCGGCCCGAAAGCGCCGCACGACCTCGGGCAGCGCGTCGATGGTCGCTAGCTTGCCGCTGTGCAGCAACACGATCTCCGGGGCGGTCGCGTACGAAAGCATGTGACGCTGAATGCGCTCGGACGAAATCGTCCGCCAATCGCCGCTGTCGTCCGTCCACAGCACGACGCGATAGCCGAGCCCTTGAGCGACCTGCAGCGTCCCCAGTGTGTAGCGGCCGTGCGGCGGGCGCATCAGATCCCTCTCGGCCGGATCCGGCGCGATCGCCCACAGCGCGTCTCGTCCGCGCTCGATCTCGTCCCGCACGGTCGCGTCCGACTCCTGATCGAGATTGGGATGCGTGTACGTGTGATCCGCAATCTCGTCGCCGCCGGCCTCGATGCGGCGGGCCAGACCGGGCCACTGTTGCGCGTCGCGACCGATCAAGAAGAACGTCGCGGGCACTCCCAGATCGTGAAGGCGGTCCAGCAGCAGCGGCGTGAAGATCGGATACGGTCCGTCGTCGAACGTGAGCGCGATCAGCTTCGGACGGTTCTCTCTGTTGCCGTAGTCGCGTCCGCGCTGCAACCGGTAGATTCGCGCGCTCAAGTCGTTCGAAAACTCGTCGTGCACGTTCATGTCGGGCGTAACTAGAGCCGGCTTGAGGTCGTCGCTATGGTGAGCGAAGGCGCGCCAACCAAAGAAGCCGGCGAGGACGGCGAGCGCGACCGCCGCCACGATCTCCAAGCGTCTCAACGGCGTCTAGCTGTGCGGCGACGCGGACGGTGCGGCGGTGAGCGTGGCCGCAAGATCGCGGCCGACGACCACGGTGACGTCGCTTACCGGGGAGGGGGGCGCCGTCGCCCCCGGCGCAACGGATCCGGCGTCGCCCACCACGACGGTATTCCGCGGGGAGCCGAGCACCGAACGCACCTTCGCGCCGGCATACGTCGTCGACGTGTGCTCGTGGATCTCGGTCGTCTCAAGATCGGAACTCGGTGCGTCGCCGACCCCGGCGATGATGAAGCCGGCCTGGTGCAGGCGGTCCGCGATCCGCTTGCCGGCGCCGTCCACGCCGCTGCCGTTCTGGACGTCGACGCGCAGTTTGTGAGCGTCAACCGCCGCGAGCGCGACGGCGTCGGGTGAAGGTTCGGGCGCCGGCGGATCGATCAGCATGTTCTGCACGAGCTGATCGCGACCGTTCGTGTCGACCACGAGCGCGTCGGTTCCGTCGGGAAGATCGCGATCGCCGGTGTACGGAACCTGCGCGACGTGGACGTCGCCGGGCGTCGTTCCCGCGAAATACGCTGCGAGCGAGACGATCTCGTCGTTGGTCAGCGTCGTCGTCACGTCCTTATGCGCGACGGCGAGCAAACTGCCGGCGTGAATGAACGTGTTGAATTTGTCGCCACGCGCTTTGTCCACGAGGGCCTTGAGGACTTGCTGCTGGCGCTTGATGCGGCACGGATCGCCGCACCAGTCGTGGCGGAAGCGCATGTAGCCGACGGCCTGATCGCCGTTCAAATGCTGGAAACCCGGCGTGAGGTGGATGTGCAGATGCCCCCAGGTGTCGTCGTAGGACATCACGCTCTTGTCCTTGGGATCGCTGTTCTGAACGTCGACGTCGACGCCGCCTAGGGCGTTGATGAGGTCGCGCGTTGCGTTGATGCGCAGGATCACGTAACGGTCGAACCCGGGAATGCCCAGAAACTTGGAAATGACTTCCTGCGCGAGCTTCACTCCGCCGTCGGACTGCGCCTCGTTGATCTTGGCCTGGTGGCCGTCCGGCATTACGACGGCCATGTCGCGAGGGACCGAGAGTTGATAGATCTGCTTGGTGTCGAAGTCGAGATTGACGGCCCAAATCACGTCGCTGCGCGAACTCGCGGACGTCTCCTCGTCGAGGTTGTTGTAGTCGTAGTCGAGGCCTTCGACTAAGACGACCAGGTTGGACTTGCCGAACACGGACTGCGGCGAGGGGACGAACGCCTGCGTCACGACCTGGACGGGACTCTCGTGTTTGGAGAGCGAGTAACCGGCGACTGCCGCGGCGCCGATCGCCAGCAAAACGACCGCCACGATGACGACGCGGCGAACGTTTAGCGAGCGCGGCCGGGGGCGGTCGTTCGGCACGAGGTGCTTACCCAACGTGGAGCGGCTCCTTTACCGCGGGTCGTCCGTAGAAGTCGAAAGGTCCGTGGCCGACCAGCGTGACGTCCGCGAACGCGCCGGCATCGGCCGGACCGGTGAAATACACGCCGCCGTCGACACCCGGGGCTTCGCCTTGCGAGCGGCCGAACCAGACCGTCGCGGCGCCGTCTAATGCTTCTCTCATGGGATCGGTCTTGCGCAGCGAGCGGCGTTCCTCGACGAGCACGCGCTCGGTCGTACCCACGCGGCGCGCGCGGGCTCGCTCGGAGGCCAGCCGCTGCGCTTCGCGCAAACGGACCAAGCGCTTGCGGCGCTCTTTCCCATTCACTTTGCCGGGCAACGACGCGCCGGGCGTACCCTCTTCCGAGCTGTATTCAAAAAAGCCGACCCGGTCGAGCTCGGCGCGCGCGATCCACGCCTCGAGATATGACACATGTTCCTCGGTTTCGCCTGGGAAGCCCACGATGAAAGTCGAGCGCATCGTGATGCCCGGAACGCGCCGGCGGAACTCGTCGACGATCTCGAGATATCGCTCCCCGTTGCCGGGGCGCCGCATCGCGCGCAGAACGGTCGGGTGCGCGTGCTGGAGCGGCATGTCCATGTACTTGCAAACTTTTGGAAGCGACGCCATCGCGTCGACCAGCTCGCGATCGACCGTCGCCGGATAGAGGTAGAGCAGGCGAATCCATGCGATGGTCTCGATATCGCTCAGCCGCTCGAGAAGCTGGGCCAAGCCGCCGCGACGGATGCCGCGGTCGCGCCCCCACATGGACGTGTCTTGCGCGATGAGGATCAGTTCCTTGGTTCCGGCCGCGGCGAGCGCGCGCGCCTCGGCGAGGATCGATTCCTCGCTGCGGCTGCGAAACGCGCCGCGCAGCTGCGGGATGATGCAGAACGTACACGGATGGTCGCAGCCTTCGGCAACCTTCAAGTACGCCGTCGCGCGCGGCGTCGTTACCAGGCGCGGGAGAAAATCGTGTTCGGGTTCGGGCTCGAAACCCAGGCGAACGGGACGCCGGCCGGCTCGCACGTCGTCGAGCAGTTCGACGATGCCGGCGTAGGCGCCGGTTCCGACGACTCCGTCGATCTCGGGAATCAGCGACCGAAGTTGCTCGCCGTACCGCTGCGCCATGCATCCGGCCACCACGAGCTGCTGCCCCGCGCGCTTGCGCTGGGCGTGTTCGAGAATGACTTCGGTGGACTCGGCCTTGGCGGGATCGATGAACGCGCACGTGTTGATGACGACCGTGTCCGCACTTCCGGTATCGCCTTCGAGTTGCCAGCCGGCGGCGCCGAGCTTGGCGATCATCACCTCGGTGTCGACCAGGTTCTTGGCACAGCCGAGGCTGACGAACGAGACGGAGGGCACCTGAGCTTATCTCAAGTTCACGAACTGCAGCGGCAGCTCGATGTCGGACGATTTGAGCGCCGCCATGACCTTTTGCAGATCGTCCCGGCTCTTGCCGGAAACGCGAATCTGCTCGTCCTGATATTGGGCGGTCACCTTCAACTTGAGCGCTTTGATCTTCTCCATCACCGCGCGGCTGGCGTCTTTCGAGATCCCGACCTTGAGCTTGACGATCTGACGCACCGTCCCCATCGCCGCCGTGTCCACTTTGCCGACGTCGAAGGCGCGGATGTCGATGCCGCGTTTGAGGGCCTTGCTTTGGACGATGTCGAGCACGTTGCGCATCTTGAGCTCGTCGTCGGAAACGATCGTGATCTGCTTTCCGTCGCTCTCGATTGACGTCTTGGTGTTCTTAAAGTCGAAGCGGTTCTCGATCTCCTTGCGCGCTTGGTTCAGCGCGTTGTCCAACTCTTGCTCATCGATTCGCGACACGACATCGAACGACGACTCACTCGCCACGGTTGCTCCTCATAGCATGCGCCCTAAGATAACTAGAGCGCGAACGTGCGCTCGACGACGGCGCCGGGCGCGCCGAGTTTACCCAAACTCTTACCGTCGACGACGACGTCGACCGCGCCGGCGTTGCCAAGCCGGATCGTTGCGGTCTTGCCGTGGAACGTCCGGTTGGTCCCGGCCGGGAACGTCCCATCAATGCTAGCATTGCCGTCAACCGTCACGCTCAGCCATGAGGGGCCGTCCAGGCGCAGTTGAAGCGTCTGCGCCACCGGCGCCGGCGAGACGGCCGGGGAGGGGTGCGGGGAGGCCACGGCGGGCGCGGCCGTCGGGCTCGCGACGGCAACCGCGACGGGCGGCGCCGACTTAGCGCGGAGCGCGACTTCGTTATATACGACGAAAGCCACCAAGGCGACCGCGACGAGCGACAAACCCCAAATGACGATGGCCGACGTCCGCCGGCGCCCGGGGTCGCCGCCGCCGTCCTCAAAGCCGGATTCGCGAACGCGCGACCCGCCGTCGGACCCGCCCGAGGGGGCCGCTTCTCCGGCGTCGCTTCGGTACTCCCGGACCACCTCGTCCTTATCCAAGTCCAGGAATTTCGCGTAGGTCCGCAAGAAGCCGACGATGTAGACGGGAGCGCCGATCTCGCGCCAATTCTCGTCCTCGATCGCCTCAAGATAGAGCGATCGAATCCGAATCTGCTCGGCAGCCTCGGACAGGGACAGCCCGCGTGCCTCGCGCGCGGCTCGAAATCGATCGCCCAGACCTGGCATTTGGGGCTTCTGTTAGCCCCGACCTACTGTTATCCTGTCCGGAGAACGATGCAGAAAACGCGCGTAATTGCCGCGATGAGCGGCGGAGTTGACTCGGCCGTCGCCGCCGGCCTCCTTGTGGAGGCGGGCTACGACGTCGTGGGCGTCACGATGAAGATGTACGCGCCGACGCGGGCGCCGCACGCGAAGAGCTGTTGCGGAATCGACGACTTCGACGACGCGCGCCGGAGCGCGGCGGCGCTCGGAATCCCGCATTACGTCCTGAACTTCGAAGAGGCGTTCCGGCGCAACGTCATGCAGCGCTTCGCCGACGACTACGCGCTCGGCCGCACGCCCAACCCGTGCGTGTCTTGCAACAACTTCGTCAAACTCGGTACGCTGCGCGAGTACGCCGATCGTCTCGGGGCGCGTTACGTTGCGACCGGACATTACGCACGCGTCGAGCATCGCGACGATGGACCGCATCTCTTCCGCAGCCCACACGCCAAGGATCAAGCCTACGCCCTCGCCCAGCTCGCGCCCGGCCAACTCGCGACGCTGCTGTTGCCGCTGGGCGAGATCGACAAAGCGACGACTCGCAACCACGCGCAGCGCATGGGACTTCCCGTGCACGACAAGGTCGAATCTCAGGACATCTGTTTCGTCGAGGGCGGCGACTACCGCGACGTCCTGGCCCGCATGGGAACCGTCGTGGACCGCCCCGGAGACATGGTGGACGCGCGCGGCGAAAAAGTGGCCGAGCACGCGGGCATCGCGGGATACACGGTGGGCCAGCGCTCGCGCATCGGCGGCACGCGCGACGGTGCGCGCTACGTCACGCGCATCGAAGCGTCGACGAACACGATCGTCATCGGCCGCGAGGACGAACTCTCCGCAAACGGCCTAATCGCCGACGAAGTCAATCTCATCCGCCCGGAGCGCTTCGCGCGGCCCGGCGCGCCGGTCCTGGCCATGGTGCGCTACCGCGCCGAGCCCAGCCCCGCGCTCGTAACCGTTTCGAACGACGGCACGCTGAAGTTGGAGTTCGAAAAGCCGTTGCGCGCGGTCGCGCCGGGACAACTCGTCGCCCTGTTCGACCCCGCCGGCGAAGAAGCGCTAGGCGCCGCAACGATCCGGGAAGCGCTCTAACTACGAGGCGGTGGCCAGCGCGACGTCGTGGCGCAAATTCCAGTACGTGTCGCGAATGACGGGCCGGAAGCCGGCGCCGATGATGGTCTTCTCGAGATCGCGGCGCGTCGCTTCGTTGGTCGAGCCGGCGTCGTGCACGACTTGCTCTTCGATGATCGTTCCGCCCATGTCGTCGCACCCGTAGAACAGGGCGAGCTGGCCGAGCTTCATGCCGGGCGTGAGCCAGGAGGCTTGCAGGTGCGGAAAGTTATCGAGGTAGAGGCGCGAGATCGCGAGCACGCGCAGATACTCCAGGCCCATCGCTTCCTTACCGCGCAGCGGCGTCTTGAACGGCACGTAGTACCACGGAATGAAGGCGGTGAAGCCGCCGGTCTCGTCCTGCAGTTCCCGAAGGACGTTCATGTGCTCGATGCGTTCCTCTTCGGTTTCGATCGAACCGAACATCATCGTGGCCGTCGTCGGCATGCCCAGCAGCTGCGCCTCGCGCATGACGCCGAGCCACGCATCCGGCTTGATCTTACGCGCCGAGATGCGCTTGCGGACGCGCTCGACGAGAATCTCTGCGCCGGCGCCCGGCAGCGATTTCATCCCGGCGGCCTGCAGGCGTCCGAGCACCTCGCGCACGGGCAGCCCCTCCACGGTCGAAAGGCCGACGACTTCCGAGACGGAGAGCGAGTGAATGTCCACGTCCGGATACTCGGCCGCGACGCGCCGGAACAGGCGCTCGAACCACTCCAGGCCGATCTCCGGATTGACGCCGCCCTGAATCATGATTTGCGAGGCGCCCTGGTCGGCGGCAAATTTCACGCGCTCGAGCACCATGTCGTGCGTCATCGTGTGGCCCTCTTTGTGCTTCTCGGGCCGGAAGAACGCGCAGAACGTGCAGTGGACGTTGCAGACGTTCGTGTAGTTGATGGTCGTGTCGATCACGTAGGTCACGACGTCGCCGGGAAAGAGCTGCATCCGCCGCGCGTGCGCCGCGCGACCGAGTTCGTGCAGGTCGCCCTCGCGATAGAGACGCACGCCTTCGTCAAACGACAGGCGGCCGCCGGTCGCGGCTTTATCGATCAGGTTAGCGAGAGACGACACCGATGGCCTCCGGAACGGTCGACGGGATCCCGGCCAGCGCGCCGATGGCGTTGAGCTCGCGGCAGAATGCCGCCAGCCCGCCCTGCGCAGCCGAGTGAAACGTGAAATTCAGCTTGCCATAGTACGTCTCGTAGAATCCGGCCGGGCGCGGGCACGCGAGCTGCGCGCGTTCGACCACGGTCTCGACGTGCGACCGCGACCACGTGTAGGAGTCGGTCAGCGCGTGCATGCACGCGCGAACCGCTTCCGGATCCCGCTCGTACGCGTCGCGACGGGCCGCCCACACGGCGAAGACGGTCTGTTCTCCGGTCCACTCGTGCCACAGGCGGCCCAGGTCGTAGACGCGTCCGGGCATTTCGAGCAACGCGTCGATCGCGCGATCGCCGATGAGGAGGGCCGGATCGCCGGCGCGAGCGCGAGCCAGCGGATCGGCTTCGGTGACGTACTGCGGTTTGACGCCGTAACGGCGCTCCAGCAGCACGCGCATTAAGTTAAAGCCGCTAGCGGATTCTAGCGTCGCGAAAATCTTCGAGCCGTCCAGCAACGCCGGAGGTTTCTCGGACACGAGAACGACCGAAACGACCTCGTCGCGCGCTCCGATGCAGAGATCGGGGAGCAAAACGAGCTCCGATGCGTTCTTCGCCCAGGCGAACGCGCTGACCGGGCTGAGGTCGAGCTCGCCACCGAGCAGCATCGCGTTCAGGCGCGCGGGAACGTCGGCGTGCAACGATCCGGGATACGCGATCGTCCCGGCGTCGAACGCGGCGTAGATCGGCAGGTCGTTGGTGTAACGGATGCGGCCGCAGCGCAGGGCGTGGGTCACGCCTCGACGAGTACGCGCTCGAGCTCCAGCTCGGGCGGCGCCCAGTCGTAGGGAAATTCGTCGTACGTCGAGTTGCGGCGGACCGGGACGTAGCCCGCGCCCTCGATCAGACGGCGGAACTCGCGGTCGTCCACGTACTGGCCCGACTGCGTTCCCGACGAATGGTAAATCATCTCTCGATCGGTCGAGCCGTGCGTGCCGTCCATATCGTCGGCGCCGAACTGCAGTGCGACCTGGCAAACCTTCAGACCTTGAATCATCCAATACGCCTTGATGTGGTCGAAATTGTCGAGCATCAGTCGCGCGACGGCGAACGTCCGGATGTCGTCCAGCCCGCTCGTCCAACCGCAATCGCTCATCTCGTTTCCGTCCGGATGGAACGCCAGCGGAATGAACGCGTTGAAACCGTGAACGCGCGCCTGGGACTCGCGCAGGCGAATCATGTGGTCGAGACGGTCTTCGAGCGACTCGACGTGCCCGTAGAGCATCGTCGCGTTGCTGGCGACGCCCTGACGGTGCAGCTCCTCGTGAATGGCAATCCAGTTTTCGCTGCTGACCTTGTTCGGACAGATCTTCTTGCGCGTCTCCTCGGCGAGGATTTCGGCGGCCCCGCCGTTGACGTTGTCCAGACCGGCGTCCTTGAGCGTCTTGACGATCTCGGGGAAGCCCAGACGGTGCCGGCGCGCCATGTATTCGATCTCGGCGGCCGTGAAGAGCGAGAGCTGGACGTGCGGCAGCGCCTCTTTGAAGCGCCGCATGAGCGGAAGCCAGTAGTCCAGCGAGAGCTGGCGCGGGTCGTGACCGCCGACGATGTGGATCTGGTTGAAGTTGGTTCCGGTCTCGAGCGCCTTCTCGAAAACCTGGTCGGCCGTCATGCGAAAGACGCGCCCCGGTTCCTTGAACTCGTCGGCCGCGAACGAACAGAACTTGCACGCGGCGAAGCACACGTTCGTGGAGTTGATGTAACGGTTGAGTACGTAAAAGACTTTGTTCCCGCTCTTGCGCTCTTTCTGCTTGCGCGCCAGGCGGCCCAACGTGTGGATGTCCGGCGTGCGGTAAAGCGCGAGTCCGTCGGCGAGCGAAAGCGATACGCCCGACTCCACCTTTTCTTCAATATCGATCAACGCGTGCTGCATAGAGTCCGGCTCCTTCTCGTAAACTCTACGTGCGCCCCGCAGGCTCGCCAAAGACGTTTATCGGGAGCACCGCGGCGCCGGCCGCCACCAAGGCAACCGCGAGCAGCGCCCCGCCCGCGACGTCGGTTACGTAATGGGCGCCCAGCGCGAGCCGACCCCAGCAGATGGCCAAGGCAAGCACGGCGCACGCCGCGGCCAGGAGGCGGCCATACGCGATGCCGCTGCGCCACAAGAACACCGCCCAGAGCAGATAGAAACCGGTCGCGATGGCGGCGTGCGAGCTCGGGAACGAGTAGGCCGTCTCGTGCCGGACGATCCAGTCCAGGCGGCGAGGGCGCGCGAAGACGAGCTGGGCCAGCGTTGCCACGAGCCAGCACGTAACGAGCGCCGCGATGCTGAAGTAGATCCGCTCCCGCCATTCCGGCAGCCGCCATGCGACGGCCAGAAGCGCCAGGCACAGCGGAACGAGGATTTGCGGATAGCCCAGCCACGTTGCCCACCAAGCCAGGAGAGCGCCGTGGCCCACGATTGCGCGCTCGTACCGAATCCAAGGCGACGGCTCGCCGAAGTCCGTGATGAAAAGCCCGAGGGCAATGAAAAGGTTCAACGCGGCGATCGCCGTCAGCGCCGCGGCGAGTTGCTTGGACACGCGCGGCTTACGTTAACTCGAGCTGCGGGTCGTCGTCCTTGCCGAGCCGTCCGGCGATCTGCTCGAGCTCGCCGAAGCCGATGAGAATCTTGCGCGGCTTCGTGCCCTCGTGCGGCCCGACGACTTTGAACTCCTCGAGCTGCTTCATCAAGCGCACGGCACGTGGATGGCCGATCGAAAACTGCGACTGCAGCTGGGCGGTGGACGCGTAGTTGGCTTCGATGATGGACTTGGCGGCATCGTAGCAGAGCGGATCCGTGTCTTTACGGGCGGCGTCTTCGTCGCTGACCGGCACGACCTCCACGTCCAGCAGGTTCTCCGGCCGCGCCTGACGCGCCCAGAAATCTACCAGCCGGCCGACCTCGTTGTTGTTGATGAGCGCGCCTTGAGCGCGAATCGGTTTGGGCGAATCGATCGGGAAGTACAGCATGTCGCCGCGCCCGAGCAGCCGCTCGGCGCCGGCCATGTCGAGAATCGTGCGCGAGTCCACCTGCGAACTCACCGCGAACGAAATGCGCGACGGGATGTTGGCCTTGATGAGGCCCGTAATCACGTCGACCGACGGACGCTGCGTCGCCACGATAAGATGAATGCCCGTGGCGCGAGCCAATTGCGCCAACCGCATGATCGTCGTTTCGACTTTCGCCGGCGCGACCAGCATGAGATCGGCGAGTTCGTCGATGATGATGACGACGTAGGGCAGCGTCTCGTCGGGATACTTCGCATTGTACTCTTCGATCTTGCGCACGCCGGCCTTGGCGAAGCGCTCGTACCGCGAGTCCATCTCTTTGGTCATCTCGAAGAGCGCGCCGGCCGCCATGCGCGGGTCCACGATGACGTCCTTGATCAGGTGCGGTATGCCGTTGTAGACGGTCAGCTCGACGCGCTTGGGATCGATCATCAGCATCTGCACTTGGTCGGGCGTGGCCGATACCAGCAGCGACGCGATGATCGTGTTCAAGCAAACCGATTTGCCCGAGCCGGTCGCACCGGCGACCAAGAGATGCGGCATTTTCCCTAAGTCGCTGAAGACCGCGTTGCCGGTGATGTCCTTGCCCAGCGCCATCCAGAGCGGCGGAATGTGGCCGCGCTGCGGCAGTGCGTCGAGAATGCTGCGAATCGAAACGACCGAGACGGTCAGGTTCGGCACCTCGATGCCGACCGCCGACTTGCCGGGAATCGGCGCCTCGATGCGGACCGTGGTCGCGGCCAGCGCGAGCGCGATGTCGTCGGCGAGCGATGCGATGCGCGAGATCTTAACGCCGCGCTCGGGTTTGAGTTCGTAGCGCGTGATGGACGGCCCGCGCTCGATGCGAACGACCTTGGCGCCGACGCCGAAACTGGCCAGCGTGTCCTCGAGAACCAGCGCCCGGTTGGAGTCGTCCGCGACTTGGGCCTGCGGCGGATCGAAAAGCGAGAGATCG
>Ga0182012_10004563_pt1 | contig 14411 bp, 14 predicted proteins | sample 612S2SmetaG_FD_120486 | JGI IMG/M metagenome (GOLD analysis project Ga0182012, IMG submission 120486) | Permafrost microbial communities from Stordalen Mire, Sweden - 612S2S metaG | ecosystem: Environmental > Terrestrial > Soil > Wetlands > Permafrost | place: Sweden: Stordalen | collected... | reverse complement strand
TCGGCAAATTCCTCGACCAGAGTTGTCGTGGCCCCGGTGTGCGGCGCGTTGTCGACGACGAGGACCTCGTAGCGGTCGCCCACCGTCGCGTGCAGGCGATCGAGGCAACCACGCAGATAGTGGGGCCGCTCCCGCGTGCAGACGGCGATCGTGATCTGCCCGGACGGAAGGGCCGGGATCGTCGGACGGTCGCCTTCGGTGGTCTGGGCGAGGCGCTTGGCGACCTCCTCGACCATATCGGCCTCCGGTCCCAGCAGCAGCCAGTCAACCGGTCCGTACTGGTCGACGATCAGGATCTGCGCGCGGTCGTGACGACCGCTCCACGGTTCCACGGCACCTTCTATGTCGATCTGACCATTGACGCAGTGCGCGATGCCAAACCATGTCCGATCGGCAATCTCCGGTGAACCCGGCATTCCCCCCCTTTTCCGATGCGGAGGCGTGGTCACCAGTCTGACATGACCTCCAGTGGTTCGGCTAACCAGCCACCGGACCCCGGGCCTCCGGACGTTCGTTCAGCCGGCCGGGGACGGCTCCTCGTCGTCGTCCACGGTGGTCATCCGGTAGTCGGATCCCCGAAGTGTCGATGCCGTCTCGACCAGGCCGCGCTTCCAGTAGCCGAAATAGGTCCCGTGGCGGCTGCGAACGTAGGTCGGCGACGGAACCGCCGAACCGGCGAGAAACGCCAGGGCGTTGAGGGGAGGCAGGCGGGTGGCCCAGGCCAGTCTGTGACGGGTGGCAGAGGAATCGTTGGCCCACCCGAGGCCGGCCAGTCGTAGCCGGGCCAGGAGGGGGATGGCCGGTTCTGACGGAGCGGATCCGATTCCGGCCTCGGGCAGCTCTGACGCCAGTTCCGCCCGGAAGAGGTCGAACAGCCACGGCACGCCGGCCCGCTCGAATGCAAAACCGGCATCGGCCTCACCCAGCGCCCGGGTGAGCAGGATCACGTCCCGCCACGATGCCAGGCCCAGTTTGCCTTTCCAGAGGTCGTTCAGGATGTGGAACGCCGAGATGACCAGAAGGTCGCGGGGTTCACCGAACCGCACCTCGGTCCCGTAGAACTGCCGAGGGGTGGACCGCGAGATGATGTCCGGCACCGTGAAGTTGGAGGCCAGCGACCACGGGGGGATGTGATGGTGGAAGTCCAGGTTGCCTCCGGACGCGCTGTGGAAGTTGCTTCCCTCCCGACAGATCCGGCCGAACCAGGTCCACTGCGGCACGGCACGTTCCGATTGGGTGAAGCCCAGATCCTCGGCACAGGCCACTGCCGAACCGTATGCGTCCGGCGCGACAAGGATGTCGAGATCGGCGTAGGGCCGGGGCCACCCGCGGGGGTGGAGGAGCGCCATGGACGGGCCCTTGACCAGGGAGAAGGCAATCCTTTGCTCCGTGAGGGCGGTCAACACCCCGACCCCCCCGATGTCGGCGGCCATCGACCGCATCTCGGCGCTGAACGCCAGCGAGAGCAGCTGCCGGCCGAAGGGAGTCTCCAGGTAGTCGGGATGGGAGGCGAGCGCCTTGACGGCCACCGGAGCCAGTCCCTCCCGGCGGATGGGCCCGGACTCGCTCTCGATCTGCCGTGGCGACGGAGGCTCGGCTGCCGAGGGAACGATGCCGGCCAGAAGAGCCCACCGCGTGGCCGGGCCGAGAGCGCCGAGGGGCCCCTTGGGACGGACGTTCACCGGTCGGTGATCATCGGCACGCAGACCATGGGTCCCACAGTACCGGTTGATGGCACACCAACCGGTACTCTCAGGGATTCAGGTATCATTAGGCCAGGTCGTCGGGGCGTGAACTCAGGGGTGTCACCGATGGCCAGGGGCCGGGCCCGGACCGCGACCGGGTCGAGCGGGAGAGGAGTCGGGACACTGACTGATGACGGGGAGACGGGGATTTCGGTCATCGTGCAGGACCGGTCACGGCTGTTCGGTCAAGGGATGGCGCTTCTGATGGAGTCGGCCTTTCCCATCCGGGCCGCCTGGGTGACCACCCCGGATGAGTTGTCCACCTCGATCCGCCGGACGGGGGAGTTCGGCGCGGTGGTGGTCGAGGCCTCAGCGGTCCCCTGGGACGTGCCCGCGGTGATCGCCGATGTCCGGGCCGCCCTCCCGTCCGTCCGCATCGTCGGCACCCATCCGACCGGACAGGCCCGCCACCGCGAGATGCCCGACGTCACCTCCGTGAGCAGGGGGGCCACGAGCACTGTCCTGGGCGCAGCTGTTCTGGGCCGGGCCCCCGGCGTTCTGCCGGGAGGCGAGCACCCGGGTGGGGTCTCGCCCCGTCGGGCCGACACTCTCACCCGGCGGGAATTCCAGGTGCTGGCGCTGATCAGCGCCGGCATGACGACCGCCCAGATCGCCGACAGGTTGGGGATCAGCGCCAAGACGGTCGAGGGAAAACGGCAGACCCTCTATTCGAAGCTCGGTGTGCAGAGCCAGTCCTCTGCCGTCTCCGTGGCCATCCGAACCGGCCTGCTCGGAGCCGGCGTGACCAGCCCGGGACCGCCCGCGACATGACCCTGTCCCTCGACATCACCGCGAGGCCGTCGTACAAGCGGCCGAGTATGAGGATCAGCCGTCTCACGTCGGGACTCTCCAAGGTGGTGGTGCTCCACGATCTGGCGGTGGTGTCGGAGATCATCCGGCACTTCCTCGAGGGGACGACCGAAGTGGTGGCGGAGACCCGCTCGGGGAAGGCCGCGGTGGCCCTCAGCGAACTTCTGGTCCCCGACGTGGTCGTGGTGGGAGAGAATCTGGTCGACGGTGTGGCTGAGTACTACGTGCCGGCGTTGCTGCAGACCGGGGCCCGTGTCCTTCTGGTGACCGACAACACGGACGTCGCCCGGATGCTGGAGTGGGTGGAGAGCGGAGCGACGGGAATTGTCGACTACGAGCAGGAGCCACGGGACCTGGCCGACGCGGTGGCCATTCTGACGGGGGGAGGTGCGGTTCTTCCTCCCCACCTGGTGGCGACCATCGCCACCGATTGGCGGCGCGGCCGGCAGGGGAGTACGAATCAGCTGGATGGCGGGGACCTCACGAGCCGGGAGTTGGAGGTGTTGGGGGCGATGTCGGACGGTCTCAGCACCAAGGCTGTCGCCCACCACCTGGGCATCTCGCTGAAGACCGTCGAGAGCCACAAGACCCGCATCTTCGGAAAACTTGGCGTCCGGACCCAGGCCCAGGCCATTGCACTGGTCATGGGCAGGGACCGGGGCGACTCCGCCCCGGGCGGGATCGGCCCGCCCACCCGATGACGTCCGAACGCGGCTCCCGACAGAGACGTTCCCGACGCGCTGACCCGGCCAACGGGATCGACGTGCAGGGGGTGAACAAGACACTCCGGGGTCGCCAGATCCTGCGCGATGCCTGCCTCGTCGTTCCTCGCGGCACGGTTGCGGTCATGGAGGGGGACAACGGAGCCGGCAAGACCACCCTGGTGAGAATCCTGAGCACCGTGGTCTCCCCCGATACGGGACGCGTTCTGGTCAACGGGTACGACGTCATGTCCCAGGCCCTGCAGGTACGCCGGTCCATCGGCGTCAGCTTCGCCAACGAGAGGAGCCTGTACTGGCGGATCAACGCCTTCCAGAACCTCGAACTGTTCGGCAAGATCGCCGGCTTGAAGAAGAAGGTGATCATGGAGCGCGCCGTGGCTCTCGTCGACGAACTCCATCTGGGGAGGGTGGCCACCGGACAGGTGTCGAGGATGTCGACGGGCCAGCGTCAGCGGCTGATGGTGGCCCGGGCCCTGCTCACGGATCCAGCGGTGATCCTGCTGGATGAGCCGTTCCGGGGTCTCGACGAGGAGGGGCTGCAGACCCTGCTGGAGCTGGTGACGTCAAGGGCGCGCGCCGGCAAGACCGTCCTGATCGTGGCGCCGCTCATCGACGCGGTGACGGGCGTCGCCGACCGGACCTACCGGATCGAGGGCGGGACGGTACGGGTGGGCGCGCCGGGTTCGGGGGTCAGACCGGTGCCGGAACTCCCATGAGCGTCATCCGCATCGTCCTGGCCGTGGCCAAAAAGGACTTCCGGACGGCTCTCTCCTACCGGGTGGGTTTCATCTCGGCCATCGTGGCGTCCTTCTGGAGCCTCATCGCCTTCCGCTTCATCTCCAAGCTGGTCAACACCGGTGAGTTCGCCGGGAACGGCGTGGCGTACTTCCGCTATGCCGTGGTGGGCCTGCTGTTCGCCTCCATTCTCGAACCGGCGGCCATCGGAACCTCGGCATCGGCTCGGGGCGAGCAGGTGCAGGGGACCCTCGAGTACATGGCCAGCCAACCGGTCCGGCGTATCTACCTGGGACTCAGCTGGTCCGCCTATGGCCTCCTCCAGTCGATGGTCCTGGCCGTCATCGTGCTCCTCCTGACCATCCCCATCGGCTTCAGTGTGACCAATGTCAACGTGCCGGTGGTCGTGGCGGTCGTCGTGTTGTCCATCCTGATCTTCGCGGCGGTGGGAAATGCCGGAGCCGCCCTGGTCATCGTGGTCCAGCAGGGCAGCGTCATCGTGGCCGGAGCTCTCAGCATCATCGGCGTGGTCAGCGGCGCCCTGTTCCCGGTCTCCGAGCTGCCGTCGTGGCTGCAGGCGGTCTCCCGTCTCTCCCCACTGACCTACGCCCTCGACGCCCTGCGTTCGGCCACTCTGGCCAACCAGCCCCCCACCTCCTACACGGAGGATCTCCTGGTCCTGGTGGGATTTGCCCTGGTGTCCCTCCCGGTGTCAGCGTGGGTGCTCGAGCGGGCGTTCCGGGTGGCCCAACAGCGGGGAACGCTGAGCACCTTCTGAGGTTCAGTAACATCGGCTCCGTGCCGAAGGGAAGAGGATGACCCCATCGCAGGAACAGAAGATGCAGCTCAACGCGGACGAGGTCGTCTGGAGGGAGGTCGGTGACGAGTTGGTCGTGCTGGAACTCTCGTCATCCACCTACCTGACGCTCAACGGCACGGCCAAACAGATCTGGGAGGGCCTGGCCGACGGGGCCACCCGGGAGGCCCTCGTCGAGGGCCTGGTGGCCCGGTACGGAATTGGGGAGGATCGGGCCCGGGGCGACGTCGACTCGTTCATCGCGGAATTGAGCGACCGGGACCTCCTGGTCCACGGCGACTGACCGGTCCCCGCTCCATGGTGCCGGAGCGGTTCGGTGCGACCTGGTATCCGCCCGCCAATCCAGCCGGTCTGACCGAGCTCGAGGTGGCCTCGGGGATCGTCCTTGGGCAGGTGCCCGGTCCCCGCGTCACTGTGGACAGGGCGCCCATCCGGGTGCTCCGCGACAGAGCCCGCTCACTCCTCACCACGCCTCCGTGTGTGGTGGCCTTCTCCGGCGGTCGCGACTCGTCGGCTCTGCTCGCCGTCATGGTCGATGTGGCCCGCCGGGAGGGCCTCGATGAGCCGGTGGCGGTGACCGCCCGCTGGGACGACGATCCGCTGAGCGATGAGAGCGCCTGGCAGGAGCAGGTCATCGCCACCGTCGGTGTTCGGGACTGGGAGATCCTCCACCCGGGTACCGACCTCGATCTGCTGGGAGGGGAGGCCACCACGGCCCTGGAGCGCCAGGGCCTGATGTGGCCTCCTCCCGCCTATGCCCTCCGGCCCATGATCCGGCTGGCCTCCGGGGGGGTGTTCCTGACCGGCGAGGGCGGCGACGAGGCGTTCGGCCTCTGGCCCTACGGCCGGCTGTGGTCCACCATCAGGAGCGGGAGAGTTCCCCGGCAGTCCGATCTGCGGGCCCTGATCCTCCGGTGCACGCCCCGGCCGGTGCGCCGCCGGCGGTGGCGGCACAATCGGCCCCCGTACCAGCGGTGGCTCCGACCGGAGGCCCTGGACCACACCGCCGGAGCCATGGCCGACGATCAGGCGGACGATCCGCTGTCCTGGGTCCGGTGGCAACTGGCCAGGCCACGGGCCACTGACCTGCTCATCTCCACCATCGGGCAGCTGTGCGCGTTTGAGGGCTCACAGTTCGTCGCCCCCTTCCTCGAACCGCGGTTTCTGGCCGCGTTGGGGGCCTGGGGGGGGCCGCTGGGCAAGGGCGACCGCACCGAGGTCATGACCGCGCTGTTCTCCGATGTCCTCCCCGGCCCGGTTCTGTCCCGGACCAGCAAGGCATCGTTCGGGGGGGTGTTCTGGGGACCGGCCAGCCGGGCGTTCGCCGAGGCCTGGGACGGGACCGGCCTGGACCCCGGTCTGATCGACCCCGATGCCCTCCGCCAGGCGTGGACGGCTCCGGTGCCGGTCTACGGCTCGGCGCTTCCCCTTCACGCCGCGTGGCTCTTCGACCACCATCGACGTATGGGCGCCACCGCTGACCCCTAGGGGATTCCTCCCCCCTGTTTTACCTGGTCACGAGCAGTCCGGGCCACCTATCATGTCGGTATCCGACTAAGAGGGAAAGGGGTGAACATGGCAGAGGAAATCTATGAGGCGCCGCAAATCACGGTCCTCGGAGATGTGACTGACATGACCCAGTCGAAGTCCAAGCCCGGCTTCTACTTCGACTTCCCCGGCTCAGCTGAAGGAAGCCACAAAGTGGCTCCTCCAGGATCGCCGGGCACGGGTACCAGCTGAACCGCTTCTTCAGGAGCGCTTCGTTGCGACCAGGCCCTCGAGAGAGGGCCTGGTTTGCGCGCGACGTCGTCACATCGGTCGATTCGTCGGGCGAGCGGGTCCTGCTGCATCTGCCGTCCGGGACCTACCTCGGGTTGGACCGGACCGCGGCCACCATCGTGGACCTCCTCATTGAGAACCCTGACGAGCGTCTGGCGGCATCGGCCCTGGTCGAACGGTACGGAATCCCCTACGAGCGGGCGTTGGGCGATGTGGCCGCCGTTGTCGCCGCCGTGCAGGGTCTGACCGCCCAGCGGGTCAACCGGGGGCGCCGGCCCACCGTGGCCGGGGTGCGGGTGGTGGCCCAGTCGTGGCGGCGGTTGTCGTGGCGTTACCGGTTCACGGCGATACTGGCCACCGGTGTCATGGTGGTCGTGGAGGTGGGTCTGAAGCTGGTGAGCCTGTCCCGCCTGGCCCGGTGGATGGGGGTCCCCCTCGCCACCGACCAGGCGCCACCACCGGTCGCCGGTCCCGATGACCTGGGAATTCTCACCGGAGATGAACAGCGGGCGTACTGGGCCCTCGGATGGGTGCTGGCCCGGTGGCTCTATGACGGAACGTGTCTGCGCCGCGCCTTGGCGCTCGGGTGGTTCCTCCGGCGCCGGGGTCCGGTGCTCCGGCTCGGGATGATCGACGATGCGGGTCCGGTGGCCCATGCGTGGATCGAGATCGAAGGCCGGGCGTTCAACGCCCAACCGGTGACAGCGACGTTCGCCGTCCCCGGACCGGAGATGCCCTCCTGACCAGGACCCTCTCGCCAAAGCGCGCGGGTCTCTCCTAGTCTTGGGTTGTGGATGTCGGCGATGAGTTCGTGGTTTATGAATGCTCGGGCATTCGAATGGCGTCCGCATACGCCCTGTCGGCACCGAAATCGGTCGACCAGGATCTGACCTCGGTCGACGCCACCTTCATCCGCGGCGAGCCGAGGAGGATTCCGTTCGTTCGACCCTCGACTGAGGTCGTAGCGGAGCTGATCGTCGATGAATTCCCCTGGTACACGTTCTGCCGGGTGGGTGATGGCTACGTCGGGCGGATGACCGGCATCGCCGACTTCGTGATCGACCCCGATCTGCGGACGGTGGTCGTCCATCCGGCCGTCGACGGCCGTAGTCATGTGATCCCCATCGTCATCCCCGGCACCGTCACGGCCTTCCTGCTGTCCATCCGGGGCTGGTCGGTCCTCCACGGGAGCGCGGTGGAGATCGACGGCCGGGCGCTGGCGTTCGTGGGGGTGTCGGGCCAGGGCAAGTCGACCATGGCGGCACTCTTCTGTGCCGCCGGGGCGGCACTCGTCACCGATGACGTCCTTCCCCTCCGGTTCGAGACGGGACCCGACGGCGAGGAGACGGTGGCGTGTCTGCGGGCCGGCCGCGAGATCCGGCTGCGGGAGAAAGCCGCCTCTCTCGCCGGCCGGTTCGGTGACGGGGCTTCTGTGAGGGTGACCGCCGATGATCGCCACGGGGTCACCCCGCTGGTCACCGACCGCCCCCGCCTCCCGCTGTCCGCCATCGTCCTCCCGCGGCCGGATCGGGAGATCCCTGCGGTCCGGGCCCGGCAGCTACGGGCCGGGGAGGCCAGCCTCGAGCTGGGCCGATGTCAGCGGATCGAGGGCTGGCGTGAGCCCGATCACCTGCGTCGGCAGTTCGTCGACGTCGGCCGGATCGTGTCGTCGGTGCCGGTGTTCGAGGTCGTCGTGCCGTGGGGTCCGCCTTTCGACGACGGTTTGGCGGAACAGGTGGCGAAGGCCTGTGGGTTCGGAGTGTTCCCGCGCGGGTTGGCCGACGCCGGGTCCCGCCGCGCCGGGTGACCGCGCCGCGGCTCGCCGGCTGATGTTCGAGGAGTTGGCGGCTCACCGCCACATCGCCGTCACCGGACCGCAGCGTTCCGGGACGACGATCGTGGGCCAGATCATCGCCAACGACACGGGCCACCGCTACGTCGACGAGTTGTTCTACGGGATCTACGACCTTGCCGAGTGGCAGCGGGTCCTGACCGGGGACCGGGTCGTGGTCCAGTGCCCGCACATGTTGAAGGTCATCGTGGACTCTCCTCCGCCGGGTGTCTTCGTCGTCCTGGTCAGACGGGACCTCGATGAGATCCATGCCAGTGAGCGGCGCATCGGTTGGGAGGAGACGATGCAGGGCAACACCAAGGAGTTGGCCCCGTTCGCCCTGTCCCAGGGCGACTCGGCCCGGATCAAATACGACTACTGGGATTCCCACCCGAAAGACTTCCCACACCTGGAAGTCTCCTACGAGGCCATCGCAGGCCATCCCCTCTTCGTCGACCACCGCCACCGGCAGACATTTCACGCCAAGCAGACCAGAATCGATTCCTGAACGCCAGGTCATGCGGTGCCCATGAGTCCCCCGCTCCGGAAGCTCCGGATCTACTTCGCCTCCTACGCACCGGGCATGGCGGTCTGTCACTACCGGCTCCGCCTGCAGGCCGAGGCCCTCAACCGTGCGGGGCATGAATGCGTTGTCGGTTCGACACTCCTGGCCGGACCGCAGGAGGTGATCGGTGTCCTGCCCGATCGCTCCCTCATGCGCGATCTGGACATGATCGTCGTCCAGCCGGGCGTCGGTTTCGACTGGACCGGGATCCTCGGATCGGCCCACCGATCGCACCAGGCCGTGGTGGTCGACTTCGACGATTGGTTCTGGGACGCCCCCGACTCTGTCCTGGCCTGGCAGGGTGACGAATTCCTGGCGTGGCGGGAGTCGGTGCCCCGGATGGTGGTGTCCAGCGACCTGGTGACGGCCAGCACGCCCTACATCGCGTCGCAGGTGGCCGGGTGGGAGGGCGTTCCGCCGGTCCGTGTGGTCCGCAATGCCCTCGACCGCGACCGGTGGGGGGGACCGGAGCGGATCGACGACGGGCCGGTCATCGGGTACGCCGGCTCGCTCTACGGGCACGAGCAGGACGTCCGCCTCCTGCACGGGTGGCTGGGGCCGTTCGTGGAACGACACGACCTCCGCATCGTCCACTTCGGATCGCACCCCAGCCTGCCGCCCTTCGCCGCGACCGCCGGGGTCGATCCGGCCCGGGTGAGGGAGCGGCCGGGCCAGCCCTGGGACGCCTACGCCGGCTCGCATCCCATGGCGGGGATGGACATCGGTCTGGTCCCCTTGGTGGCCAGGCCCTTCAACGAAGCCAAGTCGGCGCTGAAGGGCATGGAGTACGCCGCCTGTGGGGTCCCCTTCGTGGCCAGCAGCAGTCCGGAGTACCGCTGGTACGGATCCGGTGTACTGGTGGGTGACACCTTTGAGGACCAGGGGGCCGAGCGATGGATCGCCGCTCTGGAGAGCCTGCTCGATCCGGCCCGCCGGGTGGAGGTGGCCGCGGAGCAGTCGGAGCGGGTCGCCGTCGAGGACATGGCCGTCCGCTGGACCGACTGGGAACGGGTGTACGTGGAAACGGTCGACCGGGTGAGATCCGGGTGACGGAGGCTCCGACAGCGCCGGCCCTCCGGTCGGGCACCGCCCGGCGGTAGGCTTCCTACGTGTTGGAGACCCTGGCGTACTTCGAACAGCTGGGCACGCTTGTGGATCAGCGGTGGGCGGTCCGGGGCCGCTCGCCGCAGTCTCTGGCGGAGGTGGCGACCGAGGCCCTGCTCGAGGTGCCGGTTCCCGACGCCATCACCCCCGGTTCCATCCTCGATCGCCTGGTGGACGGAGCCGACCTGCCCAAGCAGCGGCCGGCATCCGACCAGTTCGGCCAGCCACCGGTCGTCATGTACCGGGCCGGGGATCTCGAGGTGCAGGCACTGGTGTGGATGGATGGGACCACCTCGATCCACCAGCACGGTTTCGACGGCGCCTTCCGGGTTTTCAGCGGATCGAGCCTCCACGTGCCCTACGGATTCACTGCCGGTGAGGTGCTGGCGGACGATCATCTGGTCGTCGGAGACCTGAGCATGGGTGATCCGGAGATCCTGTGGCCGGGGGACGTCCGGCCGATCGTCTCCGGTGGCGGGTTCATCCACGCCCTCTTCCATCTGGAACATCCGTCGGTGACCATCGTGGTCCGCAACACGTCGTCAGATCTCCCCTTTCCCCAGTACAGCTACCGGCTTCCGGGCCTCGGGTTCGACGAACTTCACAGTGACGACCGCATGCTCATGCGCCTGCGGGGCCTCCGGGCCCTCCATCAGATCGACCCCACCCGGGCCGGCGAGTCCGCCCTCGAGGTGGTCCGGTCGCAGGATCTGTGGCAGTCGTTCCGCCTCTGCGACTACTGGGCCCAGACGGTCGGCGACGGGCCGGAGCTCGCCGCACTGATCGAGGTCCTGAGTGCGCGGGCCGGTCCACTGTCCGAGATCATCGGGCCGGTGTACGCGGAGGACCAACGCCGGTGGCGTCTCCTGGCCCGACGGAGCATGCTGCGCGAATCCCACCACCGGATGTTCCTCGCCCTCATCGTCAACCTCCCCGACCGCGCATCCATCCACTCCGCCGTGGCGCAGCTGTTTCCGGACATGGATCCGGACCAGGTGGTGATGGACTGGGTGCAAGAGCTCTCCGGACCGGAGTTCCGCGGTGTCTCCGGCTTGAGGATGGGTGCGGATGACCTGGCACTGCTGCGGACCCAGCTCAGCGATGGCCAGACCGACGATGCACTCGATGTCGTCGCTTCGCGTTGGAAGCCGCCGATGATGATCGAGAAACTGTTCGCCTGAGCCCGATCTCCGCCGCCCCCGAACGTCGCACCGGGTGTTTTGCGGCCGCGCCCCCATCGTCACGCTAATTGCGCGATGGGTCGGATAGGCTGGGCGTCCATTTGGAATACATCTGACGAAAGGTCGGGCTGATGAGGGTTTGGCGAGTTCTGGCGATAGGCGGCGTCGTACTGTCGGCGATGACCCTCGCGGTCGGTGGGGGGGTGGCCGCCGCGTCGGGTCCGTCCCACGCCGCACCGACATTCTCGGCGCCGGCATTGAGCGGCCATCATGGCGCAGGCACGCCTCTGCACATGGCCGGGCTCCGTGCCGTCAGCGGATCGCACGCCTCGGTCCAGGGCACAGGGTTTCTCACGTTCTTCCAGGAGTTCGGGACGCCGGTCACCCTGGTCATCGGACGGGCGCCGGCCGTCACACTCAACTACGGCGATTATGCCTACGGGCTTGTACCGGCGGGCTCCTACAAGGTCGTGGCCTCCAGGAGTGGCAAGACCATCGCCACCGGCACCGTGACGGTGGGCCGGGGCCAGTATGTGACGGCACTGATCTATCCCGCCGTGGGGGGTGCGGCGACCATCACCGGATTCGTCAACGACCAGACGCCGATCCCCGTCGGCAAAGTCCGGATCGTCTTCCGCAACACGGCCAACGTCAACCCGGTGGACATCTACCTGAACGGGTCCCGGGTCGCCGCCAGCTTGCCCAACACCCCGTCGTCCCCCAAAAACGTCTCCGTCGTCCTTCCTGCCCAGAAGATCACGATCACCGTCGTTCCCGCCGGTAAGCCGCAGAGCGCCTATCTGTACAAGGAGACCGGAGCCCTGGTCCGCGGCGACCTCCTCAACGTCTTCGTCATCGGGTATGTGAGCAAGACGAAGAACGACATCCACCTCTTGACCAACGCCAATCCCCTGGGCGTGGGATACCGGCTCTACGCCGCTGACGGTGGGGTCTTCAACTTCGGCGACGCCGGGTTCTTCGGATCCATGGGTGGACGCCATCTCAACGATCCCATCGTCGGCGCCGCACCGACCACGCTCGGATTCGGCTACTGGTTGGTGGCCAGCGACGGCGGGGTGTTCTCGTTCGGAGACGCTTTCTTCTACGGTTCGGCCGGCGCCCTGACCCTCAACAAGCCGGTTGTCGGAATGGCCCCCACCCCGGGCAGCGGTGGCTATTGGCTCGTCGCGTCCGACGGTGGCATCTTCAGCTACGGGGATGCGGGCTTCTACGGATCCACCGGGGGCACACACCTGAACCAGCCCATCGTCGGGATGGCGTCGACCCCCGACGGCCGCGGCTACTGGCTGGTGGCCTCCGACGGTGGCGTGTTCTCCTTCGGTGACGCCGCGTTCTTCGGATCGACCGGTGCCATCACGTTGAACAAGCCCATCGTGGCCATGGTGCCGACCGTGGACGGCCACGGCTACTGGCTGGTGGCCTCCGACGGCGGCGTCTTCTCGTTCGGAGACGCGGTGTTCTACGGCTCGACGGGCGGCAGCCAGCTCAACAAGCCGATCGTGGCCGCCATGCCCGCGCCCAACTCGCTCGGCTACTGGTTGGTGGCCAGCGACGGAGGTGTGTTCTCCTTCGGAGCCGCCGGGTTCTTCGGGTCCACCGGAAACATCCCGTTGAACGAGCCCATCGTGGCCGCCAGCAATCCCGGGGCCCTGATCGCCAACCACTGACCGACGACCGGTCTCCAGCGCGTCGCACCGGGCGCGCTGGAGCCGGTCCTCCGGTCTCCGGGCCCAATCCGGTGACCGTGCCGCCGATCGGTGACCGTGCCACCGATCAGAGGCGTGCCGCCGAGCAGCCCACACAGGTTGTGGCCGTAGGGAGCGCGGCCAGCCGGTCGGCGGGGATGGTGACCCCGCAGGACGCGCAGACGCCGTAGGTTCCAGCTCCCAGCCTCGAGAGGGCGCCGTCGATCCGGTCGAGACGGGTCCGGGCCGCGGCCATCAGGGCCGTCACCCGGGCCCGCTCGTAGGCCACCGTTGACCCTTCGGGGTCGTGTTCGTCGTCGCCGTTGGCGTCAGCGGCATCGGCGACGATCCCGGCCCGCTCAGAGGCCAGGCTGGTCAGACGGGCCAGAGCCTCCGCCTGTTCGGCCAGCAGATCCTTCCGGACGTCACGCAGAGAGGAACTCCGTGATGGCCCGGGCCATGGCCGCAGCCGCCGACTGCTGGAACGCCGGGGTCACCAGGAGGGCGGCATCGGTGGGGTTCTGCATGTTGCCGCACTCGATGAGCACCTTGGGGACGGCGGTCAGGTTGAGCCCGGCCAGGTTGTTGCGGGGTTGCAGTCCGTCCACGCCGTCATAGGTACTCACTGGCATGCCGGTGGTGGCGGCGAAGATGGTGCGCAGGCTGGCGGCGAAGGCGTACGAGGCGGCGATCACCCCGTCGTTGGGCCCGTCCGCCACCGGCTCCAGAATGGCGAAGCCCCGACCGCCGACGGGGCCGCCGTCGGCGTGGATGTCGACCGCCACATCGGCACGGGAGCTGTTGATGATGGCCGCCCGGGTGGTCACGCAGGGACCCACCCCGGCGTTGGTCGGCCTGGTCATCACCACCTGGGCTCCCTCGGCCTCGAGATCGGTCTTCAGGTAGGTGGCCACGTCGAAGTTGAACTGGGCCTCGGTGTATCCGCCGGCTGTCTCGGTCCCGGTGGTGTCGCACGACTCGGCCTCGTGCCCGTTCCAGATGGGCTGGTTGATGACCGGGGAAGCGCTGTAGTTGAGGCCGTTGTGTCCCGGGTCGATCCCCACGATCTGGCCGGCCAGCGCCAGGGCCGAGCCCACCACCAGCCAGTACCCGTTACCTGACGGGGTGGCGGCCATCCCCACCACCGGGGCCGTCGTCGGCGCTCCGCCCATCGACCCGAAGAACCGGGCGTCCCCGAAGCTGAAGATCCCCCCGTCCGAGGCCACCAGCCAGTACCCCCGGCCGGTGGGGGTGGCGGCCATGGCCACCACCGGTCGGTTGAGAGGGGTCCCGCCCATCGAGCCCCAGAACCGGGCGTCCCCGAAGCTGAAGATCCCCCCGTCCGAGGCCACCAGCCAGTACCCCCGGCCGGTGGGGGTGGCGGCCATGGCCACCACCGGTCGGTTGAGAGGGGTC
>Ga0182012_10004556_pt1 | contig 14423 bp, 12 predicted proteins | sample 612S2SmetaG_FD_120486 | JGI IMG/M metagenome (GOLD analysis project Ga0182012, IMG submission 120486) | Permafrost microbial communities from Stordalen Mire, Sweden - 612S2S metaG | ecosystem: Environmental > Terrestrial > Soil > Wetlands > Permafrost | place: Sweden: Stordalen | collected... | reverse complement strand
CGGTATTCGACGTTGAGGATGCCGGCTCGCAGAGCCTGTTCGCGGGCGACTTCAAGCATCTTGGCTGAAGTGTCGACAGCGATGACTCGGAAGGCACTTTGAGAGAGTAGAAGAGCAGTGCTCCCCTCGCCGGCGCCGAGGTCGGCGATGACCATGGGGGGCATGAGGCGAAGCAGGGCCTCGGCGAGAGACTTCCAGGATTTGCCAGGGACATAGTCTTTGCCGAGGCGGCCGGCGACGGAGTCGAAGAAGGTGCGCATCTTGTCCTGGCGTTTGCGCAGGACGAGTCGCATAGCGGTCAGGTCGGCGGGGGCTTCGGGGATTTCGGCTTCGGCCCTGCCAAGGATCTCGTCCAAAGGGCCGCTGTCCGAAGGGCTCAAGCGGTAGAGGCTGCTTTTGCCGGTGCGGCGGTCTTCGACGAGACCGGCCTGCTTGAGCTGGGAGAGATGGGTGGAGATGGTGCTCTGGCCCATCGTCAGAATCTCCTGAAGCTCTGCGACGGAGAGCTCCTCCGAGCGCAAGAGCAATAGAATGCGCAGGCGATTGGTGTCAGCAACAACGCGAAGAATTTTTACGATGGACGACATACTTGACCCTTGACTGGCCTATGGGGTTCTGATACATATCAAGATATCACGATGTGACGATAAAAGGAGACAAGCATGGCGACAGCGGCATTGGAAACAACGGAATTGACATACAAAGTTGCAGACATGAGCCTGGCTGATTGGGGCCGCAAGGAGATCACGATCGCCGAGCACGAAATGCCGGGATTGGTCTCGATCAGGAACAAATACGCGGCGGCGAAGCCGCTGGCGGGCGTTCGCGTGACCGGTTCGCTCCACATGACGATTCAAACGGCGGTGCTGATTGAGACACTGGTGAGCCTGGGCGCGGAAGTTCGCTGGGCGAGCTGCAACATCTTCTCCACACAGGACCACGCGGCGGCGGCGATTGCGGCGACGGGCGTGCCGGTGTTTGCGTGGAAGGGCGAGAGCCTTGAGGAGTACTGGTGGTGCACCTACCAGGCGCTCCAGCATCAGGGCGGCCAGGGGCCGCAACTGGTGGTCGACGACGGCGGCGACGTCACCCTCCTCATTCACAAGGGCTTTGAGCTCGAGAATGGCGACAAGTGGGTCGACAGCTCCTCCGAAAGCCACGAAGAGCAAGTGATCAAGGACCTGCTCAAGAAGGTCTACGCGGAAGATAACAAGCACTGGCACAAGGTTGTGGCAGAGTGGCGCGGAGTCTCTGAAGAGACCACCACCGGAGTCCATCGCCTCTACAAGATGATGGAGCAGGGCAAATTGCTGGTGCCGGCGATCAACGTGAACGACAGCGTGACCAAGAGCAAGTTTGACAATCTGTACGGCTGCCGTGAATCACTGGCCGACGGCATCAAGCGCGCGACGGATGTGATGGTTGCGGGTAAGGTTGCGGTGATCTGCGGGTATGGCGATGTAGGCAAGGGCTGTGCCCACTCGCTGCGGGGCATGGGGGCGCGGTGCATTGTGACCGAGGTCGACCCCATCAACGCGCTGCAGGCCGCGATGGAAGGTTTTGAAGTCACCACGGTGGAAGACACGCTGGGCCGCGGCGACATCTATGTGACCACCACGGGGAACGTGGACATCATCACCCTGGAACACATGAAGAAGATGAAAGACCAGGCGATCGTCTGCAACATTGGTCACTTCGATAATGAGATCCAGATGGACCGGTTGAACACGGAAGCCGGCGTGACCAAGCTGAACATCAAGCCGCAGGTGGACTTCTACACGTTCCCCGACGGGCATGGCATCTTCATTCTGGCCGAGGGCCGGCTGGTGAACCTGGGCTGCGCGACGGGGCATCCGAGCTTCGTGATGTCGAACAGCTTTGCCAACCAGACGCTGGCGCAGCTCGATCTCTGGGCCAAGAAGGACAGCTACAAGATTGGCGTGTACGTGCTGCCGAAGCACCTCGACGAGGAAGTGGCACGGCTGCACCTGGAAAAGATAGGCGTGAAGCTGACAACGCTCTCGAAGCGGCAGGCGGATTACCTGGGCGTGCCGGTGGAAGGGCCATACAAGGCTGACAACTACAGGTACTAAAGGCAGTTCACAGTTCGTTGTTCAAAAGCCTTTGTTGTTCATGCGCAGGTCCGGTATCCCGCAGTAGCGGCTGCAGAAAAACACAGGCGAGCAAATACCCTGGCGAAAGCCGGGGTATTCGCTTTTTGGGGTCGAATGATGGGCCAGCGAAGCAGACGACGCCGCCGGGATTGCGCAGGGAGGTATATTTCACGAGTGTGAATTTGGCCTTGCCGGGGCGAAAGCTTGCACAACCTGGAAAGCCAGTGATTATGCTTCAGAGAGCGAACCCCCAAACTTTCCCCGCCCCAAGCGGACAGTGTGGTCCGCGCACCTGCTTTAAAACGTTCAAAATCTGAGCCAGGAGACAGGAACAGGGATGATGATTCCGATCTCGCAGTTTTCGCCGTACACAAGCCTCTTTGGATTCGTTATTGGGCTGCCCACGATGGTCGCAGCGTACTACCAGTCGTGGCGGGCGAGGCAGGAGGCGCGGCTGGCACGCGAAGGCGTTGTCCATAGTCTCCACTGCCTTGAATTTGTGATGGAAGACGGGACGTGCGTGAACCTGATCCCGCTGGAGACGCTCCACACCCTGCCCAAGCCCGGGGATGTGGTTTTGCTCCCGGGGGACGGAATGGGCAAGGAAGGCGGGATCAACCCCGGGGCATACCGGATCGATCACGTGGAGCATATTTACACGACTCCCGCCTGGAAAACCAGGCGGCCCCGGGAAGCTCGGCTGACCAAGGCTGTGGCCCAGGTGACTGCGCTGAATTAAGGCGTTGAGATGAACGGAGCCTGGTCCCGCTTCTTGTGGACGAGCCTCTGGTAGAGCCTCCATGTAAAGCTGTGCAGCAGGCGCGTCTGGTCGGCTTTGAGTGCGGCGTAGGAGCGCTCAACATACGCGTCGAATTCGGGTGGCCAGCCAATCGAAGAGCGGCGTTCGGAGTAATCCCCCTCAGCCCATTTGTAGAGCACTGCCTTATAGCCGACAACGTGGGTGACGAAGTCGAGCAGGCATTGCGGAATCTGCTCCTCGATGATGAGGTATGCCTTCTCGATGATGATCTTTTCGCGCACATCGTTGAGCGGCATGAAGATGGTAGTCATCCACAAAGTCCACTCTTTCATCTCTGAGTCGAGGATGGGCTCGCTCTGGGCCTTGCCCTGTTTCTTGAGGAGAGCGCGGTAGGCGATGTTTCCGGCTTTTGACGCGACATAGAGCGGGCCGTAGAACTCACTCAGCCGGCGATCGACGAGGCGGAGTTTGTCCTGGCGGCGGGCCAGCATGCGGGAGCTGAAGAAAGTAACCAGATAGCCGGCGAACGCGAGGACGATCGTGAGAACCGCCGCATTCTGGATCAGGCTGTTCATTGAGAGCGTGCTGAGGTCCGGAACCTGCATCGGCGAAGAGTATATCAACGCGCGTGGGATTTACGTGATGGGGTACACACCCCACAGACAAGAGAATGAATTGCTTGCCGAGGAAGGGCCCTTACTAGAACGATTTCCTGATGTCAGGACTTTTGGCCGCTCAGCCCGTTTTTTCCATTGGCTGACTCAGCTTCCTGGTCCTCTTTGCCAACTCGCTCCCGCTCTGCAGAACGCGCCTGAAGCACAAGGAAAATGTTCCGATAGTCGCGTCGAATGCAGTCGTGGCAACGCATGGGAAGGCGCAAAAACGGGAGCCACAAGAGATCCTTCGCTTGCCAGCGGGACGTGCGGATATTTGGTGAGTCGCAATATCTACAAATCAGCTTCATGGGGGCACTCGTCATGCAGTTCAGGGGTCAATGCGAATGAAGGTCGTGCCTTTGAGCGTTCTGGGAAGTTGTCGTATGCGCTGTGCGCCTACGCCCCATCAACCGTTCCCAAGCATCCTTGGAAGGAAGCTTGACCCGAGTATACCCCGAAATGGGCAAAATAAGGGCACTTCCAGAGGCCGTTGGATCTTGGTAGGTGGGAGGGAGTGCACAATTCGTTCCTTTTTGACTCAAGACTCAGTCGGGAATCATCTCCATCTATGTTCTTATCGAGCGGGATAAATTAACCGTGAGCGCTGATACACATTTCTCGTCATACAACTCGGGAATGAAACTGGAGAGATAAATATGTCTGAATTGAAACTGAGTGGGGACTAATTTATATCGTTCGCGGTGAACACCGTAACCGGGGGATTGCTCGTGAGTTGGGTGTCCACGATCAATACGGTACGGACTTCGCCCCCAGTGAGAGGGATTGACTGAGATGAGTACTTTGGCGTCAGTACTCCGGTGGGCGTAACGATCATGGTCACGGTTTGCGATGTGAAGCTGATGTAACCGGCAGTGGCTCCCACAGGGAGTGCTGAGACCAGGGGAATCGTGTTGGCGAGGGTGGTTCCAGAGGGAACCATGTACACATCGACGGCGCCAGTTTTGGGGGCCTGATTGAGGAAGCGAAAGGCAGAATGGCCGCCGGCGGCGGGGACCTGCTGGTCCTCAAGGATAGTGACCTCGTAGCTGTTGGGTGCGGCCCCATTATCGGTGAGGAAGACGGAGTGCTGGTGGCCGGCGAGGAGCGTGCCATTGGTCTTCACGAGCGTTGCGCCTCCCGTGGAGGCGGTTACATCGATTGACGCGTCGTTGCTCGCGGTCAGCGTGCCGTAAGAGGTGATGGTCCCTTGGCCGATGTTGGCAGCGAGCAGAGTTCCTTCCACTTCAACATTCACGGCCGGCGCAATGTAAGAGGCGTCAATGACGCGGACCAGGCTGGGTTGCGTGTAGGATGCGACGTTTTCGCAGGCGGTGAGCGAGACGGCAATCGCCAGCGCTGCCAGTGCGGCGACACCCAGCGAGAAGAGGTGCGGTTGGCGAGTGGCGCGGGTTCGCGGATTCCGGACCTGCATTTGAGTGAGCATCGTTGACGTCGGACCTGAAGCTTCATCCCATAGTACAGGGCGATGATGGAGAGAGTTTACGACTTTTTGACCATGGCAGTTCAACTAAGCCTCAACTGATGAGGTGAGCGTCGCTGGTGGGTAGCCGAAGGGCGAGAGACACGGAGAGAAGGGCGGAACAGAAAGGCCATCAGCGCAGGCCAGAGGAATTCAGGTTCACAATCCCCCGTGGAATCGCCCGAAGGCTTTTGCAAGCATAAGCGACATGAGAAGGATGCCGACAAAGACGGGAAGCACATGCAGTGTCTTACGCGGGTTGAAACTGCCCACGCGAGAGACGAGCAAGTAGCCAACTGCGAGATTGAACAGGCCCCAGAGGACATTGACCGTGGAGGAGGACAAGCCTTGCCCAGGCGGCGATGCGAAGGGGCTCTGGAACGGATTGCCGGAGATGCCGTTGATGAGATGTGGCAGTGAGTTGGCGAGGAACGCTCCACCGAAGAAGTAAGCAATGTAGTGATACCAGCGCATGAAATGCCCCTTTCCACAAGCGACGACAGAGTAGCAGGTCGGCTAACCTGCGCCGAGGTAGATGAAACGGGCCAGAAAGAGGATGGCCAGGACGTAAAGCAGCCAGTCCTGCTTGCGGAAGCGGCCTGTGGCGAGATGGAGGACGGCCCACGAGATGATGCCGAAGCCGAGGCCGTTCGCGATGGAGTAGGTGAGCGGAATGAGGATCAGCGTGAGAAAGGAGGGGACTGCGACAAGAGGGTCGGTCCACCGTATTTCGACGATGGTGGAAAGCATAAGCGAGCCGACAAGGATGAGAGCTGGCGCAGTGGCGGCTGCAGGGACCATGCCGACGAAGGGCGCAGCGCCAATGGCGCAGAGAAAGAGCAGGCCGGTCACAATGGCTGTGACGCCGGAGCGGCCGCCGGCAGCCACGCCGGCCGTGGACTCGACGTAGCTGGTGACAGTGGAGGTTCCTGTGAGTGAGCCGAAGACGGTGGCGATGGCGTCGGCTAAGAGGATGCGGTTGAGGCGGGGGATGGAGTGGTCGGCAGAGATCAGGCCGGCGCGCTTTGTGACGGCGACGAGGGTGCCGAGGTTGTCAAAGAGGTCGACAAAGAAGAACACGAAGACGATCTCGAGCAGACCCTTGTTGAATGCGCCACCGATATCGAGCTTGAAAGCGGTCGCTGTGAGCGCCTGAAAGCCGCCGGGCGCAGGGGTGTAGTGGACCAGACCGAAGGCCCAGGCAGCGGCCGTGATGGCGAGAACGCCGAGCAGGATGGACCCTTTTACCTTCCGGATTTCGAGGGCGACCATCAGGATGAGCCCGGCGAGAGCGAGAGCAGGCGTGGGGTTGCGGATATTGCCGAGGCCGACGAGTGTAGCGGGGTCACCGACGACGAGGCCGGAGTTGCGAAAACCGATGAAGGCGATGAAGAGGCCAATTCCGCTGGCGACGGCCGCGTACAACTCGTGAGGAATGGAGCGGAGGATCATCTGCCGGATGCCGGCAGCGGTGAGCGCGAGGAAGATGCACCCGGAAAGGAAGACCGCGCCCAGGGCGGTTTGCCAGGGGATGTGCATCTTGAGGCACACGGTATAGGTGAAGTAGGCGTTGAGCCCCATGCCGGGCGCCAGCGCGATGGGATAGCGGGCAATAATTCCCATCAATATCGAGCCGAATGCAGCCGAAAGGCAGGTGGCCGCGGTGACGGCGGCCAGGGGAAGGCCCGCGGCGGAGAGGATGGCGGGGTTAACCAGGACAATGTAGGCCATGGTCAGAAACGTGGTGACCCCGGCGAGGATCTCAGTACGCCAGTTTGTGCCCAGGCGGGAGAATTCGAAGTAGGATTCCAAGTGTTTGAGCATGAGCGGTATGTCCTAGCTAAACATGGGAGGGCATAAAGAGGAAGGGGGAATAAACGCAGGGGAAAGGGAAATGGGAACAGCACACAGATTCTCGCGAGGGTTGAATCGGGGAGTGCAGAATTGCACAGCACCCAATGAGGGGCCTTTGCAAGCATCGTGGGAGTCTTTTTCAGCATCTGATTTCAATATCTTCGCCAAAAGCAAATGGAGGTCTGCAATGCCGATAATTACGACGAAAGATGGAACTGAGATCTACTACAAAGACTGGGGCACGGGCCAGCCTGTGGTTTTCAGTCATGGCTGGCCGTTGAGCGCGGATGCGTTCGAAGACCAGATGGCGTTTCTGGCCAACCACGGCTACCGGACGATTGCGCACGACCGGCGAGGACATGGGCGGTCGAGCCAGCCATGGAGCGGCAACGATATGGATACCTATGCGGATGACCTTGCCGAGTTGACCCAAGCGCTCGACTTGAAGGATGCGGTCCACGTGGGGCACTCGACGGGCGGCGGAGAGGTGGCGCGTTACATTGGGCGGCACGGGTCGAAGAGGGTGGCAAAGGCGGTGCTTATCGGCGCTGTCCCGCCGCTTATGCTGAAGACGGAGGCTAATCCGCTGGGATTGCCGATGGACGTGTTCGATGGCATTCGCGCGGGAGTGGTGGCGGATCGGTCGCAGTTTTTCAAAGACCTTGCATTACCGTTCTATGGAGCGAACCGGCCGGAATCGAAGGTTTCGCAGGGCCTGCGGGACTCGTTTTGGCTGCAGGGGATGATGGCGGGTTATCCGGCATGCTTCGACTGCATCAAGGCATTTTCAGAGACCGACTTCACCGAAGACCTGAAGAAGATAGATGTGCCGACGCTGATCATCCATGGCGACGACGATCAAATTGTGCCGATCCAGGCGTCGGCGCTTTTGTCGTCGAAGCTGGTGAAGGGATCAACGCTGAAGATCTACAAGGGCGCGCCGCATGGGCTGTGCTCCACCCGCAAGGATGAGGTGAATGCCGATTTGCTGGCGTTTATCAAGGGGTAGAGCTATCAACAGAGTAGCTTGGCGGCTTCCTTCGCAAAGTAGGTAACGGCGAAATCAGCGCCCGCGCGACGAATGCCAAGCAGAGACTCGAGGATGGTGCGGTTCTTGTCGAGCCAGCCGCGCTGGAATGCAGCCTGGAGCATAGAGTATTCGCCGGAGACCTGGTAGGCGCCAATCGGGACTTCAAAGTTGTCGCGGGCGGCGCGAACGACGTCGAGGTAGGGCATGGCCGGCTTCATGAGGATCATGTCCGCGCCTTCCTGGAGGTCCAGGTCGATCTCGCGAAGAGCTTCGCGGAGGTTCGCGCCGTCCATCTGGTAGGCTCGACGATCACCAAATTGAGGAGCCGAGTCGGCGGCTTCGCGGAAAGGTCCGTAGAAGGCCGAGGCGAACTTCGACGCGTAGCTGAGGATGGGGGTGTCAGCGCAACCTTCTTCGTCGAGGGCCTCGCGGATAGCTGCGACACGACCGTCCATCATGTCAGAGGGGGCAACGATGTCGGCGCCGGCCTTTGCGAGGCTGAGTGCGGTGCGGGCCAGGAGTTCGATCGAAGGGTCGTTCTGGACTTCGAAATCGTCGCCGGACTTGGCCACGATGCCACAATGGCCGTGGCTGGTGTATTCGCACAAACAGACGTCAGCGATAAGGACAAGCCGTTTCGAAGCGGCGGACTGTTTGACCGCGCGCAGAGCCCGCTGGACGATACCGTGCTCGTCGTACGCGCCGGTGGCGGTCTCATCTTTTGAGGTTGGGAGACCAAAAAGTAAAAGCCCACCCAGACCGAGACTGGCCGATTCTTCCGCTTCAAGGATCAGTTGGTCGATGGACAGATTGAAGACGCCGGGCATTGAGGACACCTCCCGCCGGATGCCTTCGCCGGGGCAGATGAACAGCGGATAGATGAGGTCACCGGGTTCAATCGAGGTTTCGCGGACCAGGGAGCGGAGCGCCTCAGTGCGGCGCAGGCGGCGCATGCGATTCTCAGGAAAAGCCATGCTGTTCATCTTAGCCGAATGGCAGGTAAGAAGCGTGGTGCGCTGGATCACATCACGGATGGTTTTGCTGGCCGGAGAACGCCGACAAGCTGCTACCATGGCTGCGTTTGTGCATGACGGCAGCGGGTTTATGGGTCGGGCCCGTGCCCGAGGGCAGAGACGGGGGAGTTGGGATTTGTCCGAGATCACTGTAAATGCGCCACAGCTTAGCCAGACAGGGGCCCAGATACCTAAGAACAATCGATGGGCCCAAGTAGCAGTCATGACGGTGCTCTATGCCGCGATGGCGTTGTTGTGCGCAAAGGTCGGGTTGGTGTTGGACACCGATGTCTGGTGGCATATGAAGACCGCTCAATGGATCGAGCTGCATCGCGCCGTGCCGCACACGGATCCGTTTTCGCAATACATGGCGGGCCAGCCCTGGGTGGCTTACAGTTGGCTCTACGAACTGCTATTGCTGCGGCTCTATCGATGGCTGGGACTGACCGGATTACTGGCGTATTCCGTCTGCATGATCGGGGTCATCGTAGTCGCTCTGCACAAGATGATTCGGGGCCTTCAGGCAGACTTTACGTTGGGCATCCTGCTCGCGCTTGCGGGCAGCATGTTGACAATGAGAATCTGGACGCCGCGATCGTGGCAGTTCACAATTTTATTTTTCATCGTGGTGCTCGATGCAGTGATGCAGGCGCGTAGAAATGGCCGATTCGGCGCACTGTACTGGCTGCCGCTTATCTTTCTGATTTGGGCCAACGTTCATTTGCAGTTTGTCATGGGTTTGCTGGTACTTGGGGTCGCGCTTGCGGAGTCGGTGCTTGCAAGGTTTGTGCATGGACTTGCGACGCGAATAGGGCCTGTCCGGCTGGCCTGTGTGCTGGCTGCGTGCTCACTTGCCACGCTCGTCAATCCCTACGGTTGGCGCATCTATCAGGTTGTGGCTGGAGTAGCCGGCCAATCGGGCGTCTTAGACAAGATATCGGAGTTAAAGTCACTGCCCTTTCGTGACGGAGTCGACTTTGGGATCCTGTTTCTGGCGTTGGGGGCCTTCGCGGCCCTGGGCTGGGCGCGTCGGTTACAGTTCTTCGAGGCAGTAATGATGATCTTTGCAGCCGCGGTTTCATTCCGTTCCCTGCGGGATCTGTGGGTTGTAGTCGTTCTCTCATGTGCTGTTTTAGCTGCCGCAATTCGCAGTAAAAGGTCGGACCCGTATCAGGGTAGATGGTTTGACGCACCGATTGTGGCTGCCGCTGCTGGAATGATCGTGTTGTGCGGATTCCATGTCTTTCACATCGACAATGCAGCTCTTGAAGCCAAAGTCCGAGAGGGTTTGCCGGTTGATGCATGTGAGTTTGTCAAAGCCAGGGGATTGACCGGCCCACTTTACAACGATATTGGCTGGGGTGGATATCTGATTTGGGCGCTGGGGATGCCAGTGGAAGTGGATGGGCGGACAAACGTCTACGCCGATCAGCGGCTCAACCGTTCGGTGGCCACGTGGAGCGCCGAAAGGGACTGGGATACGGACGAAGATCTTCACAAGGCCGGGCTTGTAATTGGGCCTTCCAACGAGGCATTGTCTCAGGTACTGCGGCTGAGCCCTGCCTTTGAACTGGTGTACGACGACAAAGTCGCGGCGGTGTTTGTGGCGCGGAAGCCAATTGGCACAATCCCCGCCAGGTCTGAAGCGAGCCTCGGAAATTCCCCAACGATCAAATGAATACGGCTGACAACACTGCCTTCAACCCTGCAACTGGTCATAGAGCGTGGCGTTGCGATAGCCCATCAGAACCACAAGGGTCCAGATGCCCAGGGCGGTTCCGAAGGGAAACTTGAGAAGGCTCAAGAATGCGACAACGATGGCCACGATGCGGGCCCATTGGTGGCGCTCGTAGAGGCCCCAGGCCACAAATATTGCCAGAGCGGTGCGAATGAGCAACGCGCTCCAGATGAAGCCGAACAGGGCTTGGCCAAACCACTGTTCAGGGAATGGGGAGTTGCCCCAGGGTCCGCCAACAAACGGGCCGTGCCCAAAAGGACCGAAATGGTTGGTCATGAAGGCACGGGCGAACGTCAACCCAGCGATGCCGGTCAGCAGGGCGAATGCGGCGTAGATAGCCCAGACAACGCTCAGGGCGCGGATCTTTCCAGCGTAGTTCTCGACCTCAAAGGCTAAGCCGGGAACCGGGGGAACAACGGCGACGGCCGGTCGGCCGCATTGGACGCAAACGGGCTGTCCAGCGGCAAGGGGTTGACCACATCCACTGCAATACATGGCGCCTCCACAGGAGCGAACAAAAAACATTACGGGAATTGGACAAGAAAGGTTCCAAATGGCCAAAGAGCCGAGGGGCCCAGTTAGTGTGCGGCGGGTGAGGGATGTTTTTCCCATCGCTCTTCGTGGCGATCATCACGAAGCAGTAGAGCGACGACAATCCCTTTTGCGTCGTGCTCAAAAATAAGGCGAGTTGTGGCCGAACCGTTGAGGTAAAAGAACACGGCGGGAGACTCCGCAGCCAACTCAGCAACCTCACCCTGCTGGTTTTTTTCAAACAGTTGTTCCCCTTGCCGGTATACAGAGACTACCGGGCGACCATGCAGATCGCGGTAGTCACCTACAAATGTGTCGAGGAGGGCAGGAGCCAGTTTGATGGCGGCGGGGTGGAAGGGGATGATCAGACGCTCGGCGTATGGCTGCAGTGCAGGTGTGGCTGCCGATGCTGTTTCCGTAGCGGCGCCTTCAGGATGTTCAGGCAGACGGAGGGCGTTGCGATGGGTGAGCATCCAGCGGGGTACTTCAGGCTCGGCGAAAGCCCGGGTCCAGCAGTCGTGTTTGTATCCCTGGTAAAGCCAATACCGGACATGGCCCCCGGCGGCCTTCACAGCTTGAAACATGATCTCGCTCTCGCGAGGCGGAACGAGTGGATCGTCTGCGCCATGAAATAGCCACAGCGGAGTATGAGCGACTGCGCGTGCATATTCTGCGGGAAGGGTAGAAGCCTCCTGCCACCGCTCCGGGGCATAGCTCCAGAAGATGCCGCTGGCGGCAATCACGATGGCGGCCCAGCGGTCAGAGTTGTTGTGCGCGAGTTCCCATGCGCCATAACCGCCCAGCGACAGGCCGGTCAGGTACGTGCGTTCAGGATCGGCATGGAACTCGGCGGCTTCCTGATCGAGAGTCGCCATCGCCAGCGCCTGCATCTCTGTGTCGGTCCAGTAGTTGGGGATGGGGCATTGCGGCATCACGATGATGAACGGCCAGCGGTCGGGGTGATCCCGAACGACCTGGGGTAGGCCGATCTGGGTCTGCCACATGCCCTCCGACCCTCGTTCTCCGCGGCCATGCAGGAACAGGATGATCGGCCACTGCTTGTGATCGTCGCGACGCCATTCATCAGGCAAATAGACCTGGAAGCGGTAGGTCACGCCGTGCAACTCGATGCGGCGATTCAGGAAGCCAGTCTCCTGTGGGGTCTCCGGTCGGGCCGGAAGCGTCTTTGCACGGGCGCTTGCAGGCCTGGCTCCGGTTGCCCCAGACGCAGGACATACGTACCAGCAGAAAATCCCTAGGACGATGCAGGCGACAGTCTGGAAAGCAATCGGAAATCGAAGAAGACGGAACATGATAAAGACTCAGACGGAGACTGGCCGGCGTCTCACCTGCCGGGCCGTTGGTACAGCTTTCAGGGACCGGCTCATTGTAATCCCTTTGGGAATTCCTATGACTTTTCTTACGAATTGGGTGAAACAATTAGAGTGTTATGAAGTACGCCCTGATGACAACACTTGAGCCTGGAGACACACTGGACCACTACCGGCTGGACGCCACGGTTGCGCGCAGCGGGATGTCTACGCTCTACAAGGCGACGGATTTACGCGACGGAAAGAGCGTAGCGATCAAGGTGCCCCATGGCGAGATGGAGGCCGATCCTATTCTGGCGGAGCGCTTCAAGCGCGAGCAGGAGATTGGTTTGGAACTCGACCATCCGGGAGTGGTGAAGACCTATGACGAGCAAGAGCGCAGTCGGCTTTACATAGCTTTGGAGTGGGTCGAAGGCAGGCTGCTCCGGGCCATCCTGAATGAAGAACGGAAGCTCCCTATTGGCCGGGCAGTGAACCTTACGCTGCAGATTTGCGATGCGCTGGACACGATGCACAAGCACGGCGTAGTGCATAGGGATTTGAAACCGGAAAACGTGATGGTCGACGACGCGGACCGCATCAAGCTGATCGATTTTGGGATCGCGAAGAAGGAAGACGCGCGGCGGATCACGATTGTGGAAGTGACAAAGACGCTGGGCACGCCGGACTATATCTCTCCGGAGCAGGTGAAGGGCCAGCGGGGCGATCAACGGAGCGACGTCTACTCGCTGGGCGCGATGCTCTACGAGATGCTGACGGGCGATCCGCCGTACACTGGGTCGAATCCGCTGGCAGTGATGAACGAGCGACTGCTGCACGATCCGGAGCCGGTGCGGAAGCGGAGGAGAGAGGTTTCTCCGGAACTCGAGGAGATATTGAAGCGTGCGCTGGCGCGCGAGCCACGGAATCGGTATCAGACAGCGAGTGAGATGGCGTGGGAGCTGGAGCATCCGGAGATGGTGGGCGTGGAGGAGACAGAGCGGCATACGGTGGTGGGGGGATTCAGGCTACCGGCGATGCGGAAGCTGATGCTGTATGCGGGGCTGGTGCTTGCGCCGATACTGATTTTTGTGTTGATGGTGCTGCTGGCGAAGCGGTAGGGTCGGGTCGCCGTTCTTGACGGTTCGCCCAACTACCGTCCGACTTCAGCGAGTGGTTGCATGCGCGGCTGGACACGGAGTTTTAGGAGGCCAAGCCAAAGTTCCGGTTTAGCTCGAGGGCTTTCGCGCTGAGATGAGCAGATTATTGCTGAAGCGCACTCCGCGCAGCATCCCAAATGAAACTTGTTGCCAGGTTCGGGTTGGATGCCCTGGCAGCGATCCGTATTCCGAGTAGAGGAAGGTCATGGAATCAAATCCCGCCTCGGTCAGGATGCGGAGCAGGTCTTTGCGGACAAGCGGGGTAATGTGTCCGGGATACCATCCCTTGTCAAACTGAACGAAATGTCCACGGATCGCCAAGGCAAGCAGGGAGCGCCAGCTCTCGACGCAAGGCGTGGAGATAATGACATGCCCCCCTGGTCGACAGAGGCGAAACAGTTCTCTGGCAATAAACCGGGGATTCTCGAGATGCTCAATCACCTCAGATGCAATTACCACATCGAAGTAGCTGTCGAAACCGGGTATAGGTTCGTTCAGATCTTGTTGAATCCACTTTGAGACATTGAGGTCGGCGGGCCGCACTGGTAATAGGTCGGCGGCGACAACCTCGCTGAAGCGATTCATTCCGAGAAGTCGGCGCGTTAGATTCCCAACGCCTGCTCCAAAGTCCAGCAAAACCCCCGAGAGATTGAGAGCGATGATCTCTTTTTCGGCCATTGCGTAAATGGGGTCTTCGGCCACGCCCTGAGTTCCGACGGCCGCGTTCATGCGGAACGCCGCAAGGGAATTCTCAGTTTTCGTTTCAGTCATGCTGTT
>Ga0182012_10004555_pt1 | contig 14424 bp, 14 predicted proteins | sample 612S2SmetaG_FD_120486 | JGI IMG/M metagenome (GOLD analysis project Ga0182012, IMG submission 120486) | Permafrost microbial communities from Stordalen Mire, Sweden - 612S2S metaG | ecosystem: Environmental > Terrestrial > Soil > Wetlands > Permafrost | place: Sweden: Stordalen | collected... | reverse complement strand
TTTGATGTGGTTTTTTGAGCGCGGCACGAGCAGACCTTTTGCGTCCGCCACGGTCACCGTCACAAATGACAAATCGTCTCCGTCCGCCACGATTTTTGCGCGGTCGGCTTTCAACGTGAGTTCCGCCGCCGGACCGGTCGTGCGGACCACATCGGTCGCCCATTTTTTGCCGTTTTTGTAGGCGACCACTTTGAGTTCGCCGGGTTGATATTTCACGTCGTCCCAGCGGATTCGATATTCAAACGGCCCTTTCTTTTTGCGGCCGAGCGACTGGCCGTTGAGAAACAATTCCGCCTCGTCGCCGCTCGTGTAAACGTGGACCGGCGTGATTTCGCCTTCACGGCCCGGCCAGTTCCAGTGCGGCAAAATGTGCGCCATCGGAAAATCCGGCCGCCAGTGCGCCTGATAAAGATAATAGCGATCCTTCGGAAAACCGGCGAGGTCCACGATGCCGAAATAGGAACTGCGCGACGGCACCTTGATTTTGCCGAGGTCATCCAGCTGCTTTTGCATCGCGGCCTTTTCGGCCGGGTCGGTGAAGTTCAGCAGATTGCTCGCGTCGCGGTCGTAAGGCGTCGGCTCGCCGAGATAATCAAAACCCGTCCATACGAATTCGCCGGCGACAAAGGGATTTTTTTCCTGCCCGGCAAATTCCGCGTCCGGCGTCGTGGCCCAGCGCGGCGCATAAAGATCATAGGAGCTCACCTGGAAATCAGCCTTGCCCGCGTCTTTGTTGGTGCTGACCGGGAAAAAATATTCGCCGCGCGAACTGATGCACGACGCCGTTTCGCTCCCGAACAAAGGTTGCTGCGGATTGGCGGCGCGGAATTTGCCGTATTCAAACGGCTTGTAATTGTAGCCGAACACATCCTCGTTCGTGCCAAACCCATTGTAGCCGGCGCGCACATCGCTGTTCGCGGAAGTCGTCGGGCGCCTCGCATCTTCCTCGTGCGCGATCTGCGTCAACTCCGCTGCAATCCAGAATTTCGACGCGGTGTTTTGCTCGCCGACTTCGTTGCCGATGCTCCACAAAATGATGGCCGGATGATTCCGGTCGCGGCGCAATTCCGCGCGCCAGTCTTTTTCATGCCAGTCGTCGAAGAGCAGATGATAATCATTCTTCGTCTTGCCCTTTTCCCAGCAGTCGAACGATTCATCCATCACGAGCATCCCGAGCCGGTCGCAGAGGTCGAGCAATTCGGGCGACGGCGGATTGTGGCTGGTGCGGATCGCATTGCAGCCAAAGCTCTTCAAAATTTCAATCTGCCGTTCGAGCCCGCGCGTGTTGATCGCCGAACCCAGCGCGCCGAGATCGCTGTGGTCGCAAACGCCGTTGATCGGCACGCGTTTGCCGTTCAGCAAAAATCCGTTGTCCACCGTGAAATCAATCGTGCGGATGCCGAACGGCGTTTCGTAGGAATCAGCAATTTTTCCGTCCTGCGAAACCGTCGTGACTACGACGTAGCGATTTGGTTTTTCGAGGCTCCACAATTTTGGATTTTTGAAAATAATCTGGCTGCTGCTCGCCTGCGACTGATGCGCGGCGACTTTCACGCCGTCAACGGAAATGGCCGCGATGGATTTTCCCCGGCTGCCATCCGCGCCGAGTTCAAAAATTTCATTGCTCACCGTCACCGTGGCGTCGGCGTCCGCATCGTTGTCCACGCTCGCCTGAATTTTCACCGTCGCCGCGTCCGCGCTGACTTGCGGCGTGGTGACATAAGTTCCCCAATGCGTCACATGCACTGGCGCGGTTTTCTCCAGCCAGACGTTGCGATAAATGCCGCCGCCCGGATACCAGCGCGACGAGTTCGGCGGATTGTCGAGCCGGATGGCCACAACATTGTCGCCGCCGAATTTCAAAAACGGCGTCAGTTCCACGCGCCACGACGCGTAGCCGTAAGGCCAGCCGCCGACAAAATGTCCGTTGAGCCAGACCTCCGCGTAAGCCATCGCGCCGTCCACATCCAAATAAATTTTCCGGCCCGCGTCCACCGCCGGAATATCGAGATGCTTGCGATACCACGCGACGCCAGACCACGGCAGCTTGCCGGTGCCGCCGGGCAGCGCCTGATCGAACGGCCCTTCGATGCCGAAATCATGCGGCAGATTTAATTTGCGCCAGCCGCTGTCATCGAAGCCCGGCTGCGCGAATGAAATACCGTCGCCGAAATTTCCGTCCGGCCGCACGGCGGGCTTGTTGGTCGTGAACGGATTCGCCAGCGGCAACAGCCACGCGCGGGCATTGGCGTAACTGAGGTTCGTGCCGCCGTCCGCCGCGTCGCCTTTGAGAAAACGCCAGTCGGCATCAAGCGATTCGCGGACGCGGAGATTTTCCGCCATGGCGTTGAAGACCGGCAGCGCCAAGGCAAAAGCCAGGGCGCACGAGAAGATTGGCGTGGTTTTCATTCTGGGATTGGACGGCCATTGTTTGGCAAAGGTGACAAAAACGCAATCCCCCAAACTGTGGATGGCGGATTGCGCTTCGCCGCGCAGCCGGTAGCATGAATTCATGTCCGCCAGTTACCGGCAATTGCTCGACGCGACCATCCAGCACGTCGAAGGTTTGAAGGCGCGCGGCGTGCGGCATGTCGCCGTCGCGCCCGAAACTTTACGCGCGCTGGCGCAGTCGCCGGGGAAATTTCCGATTTCCGATTTCCGATTTCCGGTTGAAAAAAATTCCGCTGGCGCGCCACCGGCCAGAGCCGAGACAAATGTTCCGACGCAAAATAATTTGCCCGCGCCGAAAACGATTTCGCCCGCCGCGGAACAACCGGCAACCGGCAACCGGCAATCGGCAATGGACAAATCCACCGCCTTTGCCGCGCTGCGCGAACGCGCGCTGGCGTGCGTGAAATGTCCGCATCTCGCCGTGTCGCGCAAAAATGTCGTGTTCGGCGTGGGCAGCATTGACGCGCAATTGATGTTCGTCGGCGAAGCGCCGGGCGCGGATGAAGATGAGCGGGGCGAACCGTTCGTCGGCAAGGCCGGGCAGTTGCTCACGAAAATCATCCAGGCCACCGGACTTTCGCGCGCGGATGTTTATATCGCCAACATTTTGAAATGCCGGCCGGACACGCCCGGGCAGTCCGCCGGCAATCGCAAGCCGACGCCGGAAGAAATGCAGACGTGCATTCCGTATCTGCACGAGCAGATTGATTTGATCCAACCGAAAGTGATTGTCGCGCTTGGTGCCACGGCCGTCGAAGGGTTGCTCGGCAAAACCGTCGGCATCACGAAGCTGCGCGGCAACTGGCAGACGTATCGCGGCACGCCGCTGATGCCGACGTATCATCCGGCGTATCTTTTGCGTAATCAGGCGATGAGCGAGAAACGGCGCGTCTGGGAAGACATGCTGGCGGTGATGGAAAAACTGGGAATGCCGATCAGTGAAAAGCAGCGGAATTTCTTTTTGAAGGCGTAACTGGCGCGGATTGTCGCTTGCTCCATTTTAATTTTCCGCTATAAACCCGCGCGATGTTGAAACACCTTTTCCAGCCGCTGCTCGACTGGTATCAGAACGCGCTCGAAACCGGCGGCTACTGGGTCGTCGGCCTGCTGATGACGATGGAAAGTTCCGTGCTGCCGCTGCCGAGCGAAAGCATCATTCCGCTCGCCGCGAGCTGGTCGCACGCCGGGAAAATCCACATCGGCATTCCGGGCATCGTCGTCGCAGGCGCGCTTGGCTCGTGGCTCGGCGCGACGATTGTCTATTGGCTGGCGCGGCTCGCGGGCCGGCCGCTGCTGTTGCGTTACGGAAAATTTATTTTGATCACGCCGGAAAAAATCTCGAAGAGCGAAAACTGGATGGCGCATTACGGCGCGGCGGGCGTGTTCGTGGCGCGATTGCTGCCGGGTGCGCGGCAGCTCGTCGGCATTCCGGCGGGCATCGCGCGGATGGATTACAAATTGTTTTCCCTGTTCACGCTGATCGGCGCGACGATCTGGTGCTCGGTGCTGTGCTGGCTGGGCGTGAAAATCGGCGCGGACATCACCAAGGGCGAAATGCACAAGGTGGTTTTCTGGGTGGGGGGCACCGGCGTGGTGCTCGGGGCGCTTTATTATTTTTTCGTGCACCGGCACATGGGAAAGAGGCCAGAAGCCAGCAGTCAGCAGTCAAAATAAAATTCCTTTGCGTCGGCGCGGCTTTGCGTGGAAATTCTCCACGTGCCCGTCACCGAAGCCATCCGTAAAAAATTGAGCGCCGTCCCGCATAAGCCGGGCGTGTATCTGCACAAAGACCGCTTTGGCACGGTCATTTATGTTGGCAAGGCGCTGAATTTGCGCAAACGCGTGAGCCAGTATTTTCAGTCTTCGCGGCGAAACAGCTGGGACTTGAAATTCAACGCGCTCATCGAGGCGATCTGCGATTTTGACGTTCATCTGGTTCGCAACGAACCTGAAGCACTGCTGCTCGAAAGCAAGCTCATCAAGGAATTCAAGCCGCGCTTCAACATCAGCCTGCGCGACGACAAGCGCTACCTGATGTTGAAGGTGAACCTCAATGATCCGATTCCGAACTTCGCGTTTACGCGGCTGAAAAAAGACGATGGCGCGCGCTACTTCGGGCCGTTCGTGAGCTCAGCCGGCTTGCGCAACGCCGTCGCGCTCGCGCAAAAACAATTTAATCTGCGGGGCTGCCGCGTGTTCACGCCCGGCGAGGCCGATTACAAACATTGCCTTTACGCACATTTGAAATACTGCACCGCGCCGTGCGTCGGCAACGTCACGCGCGAGCAATATCTGGAACAGGTCAAGGCCGCGTGCAATTTTCTCGAAGGCCAGTGCCGCGAAATGCAGGACCAGCTCGAAGGGGAAATGAAAAAAGCCGCCGCCGCGCATGATTTTGAAAAGGCCGCCGACCTGCGCGACCTCATCCGCGACTTGAATGCCACGTGGAAAAAAACGGAAAAATTCGCGCGCGTGCCTTACAACCTGCCGCTTTCGATCAACCCGGAAAATGATTTGGTGGAGCTGGCCAAAGTTTTGAATTTGCCCGCGCCGCCGCTGCGCATCGAAGGTTTTGACATTTCCAACATCAGCGGCACGTTTGCCGTCGCCTCGCTCGTGAGTTTTAAAAATGGCCGGCCGGACCGCGCGAACTACCGGCGGTTCAAGATCAAAACGGTCACCGGCCAGGATGATTTTGCGAGCATCGCCGAAGTCGTGCGGCGGCGTTATGCGCGGTTGCAGCAGGAAAATTCGGCGCCGGCGCAGAAAACTAAAAACGCTGACGATGGCCACGCGGTGCCGCAGGAATTGCAAACGCTCGTGAACGAAACGAGCCGAAAAATCCGGCGCGGAATGCCGGGCAAAAATTTATCCGCCGTGTTCCCGCTGCCGGACTTGATTTTGATCGATGGCGGCAAAGGCCAGTTGGGAATGGCCCGTGCGGAATTAAAAAAACTGGGCCTGGAAAAAATTCCGGTGATCGGCCTGGCCAAAGAATTTGAAGAGATTTATCTGCCGGAAGCATCCGAACCGCTGCGGCTCGGCCTGGATCATCCGGCGGTGAAATTGTTGCAGCGCCTGCGCGACGAATGCCATCGCGTGGCGAACAGCTACAACGCGCAGTTGCGGCTGAAAAAAATTTCCGAGAGCGTGCTGGACGAATTTCCCGGCATCGGCGAGCAGCGCAAAAAAGCGTTGCTCAAAAAATTCGGCTCGGTGCAGCGCCTGAAAACGGCCACGCTTGAGGAACTCGCCGCCGTTTCTGGTTTTGGCGGCAAGGCGGCCGCGGAATTGAAACAATTTCTCGCCGCGCGTGCTTCCATCTCCGGTTAGCGCGCCGGCCGGCGGTGGTTTTTGTTGGCCGTTAATTCATCGGTTCCGCGCCGATTTTGACAGTCGGGTTACACCCCATGGCCAGGGCCTCGCGCTTTTGTCATCCTAGCTGCAGTGTCAAAAACAAAAACAATCAACGAAAGATACAACATGAAATCCCAATTCCCCTTAACGCTCGCGGCGGTCGTGAGCACGCTGGTCATCACGAGCGCACCGCTGCGCGCGGCGGACACGGACAGCCGGATCGAATCTTCGGCGGCGAAGTCGTATGTGTTCAAAACCACCCTCAAAGATGATTCCATCAAAACGAAATCGTCCGACGGCGTGGTCACGCTGACCGGCACGGTGGCCGATGCGTCGCACAAAACATTGGCGGAGGACACCGTGGCGAGCCTGCCCGGCGTCAAGAGCGTGGACGACCAACTAGTCGTCAGCGGCGAGCAGCCGGCGGAACATTCCGATGCGTGGATCACCACGAAAGTGAAAACGGCGCTCCTGTTTCATCGCAATGTGAGTGCCACCGGCACCACGGTTTATACCCATGACGGCGTGGTCACCTTGGAAGGCGAAGCCAGCAGTCTGGCGCAGAAGGAACTCACGGCCGAATACGCCAAGGACGTTGACAATGTCAAAGCGGTCAAAAACAACATGACCGTGGCCGTGTCGACGACGACGCCCGATGCCACCCTCGGCGATAAAATCGATGACGCGTCCATCACGGCGGAAGTGAAATCTGCGTTGCTCTCGCACCATTCTACCAGCGCGTTGCACACCACGGTTTCCACGACGGACGGCGTCGTCACCTTGAGCGGCATCGCCAAGAATGATGCGGAAAAAAGTCTGGTGACCAAACTGGCCACGGATATCAACGGCGTGCTCAGCGTGATCAACAACATGACCATCGCGGTGCCATTGGCTGACAAGTAAATCATCAATAATCTGCCGGTGGCTGCTGAAAAATAGCTACCGGCAGACGACGCAAAATTCTTTTTATCTTATGTTATACACAATTGCCATGGTGCTGCTGGTTCTTTGGTTGCTGGGCCTGGTGACGGGCGCGACCATGGGCGGCTTCATTCACGTCCTGCTGGTCGTCGCCATCATCATGGTTTTGCTGCGGGTCATTTCCGGTCGGCGCGCGGTTTAACCCCGGTTCAACGAAACATTTTAAAATCAACATGAATGCCAAAACCATTTTTTCCGTCCTGCTGATCACGCTGGGCATCGTGGTGCTCGCGTATTCGGGCCTGAGTTTTTCCACGCCGGGCAAGCCGATTGATTTTCTCGGCATGCACATCGCGACCACCGACAGTCATTTCATCTCGCCGGCGGTGGGCGCGCTGGCGCTGGTGGGCGGAATTGTTTTGCTGCTGGTAAAACCCAAAAGCGTCTGATGAATAAAATCAAAACCATCGCGGAAAAAATGCCGGCGGCCGGCGCGCAGGATTTTTCGGCCGCGGCGGCGGTTGTCGCCACGAAGGATTTTCGCCGGCTGAACTGGGACGAGCTGGTCAGCCGCGGCGATTTTGTGGCGAGCGAAAGCCAGGGCTTTGAATTGTGGGAAGGCCCCAGCGGATTCCGGGCGGATGCGTTTGTGAAACCGATTTATCGGCGGCAATCGCCGCGCGCGCTGCGCGCCAAACCGGTCCGATGAAGCGACGCATTCATGGCGATGACTTTGAACCGATTGAAGCGATGTTGGCGCGTGCTGCCGCGGACGTTTGCGCGCGCGGCGCGCCGGCGGCGGGAGCGGATGGAGCACAACGCCGGCGAAGTGGAACGTCTCGATCGCATTCGCAATCCTTCCAAGTATCGCGGCAAATAATTTTTTCCCCGCCAAGCCGACCGCCAGCGCGCGGCGACCTTCAAGGCCGGGTTTTACCCCATAGATTGTTTCCGGATGATGCCCGATGTTTTTTTGATGCGGCGTCCGCGCGAAGATAATAAAGCTTTCCGCGCCGCCGCGCCGCCATCACCATCCATTATGAAGCAAAATCGAAAGGCATTTTCGCAAGCCTACGCGGTGGCGTTGCGGACACGCGTGCTGACAGGTGCCGGCGCGGGCGGTGCGCCGGCCCGCGCGCTGGGCCGTTCAGCGGTCGAACTCGGATGGGAGACGCTGGATCTGGCGCGGATGCACGAACGGGCGCTCGGCGCGCTGGACTTATCGGCGGACCAAAAAAAGTTGTTGCCGCGCGCGGAAATTTTTTTTGCGGAGGTCATCGCGCCGATTGAAAAAAATCATCGCGCGAACCAGCGGAGCGGAGTGCATTTGGTGCGGCTGAAGGAGACGCTCGGCCAGCGCACGGAGGAATTGGCGGCCACGAACCGGCAGTTGCAACGCGGCGTCGTCCGGCGCAAGGTCATGGAGGCAGCGTTCGCGAAAAGCGGGGAGCATCATAAAAAATGTCTGGAAGAATCGCTCGCGCTGCAAAAACGGTTGCGGCGATTGACCCATCAGGTGCTCGACGCGCAGGAGAACGAACGCACAAGCATCAGCCGCGAACTGCATGATGAGATCGCGCAGACGCTGCTGGGCATCAACGTCCGGCTGCTGTCGTTGAAACAGGAGGCGCGGGTCAACCATAAAGGTTTGAAGCATAACATCGCGAGCACGCAGCGGTTGGTGACGAGGTCGGCGCAGTCGGTCCGGCGCGTCGCGCGAGAATTTGGCACCCTATGAAACGACCGCTGCTTGATTTATCGCGCCGGTATCAGGTCGCGTTGCGCCAGCATCTGAAACAGGGTCGGCAGGCGACGCTGGAATCGGCGCGCGGTCTGGGCGGCAAGGCCCTGGCGGCGGGCTTGCAGACGCTCGATCTGGCCAAGCTGCATGAGCGGACGCTGATCACCGAACTGTTGCCGGCCTGTGCGCCGGGCAAACGCGCGGCGCTGATCAAGCAAGCCGGGGCGTATTTTGCCGCCGCCGTTTTGCCGATTGAAAATTCGCATCGCGACACGCCGGCGGCCACCGCGCATCTCAAACAATTTATCGCGACGTTGAGCCAGCGGACGGTGGAGCTGGCCGCCTCGAATCTGGAATTGGAACAGGAAATCGCCCAGCGCAAGGCGGTGGAGGCGGCGCTCAAAAAAAGCGAGCGGCATTATTCGCAGTTGCTGGAGCAGTCGGACCGCTTGCAGGAACAGTTGCGGCAATTATCCCGCCAGATTTTATCGGCCCAGGAAGACGAACGCAAACGCATCAGCCGCGAGCTGCATGATGTCATCGCGCAGACGTTGACGGGGATCAACATCCGCCTGGCGACGTTGAAAAAAGAGGCCTCCATCAACACGAAGGGGCTGGAACGCAACATTGCGCGCACGCAAAAGCTGGTGGAAAAATCGGTGGACATCGTGCACCAGTTCGCGCGCGAATTGCGCCCGGCGGTGCTGGATGATCTGGGGCTGATCCCGGCGCTGCATTCGTTCGTCAAAACTTTTTCCGCGCGGACGCGGCTGCAGGTTCATCTCCACGCTTTTGCCGCAGTGGAACAATTGGACATCGCCAAGCGCACGATGCTTTTTCGCGTGGCGCAGGAAGCGTTGACCAACGTGGCGCGCCATGCGCACGCGCGCCGGGTGGAGGTGAACATCACAAAAATCGCCGATGGCGTGGCGATGCACATCAAGGACGATGGCAGATCATTTCAGGTGGACCGCGTGTTGGGCGGCACGGGCAGCAAACGGCTCGGGCTGCTCGGCATGCGCGAGCGCGTCGAGATGGTCGGCGGCACGTTTTGTGTCGCCTCGGCACCCGGCAAAGGAACCCGCATCGAGGTGGAAGTGCCCTTCACCAAAGCGCGCCCGCCGGCGTTGAAAAAATCCCGCAATGAAGCAACCTTAGAATGCCCATGAAACCCATTACTGTTCTGCTCGCGGAAGACCACATGATCGTGCGCGAAGGTTTTCGCAAGATGCTCGAATTCGAGGATGATTTTGAAGTGGTGGGCGAGGCGCCCGATGGCCGTCAGGCTGTCACCCTGGCCATCAAGCTGCGCCCCGATGTGGTGTTGATGGACATCGCGATGCCCTTGCTGAATGGTTTGGAAGCCACGCGCCAATTGCTCAAGGCCGCGCCCGCCGCCAAGGTGCTGATGCTCTCCGCGCATAATGATGACGCGTATGTCACAAATGCCGTTGATTCCGGCGCAAAGGGGTTTTTGCTCAAGCAAACTTCCGGGCACGATGTTTGCCGCGCCATTCGGGAAGTGCACAAAGGCAAAACTTTTTTCAGTCCGGCGATTGTCAAGCGGCAGGAACGGCTTCAGCCGTCGTCGCTCAACCGCGCGGGCCAGCTCAAAAAGAAAGCGGCCATGTTGACTTCGCGCGAAATGGAAGTGCTGCAATTGATCGCCGAAGGCAAAGCCAACAAGGAAACGGCGGATGTGCTGGGCATCGGCGTCAAGACCGTCGAGAAACATCGCGAGCATCTCATGGTGAAGCTGGACATCCACGACACGGCTGGCCTCACGCGTTATGCCATCAGCACCGGGATCATCGAAAGCAGCGTGCAGTTGACGATTGTTTAAGAGGGTTCCGCGCCTGACCCCAAAGTTTGCCCGCAGTTTGTCGCCGCCATCGGGTTTCACCCCATGGCGAGAGGCTTCGCTTACCGCTAAACTTAAACATGAAGATAATTTTTTTATTCACCGGCCTCAGCGCGCTTGTCGGCACGACGGGCTGCATTTTTGCGGATGGCGGCCATCGTGATCGCCCCGACCACGCGCGCATCGAGCATCGCGAAGATGTCGATGTTGCTCCTGCCGTCGTCGTGCGTCCGCCGGCAGTGGTGGTCCGCCCGCCGGAAATCATCGTCCATTAGTCGGCGACGACCCGTTTCCGCAGGCATGTGCGTGAAACACACATGGCACGGGGAAAAAATTGTGTCATAATATCAAACCATGGAACAGACACCGGATACGGCCGCCGCGACCCTTTTGAGCACCGGCGCGCAGGAACCGAATTCGCGCACGCGGATTTTGGTGGTGGATGACGAACCGGAACTGCGCCGGCTCAATACCGAAATCTTGCGCCATTCTGGCTACCATGTGGATGCCGCCGAAGATGGCGCGGCGGCGTGGAGCGCGCTCCAACTCAACCGTTATGATCTGCTCGTGACCGACAATGACATGCCGAAAATAACGGGCGTGGAGCTCTTGAAAAAAGTTCACGCAACCAAAATGGCGCTGCCCGTCATCATGGCCACCGGCACCATCCCGGAGGAAGAATTCGAACGGCATCCGGTCATCAAACCGGCGGTGACATTGTTGAAACCTTACACGCTCCAGGAATTTTTGAGCGCCGTCCGGAAAGTTTTAAAGGCGCCCGCCAATGCCTGCGAAGAGATTGGATCGTAAAAAACGTTCGCTGAATTTCACGGTCACTGCGCCCGGCACTTTTGACGCCGACCTGAAAAATAGGCGGCGGCGATTGGACAGTGGGGTGAATACCCCATAGTGTAGCGCATGAAACCGTGGTTTCATCCGGGCATGAAGGAAACGCAATGCTTATTGAGTCGGCGATCCACCGTCATCATCCCAGAACCGCAGCGCGGGCGTCTTATAAAAATTCATTGGCAGCAGTCAGTGGCCAAAATAATTCGCATCCGGCAACAGGCGGTTGAAAGCGTTTTAGAAGCGCCGAGTCAGTTGGGATATTGGCCGGAACACAACGAGCCACGGGTTTTAACTGCCGCCAGCCGTTTCACCGGCAACGAAAGGACGACAGCTTGAAAAGTTATTTGAGCCGAAGAATTGGCGGACTGACTCTTTTAACATTTTTTTCGTGCCTGCCAATTTGGTCGCACGCGCAGGAAAAGATGCCGCCCGCCAACTGCGCGCCGTTGAAGGAAACGGTGGTGCTCCCGCCCTCCGTGCCCGACCCGATCGAACCCTTCAACCGGCTGATGTGGGATTTCAACGTCGGCGTCATGACCGACATCATCAAGCCGACCAGCCGCGTCTATCGCTTCGTCGTCGTGAAACCCGTCCGCACCAGCCTCGGTAATTTTGGCCGCAACCTGACTTATCCCGGCCGCTTGATCAACAACCTGCTCCAGCGAAAATGGACCGGCGCGCGCGATGAATCCTATCGTTTTGTTTGCAACAGCACCGTCGGCGCCGCCGGACTGTTTGACGTGGCCACCAAATGGAACATCGCGAAGTCCGACGCCGATTTTGGCCAGACCTTCGGCCAATGGGGCTGGGAACCCAAGTGTTTCATCATGCTGCCGCTTTTTGGGCCGAGCAACGAACGGGATACGGTGGGTCTCGCCGCCGACACCGCCGCCAATCCACTGCTCTATATCTTGCCCTATGATTTTGACGCCGGCGATCCCTTGACCTATCTCGGGCCTTACTCCTATTTTTCTTACGTGGCCGCGTATAATGATCTTTCCGACAGCGTGAATGAATATGTCCGCTTTAGCCAGGCCGAAATGGACCCGTATTCCGAAGTTCAATATGCGTGGACCTTCGCACGCGCCAATCAGGTGGCGAATTTTCAAGTCAAAGGAAAACAGGATGAATCCTCTTTGGAGACGCTCCAATCCGTTTTCTTCACTTACAAAGACCCGGATTTTCCCAACCACGGCGAGACGCGCTCCGTCTTGATACCCGCGACGGGTAAGAAATTAAAGTTCACCTACTGGCTCCAACCCGGCTCCGCGAATGTGGTTTATATCATTCCCGGCCTCGGCGGTCACCGGTTGTCACAACCTTCGCTGGCCCTCGCCGAGCTGGTCTATAAAAATGGTTTTTCCGCCGTGTTGATCAGCAGCCCGTTTAACTCCGAGTTCATGGAGCACGCTTCGACCGCAGCCTTGCCAGCCTATTTGCCGACGGATGGACATGACTTGCATGTGGCGCTTACCGAAATAGATCACCGACTAAGAAAAATCTATCCCGCCCGTTTGGGTAATAAAGCTCTGATGGGTTATTCTATGGGCGCATTAAACACTTTGTATATCGCATCCACCGAAGCTACTAATAATTTGATGGCCAGTCTTGGCGAAACCAATCTGTCACCATTGATGAAATTTGACCGTTATGTAGCCATCAGCCCGCCGGTTCGACTCTTGCACGGAGCGGACAAATTGGATCAGTTTTACAACGCGCCGCTGGCTTGGCCGGCGGCGGAGCGGACCGCTGACTTGGAAAATACATTTCTCAAAGTAGCCGCTTTAAGCCGCAGCACGCTGACGCCGCAGACCTCATTGCCCTTCGACGCCGTCGAGTCCAAGTTTTTGATCGGACTGACGTTTCGATTCGAATTGCGAGACATCATTTACAGCAGTCAACGGCGGCATAACCAAGGCGTGTTGCGGCACACGATCTACAATTTTCGCCGCGAGCCGGTTTATCGGGAAATAATGAAGTATTCGTTCCGAGACTATTTTGATATCTTTGCCGCGCCTTACTATCAATCGCACGGACTCGGCCTCACGGCAGCCGCTACTTTGGATAAAGCCGGCGATTTGCGCAGCTATGGCCCTGCGCTGCACGCCAACCCGGACATCCGCGTGATTGTAAATGAAAATGATTTTCTCCTCGCCGACGAGGATCTTGCATGGCTGCGCACCACTGTGCCGGCGAACAATCTGACGGTATTTTCCAAAGGCGGTCACTTGGGAAACCTCAACAATCCGACGGTGCAAAAATCCATTCTGGCGGCCCTGACACCCATGTTGCCACCCGAACAAAAGGGCAAATAACCGGTTGATGGATGGATAATGCGGTTTCGCGAGATATATTTTTGGCGCGACACTTTCAGTTACAGCTAATGAGACGAAAGTATAAAATCCCGTGGGTTGCCAAAGTGGCTATGTCGGCATTTCTGATCGCGCTGGTTCCCGTTTATTGGCATACTTACGGTCCGACTAATTTCCTGTGGTTTTGCGATTGCGCGCTGGTTCTTACTGTAGCTGGCATGTGGCGGGAAAACACCTTAGTCATCAGCATGTGTGCGGTCGGCATTCTGTTGCCCCAATGCTTCTGACTCGCAGACTTTGGCGGAAATCTTCTCGGACTGCACCTGCTGGGTTTGACCAGTTATATGTTTGACTCCAAACTATCGCTATTACCCGGGGACTTTCATTGTTTCATGATTGGCTACCTTTCTTACTCGTCTGGCTCTTGTTCAAACTCGGCTATGACCGCCGCGCTTTGTCGGCATGGAGCGTCCTTGCAACCATCTTGGTTTTAACTTGTTATTTTTTTACGCCGCCCGCAGGCACCCATCCAAAAAACACGGATGAGCCGGTGAACTTGGATTATGTTTACGGTTTCAATGATCGCGAACCGCAACATTGGATCAACCAAAATTTTTATGTCTTCCCATGGTTGGTCGCACTTTATTTCATTGTATTCTGGCCCACGCATCTGGCATTGAAAAAAATTTTCGCCGCGCCCACCGGCCGCCGGTCGTTTTAAAAACTTAATTGGCCGTAATATTCGGATTCGTTGCGCTGTTAGGGTAATACCCCATAGAACATTTTTCTTTAACTTTCTATGATCACAGCATGAATTATCAAACGCTGGTTCAAAATGGAGGCGGGACATGCCATTGATCTCATTGATCGTCACGCTCATCGTCGTCGGCGTCCTGCTTTGGTTGGTGAACAACTATATTCCGATGGATGGC
>Ga0182012_10004552_pt1 | contig 14428 bp, 11 predicted proteins | sample 612S2SmetaG_FD_120486 | JGI IMG/M metagenome (GOLD analysis project Ga0182012, IMG submission 120486) | Permafrost microbial communities from Stordalen Mire, Sweden - 612S2S metaG | ecosystem: Environmental > Terrestrial > Soil > Wetlands > Permafrost | place: Sweden: Stordalen | collected... | reverse complement strand
GAACGGATTGTTTTTGAACTGAAGCACTATCAGGGTCTCCGCCTGCGCACCATTGGAGAGATGTTAAACACCACGGAAGAAACTGCCAAGAATACGCTCTTCAGGGCGACAAAAAAGCTGCGCGGACAGCTGGCAGGAATCAGATAGCGCTCAGCCTTCAGCTGTCAGCTTTCAGATTGTTTTATCGGTGATGCAAAGGTATTCGATTGAGCACGAAAAGCTGAAAGCTGAGAGCTAATGGCTGAAAGCTGCTTTCCGAGGCCGGAAGGACGTAGAGATGAAATGTGACATTGCCCATGAACGGATAGTGACGGCAGCTTATGGCGAGCTGCCGGACGACGAGCTGCACGAGCTGGAGCGGCACATTGCCGCCTGCACCACATGTGAGGAAGAACAGGAGCAGGTGCACGCGCTCAAGGTGCTGGCATCGGCCCTCCCCGTGGCAGAACCCGACGCCAACCTGATTGCCCGCGCACGGCTCCGTCTGGACGAGGCTCTCGAATCCATCCCCGCCCGCCGCTGGTATGAGCGGCTGGGCCAACGCATGCGCAATGGCATTGCCAGCCTGCAGGCTGCGCCTGTTGCGGCGCTGCTGCTGTTGGCCGTCGGCTTAGCGGGTGGTGGAGTGGGCGGCGCAAAGTGGGCGCAGAGGCATAGCGCAGCGCCGACTGTTGTGACGGTGCCGGATCCCGGACCAATTAATACTGACAGTTCCAATAAGATCCCAACCATGGACGCTGTCTCCGGCATCTCTGCAATTACCCGCCATCCGGATAGCGAGATCGTGGACGTTGCCTTCAATCAAATCGTTCCGCGCCAGATTCATGGCTCTCTCGACGATCCGCAGATTCGCCAGTTGCTCATGCTGGCTGCTAATAAAACATCCACGACAGAGATCCGCGATAATTCCGTGGGCCTGCTGGCCGCCGAATGCAAGATCGGCCACAGTTGCCAGCCTGCAGGCATTCGCGATGCGCTGATGACCGCACTGCTGCACGACAAGAACGCGGGTGTGCGCGAGGAGGCGCTGCAAGGTCTGGAGCCTTACGTTGCCGAAGACGTGAATGTACGCAACGCGCTGCTCCAGGCGCTGCTGAAAGATAGCGATCCCAAGATTCGCACCGAATCCATCAGCCTGCTGGAGCCGGTCGAGGCCGACACCAGCGTTCGCCAGGTGCTTAACTCCGTTTCCTATACGGACGACAGCCCCCAGATTCGCAATGTTTCGCGGCAGATTTTGAGTCAGGTTCCGGAGATTCAGTAGGGAGATTCAATAGTATGTAAAAGTCAGTTCCCGCCTACGCGCCATACACAGAGTGCGAGGCGGAGCCAAGAGCAAGCGCCACGCAGCGATTGATCTTACACCATGGTTCATGGACGATCGCGCGCGGGTGATAGTTGGAGAAGCAAAGATGATGTACTTTCCAAGGCCCTCCCCTCCGTTCGGCAATGCCGGAATCATCGCATTGCTTGCAGTGTATCCGCTGCTTGTCCTGCCGCCGTTCCCATTGCATGCGCAGGCACCCAGCCCGGCGCACACAAGCCCCGCCAGCTCACCGTCCGTCGACCAAATCCCAGACCACGGCTACCTTGGCATTCAGATCGTCGATGTGGACGCGGACAAGGCGCAGGCGCTCCGGCTCAAAGATCCGCATGGCGCGGTCATTACGCTGGTCGACCACGACGCGCCCGCCGGAAAGATCGGGCTGCATGTAAATGACGTAGTCGTAGGCCTAAACGGCCAGCCAATCAAGAACGCGCTCGATCTGCGCACGATGATCCGCGGAATGGCGCCGGGCAGCAAGATCAGCCTCCAGTTCCTGCGCGATGGCAGCGTGGTGACTCAATCCGCGACCTTGGCAGACCGCAGAGCGATGGAGCGCGAGATATGGGGAAGATTCGGCAACGGGCAAGACCCTGAGCCCTCCCCACCGCATAATGCCTTCCTTGGCGGCAGCGAACCGATGCCACCGAGCGGCCTCCACATGTCGATCTTCACCGGCAGCCTCAAGATCGGCGTCATGGTTGAGCCGCTCACGCAGCAGATGGCGGAGATGCTGGGCGTGAAAAATGGCCTCATGGTAAAACAGGTGGACCGCAAGAGCGAGGCCGCGACGGCCGGCTTGCATGCCATGGATGTGATTCTCAAGGTCGATGCCGATCCGATTGTGACCTCTGCCGACTGGGACCGCGCGCTGCGCGCCAGCGCCGGCATGCCCATGCAAATTACGATTTTGCGCGACAAGAAGGAACAGACACTGACCCTGCAACTCGAGCCCAAGCATCGCGGTGCAGTCGAACCGCAGCAAATGTTTGGAGAGGGCGACGGCGTGCTGGTTGCCTAGAAGTTATTTCATCACCCGGTTTTTTCGGCACAACTTCAGTCGTGCCGAAAAAACCCAGAAACGCTGGCCTTCAGTGTCTGCGTGAGAACATCACAAGGCACTTGTAATTCACAAGGTGTTTGGCCGACAACAGGAGCATGTCGCGATTTAAGGTTTACAGTCCGGACCAGGCGTATTTGTTGCCGCCAAGCGTGCGGGATGAGTTGGGCGAGAGGCATCGTTGCTTCTTTGTTCGTGAGGTGATTGAGCGGTTGGATATGAGCCTGTTTGAACAGAGCTACAGCGCCGAGGGCGGCGAGTTGTGCGCGCCGCAGTTGATGCTGGGCGTGTGGCTTTACGCCTACGCGTTGGGCATTACCAGCGCGCGGCAGGTGGAGCGGCGCCTGGTGGAAGACCTTGCGTTTCGTTATCTGGCCGGCGGCGAGCGGGTGGACAACTGGGCGCTGAGCGCGTTTCGCCGCCGCCACGCGCGGGCGCTCAACGATGCGGCGCGCCGCCGGGCTCGGTGCTGGCCGACAGCGGATTTTTCTCGATCGAAAATATCGAACGGATGGAACAACAAAAGATCGATGCCTACGTACCCGACTCGAACCTTGCCTGCGAACTGAATCTGGGCTCGCGCTGCCCGAAACGGGCACGCGCGGCGGCGCATCGGCGCATGCGCGCCAAACTGCGATCGCCCGACGGGCAGGCCGCCTACGCGCGACGAAAAGCGGTCGTCGAACCGGTCTTCGGAGCCCTCAAACAACAACGTGGAATGAGACAATTTCGCACCCGTGGATTAGAGAACGTCAACAACGAATTTGCACTGGCCACAACCGCATTCAACATCACCCGGCTGTACGCCATGTGTGCAGCCTGAAAACCTTCAAACCGGCATCGCTGCTATTGCCGGAAAACGACTTGCAATGAGAACGTCGCTGCAAAGGGCCAACGGCGTTCTCACGCAGACACTTTAGCCCCTGGGGGAAGATTTTCAGCGATAGAGATTGGTGATGAAAAAGCTAGCAGGTTAAACCGACAGTCTATCCACACCAATAGGATGCAAGCGTCCAACAGCCATCTAAGAGCACCTGCGTCAGCTTATGCGGCGGGTCTTCAGCCAAACAAATTCTCGACCTTTTGTCGCAACTCCTCCACCTCGCGCCGCAACTCAGCCACGGTTGCCTCCAATTGCGCAATACGGTCCTCGCTGTCAGTGGATTCGGATTTGAGCGCGGGCTCTGCAGCGGTAAAGGCGATGGACTCCACCGGCCCGGAGAGCAGGTGCGCATAGCGGGACTCCTTGGTTCCCGGTTGGCGCGGAAGCACGGCCACCAGTGGCGGCTCGCGTTCCATCAACTTCTGGAGTCCGCTCAATACGTCGCCTATCTCGTCGAAACGGTGAATCCGCTCCGTTCGTCCGCGCAGCTCGCCCGGAGTCTGCGGCCCCCGCAGCAACAGCACACAGACCAGCGCCGTCTCCGCGCGGCTGAAGTTGAAGGCCTCGCCCAGCCAGTGCTCGTACTTGGCAACGCGTCCGTCAGCGCCGCGCGCACGGCCGGCAAGCTGCAACTCTTCCAGAACGCGCAAAGCCAGCCGCACATCGTCTTCGTCGAGATTCATCACCGGTTCGCGATTCGAGCGCTGATTGCATGCATTGATCAACGCATTGAGCGAAAGCGGATAATACTCCGGCGTGGTGTTTTCTTTCTCAATGAGCGCGCCCAGGACGCGGGCCTGAGCTTCGCGAAGAACGATGGGGCCAGTGACAGGCATGGTTCTATTGTGCCATTGACCTCGCCCCCTGCATCCTTCCAAATCGCAATCCGAATCAGACGAATACAGGTGCCAGGTGAAGGTGTGACCCAAGCTGCGAAGCAAGTACGATCCGTGCCCTACAATGGAGTTATTCGTGGCAGTTATCCATTGTAAGACTCTCCTGATCTCTTGATTGCATACAAGACGGAATGAAATACTCTAGCGCCGAATCGAAGAATTTGGCCCCTGAATTGCTGTGATTCTTGGAAGAAACCAAGGCTTGCACAGATAGTACGCGAAGGAGATGGCGAAAGCTGACATGAAGCCCAATCAGAACGAATACATTCAATTTGGGTGCGGCATGTGTGCTCCCGAGAGCTGGCAGAATTTTGACGCCGGGCCGGCATTCTGGCTGGAAAAGAATCTCCCGTTCCTGCGTCCGATGCTGATCAAGCGCGGCTTTCCCGATTACCCAACGAACATCCTCTATGGCGATGTAATAGCCGGCCTCCCCGTTCCACCGCGATCGGCCAAAGCGGTTTACTGTTCGCATGTGCTGGAGCACATGGCGCTCGACGAATTCCGCCGCGCAATTCGCAATGTGTTTGAATATCTTGAGCCGGGTGGGTGCTTCCGGCTCGTCGTTCCCGACCTCGAGTTGCTGGCTAAGGAGTATCTCGCCGATCCGAGCGAAGATTCCGCATCGCGATTTATGCAGGATAGTGTTCTCGGGGAAAAGAGCATGAGGCGCGGGGTTGGATCGTTGCCGAGCGCTCTGTTTGGCCGCAGCAGGCACTTTTGGATGTGGGACTACAAAGGAATTGCAAAGGAATTGAAGGAAGCCGGGTTTGTCGACGTGCGGCGCGCCCAATTCGGCGATTCGCAAGATCCGCGATTCCATGAAGTGGAAGATCGCGGACGATGGGAGAACAACCTCGGGGTCGAGTGTCGCCGCCCATGAAGCTTCATCGCCCTGCCGCGCCACTGCCCACTTAAATCGTTATTCAAATGCTGCCTTGAGTATTCTCTCCGCAACCTGCATATTGGTCCATCCGTTCTTTAGGTATCGCTCGCGTCCCTGGCGCGCAACCGACTCCCGCCAGGCATCGTCCCGCAATAGGGCAAAGCACTTCGCGGCACACTCTTCGGGAGTGTCCCAAAACACCGCCTCCTCCTCTTCTCGGTAAAGTGCGAGATGCTCGCTCGTTCTCTGCGCGCAAAATACCCCGCCAAGAGCCGGAATTTCCATGGAACGTGTTGTATGCAAATCGCGATTCTCGCTCGAAAGCAGTCCCAGACAGACCTTCGCTGCCTGGATCGCAGTGGAATAAGTGTATGCATCCTCCAGGCCAGGGCCTTTCCAATGGGGTTGAATGTGCTTCCATTCCTTCAGGCGGTTCCACAAGCCGCCGTAAATTGAAACCGGGACGCCCAGTCGTATCAATTCCACGAAGAATGGCCCCCGCACCGGAAATCCTGTGCCGACGAACAGAACCTCCGACCCCCAATTCGCCCTCTCCTCCTCAGTCAGTACGCGAGGCGCATGCGCAACCTCGTCCGCAGAGCGGAAGACATGCAGCACCTTCCGGGCCTTCAGCCGGTATGCCTCTTCAATGTTCTCCTCTCGAACGACAACCATCAGGTCGTATGCCGATACCGCGCGCCTGTACTGCAGCCAATAGTTTGCGTCCCGTGTTCCATACGGGTCGTCGTGGTTGTAGTTGATGACTCTCAAATCTCGTTTTTGAAGAGCAAGAACCAGGCTGCGAGAGACGAGCCAACCGCTATCTACCCATGCAAGATCGAAGGGCTCACCTTGAATCGCGCGCAGTACATACGCTTCCGCGAGAGACGCGAGCCCTACCGACCCCATATACCTCCGCCATAGCGTTTGCAGTGGCATCCGTTGAACCGCAAAGTTCGAATCCACGATCGTTACTTCGTGCCCAAGTCTTCGCAACGCACCTGCTCGATACCCCGAGGTGCCGCTGTCGGTTCCGAGGTAGAGAATTCTCAAAGCGTCTCCAGGTGGAACGGTTAAGTTCAGAGATGAGCCGGGAGCGGGCCTGCTTCCCGGCGGATTCAGCCAGCACAGACTGCCGGAAAACCAGGCACAATATGCGCGAGAGCCTGTCGCAGCCCACGCACGTTCTGCTCAAAGTCGAAGCCCTTGATGATGCGCAGGCTTTCAGCTCCCATGGTTTGCCATGTTTGTTCCTCCGCCAGCACAGTACGCAGGCAATCGGCCAGCGCATTCACGTTCCGCGCTTTGTAGACACAGCCATTCACGCCGTGTTGCACAAGGTTCTTCTGGCACCCAACTTCATCGGTTACGATCACCGCTCGACCCGCGTTCATGACTTCATTCACAACCAGACCCCAGGGCTCGCTGACCGAGGGGAGAACGAACACATTGCACAGATCGTAGAATCGCGGCAGTTCGGTCTGGTTGCGGAAGCCCAGAAGACGAACATCTCCCGCCTGCGCCTCTTTCACCCGCTGCTCCAGCGCCGCGCGCTGCTCACCATCGCCCACAATTAGCAGATACGGCGCGCGGCCGGGCGCGCTGGTCTTGCTCATATCGAGAAACGCCTCGAGCAGGTCGTCGCAGTGCTTTCTGGTTTGCAGCTTGGATGCGTAGAGGATCACAGGCCTGCCGGCGTCGAGATGGAGCGACTGGCGGAACTGCTCGCGCGTCTTTGCGGCTTCAGCGCACTTGTTTTGAAAAAACTCATTATCGACCGTGTAATAAAACGGGAAGATTGGAAACTGCTCACCAAGATAATGACGCCAATACGCTGCATTGTCTTCGCCGATGGCCAGCGTTGCGGAAGCGCGATTGCGCAGCATGGCAAAGAAAAGGCTCTTGGCCCGCATCGTAATGGCGGAGCGCGGTCGGTCAGTAAGCGTCGACTCCGCGCGCAGCAGCACGGGAAGATGCAGCGAACTGGCGGCAAAGATCGCGCGCAACGTGGTTGCCGTGCTGTAACCGTGCGTCCAGACAGCGTCAAAGCCTTGAGTGCGAAGCGCATGCTTGATCCCGGAATTGATCGGATGGAAGAAGCTTAATTGCTTCCCCTTGCGCAATACAGGCAGAAACTCATGATTGTAGCCGTCGAGTAACGGAACGTCCCATTGAACGGATACTCCAAATCCCGGGTCCATGTAGCCTTGAACGGAGAGATCGGAACTGAAGAAGACCTTCAGGTCGATATCCGGCTCCTGTGCAATGCGCCTTAGTAGCGGTGCCTGATATTGAATCGGGTGCGAGACAAAATACGCTAGCCGAAGCTTGCGCTGAGCGTTGGCTGCCGAATTGAAAGATTGTAGAGTTGACATGGGTGGACGTGAATCAGAGCGGCGCAGCGATCTCACAGTGTCATTAGCTGGAATCAAAATTTTACTATACCCTCGCGAAGTTCCTGCCAATGCGCGTTCCCCACGTCATCAATTCTTCCGCCGGCGTTTCATTCTCGTCCAGTGGTGCAATTCTGGTCCTTCCTTGAGGAGCCCATTGCATTCAGTTCGAAGCTTGCGCCGCCGGAGCGCACGATATATTGGTGCATATGCGTGTTCTCCTGGTAGGCGACTATCCACCCGAAGCTCAAACCAGCATGCAAAGATACGCGGCCTGGCTTGAAAACGAGCTTCGCAACCATGGGGTTCAAGTGCATCTCGTCAAACCGAAGATCATCTTTTCCCGGCTTTGCAAGCAGCCTCTCCTGGCCAAATACCTGGGCTATATTGACAAATACCTCGTCTTTCTCCCCTCTTTACGGTCGCTGGCCAGACAGTACGACATGGTCCACGTATTGGATCATTCCAACTCGATGTATCTGTCAGTAGTTGGCAAAGTCCCATCGCTGATCACCTGTCACGATCTGTTGGCCGTTCGAGGGGCGCGTGGAGAATTCCCCGAGTATCAAACTCCCTGGTCGGGTAAATTGCTGCAAAAATGGATTCTCTCCGGCCTTAAGAAAGCGCCAAATATTGTCTGCGTCTCCGCTGCCACCGCCGCCGACCTGAAGGTTCTCACCGCTGGCTCGGGTTCGGGTGTCCAGAAAGCACCCGTCCGGAAAGCACCCGTCCAGGTGATCTACAACGCACTCAACTGGAACTTCACGCCGGGTGTCGCGCTCCCGGCAGAGCTCTGTTCGCGGCTTGGCTTGAACGCCGGACAGCCGTATCTGCTGCACGTGGGCAACGACGTCTGGTACAAGAACCGATCCGGTGCTGTAGATATCTTCGAACAGTTGGCCAGTCTGCCAAAGTTTCATGCCTGGAAACTCGTCATGGCTGGCCAGCAGTGGTCTTCCGATGTGCGGGAAGCGATAGCCAGTAGAGGCCTTTCCAGCCGGATCATCGAGGCTCTCACACCGACGAATCCGGAGTTGGCGGCGCTTTATTCGAACGCGCGGGCGCTGCTGTTCCCTTCTCTTTACGAAGGATTTGGATGGCCCATCCTTGAGGCTCAGGCATGTGGATGCCCTGTGATTACCACAGAACGCGCGCCCATGACGGAAGTAGCCGGCGGCGCGGCTATCCTCATCGATCCGGCTGATCCTGCTCGCGCCGCGGCAACGATCGCAGAAGGGATGGAACGCAGCCAAGTGTTGCGTGAAGCCGGCTTCCGCAATCTGGAACGGTTTGACGGGCAAAAAATCATCGCGCAATATCTGGCTGTTTACGCGGATGTTCTCGAGCAACACCGCGCTTGACTATCCGTTCCCCGCAATGGTCCTGCGCAGTTGTTCTTCGCAGTCGTCCTTCGCAGTGTCCTTGCCGTGCGGCCCATATTGGAGGCTGTTCATGCGTGCGTGTGGATGGCCGTCTCTTCCCGCACTGGGCATGGGGCGCATCCATATCAGGGTGCGCAATCATCCCCAGCGTAATGGCTCATTAATTGCAAATATTCATCATGCGGCTCACCTTCCGCTTCAAGACCGTGATTGAAGAATACGAATCGGATAGTTGGGAATGCAGACCGCAGTTTGGGACAAGAGCTTGAGACAAATACCTGGGACAAGGATATGTCTGGTTTGAAAATGATCGAAAGGTATAATTGATGGAGATTCCTGGCCTTGTATTGCTTCCTGTGGCACATGACAGACACCATCTTCGGCAGTCTCTTCGTTCAGCCTCGCAAGTTGAACCATTTGCGTCATTCCATTTCGACCCATGCTGGATGCATTCAGGTTCTCTGACAAGCGGATGGATGCACTACTTCCCAGGGACACCTGATTTTTTCATTGCTGCAGGCCGCGCATGATCGAGGACAAGATCTCCGATGACCGTGAATGGGGCGTATGCATCGTGGGCACGGGGCCAGTGGGCATGGCGCTCGCACTGGAGTTTGACCGTCTCGGCGAAGAAGTCCTGATACTCGAAGCGGGTGGCCGTGAAGTGAGCCCATCCGTAACCGAAGCCTCGCGCGCGCAAATTGTGAATGCAAACTGCCACGCTCCTATGGAGCTTGCAGTCTGCCGCGCATTGGGCGGTACATCATGGACCTGGGGCGGCAGATGCGTAGCTTACGACGACATTGACTGGATGCCGCGCAGCTTTGTCCCAGACGCCCAATGGCCCATCGCGCACGATGAGATTCGCCCCTGGTACAAGCAGGCATCTGAGTACATGCTCTGCGGAAACGATGAATTTATCGTTCCATTTCGACAATCTCTCACCGGGGGCCTCACTCTGGATGGTGTCGAACGCTGGGCTCGGCAGCCGAAGCTCATCCTTGATCATCGCGAACGTCTCCTTCACTCCCGCTATATCAAATTGAGTCTTCATAGCACGGTGACGGATCTCAACCTGAGCCCGGATGGAAGCCGTGTGGTGAGCCTCGCCGTTTCCACGCCGAACGGACCGCGCGCAATCAAGGCTCGGCATTTTGTACTTGCCATGGGCGGCGTGGAGACCACGCGGCTGCTCTTGCATGCGCAGCAACGCTGGCCTGGCCACTTCGGCGGAGTGGATGGGCCGCTCGGGCGCTTTTACATGGGCCACATCTCCGGCAAGATTGCCGATATCACATTCAACGATCCCGCCTCCATTGACGATTTTGACTTCAAGCTCGATGTTTGCGGCGCATATTATCGCCGCCGCTTTATGCTAACTGCGGATACTCAGATCCAGCATGAGCTGTTGAACACCGCGTTCTGGCCCGACAACCCGTTCTTTTTCGATCCCAACCACGGCAGCGGCGTACTCTCATCGGTCTTCCTAGCGTTGGCCTTTCCGCCCACCGGGCGCAAGTTGCTTCCTGAGCCGATCCGCCTGGTGCATACGGGTCCGCGTCCCTACCGCATCGCAGCACATTTGCGCAATGCAGTGCTGGGCGCGCCGCGCGGGGCGCCAGACATCTACAGGATTCTGCGCGATCGCTTCCTCAGAAAGCCGAGGAAGCCAGGATTTCTGGTCTCCAACAAAGGCGGAAAGTATGCCCTGCACTACCACGGCGAGCAGGCGCCGAATCCGGATAGCCGTATCAAGCTCTCCAGCGAGAAGGACTCTTTCGGTATGCCGCGCGTTGAAATCGATCTGCGCTTCAGTGAACAGGATATACAGAGCGTCATCGACTCCCACGATGTGTTGGGCAAGGCGCTTGAGTCGAATGGCATTGCAAGTCTCCAGTATCATTACCCTCGGGAACAATTGCGCGATTCGGTTTATGCTCAGGCTTCCGATGGCTTACATCAAGTTGGGACAACCCGCATGGACAACGATCCACGCAAAGGCGTTGTCGACTCCGACCTCAAGGTTCACGGTATACAAAATCTCCATGTAGCGTCCTCCAGCGTTTTCCCTGCCTCCGGGCAAGCTAATTCCACATTGCTGGCGGTAGCCTTTGCGATTCGCCTGGTCCATCATCTGCATGCCGGCAAGAAAGCACTCGGGGAGTTGTAGTAGCGGCCTCATTCCTGAGCGACGGTGATTGAACAAATGAATCAGATCGAGTTAGGCAATACCGGCCTCCGTGCACCGCAAATCGGGTTGGGATGTTCAGCGATCTTAGGGCGCTCGGGCAGAGCCGATTCGCTGCTCGCGTTGTCGACGGCATGGGACCAGGGCATCCGGTTTTTCGACACGGCGCGGTCCTACGGTTACGGCGAATCGGAAGCGCTGCTTGGCGAGTTTCTCGCAGGCCGTCGCCACCAGGCCGTCATTGCCACAAAATTTGGCATCCTGGCATCGCGTCAGCCGGCCTGGAAGCAACTCGCAAAGAGCGTGGCTCGAAAGGCTCTCACGATGGCTCCGGCGGCGCGCGCCATCCTGCAAAAAGCCGCCTCTACCCAGTTCAGTCACAACCAATTCACGCCTTCCATTCTGCAGGCAAGCATTGAAGAGAGTCTTCGCAAACTCAAAACTGATTACGTCGATATACTTTTTCTTCATGCGGCGCCGGCAGGTGTGCTCGAACAGCACGATCTGATGGATGCCATGGGCAGGCTTGTCGAGCAGGGCAAAGTCAGAGTGACCGGCATCTCGGCTGAACCCGATGTTGTGGAGCTGGCCGTCCAAAGGCAAGTTCCGCCGCTTCAGGCCGTGCAGTTTCCATGTAACGTCTTCAATATCTCCTCTGGCGGTGCCTTTCCCAGTTGGAATGAACGTGGCTGGCTGCTGGTGGCGAATCAACCATTCGGAGGCCCGGCAAGGGTGCGGCAGTGCCGGGAGATTCTTCTTAAGCTGGTTCAGAACCGGAGCCTGGACGCAGCTCTTTGCGAAAAGCTGGGAACTTTAAACGACGGTGTGTTCGCCGATATCGTGTTGAACGTGATTCTGCGCAACTCCGGAATTCATGTCGTGATTCCCGCCATGATGCGCCCGGAGCACATTCGCGCCAATGTTCAAGCGGTCGCGAACTCACGATTCGATGCGCAGCAGATCGCAACCATTCGACAATCGCTCGCCAGCAACATAGCGTAGACAGAACCGCGGTCAGAGTTAGTTCCCCTTCTATAATCAGGGAAAGCCTTATTCCGATCTTCGCGTTCCCGACGTGGATGGCATGGGGCTGAGCCCGTACTTCGATCCGCAGGATCAAAAATGCCCAGGCAGCCCCAATACAACGCGGCAGATCACACCGCTCCGGATGCTCCCGCGGACCCCTATCTGCGCCCGGCCTTCAAAGTGGAGAATCGACTCAAGCGCCTGGTTTGGAATATCACCTGGCTGCTTTTTTACCGCACGTCCCTACGTCCCATGCACGCCTGGCGGGCCACGCTGCTCAGATTGTTTGGAGCAAAGATCGGAGCCAATCCCCGCTTCTATTCGGGGGTGCGAATCTGGGCTCCCTGGAATCTGACCTGCGAAGATCTGGTCGCAGTAGGCGATGGTGCTGAACTCTATAATCCCGCTCCCCTGCACCTTGGATCGCATGTCATCGTTTCGCAGGATGCCTACATTTGCGGAGCGACGCACGACTTCAACGATCCCGCATTTCCCCTGTTGGCCTATTCGATGACCATCGGACCCTACGCATGGATTTGCGCGCGCTCTTCCGTATGCCCAGGCGTAAACGTAGGGGAAGGCGCGGTGCTGGGTTTGGGATCGGTGGCCACGCGCGATCTCGAGCCGTGGGGAGTGTACGCAGGGATGCCGGCCGTCAAGGTGAAAGTGAGAAATCGCGTGATCGCCAGCCAGGGCACTGAGGAAACGACCACGCTGTGACCAACGAGCAACAGCGATACTTCCAGAGCAGAATCCGAGTCACAGTACCCATTGGGCGATAGAGAAAGGCGTCATTTTCTTAAGGAAAATGACACTTGACAGGCGCGCAGCTGGATATATCCACTCGGATTCTGCTGTGGGATGGCAACCGCGCAAAGTTGCGCTCTCCCCGAACCCAAAGCGGCACCGACGACACCCAACGCTGTTTGCCAGAGCGAAAGGAACATTGCTCTCTGAAAGCTGATTTTTAAGCCAGCTTCTATTCCCTATTCCCAGCTTTTTACCTGGCTTCGACCAGTGCATCGGTCTGCTTGCTCATCTGCGCGGTGCGCTCGATTTTGTCCCAATTGAAGGGCTTGCCGTCGATGGCACGCTTGAGGGTTTTGAGCAGGACGACGGAGAACACTTGACGATAGGCGAAGCGCTGCAGCCAGATGTGGAACAACAGCCATCCGTCGCCCTTGTTGGCGGGGTGGCGGCGCTCGAGGCAGAACGCGATCGACGAAGTGATGAAGTCAATCAGCAGGAAGGTGGCAAAGTAGGCCACCAATTTCTCCAGGCTGGCCAGGGATGCGGACTCCGGATGGTAGTGGAGATTGAGGAAGTAGTTGAGGATGCCGGCGACGAACATCAGGTCAATGAACGGGGAGACAAGCGGCATCAGCATCTGGAAGACGAGGATATTGGGCAGTGCGAACAGGCCCATGGCCTTGTTGCGCACGAAGGCGGCACGATGCTTCCAGACGGCTTGCAGCGTTCCAAAGGACCAGCGGAAGCGCTGGCGCATGAGGCCGCTGGCGTCGATGGGAGCCTCGGTGAAGGCCAGGGCGCGGTCTTCGTAGTCGACCCTGAGCTTCATCTCGAGCAAATGCATGGTGAGATCGGCGTCCTCGGCAACGGTGTTCAGCGGATAACCGCCTGCGGCTTTGACGGGCGCGGTGCGCCATGCGCCGATGGCTCCGGGAACGACAGTGACCACGTGAAACAAGTCGAGAGCCCGGCGTTCGAAGTTCTGGCTGGTGATGTATTCCAGTGCCTGCCAGCGGGTCCAGAGATTGACGCGGTTGCCGACCTTGGCGTTGCCGGCCATAGCGCCGATTCGTGGATCTTCAAAGTGCGGGATGAGCTTTGAGATCGCATCGGCGGCGATCACCGTGTCCGCATCGATGCCGACGTAGATCTCTTCGTCCAGCCGTTCGAGCGCGTAGTTGAGCGCGGCGGCCTTGCCGCCGTTTACTTTAGTAAGCACCTGCACGCGGCCCTCTTTGATCTCCTGCGCGTAGGCCGCGGAGGCGACCTCTGCGGTGCGGTCAGGCGAGCCGTCGTCGATGACGATGATGTGGAGATTCTTGTAGTCGGAGTTGAGCACCGAGCGAATGGTGCGGACGATGACCGTCTCTTCGTTGTAGGCGGGGATGAGGACGGCGACGCGCGGATTGTAGCCCGGCGAGGCTGCTTTGTGCGGGGCGCGGCAGCGATCGATGACGGCGAGGATTCCGATGAGAATAAGTCGCGCGCTCATGAGCACATCGCCGGCGAAGAAGACCAGCACGATGAAGTTGCCGACAATGTCCAGCGCGGAGAAGGCGACGGAGTCTGGAAGGGAGCGAACCCGTTGCCAGAAGGATAGCGGGGGCATGACTTCAGCGGTGGTCTTGCCCATGAGCTCG
>Ga0182012_10004550_pt1 | contig 14431 bp, 8 predicted proteins | sample 612S2SmetaG_FD_120486 | JGI IMG/M metagenome (GOLD analysis project Ga0182012, IMG submission 120486) | Permafrost microbial communities from Stordalen Mire, Sweden - 612S2S metaG | ecosystem: Environmental > Terrestrial > Soil > Wetlands > Permafrost | place: Sweden: Stordalen | collected... | reverse complement strand
GTGCCGCCCGCCGGCCCACCACTCTATCACCGTCATGGCGGGCGACGGCCCGCCATCCACGCCTTTCGTCGGCCAGGTTCGCAGATGGCCCGACACCAGGCCGACACGACCGGTCAGCCCGCTCCGTCAGTGCCGCCCGCCGGCGCATCACTCTATCACCGTCATGGCGGGCGACGGCCCGCCATCCACGCCTTTTGTCGGCCAGGTTCGCAGATGGCCCGACACCAGGCCGACACGACCGGTCAGCCCGCTCCGTCAGTGCCGCCCGCTAGAACAGCGTGTCATACAGATCCTCCCAAGTGGGATTCATCCGTTCAATCAACCTGACCTTCCATGCGCGCGGCCAATCCTTGATGGTCTTCTCCCGCCGGATCGCCGTCACGATCTCGTCGTGCCGCTCGAACCAGATCAGCCGCTGCAATCCATACCGGCGAGTAAAGCCCGCGATGCCGCCGGTTCGGTGCTCATAGGCCCGCCGCACAATATCCGCGGTCACGCCAGCATACAGCGTGCCGTTTCGTCTGTTCGACATGATGTAAACGAAGCCGCCGGCCATGCAGGCAGTATTAAGCCGCAAACGTTAACAAGACATGCACGCCGCACAAGCCTGAGCCAACGGCGACTATGGTGCACCAAAGGCCTGCGTCGGCATGTTGGAACAACCGCCCAGGCCGCGGCGGTTTCCCCGGATATCACGACCGGACTGCCCACCATGTTCCCAACCGTTCAAGCCTAGTGCAGGGGAATCATTGCCATGCAAGCCTTCACCACCCTCACCGCCGTCGCCGCCCCGATGCCGATGCAGAATATCGATACGGATAAAATAATCCCCGCCCGCTTCCTCAAGACCATCAAGCGCTCCGGTCTCGGCGTGCACCTGTTCGACCCGCTGCGCTTCGACAAGGACGGCAACGAAAAGCCCGACTTCGTGCTCAACCAGGAACCCTACCGCCACGCCCAGGTCATCATCGCGCACGAAAACTTCGGCTGCGGCTCCTCGCGCGAACACGCCCCCTGGGCGCTGCTCGACTTCGGCATCCGCTGCATCATCGCCCCGGACTTCGCCGACATCTTCTACAACAACAGTTTCAAGAACGGCATCCTGCCGATCCGCCTGCCGCGCGCCATCTGCGACCAACTCATCGATGACACCAAACTCGGCGGGAATGCCCGCGTAACCATCGACCTCGCCCGCCAGGTCGTCATCCGCCCGAACGGCGAGGAAATCGCCTTTGACATCGATCCATTTCGAAAACACTCGCTGTTGAACGGGTTGGATGATATTGGTCAGACATTGCAGCACGGGTCGCATATTGACGGGTTCGAGGCCAAGCGTCGGCAGACCCAGCCCTGGCTGCCGTCGACCATCGCCTGACCCAAGGATAATTGATGCCTGCCAATAAAAAGCTGCTGATACTGCCCGGTGACGGCATCGGACCCGAAGTGATGCGGGAGGTCCGGCGTGTCATCGACTGGATGGACCGCCGCCGCATGGTCACCTTCGATGTCTCCGACGACCAGGTCGGCGGTGCCGGCATCGACACCTACGGCACGCCGATCACCGACGCGACCATGCAGAAGGCCAGGGACGCCGACGCCATCCTGTTCGGCTCCGTCGGCGGCCCGAAATGGGATTCGCTGGGCTTCCAGCTTCGCCCCGAAATCGCCATCCTGCGCCTGCGCAAGGAACTCGACCTGTTCGCCAACCTGCGCCCCGCCATCGTGCTGGACCCGCTGGTCGATGCCTCCACCCTCAAGCCCGACGTGGTGCGCGGCCTCGACCTGATGATCGTGCGCGAAAGCACCGGCGGTATCTATTTCGGCGAACCCCGCGGCGTCGAAACCCTGCCCAGCGGCGAAAAGCGCGGCTTCGACACCGAGACATACACAACCTCCGAGATCGAGCGGGTGTCCCGCATCGCCTTCGAACTCGCCCGCAAGCGCCAGAACCGCGTCTGCAGCGTCGAGAAGGCCAACGTGATGCAGTCCGGCCTGTTCTGGCGCCAGACCGTCACCGCCCTGCGCGAGCGGGAATTCCCCGATGTCGAACTCAGCCACATGTACGCCGACAACTGCGCCATGCAGCTGGTCCGCAACCCGCGCCAGTTCGACGTGATCGTCACCTCCAACCTGTTCGGCGACCTGCTGTCCGACCTCGCCTCGATGCTGACCGGCAGCCTCGGCATGCTGCCGTCTGCTACGCTGGGTGCCGTGCAGCCCTCCGGCAAGCGTCACGCGCTGTATGAGCCGATCCACGGCAGCGCCCCCGACATCGCCGGCAAGGGCATCGCCAACCCGCTGGGGCAGCTTCTGAGCTTCGGCATGCTGCTGCGCTACTCCTTCGGCATGGAGGAGGACGCCGCGTTGATCGAGCGCGCCTGCACCAACGTCCTGAAAAACGGCCTGCGCACCGCCGATATCATGGCACCGGGCAGCGCCCGCGTCGGCACCGGCGTGATGGGCGAGTCGATCCTGCGCGAACTGGATAAACTGGCCGCTTAGGGGTTGATACCGATCTGGGGTTCCGCTACACCCCCGCCCCTGACTGCGCCCGTAGCTCAATTGGATAGAGCACCAGACTACGAATCTGGGGGTTGGAAGTTCGAGTCTTTCCGGGCGCGCCAGTCTTTTCAATGTGTTAGCGGGCGGCGGTTCGCAGGGTTTGCAAGGAGTTGCCGCCCGGTTCTGGGCTGGCGAGCCGCCGGTTGTAGCTTCCGCCTGGACGCGTCGGAAGCCAGCCGGGAGAATCGCGGTGGCCCGTCAAGTAGCGTGGCCGGGAAGCCTGACTTGGACGTAAGGAACCCGATGACTGCTCTGCGCTCATGACGATCGGCAGGCCGCTCGGGGCGGCTCCTCCTAAACAGACGCCGTCATCGCCGTCTGTTTCGAGCTGCGGAAGCGCTCAAAGCGGTCGCCGCGATGGCTGCGCAGCCAAGCGCAGCGGTTCTGGTCGGCACAAACATTCATCTATGACGAGGGCCGCCGGCAGATTGTCCACCAGCTCCCGGCCGCGCATGAGCCTCTCCTGCTAGGTCTTCGTCAGACCCAGAAACACTTTCGTAGCCGCCCACACGCCCTTCGGATCGAACTGGCCCTGGTAGACAGCCGGCGGGGCGGGACCGCGCTTGAGCAGACGATAAATCGCTTCCCAGGCCGAACGCGTGGAGTATTCAAACGTGAACGCGATGTCCCGTTCAAGCTCGACGTACTGACCCAGGAGGCCCAGATTGGTTACGCCCTCCGGAACCACTGATGGCCTGTCACCGCGCTTGCGGCGCAGCCAGATGTTGTTGACATAGGGCAGGTTGCAGGGAATGCAGATCGACGTGCGTACGATCTCTTCGGTCTTCGGCTCGCCGTTCTTCAGACCGAGATGGTGCAGCAATTCCCGCAATATTTCCTCGCCGGTGCATTGATACATCGGCTTTGCATAGAAGTTGCCTGCTTTCTCCGGAAGCAGCCCATAGCCCCACCAGACAAATGTGCCTGGCGGCTGACCGAGAACTTCGGGCTGCTCGAAGATCGACAGCGAGATCACCCAGTTCGAATCTTGCAAAGTCAGCAGCCCGCCGCTTCCGGGACCGCTGTGGGTCAAGCCTGTCATCTCATCGAGGAATTCCGAACCGGTCGTGGTCACGGTGAACGTCACCCAGCGCGAATCGGCGATCCGGTCTTCGCCAAAGAATGCATCCGGATTGCCGAAGCGTTTGTGCTTCCCGGCCAACGTCTTCCACAGCGCCCATGACCGCCCGGGGTTCGGCGGCGGCCCCGGTGGCGTGTCCATCGTTCCGGCCGAAAGATCGGCGGCTTGCGAGCCGGTGGTCACGAACACGATGTCGTTCGCGGCGATGGCAACCGATGTCGAAGCGCCTCCGCGTAAGTATTCAAGTCGATTGACGGTCATGCGGCCAGCTGATTCGGTGAACCCGATGTCGCTGACAAAGGCGCCCTTCAAGAAGTTCACGTGCTGCCTCTCAAGCCAGGTGACCAGCGGTTCGACGAAGGCTTCATGCTGGTTGAATTGCGAGCGCAGCACATGTGCCATGGTCGACAGGTCGGGAAACAAATAGACGAAGCGGTTCAGGTATCGCCGGAACTCGATGATGGTGTGCTGTGGCAGCGAACCCATCAACGTCGACCAGAGCAACCAAAATTCCGTTTCGAAGAACCTGGGGGAAAACCAGTCTCTAATGATCTGACCGTCCAACGACGCCTCCGCGGTCAGCGAAAGTTTCGCGAGACGGATTCCGTCGCCAAGGTTCAGCCCGTACCGCTGGTCATGGATGCGGCGGAGCTTCCGATCGACGATATGAGTTTGGTCGACAAACGGGTGTTCTTTATTGAAAGTAAGGAATTGCTCTGCAACGTTGATATTGGAGTAAGCTTGAGTGGGGATCTTCCCAAGCAGATCCAACGCGCAGCGGAACTCCTTATCGAAGATCGAGCCAGGCAGGTTGTAGCCGCTTTTCGCATCGCCAGCCAAAAAGAACCCGCCGCCAAGCGTCTCGTCTGCCTCGTAAACCGTAATGTCCGGACCGGACATGTCAGCGTTCCGGATGAGTAAAGCCGCCGCTGCCAAGCCCCCGAATCCGCCGCCGACAATATGCGCCTTCATTTATCCCCTCCCAGAAACGCCGGGTTGGGAGCGTCTCCCGACCCGCTTCTGCCCCGGCAACCGGCGAGGGCCGGAGCAAACATCAGCGTCGGGGGAAACCGACGCTGCTGGCTATTATCGCGCCGCCGTGGACGATATGCCAACGGTCGCGCGCGATCGCACAACGATTGACGGCTTTCGGGACCCACGTTCGGCCTGCTGAGTGGCCAGGATAAGACGATTGCTGCCAGAGGGTCTGGCAGCCGCAACGTCAGCTTTTCCGTGCTGCGCGACCGGAACCAGCCCTTCCGCTTTCGCCCGCCCGCGCGTTCGACCCGCGGCCACCAGCACTTCAAGCATCCCACCAAGCCGGGTTATTCTCCGATCAGCGCCGCCAAGCGGCCGGCGTTATCGAGCGGCGCAGAAAGATCGGTTAACGGTTGAAACACCGCGGGCGCGAACATAAATCGCTCTTGGCGCACGCCGACCGTTGGATTTGCTCGAACAAACGCCCAGACGACAAATCCGGGTCCTGACGATCGTCAGCCCCGCTAATCTTCGCTGCACCCCAGCCCCTCGAAAACAGGTGCAGCCAACGTTGATCCATATCAATGAGGCCGAAACCCAGCGTGAAATATTAGGAGCTTGGCGGAAACCGGAGGTGCGTCGTGAGAAGCATGTTCGCCCGGCTCCTGCTGATCGTTTTGGTGGCGCTCACCCCGGGACTGCTGCTGCAAATCTACGCGGAATCCCAGGCACGCCAGACACGGCAGCACCTGACGGAAGACGAGGCGCTGCGCCTCGCGCGACTTGTCGGCGAAGCGCAGCAGCGGATCAACGAAGGCGCGGACCAGGTGCTCACCGCCATGGGCAGCGGGGCATTCGTGCTCGATGATCACCCGGACATCTGCCAGCGCATGCTGACCAACCTGCTGACCAGTTCGCCACGCTACGTCTCGGCCGCCATCATCGGTGCCGATGGACGTTTTCTTTGCCCACCGAACGGATTGAGCCCCACCGCCAACATATCCGATCGCCCTTACTTGCAGTCGGCACTGCGAACCGGAGAATTCACCATCGGTGGATACGAGGTCGGACGAGAAACCGGGCTGCCGACGATCCACATGGCCAAGCCGTTCAGGCGTGCGGATGGCACGATCGCCGGCATTTCGGTCGTTGCGCTCAACCTCGACTGGCTCGCCGCCAGGCTGGCCGATCTGCCCATGCCGCCAGGTGCGGCGGTGACGGTCAGAGACCGCAACGGCATTCTCCTGGCGAGCTTCCCCGACGTGGCAGGTTCGGTGGGGCAGAAGCTGCCAACCGAACAGCGCGACGGTACCGACACCGCCACGAACCCCGGACCGGACGGCCCCCAGCTTCTGACCGCGTATGCCTCCGCCGGGGCGGAGCCGGACGGATTGCGCATCGCCGTCGGCCTGGATGCCGAAACCAGCTTCGCAACCGTGACCAACGCAAACCGGCGGGATTCGGTCATGATCGCCGCGGTGATGGTGCTGGCTCTCGGCGGCACCGTTCAGCTCGGCAACCAGCTTGTTCGCCGCCCATTCACCCAGATGCTGGCCCTGGCCGACCGGTGGCGCGCCGGCGATCTGGCCGCGCGGGCCAGTCTGCCGCAGGATGGCAGCGAGTTCGGACGCCTCGCAGCCGCCTTCGACGCCATGGCCGCGGCCCAGCAGATCCGCGAGGCGGACCTCCGCCAAAGCGAAGCCGAATATCGCGCGACATTCGAGCAAGCGTCCGTCGGCATGGCGCAAGCCAACCTCGACGGCGTGCTGCTACAGGTCAACGACGCGCTCTGTGCGATCACCGGCCGCCCGCGCGGCGAACTGCTCGGCCGCAATTTCCGGGAATTCACCCATCCGGACGATCAGGCCACCGATGATGACCACATCAGCGCGCTCCGCCTGGGCGAACTGGCGAGCGGGACCGCCGAAAAGCGCTTTATCCGCCCGGATGGCAGAATCGTCTGGGTCAACCGCTGCGTGTCGTTGCTGCAGGATGCCGAAGGCCGCCCGGCTCGGCTGATCGCCGTCATCGAGGACATCTCGGCGCGGAAATCGGCGCAGATGCAGCTGGAGGAGAGCGAGACGCGGCTTCAGCTTGCCCGCGATGCCGCCGGATTGTGCGTCTGGGACTTCGATATCGCGTCTGACCGGCTCATCTGGTCGGAGCAGCAACGACGCTGGCGTCAATCCGGTCCCCAGCCGGCTCAGATCGCCAACGACACCTGGTGCAACGCGATTCATCCCGAGGATCTGGGACGGGTCCAGCATGAGATCATCGAGGCCATCATCGATTCGGCCCGCCCGTTTGATGCGGTCTATCGGACCCTGCGATCCGACGGTGTCACCCGCTGGCTGCAGGTAAAAGCCAGCGTCGTGCGCGACCAGCGCGGCAAGCCGTTGCGCATGGTCGGCCTGACAATGGACGTGACGGAAACGCGGGAGACCGAGGCGCAACTCCGCCGCCTCACAGCCGACCTCGAAGCCCGCGTGCAGCAGGAGATCAAGGCGCGGGAGGCGGCGCAGATACGCGCTGCGCACGCCGGCCGGATGCTGGCGCTGGGCCGGCTTGCCGGCGGAATCGCGCATGATTTCAACAATGTGCTGCAAATCGTCCTGATCGCATCAACCCTGATCGAGGCGGATGCCGGCAACCCGAATGAAGTCCGCCGGCTCGGACGGCTGATCACCGAGGCCACCGAACACGGCGGTGCAACCATCCGTCGCCTGCTCACGGTCGGCCGTCATGTCTCGCTTCAGGCTGAAGACGTCGATGTCGGCGCGATGTTGCATAGCCTGCAGGAGATGATCGCCCTCACCCTTGGGCCGTCCGTCGCGGTGCATGTCAGGGTGGAAAACGGATTGCCGATGCTGCGGGCGGACCGGGTCCAGCTTCAGACGTCATTGCTCAATCTGGTGGCCAACGCGCGCGACGCGATGCCCGAGGGCGGCCAGCTTTTCATCGCCGCCAGGGCCGAGACGATCTACGCCGAAAACGGCGTCGATCCGGTCGGCCTGGTTGCCGGCCGCTATATCAGACTGGCCGTCTCGGACACGGGTTCGGGCATGCACCGGTCCGTGCTGGAGGATGTCGGCAAGCCATTCTTTACCACCAAACAGCCCGGTCCCGGCACCGGCCTGGGCGTTGCGATCGTCAAGAGCTTCGCGGAACAGTCGGGCGGCGGTATCAGTATCGAAAGCCAGCTCGGAACCGGATCCACGGTTACCCTGTGGCTGCCGGCAGCAGACGATAGTATGCAAAATTTGCCGCAGCCCGAGGTCACGGCGCAGCCTGCTGCCGGTGCAATCGCCATCGCCGGCGACGACGAGCGAGATTTTCCGCGTGTCCTGCTGGTTGATGATGAACCCGCGGTGCGCCGGGTGCTCGCACAGCATCTGCAACGAAGTGGCTTCCAGGTTGTGGTGGCTGCCGACGCCGCCGAGGGCCTTGCCATCCTCGTCGCGGGAACTCGTATTGACGCACTGGTCACCGACCTGTCGATGCGCGGCATGAATGGCCTTGCCCTCATCCGAGCGGCACAGGAATGCCGTCCGGGGCTGCCGGCTGTGCTGCTGACCGGCTGTGCCGAAGATGGCGTCAGCCTTGCGATCGATGGTGCGATCCACAACGCCTACTCGTTGCTGCGCAAGCCCATCACCGGCGCGCAACTGGCGACGCGTGTGCGCGCATTGTTGTTCGGGCGGATCGATGCCGGGTTCTAGGCGGCGGGAGGGTCGTCTCGACCGGCACGGGCCGGCATTCCCATGCGCCGGCAACCACGATAATCTGGCGGGATGGCTGCTCCGTCCCCTCCGAACGACCCCGCGACCGATCCGTCCATCCAGGAACTGATCGCCGCCCGCCCCTGGCTCAGATACCATGCGATGGATGGATTGCTGCTGGACGGCGTGCCACTCGCCGCGATCGGCCGCGATGTCGGTACCCCGGTCTGGGTCTATTCCGCCGCCACCCTGCGGGCACGCTATCAGGCGTTGACAAACGCCATGACAGACGCGGGTCTGGACATACACGTGCATTACGCCGTCAAGGCCAATGACAGCCGAGCGGTGCTGGCGCTGCTGGCCGCTGAGGGTGCCGGGGCTGATGTCGTCAGCGGCGGCGAACTGCTGAAAGCCCGCCGCGCGGACATTGCCGCCGCCCGCATCGTCTATTCCGGTGTTGGCAAGTCGGCGGCGGAACTGCGCCTCGCGCTGGCCGAGGGGGTCGGGCAGATCAATGTCGAAAGCGCCGAGGAACTGGCGATGCTTTCGTCCATCGCCAGCGCCGCCGGGGGTTCGGTGCGGGTTGCGCTGCGGGTGAACCCCGATATCGATGCCGGCACCAACGACAAGATCACGACGGGGCGAGCGACTGACAAGTTCGGCATCGCCTATGACGACGCGGTGGCACTGTATGCCCAAGCGGCCGCCCTGCCGGGGATCGAGCCGGTCGGGCTGGCGATGCATATCGGCAGCCAGATTCTTGGCCTGGGTCCGTATCGCGAGGCGTTCGGCCGCATCGCCGATCTTGTGCATACGCTGCGGCAACGCGACCTCCGGGTGGAGACGGTCGATTGCGGGGGCGGCCTGGGCATTCCCTATCGCAATGAGCCTGCGCCGTCGGCGGCCGGACTGGCTGCGGCGATGAAACAGGCGTTTCACAACCTGGACGTCCGGCTGGCGATGGAGCCGGGCCGCTGGCTGGTCGGTCCGGCGGGGGTGGTGCTGGCCTCGGTCGTGCTGGTGAAGCAGACTGCGCCGGAGCCGTTCGTGGTGTTGGATGCGGCAATGAACGATCTGGTCCGGCCGGCGATGTATGACGCCTGGCATGGCATCGTGCCGGTCTCGGCCACCGACGCCATCGGGCCTTGCCGCCCGGTCACCGTGGTCGGGCCGGTCTGTGAAAGCGGCGACACGTTCGCGCGAAGCCGCTCGCTGCCGGCGCTGGCGCCTGACGCAATTGTGGCGATCCTCGACGCCGGCGCGTATGGTGCGGTCATGAGTTCGACCTACAACGCACGACCGATGGCGGCTGAAGTCTGGGTTGACGAAGGGCGCTGGTCGGTCATCCGCGACCGACAGCCGATCGAGGCTTTGTGGGAGCGGGAGCGCCTGCCCGCATGAGCGATCCGGCCCGTCTGCTCAGGCGTCTGGCCGGCCGCCGGTTCCTGGCGCGCGCCGCCCTTCTGTTCGAGGCGATCTGGCCGGCGATGTGGCCACCTTTGGCGGTGATTGGGATTTTCCTGTGCGTCGCGTTGCTCGATCTGCCGCCGTTGCTGCCGGGCTGGCTGCATGTGGGTCTGCTGGCGCTGGTACTGCTGACGGTGGCCTGCTTGTTGTTTCGCGGCCTTCGAACGGTACGTCTGCCGGACGACCGAGCCGCGGACCGGCGGCTGGAGGTGCGGTCCGGACTGGAACATCACCCGCTCGCGGTGCTGACTGACAAGCCGGCAACGGCGGACGAGATCGGCCTGGCTTTGTGGCAGGCGCATGCCGCTCGGGCGGTCACCCAGATCGGCCGGCTGCATGTTGGTCTGCCGCGGCCAGGGTTGGCGCGGCGCGACAAGCGGGCCTTGCGCTATGCCGTGCTGCTGTGTGTGCTGGCATGTCTGGCGATCGCCAACTCCGATGCGACCGCGCGTATTTATGCCGCACTGACGCCATCGTTGCCCGCCGCGCCGGGTGCGCCGGCCACCGAACTGCAGGCCTGGATCACGCCGCCCGCCTACACACGGATCGCGCCGATCTTCCTGAAAGCGGAGGGCGGCAGCGTTTCGGTGCCGGCCGGTTCGCATCTGACGGTGAACGTCTCGGGCGGCAGTACCGCGCCGACGCTGGCGCTGAATGACCGCACGGCGCCGTTCAGCCCGCTGGATCACAGCAGCTTCCAGGCCGAATGGGACCTGAGCCGCGGCGGCCATCTGAGCGTGAAGCGGGACGGCAGCACTCTGGCATCCTGGACCGTCACGGTTGTTGCCGATCAGGCACCCACGGCTGCGTGGGGCGACAATCCGGGCCGGCCGCCGGCCGGCCAGCAGACCCGGCTGCCGTGGGTGGTCTCCGACGATTATGGCGTCACCGGTTTGCAGGCCGAACTGCATTTGCGAGACCGGCCCGATGCGCCGCCGTTGATCGTGACGATCCCGCTGCCCGGCGGGGCGCCGAAAGCCGCGCATGGGGTGAACCAACCCGACCTGACCGCGCATCCCTGGGCGGGCCTGCCCGTTGTCGGGCGGTTGGTGGCGCATGACGCGACCGGACAGACCGGCGCCAGCGCCGATGCGACGTTCGAGATCGCCGAACGGCCGTTCCATAACCCGATCGCGCAGGTGCTGATCGAGGCCCGCAAGAGCCTGAGCATCAATCCCGGCGACCGCAGTGATGCGTTGCAGGCGCTGGATGGGCTGATGCAGCGACCGGAGGCGTTTGCCGGGGATATCGCGGCGTTCCTGACCCTCAGTGCCACCTATTACGGTCTGGTGCATAATCCGGCCGACAGCGAGGTTGCCGAATCGCAGGACTTGATGTGGCAACTCGCGCTGCATATGGAGGAAGGGCAGACCGAACAGAGCGCTCGTTCGCTGGAGGAGGCGCGCCAGGCCGCGCGCGATGCGCTGGACAAGGCGCAGCAGCAGCCGTCCGACGCGACGCGGCAGGAACTGGCGAAGAAACTGGAAGAGCTGCGCCAGGCGATCGAGCGGCACATGCAGGCGCTGATGCAGGAGGCGCAGCGCAACAACAGCGTCATGCCGTTTGACCCGAAGGCGATGCAGCTCTCGGACCGCGACATGCAGCGGATGGCGGAACGGGCCGAACAAGCGGCGAAGGAAGGCCGCATGGCCGATGCGCAGCAGGAAATGGCGCAACTGGAAAAGATGCTCGATCAACTGCGCAATGCGCGGGCGCAGAACGGCGACAACAAGCAGGCGAACGGCAAGCGCCAGCGTGGCAAACGGCAGCAGAGCGTGGTGCAGGACCTGATCGCGCGTGAGGGCGGCCTGCTGGATCATGCGCAGCAGCGCGGCGATCCGAATCCGGGTGCCGCACCCCCGGCCGCGGATCCGAATGCGCAGCGCGAGGCGGATTCTCAGGTGCAACAGGCGCTGCGCCGAGCGCTGGGCGAACTGATGCAGCAATTCACCGACCTCACCGGGGAAGCGTCGCCGGGTCTGGGCGAAGCGGATCAGGCGATGCGCGATGCGGCGTCGAAGTTGAACCAGGGACAGGACCAGGCGGCCGGGCAGGCGCAGCAGGATGCGATCGCCGCTCTCCAGAAGGGCAACAAGGAGATGGGCCAGGCGATGGCGAAAATGGGCCCGCAGCCGGGCCAGGGTGACGAAGGTGAGGACGGCGAGGACGGTTCCGAGGGCGCCATGGGCATGATGATGCCGGATGGTCAGCGCCGTGATGGAAGCGGCTCCGGCCCGCTGCCCGGATCACCCGAACGGGCTGATCCGAACGGGCGCGATCCGCTGGGGCGCTACAGTCAGGGCAGTTCCAGCGATAACGCCGATGTGGCGGTGCCGGAGGAACGGGAGCGGCAGCGGACGCAGGCGATCCAGGAGGAGTTACGGCGGCGCGGTGCCGACCAGGAGCGGCCGCGCGAGGAGCTGGACTACATCGATCGGTTGCTGAAGCAGTTCTGACCCGCGAGCTGCGCCAGGCCCGCTCGGGCGGCGTCACGTTCGGCGGCGCGGCGGGCGAGGCGAGCTTCTTCCTGCTGACTGAGGCGCTGTTTTTCGGCCTGGCGTTCGGCGGCGCGGCGCTGCTGGCGGGACAACTCGGCGGGGGGCTGGAAGCGGGCGAAGGCGAGCATATCCGAGGGTTCGGTGCTGGCCGGGAGGTCCGCCGGGGATTCCGGTGGCAGTTCCGCGGAGGGTTCCGGCGTTTCCTGGGCGGCCTGACGGCGGAGATCCTCCAGCCGGGTTTGATTCTGCTGCGCGGCGCGGTTGAGCGCGTTGGCGTTGCCGCGCAGGCGCAGCACCTGATTGGTTGTGAGCGTGGGATCGGCGGATCGGCTCAAGGCATCGAGAGCGGCGAAGCTGAATGCGACGATCAGCGCCACGAAACGCAATTCGGTGTCGGTCCGCGCATTGTAGCTGGCGAGGACGGAGGCGGCGGTTTGGCGCGCGGCGGCGGTGTCGCCGCCGGCCGCATCGACGAAAAGCGGCGCGAGGAAGGCGACGAGCTTTGCCAGGACCGCATCGGTGATGGTGACGGGACGAGACATGGCACTCACCTTGGGTTGCATACGGTTCGTATTTCGTTCTTTATATCTATCTCAGGTTGTGGGGAAAATCAAGAACAAATTGATGCGGCTTGACCGCCCGCGGCGGTGCCCGGATGGTTGGGCATGGCCAACCGAAACGTCCTGTGGATCATGTGTGATCAGCTTCGGTCCGATTACCTGAGCTGTTACGGGCATCCGCATTTGCACACGCCGAACATCGATGCGCTGGCGGCGCGGGGGGTTCGGTTCTCGCGGGCGTATGTGCAGTCGCCGGTGTGCGGGCCGTCGCGGATGAGCAGCTATACCGGGCGCTATATGCGCAGCCACGGCGCCAACTGGAACCGGTTTCCGCTGCGGGTGGGCGAGCCGACGCTTGGCGACCATCTGGCCGAGCTTGGGGTGCGGACGGTGCTGGTGGGGAAGACGCATATGCAGGCCGATGTGGAGGGGATGCGGCGGCTGGGCATCGATCCGGGGTCGTCGCTGGGTGTGACGGTGGCGGAGTGCGGGTTCGAGCCGTATGAGCGTGACGACGGGCTGAATCCCGATCCGGCGCCGAGGGTGCGGTATGACGATTACTTGCGGGCGGAGGGTTTCGAGGCCGCCAATCCATGGGAGCAGTGGGCGAATTCGGCGCAGGCGGCGGACGGAACGTTACTGAGCGGATGGTTGCTGGAAAATGCCGACAAGCCGGCGCGGATTCCGGAGGCGCATTCCGAAACGCCGTATATGACTCGCCGAGCGATGCAGTTCATCGACGAGGCGGCGGTGGATGGACGGCCATGGTGTCTGCATCTTTCGTATATCAAGCCGCACTGGCCGTATATCGTGCCGGCGCCGTATCATGCGATGTATGGAGCAAATGACGTTGTTGCGCCGGTTCGATCGGAGGATGAGCGGCGCGATCCGCATCCGGTGTATGGGGCGTTCATGGCGGCGCGGGTGTCGCAGGCGTTCTCCCGCGACGCGGTGCGGGCGCGGGTGATTCCGGCCTATATGGGCCTGATCAAGCAGATCGACGACCAGATCGGCGTGCTGATGCGGTTTCTGGCGGAGCGCGGGCTGCTGGATACGACGATGATCGCGTTTACCTCGGATCATGGCGACTATCTGGGGGATCATTGGTTGGGCGAAAAGGATCTGTTTCATGACTGTTCGGCGAAGGTGCCGTTGATCGTGGCCGATCCGTCGCCAGCGGCGGACGGTACGCGCGGTATGGTCAGCGATGCGCTGGTGGAGGCGATCGATCTGGCGCCTAGTTTCATTCGTTACTTCGGTGGGGAGCCGAAATCGCATGTGCTGGAGGGGCGGGCTTTGCAACCGCTGCTGCATGGGGCGGCGATGGCGGATTGGCGGCGGTATGTGTTCTCGGAATACGATTACTCGATGATGCCGGCGCGGCGGATTCTGGGGCTGCCGGTCGATGGGTGCCGGTTGTTCATGGTGTTCGACGGGCGGTGGAAGTATATCCATGCGGTTGGTTTCCGGCCGATGCTGTTTGACCTGGTGAGCGATCCTGGGGAATTGCGGGATCGGGGTGCCGATCCGGAGCGCGCGGGCGAGTGCGCGCGGCTGAAGGATGCG
>Ga0182012_10004549_pt1 | contig 14434 bp, 10 predicted proteins | sample 612S2SmetaG_FD_120486 | JGI IMG/M metagenome (GOLD analysis project Ga0182012, IMG submission 120486) | Permafrost microbial communities from Stordalen Mire, Sweden - 612S2S metaG | ecosystem: Environmental > Terrestrial > Soil > Wetlands > Permafrost | place: Sweden: Stordalen | collected... | reverse complement strand
CTTATGCCATCACGCTGCTCCATCGGAGCCACGAGCCCGCCGATGAAAGCACGCCGGAAGCCCTGGAACTGGAGAATGAGGCAGCCAGGGTGGCAACCGAGAACGACTGGCAGGCCTATCGCCGAAAAGCCGGGATCGGTACCTACGCGCTGGCCTGCTTGCTGTTTATTGTGCCCAAAGTCGGCGCGCTCAAAATGGTTGCGATCAAGGGTCCCACGGCGGAGACAGAGGCGGAGTATGTGCACAGCGTTGTGCTTTCCACAGCCGCGCTGCGCAGTTCGCTGGCCGGATTTACGCCGCCGGGAGCGCCGCAGAAGGGAGCCGCGAACGCCGCACCTTCCCCTGTTTCCACCGATGCAGCGCAAGTTCAGGCTCCGCTCGTGCCTCCGCCCGAGGGAAAACTGGCCCCCAGATCCGACGCCCCGCGCCATTCACGAGACCCGCGCCATCCATTGCCGAACCGCGACCTGGACACGGGGCACGTGGTGCAGCCCGGCGGCTATTCGCTCACCGACTCCACCTATGCCCATCTGCTCCATTTGCTCGCGCAGCAGCCCACGTTGCCGATTCCGCAGGGTATCAAGGAGGACATTCAGGCTTACTACACCAATCTGGAGATGCCCTTCACAACGAAGAAAGACCCCCAACAGTGGGCACAGGTGCAGGCCGATCTGGCGACCCTCGCAAATATGTCGACAAGCGCGGCACCCGCGCCCTATCCCACCTATGGCGACGATGCCGACAGCATGCAGTAAAAAAATGATACCTCCCGGCAACCTTTCCGACAGCGCGTAGGACGTTCCATCTGCGGTCCCGGTAGAATAGCATCCGATCTTACCCTTTTTCTCTATTTCATATTCTCTATTTCGAGAAGAACTTCCCCCTCCTGCCGTTCGCCCACGGATCGTAATGCAGCGCGAAGTTGGCGCGGGTTTGAACCGATGGGTGGCTATACTCCCAGAACTCGATGAAGGGGCTGGGATTGGGGTCCTCGAGCCACGCTTCGCCCAGCGCGTTGAAGGCTGCGACGGCGGTCTTTTGCGGGTCAGGAACGATGCCATGAATCGCTTCCTGCCCGTAGACGTCGGCCTCGTGTTCGAAGTGGCGGCTGAAGGTGTTGCCTGCCGGTTCCAGCACGAAATTGGCAACCGAGACGGCAAAAAGCAGCACGACGAATCCCGCCCGCCTTTGCAGCCCTGCGCCGACGTTTGCCGGCGAGCCGATCAGCCCTGCGCCCGGCCCGTTCAACTGCCACCGGACGCCGAAATGGCGCACCAGCCACGAAGCAAACCCGGCGCAGGCCCAAAACACAAAGAACAGTGCGATTGCCATCCCCGCAAGCATTTTGGGAATGTGGTTGAGCACGTAATGCCCGCTCTCGTGGCCGAACACAAACAGGATTTCGTCGTCCGGCAGGCGCTCGGTTGTGGTGTCCCACAAGACAAGGCGCTTGGTGGCGCCCAGGCCTGTAACGTAAGCATTCAGGCCGTTGGATTTTTCGCTGGCTTTCATCAGGTACATGTGGTCCCGCGGAATGTTCGTGCCGGTGCGGGCCACCACCTTTTCCAGTTCGCCAACCAGGATTGGATGATTCTTTGCGAGGGGTTCGTAGGTGTTGAAGATGGGTTCCAGCAACGGCGACACAAAGACGGTCAGCACCAGCAGCGGCAACGATACAACCCATGCGGCGATCCAATAACGTCGGGGCCAGCGGCGGACAATCCAGTGGAAGAGCATCAGCAGGGGAGAGCCGATCACCAGGAGGAGTCCCAGCGCTTTAGCCTGGTCCAGAAGCCAACTGGGCCATCCCTGCACGCTGATCTCGTAGTCCCGGCTCACATGGTGGCCAAACACATCGAGGGGAAGGTTGGCCAGTGTGTAAACAACCAGCAGAACGGCGAAGAAGAAAAGTCCCTGGAGCCAGCGGCGGCGGGAGTGGCGCTGAGCCCAGGATTCCAGCCCGGCAGCCAGGCGCGAGTCAAGCAGCAGCCATAGCACTGCCAGGCCCCACAGCGAGCCCACAATGTCCATGACGTTACGAATCCGGCTGAGATCGATGGCCTTGCCCAGCTTCTCAGGCGGAAGAGAATAAGCCTGACCGGCGGTTGAACCCGAGCCCGGCTGAAGTGGATCCGGCAACACCTGGACGGGCTCCGCAGGGTCCGCGGGGTTGGGGGGCTGTTGGGCTACGCCAAGGCGGAGTGCGGCAACGGCAATCAGCATTGGAAGGGAGAAAACCAGCAGGCAACGGCGGATGAAAGTCATGGAACCTTTCCTCTGAGTCAGCTCACTCTGAGACAATTGAAGATACACATGTTTTTACGCGAGTTTTGTTTACCTATGCTACAAAAATCTTTTCACCCTGACAGGACCGTCGCCCTCCGGCCGAGCTTCGGCGTGGCTCTTGCCTTAACCGCTTTCGCTTTTGCCCCGCCGATGGCTGCCGGCGCACAGCACATCGCGCCCGCACTCCACTCCGCCGACAAAAACCCTGCCGCAGGCGCTCCGGTACTGCTGGATGCAATGACCACCGAGCTTTATCGGGCATTCACTTCGCTGGGCAGGCAAGACACAGGCAACCAGGAATCCAACAAGCAACTGCCGCCTTACTTCCTAAGTTATTCGGTCAGCGATGCTACCTTTGTGTCGATTCAGGCGCAATATGGGGCGGTGGTGGCCAGTTCGGTCAGCCACGTACGGGTGGCGGACGTTCAGGTGCGGGTGGGCGACTCCAAGCTGGACAACACCCATGGAACACATCGCGGCTCCGCGGTGAATAGCCTGCAACTGCCTCTTACAGACGATCGTGAGGCGCTGACCCGTTCCCTGTGGATGGCCACCAACACCGGGTACGGCACCGCGCTGGACAACTACCTCAGGGTGAAGACCGAGGCCGAGGTTCGGGCCAAGGAAGAAGATACCTCTCCAGACTTCAGCCAGGAGGCGCCGCAGACCTATCTTGGCAAGCCGGCTCCGCCGGTCTCGGTTGACCGTGCCGCGTGGGAACAGCGGGTCGGGGCCCTCTCAAAAATCTTTCGCGATTACCCCGATGTTTATCAGAATGTCGTCGTGCTGACCGGCCAAAATGAGACCGACTACTTTGCGTCGTCCGAGGGGTCGCAGGTGGTTTCGCCACACTTGCAGGCGCGACTGGTGGTATTTGCCGCAACCCGCGCGGACGACGGAATGGACCTCTACCGCGCCCAGACCTTCGAAGCGGAAACAGTGGCGGGGTTGCCGACGCAGGCAGAATTGGAAGCGGCGATTCGCGAGCTCGGAAAGAGCCTGGAAGCGTTGCGCAAGGCGCCGGTTACGGAGCCTTTCGACGGACCGGCGATTCTTTCCGGGCGGGCTGCGGCGGTGTTCTTCCATGAGGTGCTGGGCCACCGGCTTGAGGGCCAGCGCCAGCGCGGCGACGAAGAAGGCCAGACGTTCACCAAAGAGGTAGGCAATGAGATTCTGCCCACATTCCTCTCCGTGGCCGACGACCCCACGCGGACCACATTCGGGAAGACATGGTTGAGCGGCAGCTATGAGTACGACGACGAGGGGCAAAAGGCGCGTCGCGTCGACCTCATCGACAACGGAGTTCTGAAGACATTTCTCATGTCGCGCCTGCCGATTGCCAGTTTCGGCGCCTCAAACGGCCACGGCCGTGCGCAGTCCGGACGGGTGCCCACTGGACGCCAGGGCAACCTGATCGTTACCTCCACCAAAAGCGTGCCGGAGAGCGAACTTCGCAAGCAACTCATCGACGAGGCGAAGAAGCAGGGCAAGCCTTACGGACTTTACTTCGAAGACATCTCCTCCGGCGATTCCGAGACGACGCGCCGCTCGCCGCAAGCCTTTCAGGTGGTTCCATTGGTGGTGTGGCGGGTGTATGCGGATGGGCGGCCGGATGAGCTGGTGCGCGGCGTAAGCATTGTGGGCACGCCGCTGTCGGCGTTGAAGCGCATTCTGGCCACCAGCGACAAAAGCGAGGTATTCAACGGCGAGTGCGGCGCGGAGTCAGGCACCATTCCGGTCAGCGCCGTGGCTCCGGCAATGCTGGTGAGCGAGATGGAGACGCAGAAGCAGGCGCAGGGAACGGCACGGCCGCCGATTCTGGCGATACCGAAGTAAGGGACTTGCAGGCTGCGGAAAAGCTCACCCGGGCGGTAGGCCGGGGATTTATCCCCGGCAAAAAAGCCAATCAAATTGACGTGGCTTCAGCCCCTGAGGGAAATGTCACAAAGGCTAGCAGGAATCGTTTTATGGAGGCGCGGTGAGGTTGAATCGTATCGTTGCGGTGTTGGCTCGTTCTGGGATTCTTGCAGCTCTGCTTGGCGGCGCTTGCCTTGGCGCGTGCGCGCAGCAAACCCGCGCCGATGCCGAGAAAGATCCGCTGCTGAAAGCCATGCTCGTAGAGATGGATCGCAGCAACGCCGAGCTCCAGTTGAAGGGCTTCGAAAAGCCCTTCTTCATCCAATTCCGCATTGAAGACGTAGACACCTTCGAAACCAAAGCGGAGTTCGGTGCAACCGAGGGGTCGCAGCGCGGACACCGGCGCGTGGCGCGTATTACGGTGCGTGTGGGCGACTACAAAATCGACAGCTCCGGCGGGCGCGGAGACGGTTCGCTGCAACTGGCTGCTCTGAATGACGATCCCATAGCGGTGCGATCCGCGCTATGGACTGCCACAGATCAGGCGTACAAGAGCGCTCTGGCAGCCTACGCGCAAAAGCAAGCCGCACTCAAGCAGGTGCAGACGCCGCCACAGGCAGACGACTTCAGCAAAGAGACGCCGGTAATCTCCCTTGCCGACCCCGCGAAGTTAACGCTGGACGAGCTTGAATGGGAGGGGAGGATGGCCAAGGCGAGTGGCATCTACCGAACCGATGCGGCGGTGAAGGCCACCCAGCTCGATGTGCAGTACTCCCAGGCGGAGTTTCAGGCGCGGGCGATCACAACCTGGCTTGTAACCAGCGAAGGAACCATCGTTCGCAAGTCGGTAGTCAATTATCAGCAAGGCATTGGCGTGGGCACGCAGGCTGCCGACGGCATGAGGCTCGACCGGTCTTATTCCTCGGTCGGCGTCACGCTCCAGGATCTGGATACACCTGAAGTTCTGGAGAAACATGCCGTGGGGCTGATCGAATCGCTCGCGGACTTGCGCAAGGCGCCGCTGGTGGAAGAGGAATACCACGGGCCGGTGCTGCTCAGCTCCGACGCCGGCGCGGACTCCATGCACGCGCTGATTGCGAACAGCGTAATAGCCACGCGCCCCAAGCTGGGCACCGAGGCTCGCACCAACGGAGCATTCGCCTCCAGCTACCATGCTCGTGTGCTGCCGGAGTTTCTTGACGTGGTGGACGACCCCGGCTTGAAGACCTGGTCCGGCAAGGGGCTGCTGGGCGCATACGCCATAGATGACGATGGCGTGCCGGCGCAGGCGATAAAGCTGGTCATCGCAGGGCGCCTGGAGAATTACCTCATCGGCCGCGAGCCGGTGAAGGATTTTCCGCAATCGAACGGTCATGGCCGCGCCGGCATTGCCACAGGACCCAGGCCCTCGATAGGCGTGTTGCAGGTTTCCGATAAGGATGGTTTGTCCGACGATGCGCTCAACGCCAAGCTGCTTGACCTGGCTAAGGATCGCGACCTGAAGAGTGTCTATTTTGTGGCCACTCTGGGCGGCGAGCTTTCGCCGAGGCTGCTGTATCGGGTAAGTCCCGATGGCACCACGGCCGGCAAGCGCGAACTGGTGCGGGGCGCAGCGCTCGACGATCTGGATCAGCGGGCCCTGCGCTCAAACATTGTGGCCGCGGGAAAAGACCTGTTTGTGGCCAACTACTTTGGCGATGTGCCGCAGACTGTGCTCGCGCCCGCGCTGCTGCTCGACGATGTAACAGTGAAGCGCGCCAATGAAAAGAACGAGAAGCTCCCGTTCTACCCTCCTCCGGACTAAGCGCAATCGCCGGAATCGAGCACCAATGAGAGGGTGCCCCAGGGTCCCTCGCCTTTGGGGACCCGGGAGAGGCGGCAATGGATCGCCGGATCACCCATTGATCCACTTGAGCATCTAAGTCTGAGATAACTGAGCAACGCAACCCATGCGTATCCCGCTTGTATTTCTCATTGCGACAGCCTTTTCGTGGTCCTGCGCCGCAGGCGCGGCGCAATCGCCCGCGCCGATTTCTCCGTCCGCACTTCTGAAGCCTGCGCTCGACCGCGTACAGCAGACCATGGGAGCGCTTAGATTGGATAAATGGAAAAGAGGCGATATCCGCGACGGCGCAGGCACGAACATCGCAACCATCCAGCGGGATTTACAGGACAAGCTGCCTCAGCTCCTTCAAGACGCCGATGCCGCTCCGGGAACGATCAGCAATGTGCTGCCGCTCTATCGCAACATCGATGCGCTCTATGACGTCGTCCTCCGCGTCGTCGAAGCATCGCGCGTCTCCGCGCCTGCTGACCAAATCGTCCAGTTGCAACAAGCTCTCACTACCCTGGGCGATGCCCGTCGAGCTCTCGACGGCCATCTGCAAGAGTCGGCTGCCGCGCTGGAGAAACAGGTAAGCGATCTACGCAGCACTTTGAAAGCGCAATCAGCCACTCGATGCCCCGTAACACCCGCTCCCGTGACGCCCAAATGTCCGGCGACGGCAACCACCCGGAAGACCAGGAAAAAGACCACCCCGCCGGCAACAACGCCGCAGTCGTCCCCCGCGCCGGCGGCCGCAACCCCTAAACCGTAAAGAGGATCGCAGTCTGACCCGTTCCATGCAAAAGCCTGCCGGTCCCGATCCATGAATCACTCACCAATCTGATTCACTTCTTCTTCCACGCTCCAACAATGGCCCCCATAATCACCATGCCCAGCAGCCAGAAGCCGGCATTGATGCCCAGCAGCCTAAGCGGGCGGACCTCGAAAATATATTCCGTGGACCAGGTGGTGAACACAAATGCGAACCACAGCAGCGCCCCAACTTTAACCCCGCGCACTGCCGTTTGCGGCCCAGTGAGTTGAGTCAGGCAAGAGATTGCCGCAGCCATCACCGCTGCCGAAATCAGGGCCGTTCCGAACTGGAGGCCCTCGTTCATGCCTTGATGCATCAGCCACTCCTGAGTGCGGCCAATGCCGTCAAGCCACGGCTGCAGGAAAAATGAATACCAGCCCGCCTCCAATAAGAAGCAGGCTATCGCGGCAATAACGATTGCAAGATAGTTTTGCCGAACTCTCGGCTGATCGTCTGTCATTCCATCCTCCGTTTCGATATCGAGTCTGCGGGCAATTTGCCAGGGGCGGAAGATGCGCCGCAGGCTGGATTTCGGATATTGGGAATGCCGCCACGAAGCATCCGCCCAGGGACAAAAGGAGATATCGCCAAAATTGTAGCCTGATTTCGATTGCTTTGGCTCTGTTGCCGAGGCGAAAACGCAGAAAATGATTATATGGTTAGCTTCGGCGGCACTTCAAATGCGGCGTTAAATTCGTGGCTTTGTGTCAGGGCACGACCGGGGCGCCGGGGCACCCTTCAGGGTCGGGGTCGAGGGTCGGGGTCGAGGGTCGAGGGCCGAATCCCGTACTTTAGCTGAGAGCTAGAAGCTAAAAGCTAGAAACGATATCACTGATAACACTTTCTCACCCCAAACAGCCATTTTGGCGCGCAAAAACGTATGCAGAAATGCATCAAAACGCTCTTATTTGGTCTTAAACACCCTTAAAATGCACTATTTGTCACACGTTTGCCGGAACACATTAGCACATGCTGCGCTGGGATTTTTCACATCGTAGCCTGTGCATTCTACATCACCCACGGTGGTGCGCCTGGGACGAAACTGTCTCACCAGCCGGAGCGGGGTAGACAAGTCATCTCAGGGTTTTTTGAGGGCGCGAACGCTGAACCTCTAGTCCAGCCGCGTGAGGAATGCTTCAGCCTCGGACTCGCCGGGGCGAAGGCGTCGGGCGATCGATTCGGCCTCTTCCCGGTTGTCGCCCTCCGGACGGATGCGGACCCAATAGCTGTCCTGGCCGGGGAACTCGATCACATTGGAACTGGGGTATTTGCGCTCGAGTTGTGACTGAAGCTTCTTTGCTTTGTGCTCGCTCTTGAAGGCGCCGATCTGCACACACCACCGGCCGCCGGTATCGATTGGTTTGGGGGCTCGGTAAACATCCAGGCGGACGCGCGCCGTGCCCATTCGATAGATTCCCGTGGCCTTCGCCGAGGCGATGGTGAGATCCAGAATTCTGCCGTCGACAAATGGGCCGCGATCGGTAATTCGCATGGCGCTGGACTGGCGGGTTTGGAGGTTGGTGACTACAATCAGAGAACCCATTGGCAACGTGCGGTGCGCCGCCGTAAGTGCATGATCGCTAAATACTTGTCCATTGGCGGATTTGCGTCCTTTGTAAGGCGCGGTATACCAGGTAGCCAATCCCTCCTCAGACAGTATCGGCTTGTGCGTGCTGACATACTCGAGGTCTTGTTCGTTTACGCCGCCCGGCGGAGCAGGCGTGGGCGCAATGCGTCCCGGGTGCGTGGACTCTGCCGTTGAGGGAGCCGTTTGCGATGCGGGCAACTGGGTCGCAGTGGTGCGATGTCCGCAGCCGGATGCACCCAGCACGGCCAGCGCCAGTGCTGCAATCAGACCTGCCCCGTGCCCCATCTTTGCGACTTGGTGGCGATTCCGCCACAAATGCCCCGTGCCCCATCCATTCGCTTGCCGGGGCCCCCACGGACTGGTCTTCGTCCGCGGGGTGGTCAGGCGAATGGGTGGGAGACCACAAAGCTGCATCGCTCCGTTCATACGGAGCCCGGACCTCTGGGAGGATACGGCGGCTTGCCGTCGAGCTTATCGGCGAAGTTGCGCAACGAATCGGCCAACGTGCGCATTGCGGCAATCGATTCGATCCGGACCTGAGGAATCACGGCGTCGTTGATATAAGCAGCGGCGTGGCGAAGTTCCATTTCGATCAGCTCGAGAGCCTCTTCAATGCGGCGGCCAACGCCGCCCACACCGGGGTCGGGAGGATAACCAGGAGGAGGAGGAGGATAGGAACTCATGAGAACATACCTCAGCCTCAAGTCTGCGGGGCGGGACGGGGCGCGTCAATAGCCCATCGAGGACCGCGTCACTTAAAGGTGCCGCAGTGGTCAATACGGGAAGCAATTGCGGTACTCTCAGCCTCGTTTCGGCACTTGTTCCTGGCCTTTGACCCCTGGAACATTTTCATCGAAGATGAGTGACCAGCCTGCTCCGGCAGGAGGAGTTTTGTCGAAGGCGCGTCGCCGCGGCGTACGGTTAAATGCGAACACTGCGATGTTGAGAATCACCGCGCAGTGTACGCATATACGCGTAGGCAAACGCGTGACAAATAGCGCAAAACAGCACGTTTTAAGGCCGTTTTAGTGCGTTTTACGCGTTAAACAACGCGTTTTCGATGCGCTTTTGCACACAAAAATGCCTGCTTGGGGTGAGAAAGTGCTATCACTGCTGGCAGATAGTTGCCAGTTCATAGTTCTCAGTTCACAGTTCACAGTTCATAGTTCACAGTTCTCAGCTGAAATACGGCCCTCGGCCCTGGAAGGGTACCCGGTTCCCCGGCTCCCCGGCCCTGCTGGAATGCCGCCGGAGCTAACCCGATAATCATTTCGTGGAAATCAGCGTCAGAAACCGATAGCATGAAGCGATCGCGAATATCTCGCGCCAACTGCATCCAAATTATTGGATAGAGAACGGCCCGGCCATCTGCTCGGCGTGCGCCGTTCAATCTGGAGACGGCAAGTGAAACCTACGAGGGGCGCGGCCTTTGCATAGGCGTTCACCAAACTTGACCAGAAGAGTAAGCCCCGCCCGTCTCCTGGAGCGCGTGGCAGCGCTTGCCCGCGTGGCGCTGTTTGCGGCGTTGGCCGCCATTGCCGCGAATCCGGCATGGGCAGGGCAGGCTGAGACTACCAAGCCCACATCGCCGCTCCCCGAAGCTCCCCAGGCTCAACCGCCGGCCCAAAACCCAGCCAAGCCCAAAGACACACCCCCGCCGCCGCCACCATGCCCCGTGAAAAAGGATTCGCCGGCTGGAGCCACGGCCACTGCTCCCGGAACCCCGTCGCCCAGCCCCGGAAGTGCACCTTCAGCCGCCGCCACGACGGACGACCAGCAACCCAAGTGCCTCTACTCCACGCTCGCCTCTGAATTCCCCATCCTCAAGGACATTCCGCTGGCCCACTGGTATGCCCGATTCCTCGACGGACCGCAGGTAAAGCCGATGACGCCTAAAGAGAAGGCATGGCTGGCGATGCGCAATGTTGGCGATCCATTCAATGCAGCAACCATCGCGGCCAGCTCGGCCATTGCCATTGGCGTTAACTCCCACTCCGTGTATGGACCAGGGCTGATCGGCTTTGGCAAGCTTGTAGGCGTCAACCTTACCCAGGACATAACTGGCGAGTTCTTCGGCACCTTCCTCATCCCGTCCATCGCTCACCAGGACCCGCACTACCACCGCATGCCCGCCGCCACCGTCAAGCGCCGCATCGCTCATTGCCTCTATCAGGTCGTCTGGACTCAGGGCGACGACGGCAAGGGCATGGTGAACTACGCCGATCTGGGCGGCTTCGCCATCGACGACGCCATCGGCAACCTCTACATTCCGGGCCGCGAAACGAACGTGCCGTCCAGCGCCAGGCGCTACGGCGCCACTCTGGCCACCGCGCCCATAGACAACTTCATCACCGAGTTTGTCCCCGACATAGCCCGCCGCATCCACGTAAGAGTGGTCATAATCCAGCAGATCATCAACCAGGTAGCAAGGTCCGGCGGAACCGGTGTGTCTTAGGCCAGGCGTTTCTCGCACAAAGATCGACAGAAATCGTGTCAATTAGTTTCGAATACGGGGGCTTTACGGGAAAGGCAACCTATTTGTTCCGGTATGCCCTCAGCTCGTCTGGACTAATTTCCGCAGAAGGAACAAGCCGGTAATGCTTCTCCTCGACGATGACTACTCGACCGTCCTCGACGGCCAACTCGAACATTGCGATCTTCTTGGTTTTCTTGTCATCCATATCGATGAACTGTGCCGAAACCGACCTGCACACGAGCGTCGGGAATTTCTCGGCACAGCAGGCTAAGTCCTGCTTTGTCTGAACCACGGCAAGCTGATCTCTCCCACCCTTCGCTTGCACCGGAATGACATACTGAACACCGTGCCGATCAAGCGCGACATAAACTTCGTCAATCTCGATCTGGCCGATCCCTTTAACCGTGGTGCGCATATGGTTTTGAAGCGAGGACGCCGTCACCCCTAAGAAGACATCGATGAGACGGTTGTACCGGACCTTTGCCAGAAGGGATTGTTCATCGTTCAGGGCGTAAGCACTTATGATTTCCGGCGTGGCATCTGGAACCTTCACCACTCTCAGCGACGGATTGGGCAGGATCCTATTGATTGGAACCAGGCTGAACCGGTAACGGGCGCGGCCTGCTCCGTCGATAATCCACTCCATTCCCGCGGGCTGCGTCTCAAGGATTCTCCTCGGCAAGGGGCTTCGGTACCGTTGGGAATAGAGAACAACGCTAAGATTCTTTGGCAGCTTGATGCTGAGAATACCCGCAGCCCTCTCAAGGTCCTCGCGCTGGAACTCTATCGTTGTAATGCCTTTCTGGAACGAACCGAAGCTCTCATCGAAAAATATGTGCTCCAAGAGCTGCCTATATCGATTCTCCTTTTCCTCCGTCAATGATTCCCTCCCGTCGATGCAAGGATGATAATGCATTGCAGGACCTTGCTGTTCCTCTGAGATCGGGTCCCCCTACATGGTAGACAATCGTTCAGCCGAGAGCCGGAGCGCCTTAATGTCCCGCATTGGCGGGAAGAACACAGCGCCGGAGTTGGCAGTGCGTCGGCTTCTTCATGGCGTCGGATACAGGTTTCGATTGCACAGGCGAGAACTCCCCGGAACTCCGGACATCGTTTTTCCAACCCGCCGAAAAGCGATTTTCGTAAACGGCTGCTTTTGGCATGCACATGGCTGCCGCATTGGGCGACCCCCAAAATCCCGCCCTGAATTCTGGGTGCCGAAACTGGAGAGAAACCGCCTAAAGGATGCCCGGGACAGGCGAAAGCTCCGCAACCTCGGCTGGGCTGTCTTCACCGTCTGGCAGTGTCAGACGAAGTTCCCAGATCGATTGCAGGCGCGATTGGTTTCCTTTCTGGGACCGCCCGGAAGAATTCCGATCGACAAGTAGCCCGCTTCCGGGTAATCTGGTATCTGAAGACTGGAGCTTGTAGGTGCCACGGCCAATTGCAATCGACTTATTTGCGGGAGCAGGGGGATTGGGGCTAGGCTTCGAGCAGGCCGGGTTCGATGTCGTAGCTGCGGTCGAAATAGACCCCATCCATTGCGCTATTCACGCCTACAACTTTCCCCACTGTGTCATGTTGCCGCAGTCGGTTGCCGACCTGACCGGCACCGAGATCAGACAACGGGCCGGGATAGGCCATCGACATGTGGATGTTGTGTTTGGTGGGGCGCCATGTCAAGGGTTTTCCATGATGGGGCACAGAGCCCTCGACGACCCTCGGAATAGCCTCGTTCGGGAATTCGTTCGTATCGTAAACGAGTTGAAACCGTCCCATTTTGTATTCGAAAATGTTAAGGGCCTGACCGTTGGTGACCACAGAATCCTTCTCGATGAGCTGATAGAGGAATTCGCCCGCTTGGGATACCGAACTCGGCTCCCTTGGGAGGTTCTGGACGCAGCGGATTATGGTGTCCCGCAGCATCGCGAGCGCCTAATCCTGATGGGGGCAAGACGAGGCTACGAACTGCCTGAATACCCAGCGGCCATGTTTCGGCCGGCCGACACTGAAAGGCGAGGATTGCTCCCTGTAGGACCGTCGTGCCAGGATGCATTGGGCGATCTTCCCGATGCCGAGCAATTCGAGGAGCTAACCCAATGCGATGAGGTTTCCATAACCAGATGGGGTCGCTCCAGCCGATATGCGAGAGAAATGCGCTGCGTCGGGGATGCTTCCTGGCACTATGGCTACATACGCAACTGGGATCGCCAGATGCTCACCTCCAGCTTGCGGACCGAGCATACTCCGATTTCCAAGCGGCGATTCGAGGCGACGCTCCCCGGGCAGGTTGAGCCAATTTCCCGCTTTTACAAGTTGTCGGCGGGAGGGCTTAGCAACACGTTGAGGGCGGGAACCGATTCGTCTCGTGGGGCCTTCACAAGCCCTCGACCGATTCACTACGCCTACCCACGTTGCATCACGGTCCGAGAGATGGCCAGGCTACACGGCTTCCCCGATTGGTTTCGCTTTCACCAAACCAAGTGGCACGGCGCGAGACAGATTGGCAACGCTGTGCCGCCGCCGCTCGCTCGGGCAATTGCGCTAGCAGTCACCAGAGCGCTCCGCTACGCGCCAAGATGTCCTGAGGGCCCCATCGAGCTTGGAGATTCGAGGCTTCTGCGACTGGAAATGTCGCAAGCCGCAGCATATTTCGACGTACCGGTTTCGATTGGAAAACGTGATCGCAAGAGTGGATCAAGAAAGCGGAAGCAGCACGAAATCGAAGCGGAACTTGCAATGGCGCTTCCGTTCGACGGTCCGCAACCGATGACCCTCTAAAGTTAGGTGGGACGGCCCCGTTCAGAGCCTTCTAATTACCATTCAGTTGCATATCCCGCAATTCACTGCATCTTCTTTGGGTTGACCGGGGGTACCGGTTACCCTACCCTTGCACTTCCAGCTTCTCAATTCCCGTAGGGAATTCGAGGCTGAGCCGGGCTGAGCACCCATTACCGGCAACCACCAAAACCAAGGAGACCGCAACATTATGCCCAAAGCAATCAAGTATGTTGAAAAAGCAGCCGTCTACGCAGCCAAAGGCGCGTGGGTGGTTTATGAGCGGCTCAACCGCATCAGCCCGAATGCGTCCTTTACCCCCAAGTGGGCCGACAAGCCCCTGCAGAAGTCCTGGCAGAAGGAAAAGCCGCCGCTCGGCTGGCCGCGCACCACGGACTCGCTCTGTCCCAAGTGCGTGCCCGAGATTCGCAAGCAGATTTTGGACGGCAAGCTGCCCCACGAAGTGCTGCTGAACGAGAAGGTCGGCGAGATCAAGGCGCAGATTATCGAGCGCGACGGCAAGATCCTGATGGTGAAGGATTGCCCCAAGCACGGCCACTTTGAAGACGTGATGTCGATCGACACCAAATTCTTCAAGCATCTGGAAGAGAGCTTCCCCGGCCGCGACATGCGCGCGCACAACGACGACAAGCTGCACAACCACGGCACCTCGACCGTGACTCATGGGCGGGGCTCGGTGCTGACCATCGACCTGACCAACCGCTGCAACATGATGTGCGATCCCTGCTTCATGGACGCCAACCAGGTCGGCTTCGTCCACGAATTGACGTGGGACGAGATCAAGACCAT
>Ga0182012_10004548_pt1 | contig 14436 bp, 15 predicted proteins | sample 612S2SmetaG_FD_120486 | JGI IMG/M metagenome (GOLD analysis project Ga0182012, IMG submission 120486) | Permafrost microbial communities from Stordalen Mire, Sweden - 612S2S metaG | ecosystem: Environmental > Terrestrial > Soil > Wetlands > Permafrost | place: Sweden: Stordalen | collected... | reverse complement strand
GCAACGCCTTCTGCGCCTCGCCCTAACGCGCAACCGGGAACGACCACCGGCGCCGCTCCGGCGCACCCGTCGCCGTCCCCCGCTGCCACCGGCAACGCCGCGCCGGCCAAGGCGGCGCCGCCTCAGTAGCTGCCTTTCCGTTCGTGTAAGGGCGGTCCTTGTGGCCGGCCTGCCGCTACAAGCGCCGATCGCGCGATGCGGCACGAGGGCGCGCCCACAAGGGGCGCCCCTACGTAATGTTCATCCGTGTAGGGGCGGCCCTTGTGGCCGCCCTGCCGCGACAAAAGCCGATCGCGCGATGCGACATCCAGGGCACCCACGACGGGTGCCCCTACGCCATGTCGATCCCTGTAGCGGCGACCCTTGTGGTCGCCCTCTTCTTCTTCGACGCGCTACCCATCGCGCGAAGCCGTCAGCGAAACATCTTGTTCAATTCGGCGCCGGCATAGCCGTGGCCGAACTCGGTGAACGTGCCCTTCTCGGCGATCTCGGCTGCGGCGCGCATGAAACCGCCCCAGGCGGACCGGGCCAGCGAACCGCCGACACTGATGCGGCGAACGCCGAGGTCGGCGGCTTCCGCGACCGAGAGGCCGGGCCAGCCGAGCAGAAGATTGACCGGCTTGGGCGCCACCGCCTTCACGACGGCCGAGATCTGCTCCTTGGTGCGGATGCCCGGAGCGTAAAGACAATCGGCGCCAGCCTCTGCATAGGCCTGCAGCCGGTCGATCACCATCGCGAGGTCAGCCTGTCCGACCAGAAAACCCTCGCAACGGCCGGTCAAGAGCACGGCGCTATGATCGGCATCGATCGCCGCCCGCGACGCTTTGATGCGCTCGACCGCGAGGCCGCGCTCGTACAGCGGTTTGGAGGGATCGCCGGTGGAGTCCTCGATCGACAGCCCGGCGATGCCGGTCTTGACCGCGCGGGCGACATTGGCGGCGACGGCTTCGGGCTCGTGCGCAAAGCCGCCCTCGAAATCAGCATTGACCGGGAGGTCGACCGCCGCATGGAGCGCGGCGAGATGGTCGCAGGCCTCATCCAGGGTCACATGATTGTCGGCCTTTCCGAGCGACCAGGCAAAGCCAGCGCTGGTGGAGGCGATCGCCTTGAAACCCAGATGCTGCAGCGCCCGCGCGCTGCCGGCATCCCAGGGGTTGGGCAGCACGAAGCAGCCGCTCTCGTGCAGCTTGCGAAAGTTGGCGCGTTTTTCCGCTGATGTGATCGGCATGATCTCTCCCTTTGTTTTCCATCTGCAGGCGGCTAGCCGACCACCTGGCGCAGAAAGGTCCGCTCTTCCGCGAGAATGAACTGGTTGTCCTCGGCGAAGCCGAAATTGGCCATGCCCTCGGCATCGGCACGAAGCCGCGCCCGGTAGTTTTCATAGGCGGCGAGAGTGTCGAACGAAATCAGCGCGAAGGCAATATTGTTGGTGCCCTCGTGCGGCATCCAGTAGCCGATCAGCTCGCCGCCGCAGCGCGGGATGATGGTGAGCCAGCGCTTGGCATACTGCTCGAACAGGGTGCGCTTGAAGGGATCGAGCTGGTAGCGGATAAAGACGGTGACGGTCATGATATCCTCGAGTGATTTTAACAGGATTAGGCTCAGTGGACTCGCTTGATCGCTTCAGCGCTCTCGGCCCTCATCCTGAGGAGCAAGCCTTCGCCCTCGATGGCGAAGGCTTGCGTCTCGAAGGATGGCCGCTTGCACCTGTTTTGGGGCCATCCTTCGAGACGCATCGCTGGCGCGATGCCCTCAGGATGAGGTCTCGAGGCGATGTCGGCACGATGCCAACCTCGGAGATTCCAGCCTAGCCGCTTGTGCGACATCGATGCTTCGGCTAAGGTCGAACCATGAAAGCAGGTCCGGACATCGCCAAGGTGGCCGCGCTGGTCGGGGATCCCGCGCGCGCCAACATGCTGACGGCGCTGTTGGGCGGCCGGGCGCTGACCGCGGGCGAGCTGGCGCACCAGGCCGGCATCACGCCGCAGACAGCCAGCTCGCATCTCTCCAGGCTGCAGGCCGGCGGCCTGATCGAGCAGGAGCGGCAGGGCCGCCATCGTTATTATCGCCTCGCCGATCCCGACGTCGCCGGCGTGCTCGAGGGGCTTTCGGGTCTAGCCGCGCGCGCCGGTCACCTACGCGTGCGCACCGGACCGAAGGATCCGGCGCTGCGCCGCGCCCGGATCTGTTACGATCATCTCGCCGGCGATCTCGGCGTGCTGATGCTCGACAGCATGAGACGGCAGCGACTGGTCCGCCAGAACAAGCAGGACATCGGCCTGACCGCCGAGGGCAAGCGCTTCCTGCACAAGCGCTTGCAGATTTCGGCCGAAAGCCTGGCTCATCCGCGCCGCCCGGTCTGCAAGACCTGTCTCGACTGGAGCGAGCGGCGCCATCACCTCGCCGGCACGCTGGGGGCCGCGATGATGGCGCGCTTTACCGAACTGAAATGGGCCGCGCGCGATCCCGACCCCGGCAGCCGGGTCGTCAATTTCAGCCGCCAAGGCGAGAAGCGGTTCGCGGCGCTGTTCGGGACCATCGAATAGCGGCGCGCAGAGACGCGGGAAGCGTTTCGCCTGCGACCCGACCTCCATCGTCCGATCGCGCCCTGGTGCGAATTTCGTGGAACGATCTTCTGACCGCTGCGCTTGCTTTCCCGATCGACGTTTATTGCAAGGCGGGCGCCGCGGCGCGCGACCGCCGTGGAGGCACCGATGGCTGGGGATACCGATCCTTCCGCTCGCCGGCCCAAGCCGGCTTTGGCGGTCGATAGTTCCGATAGTTCCAATCAATCCGCGGACTTGCGCGGACGGGGCGCACAGTCGCCGACGGACATTCCGCCAAAAGGATGGCGCGATGTCCTTGTGCGCGTGGTTGAGGGCATATCGGAGGACAGGATCATGACGCTCTCCGGCGGCGTGACCTTCTTTGTCCTGTTGGCGCTGTTTCCGGGACTGGCAGGCCTGATTTCGCTCTACGGTCTGTTCGCCGACAGTGGCACGATCGGCCAACACCTGGGCAGCCTGCAAGGGATTTTGCCCGAGGGAGGCATGCAGATCCTTCGCGACCAGCTGCAGCAGCTGACGTCGCAACCCCCTCGGAAGCTCGGGTTTGCAACGGCTGCCAGCCTTGCCATTTCATTGTGGAGCGCCAACGGTGGCATCAAGGCAATGTTCGAAGGCCTCAACGCCGTCTATGAAGAGCGTGAGAGGCGCAGCTTCATCACGCTGAACGCGATCTCGCTGGCATTGACCCTCGGCGCCCTCGCCTTCGTGATCGCATCGCTCCTGACGATCACGATTATTCCGGAGCTGCTCGCCTTCCTCGACCTCCCCGGCATCGGGCAGATTGTCGGCTACGCGCGCTGGCCGGTTCTTCTGGTCATCGTCAGCTTGCTGATCGCGGTGATCTACCGTTTTGGTCCGAGCCGCGACCATCCGAAATGGCGCTGGATCTCGCCGGGCAGCCTGTTTGCCGCCGTGACCTGGATGGTCGCCTCGCTGCTGTTCTCCTGGTATACCTCTCACTTCGGCAGCTACAACAAGACCTACGGCTCGCTCGGCGCCGCGGTCGGCTTCATGACCTGGATCTGGATATCCACGATGGTCATCCTGATCGGCGCCAAGATCAACGCGGAACTCGAACACCAGACCGCCACCGACACCACGGTCGGGCAGCCGGCCCCGCTGGGGGAGCGGGGAGCACGGATGGCCGATACAGTCGCCCGCAGTCCTGAAGAGGTGAGTTGACAAACCGTCACACCGGCGCACTCGATGGTTCGGACAAGTCTGGCCATGAGGACGCACGAGATGGAGGCCAGGATGAATCGTGTTTTGATGGCGGGGCTGTTGGCCGCACTGCTCGTGCCGCCGGGGAGGTCGACCCACGCCGCGGAACCTGCGCCGCGCGAGCCCTATGGCATCGGCCTTGAGGGATTTGTCTACCCCTACCCCGTCCAGATGCTGCCGCTGAACAATGACGGCGAGCAGGTGCGGATGGCCTACATGGATGTGGCGCCGGCCCAGCCGAACGGACGCACCGTGGTGCTGCTGCACGGCCGCAATTTCCCCTCGAGCTATTGGGCGCCCGTGATCAAGACGCTGGTGGATGCCGGATATCGCGTGGTGGTGCCGGACCAGATCGGCTTCGGCAAATCCTCCAAGCCCCAAGGCGATCTGCACTTCGACACGCTGGCGCGCAACACCATCGCGCTGCTCGATCATCTCAACATCGCCAAGGCCGATGTCGTCGCGCATTCGCTGGGCGGCATGCTCGGCGTTCGCATCGCCCGCGCTTATCCGGACCGGGTCGGCCATCTGGTGCTGGCGGCTCCGATCGGCCTGGAGGATTACCGGCTCTACGTGCCGCCAACGCCGACCGAGAAAATCCTGGAGAATGAGGACAAGCTTACGGCCGAAGGCTACCGCAAGCAGCTTCAGACCAACTATTCGCCGAAAATTCCGCCCGACCAGATCACGCCGTTCATCGACGCGCGCTTCAACATCAAGGGCAGTTCGGAATATCCGCGCTGGCTGCGCGCCTTCGTCAATTCCGCGCAGATGATCTACCGCGAGCCGGTGGTGCACGAGATTCCGCTCGTGACGCAGCCGACGCTGTTCATCATGGGCGCCGACGATCATAATGCCCCTGGCAGGCCCAATGCGCCGGAGGCGCTGCGGCCGAAGATGGGACACAACGCCGACCTCGCCACGGCGCTCGCGGCCCAAATGCCGGATGCCCGCGCCGAGGTCATCCCGGACGCAGGCCACCTGGTCTTTCTCGACGCGCCCGTCAGATTCAACGAGCTGATGCTGGCTTTCCTGTCGAAGTGATCCGAGGCGCCGCGAAGGCAGCGACCGAACACCGATCCCTGCCTTGCGCACAGTTGCCTTACCAGTGGCGATGCCAGTGGTGCCACCGGTGGTGCCAGTGATGGTGCCAGTGCCGGTGTCCCCAACGCACCTCTTCTGGCTTGAGACGTCCGACCTCGTCTGCGGTGGTGACGGCGGGAACAAGATCTCCCTTCGTCGTCGATGGTCTGGTCTGTTGCGCGACCAGCTGGGGGGCCAGCGGAGCCGCCTGCGCGGTGGCCGCAAGCGCAACCGCGCCAACAGCTAAGGCCAAATTTAAGAAGTGACGTCGTTCCATGAATTCTCTCTCCTGTTCCGTGGTAAGCGTCGGAAGCAAGTTTGCTTGCACCATGATGAATGCCCGCTGAACCCTGCGTTCAGGTTCCGACGCTTCATCTCATCTCGCCGTCATTGCGGGGCGCGCCCTTGCGCGAGCCCAAAAATCCATAACCCACGAATCGTGGTGATGGATTCAAGGGCTCCCGAGCTGCTGCGCTCGGGCCCCGGAATGACGGGAACAATCAGAACACCAGTTCCTCGGCGAGAACAAAAAGCTCGCGCGTGCGCTTGACCTCCGGCCAGCCCCGATCGAATTCGGCGACCAGCGCCTTGAACGCGTCCCCGCTGATCGCGCGCTCGAGCGCGGCCTGATCGGAAAATTCATACATCGCCTCGTGGCGCGCAGGATCCGTGAGGCTCCAGAACCGCCACGCATGTCTGGCGCCGAACGCTTTGACGGCCTCGGGTAAATGCTCGCGGCTGTACCACGCATCGAACGCCTCGCGCCTGGCCGGATCGGCAACGGTAGCGCGAACGACGAAATAGGCGGATGGCATGGGTGTTCTCCATGAGGGCGAATACGGGCACGATTTTAACTTAGGTTGCCTCGATCGTCGCAGTGGCGGCGGTGAGCCCCCTCGCCCCGCGTCTATCGCGGGGAGAGGGTTGGGGTGAGGGGCTCTCTCCACGAGTTCGACTCGCGGAGAGAGCCCCTCACCCGGCGCTGCGCGCCGACCTCTCCCCGCAAGCGCGCCGCAAGCGCGGGGCGAGGTGGCACCGAGGGCGTGGCTTCCGCTCAGGATTGGGGTCGGAGAGCATGATCTTTCATCATCGCTCACAACGGCAAATTGTCATGCTTCTTGACCGGCATCTCGACATGCTTATCCCGGAGCATGGCGAGCGCGCGGGCGATCCGCCGCCGGGTTGAATGCGGCATGATGACGTCGTCGATATAGCCGCGCTCGGCGGCGATGAAGGGCGACAGGAAGCGGTCTTCGTATTCCTTGGTGCGGGCGGCGATCGCCCCGGTGTCGCCGATGTCGGCGCGGAAGATGATCTCCACCGCGCCCTTGGCGCCCATCACCGCGATCTGCGCGGTCGGCCATGCATAGTTCACGTCGGCGCCGATTTCCTTGGAGGCCATCACGTCGAACGCACCGCCATAGGCCTTGCGCGTGATCACCGTGACCAGCGGCACCGTGCATTGCGAATAGGCAAACAACAGCTTGGCGCCATGTTTGATCAGGCCACCATATTCCTGCGCGGTACCCGGCAAAAAGCCGGGCACGTCGACAAAGGTGACGATCGGAATATTGAAGGCATCGCAGAAGCGCACGAAGCGGGCGGCCTTGCGCGAGGCGTCACTGTCGAGCACGCCCGCCAGCACCATCGGCTGGTTGGCGACAAAGGCCGTGGTGCGGCCGGCGATCCGGCCAAAGCCGGTCACGATGTTCTTCGCAAAGGCCTCGGAAATCTCGAAGAAGTCACCCTCGTCGACGACTTTGTGGATCAGTTCCTTCATGTCGTAGGGTTTGTTCGGATTGTCGGGGACCAGCGTGTCCAGGGACATGTCGATGCGCTGGGCATCATCGAAACTCGGCCATTCCGGCACGCCGTCGGTGTTGTTGGCGGGCAGGAAATCGATCAGCCGGCGCATCTGCAACAGCGTCTCGACGTCGTTTTCGAACGCGCCGTCCGCGATCGAGGAACGCGTGGCGTGCACGCTGGCGCCGCCGAGTTCTTCCGCCGTGACCACCTCGTTGGTAACGGTCTTGACCACGTCGGGCCCGGTCACGAACATGTAGCTGGTGTTCTTCACCATGAAGATGAAATCGGTCATGGCCGGCGAATAGACGTCGCCGCCGGCGCAGGGACCCATGATGACGGAAATCTGCGGGATCACGCCGGAGGCGATGACGTTGCGGCGGAACACGTAGGAGTAGCCGGCCAGAGCCGCGACACCCTCCTGGATGCGGGCGCCGCCGGCATCGTAAAGCCCGATGATCGGCGCCCTCGCCTTCATCGCCATGTCCTGGATCTTGACGATCTTCTGGGCGTGGGTTTCCGACAGCGAGCCGCCGAACACCGTAAAATCCTTGGCGAAGACGAAGGTCTTGCGGCCGTTCACGGTGCCCCAGCCGATGACCACGCCGTCGCCCGGCACTTTTGTCTTGTCCATGCCGAATTCGGTCGAGCGGTGCTCGACGAACATGTCGAACTCCTCGAAACTACCCTTGTCGAGCAGAAGCCCAATGCGCTCGCGCGCGGTCAGCTTGCCGCGGGCGTGCTGCGCCTCGATGCGCTTTTCGCCACCGCCGAGCCGGGCACCGGCGCGCCGCTCTTCAAGGGTTTCCAGGATGTGCTTCATCGGTCTCCGCCCAGATCTGCCGTGCCATGGAGGCGGGTTCTAACACGGCCTTTTGGCAGCCGGAAACCGGGCTTTCAGACACGGCCGCAGTCCGGCGAACGGCCTCATGGTAAGGAGCGGCGCGAAGCACCGCGTTTCAAACATCGCCCCCGCTGCCATCCTTCGAGACGCATCGCTGGCGCGATGCCCGCAGGATAAGGGCTGGAGTTCGCGACATGAGCCTCGACCCTGGCGAGGCCGCAACCGCTTCTCATCGTGAGGTGTCCCAGCGAATTGTAATGACATTGACAATACACCCTGTTATATGGCCATGATGGCTCCGACATCGAACCGACCCACTCCCCGTGGCTCCCTCAACCTGCGCATCAAGCCTGAGCTGCGCGGGCTGATTGATCGCGCGGCGCAGCTTGCAGGAAAAACCCGCACGGACTTTGTCTTGGAAGCCGCGCGCCGCGCGGCAGAAGACGCGCTGCTCGACCGCACGCTGTTCACAGTCAGTCCGAAGGCCCATGCCGAGTTCCTGGCGCTGCTGGATGCGCCGCCGCAGCCAAACGAGCGGCTGCGCCGTACCATGCGGACGCCGTCGCCTTGGGATAAGGCGTGAACCTCGGCGCGCCAGCCCCGCTCGCCGACCATCATCAACTCGAGCCGTTTCATTCAGGCGTACCCGTGCTGGACGACTGGCTCAAGCGCCGCGCCATGGCCAACCAGGTCAGCGGAGCATCGCGTAGCTTCGTGGTGTGCGCCGAAGAGACCGTCGTCGGATACCACGCGCTGGCCTCAGGCGCGGTCAGCACCGCTGCGGCTCCGGGGCGTTTTCGCCGCAATATGCCGCAGCCGATCCCGGTGGCCGTACTCGGACGCCTCGCCGTGGATCGGGCCTATCACGGCAAGGGTATTGGCCGCGCTTTATTCCGCGACAGCGCCCTGCGCGTGATGCAGGCCGCCGAAGCGATCGGCATCAGAGGCATGCTGGTGCATGCCATCTCGGACGAGGCCAAGGCATTCTATCTGGCGCTCGGCCTCTCGCCATCACCACTTGAACCGATGACGCTCATGGCCACCCTCGCGGACCTGCGGGCAACCCTATAAGCAATCAAGCAGACAAAGCGCTGGACGGCGCGACCCGCTACTTCTCCCCGACCTTGAACGGCGGCTCCTTGCCGGGGGGCGTCGACTCCTCCGCCATCGCCAGCAGCATCGCGACCATGACGTAGTTGCCGGCGACCGCGGTCAAATCCACGATCTGCTGGTCGTTGAAAGCCTGCTTGGCTCGCGCGAAGGTCGCGTCGGAAACCTTCTGCGTGGTGGTGAGCTCGCTTACGAAGTCGTAGACGACCGCCTCGTTCTCGGCCATGCCGGACGGCCGCTGGCTCGCCTTCAGTTCGGCGATGATCTCAGGCCTCAGCCCGGCCTTCGCCGCCAGCGGCGCGTGCGCATACCATTCGACCTGCGAGCGCCATTGCCGGGCGATGATCAGGATCGCGAACTCGTTGAGCCTGGTCGGCACCGAGGTTTCCCAGCGCAGATAGTGGAAGAGGTCGAACAGCCGCTGACCCAGCACCGGGCTGCGCATCATCGGGTTGTAGGGACCGGCGAGCCCTACGCTGGAGACCTTCATGACCTGCTCGCCGAGCGGCTTCTGCTTCTCGTCGAGTTGGTCCATGGTCAGCTGCGGAAAACGCGGTTCCTTGCTGGCCGCAGGCGCGGCGAACATCGTCGCCGCAAACCAGCCGCCGGCCGCCGCGGCCGCGATCGAGGACATCCAGATGGTCGATTTCATGATTTCCTCCAGAAATATTTTGTGTTGCGGGGGATGCTAGCCCAGCCGCCGCGGCCGCTCCAGCCGCCGGCGATGGACCTCCGTCGCAAGACTCAGATGCTTGCCGGGGTCGCCAGTGACGCGAGCATACACTTCAGTTTGAAATTCGAAGGCCGCCGGCCGGCTTCGCTTATCGATGGACGGACGCCAGGCGCTCGGCCGCGCTCGCCGCGGCTGCGGCGATTTCCTCGGCGAATTTCGCGTCGTCGACGGCACGTGCCATCGAAACCGCGCCTGACAGTAGCGCCAATAACGCGATCGCCTCGGTCCGGCGCGCGGCCGGAGTCCGACCTTCGAGACCATCCGCCACCGCGGCGATAACGTCCCTGAGCGCTGCGCCATAGGCGTGCCTGGTCGGGGGGTCGGCCCGGGTTACCTCGTTGGTCAGACTCTGCAACGCGCAACTATCCGATAGATCGCTGGTGCGGCGATCCCCGAGATAGAAACTGACGAAGTACCGCCGCCATCCCTTGCCCCGCTCGGCCCGGATCCGCTCAACTCCAGCCTTCAGATCGTTCATACCGAGGCTAACCGCCTCGCGGAACGCATCGGCCTTCGACTTGAAATGGGCGTAGAAGGCCCCCGACGTGACACCCGCCTCCTTCGCGAGCCCATCGACACCCAATCCGCCATAGCCGTGACCGCGAAACCCGCGACCTGCTCCCGCCAGGATACGCGCCCGGCTCTCCTCTTTCTTGCCTGCCGGATGTCCCATTTCGCCCTCCACATAACGATCACTACGTCGTGACTAGACAGAATAACGATCGCTATATATTGCTCATCACGATCGTTATATAACGATCGTGATGAGGATGCAAGTTACTCGCACCAGCCACCCCCATAGCCAACCACGGGAGACCAAAATGCCTATTTCTGTTTTCGCGACCGAAGGCGTCCTTACCGAAGCCGCCGAAGCCAGGGTGTTCGCCGAATTGACCGATGCGTTCCTCAGGCAGCACGCACTGACCGGCAACAGCTTCCTCACCCCGAACGTCATCGGGGAGATCAACACCATTCCGGCCGGAAAATCGTTCGCCGGGGGCAAGCGCGCCGATATCGTGATCGTCGAGTTGAAAGTGCCATCCTTCGCGCTCGCCGAACCCGCTCAGAAGGCCGCTTTCGTTGCTGACGCGACCGATATCGTTCACCGCGCGACCGGCGGCAGGCAACCGAAAGAGCGCATCTTCGTCAACATGGTCTACGCCATCGACGGACTCTGGGGCATCTCCGGCAGGGCCTATTCAAACGCCGACCTGCTTGACGCAGTGAGCCGCGCCGCCTGACCGCACCTCGCCGGGGAGCCGCGTCCGGCCGGCGCAGCCCCCGGGAGACGGTTCAAAGGAGATACCAGTGTCCAACTTCACGAATTTCCTGATCCGGCTCGCGGTCAACGTCGCAATCGGAGCCTCCACGATGGCGCACGCCGGCGAGCCCAATTATCAGGGTAGCATTGACGTCGACCAAGGCAGTGCGCAGAACTCGCGCCATCCCCAAATGGCTCAGATCGCGCCGATATCGCTGAGGCATTGCTGCGTCAGCTTCATGCGATCGGCACTATGGCGCGGCTCGACGCAGTCCATATTGAGCGCGAACACGGTATCGGCGCTGCCCTTCTCGGCCCAGCCCACCATCCAGCCGAGCTGTGGCTTTCCGGTCTCGGCGCCCAACAGGCCGCTCTTGGCGCGGATGACGGCGTCGCCTGCTTTGGTGACCGGCAGAATGTCGCGCACCAGGTCCTGGCTGCGCTTCGAGATCGGCAGCGTGCCGCGACGCAGCCGGTCGACGAAATCGACCTGCTGCACCGGATCGATGCGCAGCTTGCCGGTCAGCCAGAACTGGTCGATGCCGCCGCCGATATCGCGGTTGCCGTAGTCGAACAGGTCGAGATATTTCTGCATCCGCTCCGCGCCGATGCGCCGGGCGATCTCCTGATAGACCGGCACGGCGGAGGCGCCGATCGCGCTGCGCAGCGTGTGGTCGCGATTCCAGGCCTCGATGGCCCGCACCACGCCGTCCCATTTGAAGACGTCCTGGTCGGGATCGCCGACCACGCCAGTCTCCAGCGCGATCAGCGAATTCGGAATCTTGAAGGTCGAGGCCGGCAGCCTCGGTTCTCCCGAACGATTCCGGTCGCTGGCGATCACCAGATAGTCGTCGACCTTGTAGCCGACGAAGGTGCCCACGGTTCCCTCGTCGGTGAAGCGCTGGGCCAGTTCCTCGCGAATTTCACTGCGCTGGGGCGCGACATCGGCGAGCGCGCGCGACGGCGAGATTGCGGTGGCAGCCAGAAGACCGAGCACATGGCGGCGATGGATCATGGCGGCATCCGATGTGGGTAAGCGAAGACGATGCTGATGCCATCATGGTCAAACAATGACAACGGGAAAAGTCAGCGAATGCGTCCCGACAGCCGCAGCACGAAGATCAGGACTTCGGCGACCGCCTTGTAAAGCTCGGCCGGGATTTCATCACCGAGCTCGACGTTGGAAAGCGCGCCGGCGAGCACCTCGTTCTCTTCGATCGGGATGTCATGGGCCTTGGCGACTTCGATGATCCTGGCGCCGATCGTTCCCCTGCCCTTGGCGATGACCCGTGGTGCTCCGCTGCGGTCGTAATGCAGCGCGACCGCGAGCTGGTTCCTCAACTCCCCACTCATAGCGCACGATCCAGAAAATGGCCGGCGCGGGCCGGCGCGGACTGGGCCGGCGCGCCATCCTGGACCAGGATATCACCGGGCCGAAGCTCGGCCCTGGAGAGCGCCTGGCTCAATTGCGTGGCGCCCGCCCGCAGCTGCGCCGCGGTGGTGGGCCGTTCCGCCCATAGCCGTACCGATGTCCGGTCACCGCTCAGCGAAACCAACGCGTGGACTGGCCCGGCCGGCTCGACGTCGAGGCTAAATCGCGCGCGCCATACCCGCTTCGCCGCGTTCCCCTCGTTGCCGCCGCCGTCCCGCGAAATCTCGAACTGCGCCATCGCGGTTCCCTGTGGCGTCGCAAAGGGAATTTCAAAGTTCCAGCGTGGGGCGGCCGGATCGAGCCGCGCCGGCGCCTGATCGGTCTGGCCTGGAAGCGAAGCCACCTGCAGCAACGTCTGCCGCGCGATGGCGGCGTCGGTATCAGCCAGCAACCGGTGCATGGCCGCTTCGGCAGCCGAATTGGAAACCAGCGTTGCCGGCAGCACCGGTTGGGGCGCCGGCAAGGCGCCGCTGATCGGCGGCGGCGGAACGTTGCTGCGCGAGAGCTCGATCTCGTCTCCCTCGGGTGATCGGGCACCGGCGACCGCTGGAATGAGCGAGAGCATTTCGCCATTCTCCAACAGCTGTCCCCAGGAATTTGCTGCCATCGGCGGAGCGGCCTGCAGCGCTTCCTGCAGCAGGTTCAAAGCGGCAGTGGTGGCGGCAGCGCGCGCAGCCGCATCCGCCGATCCGGATGCCGCTGCAGTGAGCGCGTTCGCAACAGCGGCGCCGGGCGTATTTGGCGCCGTCGACGCGGCCGCGGCGGCTGGCGCCGGGACGGACGTCGCCGCCGGCTCGACCTGCACCGGCGCGAGCGCGGGCGAGGCCACAATCGGCGTCTCCAGTTCGGCCGTCAGGGTGACCTGCTGCGTCAGGATCCGAATGGGCGGCGGCTGCGCGCCTTGCTCAAATGCGGCCGCCAGAACGATTGTCGCGGGCTGTTGCGCCGCAGCCGTAGCTGGCGTTCCCTGTGGCACAGCTGAAGCTGGCGCCGATGCACTTTGCGGCGTCGCGGCCACGGGCGTCGCAACCTGCTGGACCGATGCCGTCGCCGGTGTCGCACCCTGCGGCGCGGCGGCCACTGCGGGTGCTGGGCTCTGCTGTGATGACAACGCCGATGCCGGGGCGCTCTGCGTCGTACCTGGGGCTGACGGCGCGCTTGGGGTGACGGTACCGAGCGAGTTCGCCAGCACCTGGCGCAGCACGATCAGCGCCGCCTTGAGATCGGTTGATGCGGTCGATGACGAAAAGGATCCCGACGCCAGGGACGCTTCCAGGAACAGACCGGAATTCTGGAACGCCTGGTTGATATCGTCGCCCGTGAGGCTAGAGTTGAGCGGCGTGCGCTGCGCCAGCACCAGCGCCACCGCTTGCTGCACTTGGGGGGCCAGGTTGTCGAGCCCGGCGGCGACGCCCAGATTGGCGAACAGCTGTGCCAGGCTGGTCTGCTGGGCCGCCGCGCTCTGCACCGCGACCGACACCGCGAGCGCCTCGGGGAGCGTTAATTCAACTTTTGCAGCAGAAGCCGCAGGCGCCGTTTGCGCGGCGACGGCCGCGGCCGCCTGAGGAGCCAGGGTTATCGAGTCGGTCGTCGTTACGCTCGCGCTGACGGCAGTGCTGGGCGACTGGCTTGCCGGGGCGGCCTGCTGGCTGACCACCGCAAGGGCGATGCCACCGTCCGCGGTTTGCGAAACCGCGAGCTGCAGCACCTGGCCGGCCTGCAGCGACACCTGAGATTGCACGTCGAGCGCCTGGCCGCTGATCACGATCCGCACCGTATCACTGGTCAGAACCTGCTGGACCCTGGCGCTGATCACGCTGCCCGGCTGCAGCACCACGGGCGCCGTCACGCCTTGGGCGGCCAACAGCGGAAGATTGGAATGAATGACGATCGGCATCGGAAAGGGCTTCAACGGGAGCGTGCCCGAGAATCGTATCGATCGGTCGTAAACCTCTCGTTAAGAATGTCGCTGCCATGCGGCTTTAAGCGCCTCCAGCCGATTGCCAGGTTGGATTCGCAACCTCAAGCCTGCACGCGGGAATTTGGCGTTGGCCGGCCTAGACCATCGTTTCCGAAGTTCTGATCGTATCGTCAGGTCTCCCCGGTCCTCATCCTGAGTTCGCCATCGGCGTAGGCCGACCCGCTGCGTATGAAAGTCTGTTCTTTATTTCGACGCCGAGTTGTCCTCATCCTGAGTTCCCCATCGGCGCGGCCGACCCACTGCGCATGAAAGTCTGTTCTTCATTTCGACGCCGAGTTGTCCTCATCCTCTTATGTCCCATGTCAAGAGGCGAGACATGACAAATAGCTTCTCCAGGAATTGTGGGAGAAGTGTGAGTTGAGATGATCGTGCAAGGGTGGAAGCAGAACCCAGAGACGTCG
>Ga0182012_10004547_pt1 | contig 14436 bp, 4 predicted proteins | sample 612S2SmetaG_FD_120486 | JGI IMG/M metagenome (GOLD analysis project Ga0182012, IMG submission 120486) | Permafrost microbial communities from Stordalen Mire, Sweden - 612S2S metaG | ecosystem: Environmental > Terrestrial > Soil > Wetlands > Permafrost | place: Sweden: Stordalen | collected... | reverse complement strand
TCCGCTGTTGGAGGCTCAACCGTTCCGGCATCGTATTGAGAGAAAAGAGCTGATAATCGTCCCGTCTTCGCAGCCAACTCCAAGAGGAGCGGTGCTGGTCTTTCTGTCTTTGGTTCAATCCGGTCGAGAACCTCCCATGCCTCCTGCGCATGGCCTTGGGCATTCAAATAGGTCGCATAGGATATGAGTGCCTGCACCAAACCTTCATGAGTCCCTCGCTTCAGTTCGAGATTGGCCTCGTAGAGCGCGCCTTTCTCCGACTCAGCGAGCAAGGACGAGGCCAAAATCTCATCTGTCAACCCGGCCAAATCGTGGTTCATTGCCAAATCCACTACCCACTTCAGCGCTGACTTTCGGTCTGGCGCACGCGTTAGCATGCCTGCAACGAATGTCAGGAATTCATATCCCTTGTTGTGCGAGATATTCGCGTCTAGCATCTCTTGAACTGCTGGTCGCAACTCGGCGACCGCCTTGTAATCATTCATCCGAGTGAGCGCCAGTTTGGCGGTCTCATAATACTCAGGTGGCTGCTTACTTCCATTCGCTTGTTTTGTTAGCAACTGGAATGCTGTCCGAAGTCGTGGAATAGATTTGTCCGCTTCTGACCAAAGCACGTAAACATCAGCTCGCTCCGGACTCAGCTCGAGTGCTTGTGGATAGAGTCCAAGGGCGACGTAGCTGTTAGACGCAATCGGAGCAGCTTCCAAGGTGGCGGCCCGCAGATCATCCTCGCCCGGCTGCCTTCGCGATCCCAAATAGTCCGCATATCTCGCGGCATAGTAATACCAAACCTCACCGCTAAGAGCATCGACTCGTTTAAACGATAGTTCTGCCCCAACAGTACGCGGCCCCAGAACCCGATCAAACTCGCCCGCAGCTTTTGCAGAAGAGAAATAGAGATCTGTGAGTGCACTGTATGAATGAGTCCAGAGATCGGAGATGGTTGCGCCGCGCGCTTCGATTACCGCTAGAGCGCGATCCTCGGGTAGTTCAGTCAACAACGCCTGTGCAACTTGATTCGTCGCATCCGAGTTGACAGCGCTCAGTCGCGCGAGTTGAGCCGGCACATCGGCGCCGGACGCAATCAAGAGTCGCGCGTACTTGAGTGGATCGGACAGATGCCGTTCTGAAACCCTCAGCTCGTCCGCGACATCTCCCGCTCGATCATAAGCCGCGACAGCGGCGATATTGACAGCCTCTGCCTGTTCAGTATGGGTAGCTGCCGCAATCGATTCCAATTGATGCCCTAACTCGCCGTCCAACAAACGGCTAGATTGCAATTGCTCTAAGTTGCGCCACGTTCCAGCAGGTCGGGAAAGCGCGCTTCGATAAAGACGCTTAGCCGTCAAATCAGTAAAACCGCAAGCCCGCGCTAAATTGTAAATATTGAACTGCGGCGGAACCCCTTTCGGAGTTTCGAGTTTCGCTGCGAATGACGCTTTCTCCTCTGGCGTGTAAAGATCGTCCACAGTTGCGCCCAGATCAGTTACAACTGAATCGAGGCTCCAAGGATACTTCGGGTCGCGCGTGGAGCGCCAGATGCTTGCTGCGGCTTCAAGGGCATCAACTGGACGCCGCAACGCCATGAGGGTTTGCCCCTCTAGGGTAGCTATCTTTTGAAAGTCGCCATTGTTCGGACTTATGAATGGCTTGGCCTCTTGAAAGACTTGATCTGCCTCCAAGTACATGTGCCAGCTTAGGAGGTCACTCATCGCTTGCGAATAGCCGTTCAACTCTTTCGGATGTCCATCTATATACGCGGCCTTTAGCAGCCGAGCAGCTTCCGCATTGTGCCGTAAACGCGCATGTAAACTCGCCTGTGACGCCAAATATTGTGTGTCATGAAAGCTAACTTCATAGAGTTTCTGATTCGTCTTGATTGCTTCTTCGAAGCGAAGTAAGCGAACTTCTATGTCCGCTTTAGCCACCAGGAAATCGGCACGGTCCGGTCTCACGAATAGAGCCTTCTCATATGCCGCCAAAGCCTCGGGATAGCGGCGCAAGGTCCGATCAACCCTCGCCAACACCATTGGCCAGCGATAATCGCGAGGAGAATCTGATGTAGCTTTCTCGTAATACTTGATGAGCCGGTCTGCCAAATGATTGGCCTCAGCGAATGTTGCTATTTCGCGCGTCAAACCCTCATCCTCCGGATAACCATTGAGCAGAATTTGATACTGTTCCAAAGCGCCGGTGAACTGTTTACCGCTGACCAGTGCATTAATGTAGCCTCGTCGGAGAGTTGCGGTTCGTTGTGTCCTTTCATCTAACGTTAGGTCGGAGGCCTTAATTCCCTCAAGCATTGAGCTGTAAAACTCGAGCAGCGACTTGTTGTCTCCTTCCTGTGCATAAGTCAAGGCTTTAGCAGCGAGGAGATCTCCGTTGTATGGATCCGCCACTATTAGCGGATCGAGTAGACGGCGAGCCGTTCTAAAATCTCGAGACTCCGTCGCCTTTTGGGCGGCTTCTCTAAGGAATTGGTCACGGTACGGCTGCTGCGCTCTGGCGGCGGCCGATTCAAGCGTTTCAATCGCCTTCTTTGGCTGTTTCTCCGTCCAATAGAAATCAGTATTTGCTCGAACGATACCCAATAAATTGGGGTTTTCAGATAAGAGCGCCGAATATTCGGCCTCGGCCTGGGCGACATCTTTATGGGATAAGTAGAACCTTGCCAGACTCACGCGTGAAGCTAGCTTGTCTACTGGATCATTGCTCAGAGCAATTGTTCGTTCAATAGCTTTGGCAGAAACATCATCGAGTGCCAGTCTTTCAGAAGCTTCTTTGATTGACGCGACTAGATCCAGATCAGAGATCTTCGCCAGTAAACCAGTCAATAGCGCACGTATATCGCTCTTACGATCCTGATCTTCGAGTAACGCCAGGCGCAGGCGGAATGCGGCAGGGCTGAACGTCGCCCCAGCCACTAGAGCGGCAGTTCGCTGCTCAATCTCGGATTTGGTTTGCGGTCTCTTGGCGAGCTGAATGAGGCGATCTCTTGACATATCGTCGCCTGAGTTTGAGGCACGCAAATATTCGGTTATCGCTTTCTGATAATCGTTTTGGTTCTCATAAATAGCGCCCGCCTGGTATGAGTACAAATTAGGATCTCCACTCACGCGACGGGCCTCTGAAATCATGCGCAGTGCAGCGGAGAATTGGAAGTAATCCCAGAAGACCGTAGCCGAATCGAGGTAGGCATCGTTTACGCCCGACTGCATAGCGGCAACCTTTTCGAACCAAGGAGCCGCCTTCGAGAATAGCTCCCGATCAGCAAACATCTCGCCCACCAAAATCGCGCTTGCAGAATCGCTCGGGTTTGCGGCGGCCTGTCGTTCAGCAAGTTGAATCGCTTTGTCGAATGCAGGGGGAACTGAGTAAGATAAGGAACGCTCTAGACTGATGACACGAAGTGAGGAACCGGTGTCACCTGGAACTGCAGTTGAGAGCGCGAACAACGCAGGCTCGGCACCTTCAAAATCGGCCATCCAAGCCTTCCCTTCCGCGTAAAACGCCAGTGCGGCAACATTATTTTGCCGGCTGGCTTCTTCCACCTTGGGGAGAGATGCCAATTCATTTGATAACTTACCGGTGCGGCTCAGGTATTCGAAGAATTCGCTCCGCAGACTCTCGTTGTAAAACCAGTTCTCTCGGAGGAGCTTTTCGTAAGCCAAAGGATCGGCCCGACCGCCTTCTCCGTACGAAGCAAGGAGGTTGCGAACAAAGGTCACATTGTGTGGGAAACGCTGATGGGCGTAGAGATTGACTTCGCGGTAGAGCCCCGGACTAAAAGTGGAATCTGGACGCACTGCAGAAATGAAAGACGACAGCTCCGAACCGTCGAAAGTGTTTGTGAGTTCCTTGGTTAAACCTTCGTAGGCTGCGGTCTGTCGTTTGCGCAGATAGAATCGGGCCAGCTTATCCGGCCATGAGGTGCCGTTGAAATGCTTCATAGCCAGCCGATATGTCTGTTCGAGTTCGCTATCAAAGTGATTCTGCTCTACAAACAGAGCCAGCCGTTCATAGATCCCTGGATCATCAGGATTTCGATCAATCTCCCGGCGATAGAGTGCAACGGCTTCCGCGACCCGACGGAGTTGAGTGAGGCGAGAAATGTAGAGACCCAAGACCCGGGAATATTCGGGCGACCGAGGATCTACTTTTCGGCTATCCTCCCGAGTGCTTTCACCTAGAGGGTGATGGCCACTCGCCTCGGCCAACTTCAAGAGCAACTTATCGTAAATGGCAAATTCCTGAGGGATCTGCTTGTTATGAGCAAAGGCATCAGCCAACAAGAGAGACACTTGCGTATGCAATGGGGAATCTTGGTGATTTGCGAGCCAAGCCGGAGCTAGTCGGATAATCACATCATTCTGACCGTAAAAAGCATATGCGGAAAAGAGCTTAGCTTGACAGGATGTCAAGAGTTCTGACGAGGGAACCTCGCGCTGCATACGCTCAATGAGGCGGCCCGCCATCGCTCGGTGAAAGTTAGCTACGGAAGTCTGCGACGCAGACTGGTAATTGTCACCTGGCAAAGTGTTGTTTAAAATCAGGGAGAGAATTCCATTTAGAAATCCTGGATGCCGGTCGATGGTCGCGACGTTGCGGTATAAGCTCAGATCTCTTGCCCCGAATGGAATGGTCTGTTCAGGCACGTCCAGAAGTAGATTGATTAGCGCCGCCAAAGCAAGTGACTTATCAGCCGCCGTCGAACCGGCATTAACGTATAACGAGTAGTAGGAATGGGCAGCTTCGTCATAATCCGCAGCTCGGAGAGAGAGCGCCCCTACCGTCTTCAGTTCATCGGAATTCCAGGTCACTCGCGCTGCAGAACGCCTTTGTTGAAGTTCGAGCAGCTGCTGATCTGCAAGGTCCGGCTTTCCCTGTTGCTCATAGTAAAAGAAGGCACGGAGGACTGGTTCAAGAGCTGTTGGATTCGCAGCTTCGTTAGTTCGAGCACTAGCCAGAAAAGCTCTCAGTTGGTGAGCATTTGAAAGGAGCTCATAAAAGCTAGTCCGGAGTTCGGCAGGCCACAGTGGAGAAAATTGAGCATCGTAAATCTTGAGCGCAGCCTCATCTCCCTTTTCAAGCCGAGCCAACTGCGATTCGCTACGCAACTTCACAGCAAGATTACCGGGAAAGGCTGCGGAGAGCCTCGAAGCGACAATGCGGGCTGATCGACTATCTTTGTCTGCAATCAAAGCCTGGAAGTAAGCTTCGAGAGGTTCAATCTGCTTCGGGTAGCGACGACACCAAGCGTCAAAAACCTCGCCCCTCGTCTCGGATGACAGTCTCTGTTCAGAGACAATGTGAAGAGCACGCTTAAATAGCGCCCATGAAGCTTGTTGGTCTTCGCTGTTTAAGGAATCAGAAGTTGATGAAGGTAGATTGGCCGCTTGTAACACGGCTTCTAATTCCAGTTTCGACTGCAATCGCCGATGGTAGAAATCAGCCAGTGCAATGAGAGAGCTTTGCTTGTCCTTCGCAAGGGTCGCGGCTAACTTCCAGTCTTTCTGAGCTCCAACGAAATCGAGGCGCCGTTCGTCTTCCTGAGCACGAATGGCATACAGTTCAGCCTTCATTTCAGAACGCTGGATGAGCGAATCAATCTGAGGAATGGACTCACCAGGGGAACGTCTTGCAAGAACTTGGCCAGCCGGTAGAGACATGAGACGATACAGCGCCGCCTCTAATCCACCGCCAGCGACAACGTTTTCTGCAGGCGGGTAAAGATTCCCCGCTGCTCGAGCCAAGCTAAAGGCTGCAACTGTGGCGAGGAGCGAAAGGGTGATTTTATGGAAGTATCTCAATTGGCACCTCCTGATGACTGACATTGTGAGCAATGTCCTCGGCAGTCACATGGATGGAGTAACGTCCGGCTGGCAGTGAGGAGGGAACATCTAACATGCCGGTATTAGCCTTGCTATTCTCATCCCAACGCAGAGAGACAGGAGCAGCGCCATAAAGACGGGCGGTGATCCGCCTCGTCGTCTGAGAGGCACGGACTTGTAGTCCCACACGTTGGCCAGCCCGCACCCGCTCGGAGTCCAAGCGAACCTGGACGAGGGGCGTCTGGCTCGATATTGTAAAAGCTTTCTGTTCGCGGTACACGTGTCCAAGGCGGTCGCGGAGGATCAATCGAACAAAATGAGTACCCTCTGACATATCACTCGGAGCAACGAAACGAGTCTGCCATATGTTCTCATCCTTGATGAATCGGAGCGGCTGGAGATCGCCGAATGGAAACAACGCCACGATCGACTCAATGGCTGGATCAGTTCGCACACGCAAGAGTGGATCGCCGGGCCTGATTAACCGCGGCCGCAACAGTGCCCGCGGCGCAGCGAGGAATGAAGTGTAAGGAGTAACGAACTTACACTTGCGGGATAGTTCAATGATTTCGTCAATCGAGGCTTTGTCCTCGCCATCGCGATCGATTTTTTCGAGGAGAGCATCTACGCGCGCACGGGCCCATGCTGCAGGGAGATAGGGGTGGCTAACATCAAAACGAGGCAAGTTGGCATGCATGGTTTCCGAAGCAGCTTGGCCCTCACCAGCGCGGAAGCTGACGGTAAAATCGGCAGGCGTGGGCTTCTGGTATTGACCTACCCAGGAAGCGAATGTTCCTGGGAAATTATCTTGCGGTAGTCGATAAACGAGGCTGAGATTATCAGAGGGGGAGGTCGTTAGCGACACTTTATCGAGCGGTTCCAAACCAATCTTTTTTATGAAAGAAGCGAGTTTGAACTCGAGGGATTCTGCCGAACCAACTTGCTCGAATACTCCGGCATGACTAGCTAATCGGCGCATCAGACGAGTATTAGCGTCGTCTCCGACTGCGAGACAGTAGATGTGAGGCCGTTGCTGAGCCGGCGCAGATGCCCAAGCTTTGTCGAACCAAGCTGCAAAGCGCATCGGCGAGATTGGCCCCTCGGTCATCTCGCCGTCGGACAGCAAAACTATATAACTGTTTTCGCGGGCTTGGGACAGAGCTGCCGACAGTGCGGACTGCAAATTGGTGCCGCCTCGCAGGGGAGATGCACGCACAAAGTCGAGAGCTTTCGAGACCGCTTCCGGAGTCGCCGTGGTTAGGGCAACGTTGGCGCCATGGGCAGCGGAATTGAAGGTGATGACATTGAAGTTATCGCCGGGTTTTAATGCCCGCAAGGTTTCTTCCAGAGCTTGGAAGCTGCGTTCCAGTTTCTCCCATTGCATAGAGAGCGAAGTATCGAATAACACGATAACGGAGTGTTGCTTAGGCGGGGACGATTTGACATTCGACGGGAGAATCGCGGCCGCCTCGAAGAAGCCAGGGATATCGTCAGCCGATCGATACGCCTGAACGGCAAGGGAATGTGAGTCTTCAACGCTATAGCTGAGAGCAAAATTGTCATTCAGAACAAAGTTCTGAGCTTCGAATGTCGCTTTGACGAAGTGACTGTCTTGGGCGGAGATCTTGAGGGGAAACGACGGACTCGTAATCTTGAGGTTCTGAATCGGCAGAGAACTCTGCAGTACTAATTCGAGCGTGAGCTTCGGTATCGTTTGGGGTGCAAACGTTACTGGTTTGAAGGGAACCAGAAAGCCCGCTTTCAATTGGGTAACAGGAACATACTGGCGATACTCAACTTCAACGCGCTTATAGCCGAATGGCAAGATCGGCACGATCTTGACGCCAAATTCACTTGAGTGACGAGCCTCCCCCGGCGCCTCGCTGTCACTGACCTCACCGGATTCGAGCAAACCCGGATCAATGCTCTGGCTCCGGATCTGTTGGTATAGTTCGGAGGCCCGCTTTCGTTCGAGAATAACTCCAGGAATTCGTGTTAAGTCATCCCAGACTGCAAAATCGGAGATTGACGCCCCTTCCGGCAACGACAGTGAGTACGTACCCTCCAGGTTCTCTTTACTTTTGTTATGAAAGATTTCCTGAAGGCGCACGGTCGCATGGCCATTATCAATTACAATTCGGACATTAAGAGAATCAATAGCTAGAACTGAGGCATCTGGGGTTTGTTTGTTGGAAGGAATGATTACGCCGCTGTCGGCTAGGCACGGCAGTGGCGTGCCAAGGAGCAACGTACAAACAAGAGGCCTCAAGAAGGAGGATTTCATAAGTTAAGGGATCTTTCTGGGATTCGTACGAGACCGTTGTCCGTTCCTATATATAGGATGTCTCCCTCTGCTGCCAGCGCCGTGACGTTTACGGACGGGAGACCGGTTTTCCAGAAGTGCCAGCGTTGCTCGCCCATTGGGAGAAATGCCAGACCTTGGCCAGCAGTACCCGCGTAAAGAGCTAGATGAGTAGCCAGCATCGCGTTCTGATTAACTTCTGTTCTCTTCCCTGAAAACTCCCGAAAAGACTCGACATTGAAGTGAGCATCCATGGCTTGAATGCCCGAACCGTAGGTACCCAGATAGACTTTGTCGCCGACCGTCGCGGAAGCAGTAATCCAGTTTTGACGCAAATCGGAGTTTGCAGTCGTAAAGCTGGCTTGAATGAGCCCAGTCTTGAACACCGACACTCCGCCCAATGTACCGGCGACGATATTTTCTCCGGCCTGAGTGAGAGTATAAACGTGATTGTTCACGAGTCCTTGAAATGCATAGACGCTGGAAATAGCAGGACCGTTCATGAATGTGAGCCCGGAACTAGTCGCTACAACGGTGGAATTAGTACTGAGTTGAGAATCTCCGAATAGTACGTCGGTCACGTGACTTGAAATCAGTCCGTCTTTCGAGGTGATCACTTGACGAGGTTGAGAGGTGTTATCGAAAAGAACCATGCCATTGGCTGTGGCGATAAACGTTTGATCGGAATCCGGCTTGCGCTTGATGCGATTGACACAGAAAAGAACATCGTCCTCAAAATGCTGGGAACGCGCGTTGGAATCTGTGGAGAGCAAGTCAAGCCCCCGATTGAAATATCCAACCCACAGAAGCCCTCGGTACACATTAAGAGCAGTTATGTGGTCATTCGACAACGCCGTCAAAGCTGGCTCTAGAATCTCCTTGTTCTCCGGCAGCCTGCGGATGTTCGCATTCTCTAATGCCAATACGCCATCGCCGTACGGAAGTAGCATCACAGAGCTGAGGTTGTTGCGTTCGCCACCCCGCATTCGGACGGAGGAGCGGGATGTGTGAGCTTTCAAGGGAACTGACAAAGTGCCTTCGTCGATGGTTGAAATCCAAAGCTGGCCCGACTTCTCCGTAAGTGATCGGGAGAAAACTCCTTCGGCAAGCCTTCTGACGAAATGGCCATCGGCGAACTCGGCGACCCCATTAGGCGTGCCTACCCAAACCCTATCATTCGAGCCAAACAGCGAGAGAACTTGTTGATCTGGGAGTTCCCCAACAAAGCGGGTCAAAGTGCCCGCGCGCCAAAGCCAAGCTCCTTGATCTCTCGTTCCGATCCAAATGTCTTCCGGGGACGAGCCGCGAGCGAGCGCGGTAACCGGAACGCCTTTCAGTTCGGAGTGGAATAAGGTTAGCTGCCGGGCATCGGTGGAGTACAATCCAGCATTGAGAGTTGCCAGCAGCATATTGCCATTTGGCAGCGCGAGTAGCGAAGTCAGCTTACGCAACTGCGGATCGCGCGGAGTAAACTGACGAAACGTATGAGAATCCCAAATCAACGCTCCGCCTCCGTCGGTGGCGATCCATAATTCAGGCTGCGGTATACCCTGCCGCACCGCCAAACTCACTAGGGGATTGGCAGGTAAATCCAAACCGACCCGCCAAGTCTGCAAGAGTTTGCCGCCCGTATCGTATCGCACGAGGCTCGATCTATTACAGATGAAAATCTGGCCTTCGAAAATTGTGAAAGATTCAAAGTCGCCATTCGAAACCAGCAAAGCGAACCCGGTCGGTACTGAGGCCGGAACGACCGACGTGATATCGAACGGAATCGAGGACGATGCAGCCACATCTTTTGCCGTTTCCTCAATCACTAGTTGCGCGTTACGAAAAGCTGCAATTGCCGCTACTATTGCAATGAGAACCGATATCGAGATTAGTAGAACGAGGATTTTATATTTTTTGAGCAAAGTTTGAGCTTACCGCTTGCATCAATATAAACACAGTACCGGAGGCAACGCTTTCTGAAGACTAGAACGCAAGTAGCGATCATAGGCGCAGGACCCGCTGGCCTTATGCTGGGACAACTGCTCCATCTGAACAACATTGATTCCGTTATTGTGGAAAATCGGAGCAAAGAATATGTAACAGATCGAGTACGGGCTGGCGTTTTGGAGCAAGGCACCGTCGATTTGATGCTGGCTTCAGGAGTGGCAGCGAGATTGACGCGCGAAGGACTGCGCCACGAGGGAGTTTGGCTGGCATTCAACGGTGACCGCCATCACGTAAACTTCACCGAACTGACGGGCAAATCCATCGTGGTCTATGGACAAAACGAAATATTGAAAGACTACATTGAGGCACGCGAAGCCTTACGACTACCGCTATATTTCGAGGCATCTGATGTAGCCGTGGAAGAAATTGAGAGCGCGCGGCCGAGAGTTACATTCCGAAAGGAAAATACGCACTACCGAGTGGATTGTGACTTTATTGCAGGTTGCGATGGGTTTCATGGCATTTGCCGCCAGGCGATTCCGGCAACCGCAATCAGAACCTTCGACAAAACTTTTCCTTTCGCTTGGCTGGGAATTCTAGCTCACGCGGCGCCTTCGTCTGAGGAATTGGTTTACGCCCTTCACGAACGGGGTTTCGCCTTGTATAGCATGCGGTCGCCAACAGTTACCAGGTTGTACCTACAGTGTTCACCCGACGAAGATATCGCTCATTGGCCCGACGAGAGAATTTGGCTTGAATTGCGAACGCGCCTCAAAACGGGGGATGATTGGCAAATCAACGAAGGAGTGATTTTTCAAAAAGGGATCACTCCAATGAGGAGCTTCGTGACTGATGTGATGCGCTATGGCAGTCTATTTTTGGCGGGAGACGCGGCGCATATCGTCCCGCCGACTGGGGCTAAAGGCTTAAACCTAGCGGCTGCAGATATTCGGGTTCTCGCCCACGCGATTGTCTCCTACTATCGGACTGGAGCGTCTGATGAACTCGCAAACTACTCGGAGAAATGCCTGCGGCGGATCTGGAAAGTGCAACGCTTCTCTTGGTGGATGACATCGCTGTTCCATCGATTCGGGAATGAAGTCGACTTCGATTACCATCGGCAATTAGCCGAGCTTGATTACGTGACAAGTTCGCGAGCCGGGATGACGACCCTCGCCGAAAATTACGTTGGCCTTCCAATCGAAGCGCCAATACCGGTTTAACTTTACATAGCGTAGCGGAGCGAGACTGAGATCACATTAGCTTCGAAGTTGCGGGCTGCAACTGGTCCAGGCGCTGACTTCTCGTTGTAGTTGAAGAGATTCCAACCTGCTTTTAAGGTCACGCGTTTGGCGAGACTCAAAGCGACGGCAGCAGTCGGCAGGTGGTAGTTGATGGCGACCGGGCCAAGCGGCGAAAGCGGATTCAACAACAGGTTCGCGCCATTAGTGCTCGTTATTGTGTAACCCACGGAGAAGGTTGCTCTCCCGACTGGTTTGAACATCAGGTTAGCGGAACCGAAGTGATCAATATCGCGGTAGTACGAAAGGGCTGTCAAATAGCCAGCAGGGCAAATCGACGTGGTCGAGGCATACGAGGGCGTTGGCGTCTCGGAAAAACAAATATTCAGGTTCGAAAGAAAGTTATCGTAAGTGTAGTTCAGATCTACTCCGAATTTCGGAGAAATGGGAAACACCGCGCCGAATGAAAAGCTCCGGTTGTGTTGAAGATTGCCCAGGCCAGCAGCTAGATCACGCATTTCCTGAATCCGTACATTCGCACTAAGGTTGATCCAATTCTTGGGAGTGTAGATTGCTTTTCCCCGGTATAACTGCATATGGCGAGGCATAATGTCGGTGAATACATTGTCTGCGTAGTCAATCTCGGCGTCAGCATTTAAACGAAGTCCGTGGATCGGTTGCGCTGCCAAGCCAACGAGTCCGCCCTGAGTATTGATCTGAACGCCCGCGGTCGAGACACTGGTGGAGGAATCTTGACAAATTCCATTCACTGGCTTCTCGGTGCAGCCTCCGCGGTTCGGGAGGGTTGGGAAATATGACGAGAGCGTGTAGGTAGTTCCATCGACGACAATATCCTGCCGCTCAAAACGATAGCCGATGTAAGCCGTGAAATTCCTGGCAATTTGATAGTGCAACTCCACGGTGTTGCGCTTTTGGTTCTGCCCCTGAAACATGGAATAGGAAGTAGCAGTTTGATCGGCAGAGGAACTGGTTGTGTGTGTTGGGCAACCGGGGCCGGTATAAGGTGCGGGACACGTTGAAGACGGAAATGTATTGGGGTTCGCCAAGGCATTGGCCGCGAATAAATAACTCTGTACCAGCGACGCTGCACCTGGAATTCGATAATCATACCAACGAAACTGATCATCTACTGAAAGCCGCTCCGTCAATTCGTAGGTGACGCCACCGTCGGCACTGGTGGTTATCTGTTGAATAGATCCGCTACCTGTGGTGACACTGGAAACATAAGGGCCTCGGGAGGTGAGTCCGGTAAATGTCTCGTCGGAGTTAGGCAGATGGGTCTGAGCGCCCGTATAACTGGCCCGCCCATTAATGTGTAACCGTCGAAAATAGCTGGTTTGGAAGCCTATCTGCTCAGTCGGAATATTTGTGTAATAAGGAGCACTGTCCGAGTAGCCGGTATAGAGATTACAAGTAGGATTAACTACGGAACCCAGAAAAGGGGTGGCACAGGGGCTGCCGTTGCCGAATGAAACGCCCAGGTTAACGCCGGTTCCATTTGACAGCGAATAGGGAAAGCTGGTCAGCAGATCACCGGTTTCACTCTTGTTATAGGTATAAAACTCGTCGAAACTGAACCGTGTTCGCTCTAAGGGACGCCATACGACACCGAATCTATAGGTATCGCTTTTGTCATGCCAAGGCTGTTGTAGAAGAGCTTCGGTACCTTCATGAACGGTGGTGCTGGAAGAACCCGCATTATCGTAATTTGAATACCCAACTTGAAACTGAAGTTTGGATTCGGGCCGGATCACGAGATTCAGATCTAACATCTTGCGAGACAAGTCTAGAAGGTCAGGCGAGACGTTGATCGGCACTGCCGGGTTATTGGTCAGCGGATTCAATGGATTGCCGAGCAAGTTGTAATCCCAGAAATTAAGGTCGCGCCGCCAACTGCCGGTGAACTCGTACCAGCGGTGTTTGCTGGCACGAATCCGAATGACTTCATTAGGGTCTCCGCCCAATCCGAAAGCACTCTCACTGAAGTCATCAAAGAGGGCCCCGTTATGAGCCACAGAATGCATTTCAAGCGAATTATCGAGCAATCGAACCCCTGACGGCAGATTGACGAACGTAGCGTATACATCGCGATTGCCCGTTTCTGCAAGAGTTCGGCCGCCGAACTCAAAGGCAAAATGCGTCTCGAATCCATTCCATAGCACTGGCATGTCATCGGTTGATGGCAATAACTCGGACGGAGGTGTCTTGGCATCATGCGGGAATTGAATACTGCTCGGATCTATCGATGGAGCAGGATTGACCGTTGCAGACGGAGAATTGTTGTTGGCTTGAGCCGCCAGTAAAGAACAAAGACCAAGTCCGTATACACAAAGCGCAATTACGAGGAAAGCTTTTTTAGTCCGCATTCTTTATCTCTTGAACAAGGTCGGATCTGTGTTCGAGCCATGAATCGCCGTATGGCATAAAACGCATTGCTGGTATTTCTGCGCCTGATTGTGAAAGGTAGGAGCCCCAGGAGCAATAGATTTAGCAAGTATGGTGGAGTGACATTCCAGGCACAATTGATTTGTCTGCGGGCGCGAAAGCATGTGTGGATTGGTGGATCCGTGTGGGCTATGACAAGCGGTACAACCCTGCTCTTTCAGCGGCGCGTGCTCGAATACGAACGGCCCCGCGGTATCAACATGGCACTGTGTGCACACCTGGCCCTGAGATAAATTTGTCCGCAAATTGTGAGGACTAGAGGTGCCATGTGGATTATGGCAATCGGTGCACGACATCAGACCTTCGTTAACCCGGTGGTGCTCAGGCTTCGAAAAATCAGGCTCAACGCTGCGGTGACATTCAAAACACAATGCCGGTTGGGCGCCCACTAGGAGATTGTGTGTCACTTTAGCCGCGTGGATGGAATGGCAACTAGTGCATCCGACTCCATTCGCTAAATGTGGAGACCGGAGAAAGTTGGCATGACTTTCGTTCTTTTCATGACACGCCAGGCATCTTTCGCTGGACTGCTTTGAGCTCAGAGAGTTTAGGCGAATGATCTTGCTGGCATCGCCCCCCGATTCAACGTGTGCTTTCCCAGGACCGTGGCAGGCCTCACACCCTTGCCATTGAACCCCGCGCTTTTTATCAGTCTCTG
>Ga0182012_10004546_pt1 | contig 14436 bp, 11 predicted proteins | sample 612S2SmetaG_FD_120486 | JGI IMG/M metagenome (GOLD analysis project Ga0182012, IMG submission 120486) | Permafrost microbial communities from Stordalen Mire, Sweden - 612S2S metaG | ecosystem: Environmental > Terrestrial > Soil > Wetlands > Permafrost | place: Sweden: Stordalen | collected... | reverse complement strand
GTTCTACCGCTTCTTGGCCGCCGGCACGCTGCCCCGGGCCGGCTTCGGATGCGCCGGCGCCGGCGCGCGCTTCGGCTTGGCGGGCTTTGCCTTGTGGGCGCGCAGCTCTGCGATCGTCTCGGTGGTCGTGATCTGCTCCGGGTTCATGGCGAGTTCGATCACCGCCGGCTTGCCGCTGTCCACCGCGCGGCGAAACGCGGGGGCGAATTCTTCCGTTGCGCTGACCATCTCGCCATGGCCGCCGAACGCTTCGATCAGCCTGGCGAAGTCGGGATTGGTCAGCGTGGTGCCGGAGACGCGCCCGGGAAACGCACGCTCCTGGTGCATGCGGATCGTGCCGTACATCTGGTTGTTGAACACCAGCACGATCGGCGCCACGCCGTGGTGGAACGCGGTGGCGATTTCCTGGCCAGTCATCAGGAAGCCGCCGTCGCCAACCAGGCTGACGACCATGCGGTCCGGCCAGGCGATCTTGGCGGCCACCGCCGCCGGCACGCTGTAGCCCATCGCGCCGTTGGCCGGCCCGATATAGCGCTGGCCATCGCTGAAATTGATGAATCGCGAGGCCCAGACAGCGAAGTTGCCGGCATCCGTGGTTACCACCGCATCCGGCGCCAGCAGCGTCTCCAGCTCCCGCATTGCCTGCCCGAGATTGAGCCGGCCCTCGTAGGCAGGCACCTCCCGCCGTGCCTCGCGCACCGCGCGCAGTTCTTCGGCCCAGCCCGACCAGTGCGGGCTGAGCGGCTCCAGCGCGACGGCGGTCTCGGCGAAGGCGTTCAGGTCGGAAACGATGCCCAGCGCCGGGCGGAACACGCGGCCGATCTCCGCACCGTCGGGATGCACCTGCACGATCGGCACGCCGGCCGGCCGGTCGAACAGCGAATAGCCCTGCGTCACCGCGTCGCCCAGCCGGCTGCCGATCGCCAGGATCAGGTCTGCCTCTCTCACCTTGGCGATCAGGTTCGGGTCGGATCCGACTCCCAGGTCGCCTGCGAAATTATGCCGCGTGCCGTCATACAGCGTCTGGCGGCGGAAACCGACCGTCACCGGAATGTCGTTGCCGATCAGAAAATCCCGGAGTGCGGCCCGCCCCTGCTCGGTCCAGCAGGAGCCGCCGAGCACCGCCACCGGCTTGCGCGCCTTCGCCAGCATGATGCGCAAGCGTTCCATCGCAGCGGGATCGGGATGCGCAGCCGAGACCGGCGCGCGCGCGATGTCCGGCACCTCGGCCAGTTCCCGCTGCATGTCCTCCGACAGCGCGATCACCACCGGACCGGGCCGCCCCGATGTGGCGACATCCACCGCATGGGCGATGATTTCCGGCACGCGCTTCGCCTGGTCGATCTCCGTGACCCATTTGGCGATCGAGCCGAACATGCGGCGATAGTCGATTTCCTGGAACGCGTCCCGTCCGGCGTGGTCCAGCGGCACCTGGCCGACCAGCAGCAGCAGCGGCGTGCTGTCCTGCATGGCGATGTGCACGCCGATCGCACCGTGGCAGGCGCCGGGGCCGCGGGTGACAATGGCCGCCGCCGGCCGTCCGTGCAGTTTGCCGAACGCCTCGGCCATGTTCACCGCGCCGGCCTCGAACCGGCAGGTGACCAGCTTCAGCTTCTGGCGCACGTCGTACAGGCCATCCAGCGTGTCGAGAAAACTCTCGCCCGGCACGGTGAACACGTGGTCGATGCCCTGGGCGACCAGCGCGTCGGCGACGAGCCGCCCCCCGCTGCGCGGGACCAAACGCGACTTGCGTGCCTGAGCGAGTTCCATCGCCGCCTCCCTGTCGCGCGGACAGTAACCGTGCGGCGCGCATCCGTCACGGGGTTCAAATCACACTTGAGCGCGCGTGGCCGCAGGGATGATGTTCCGCCGGGAAACGATGGGTAGGCTGGGTTTCTGACAGGAGGATGTCGATGCGTGCGGTGTTCGTGATGATCAAGTGCGAGATGGGGGCGTCCTACAAGGTGGCGCAGCAGGCGGCGGACACGATCGAGGCGATGTCGGAGCTTTATTCCATTTCCGGCCGTTACGACCTGCTGGGGAAATTCTACCTGGAGCCGGACCGCGATATCGGGCTGTTTGTGACAGAGAAGATCCAGGTTTTGCCGGGGGTGAAGGACACCCACACGCTGATTACGTTCAACGCGTTCACGGCGGGGACGTGAACAGAGGGGCCGCGCGGCAGAGACGGACGATTTCTCTTGCAACAACCGCGTCATCGGGTCGCCTCGGTTGGCACAGCCGTGAAATATCCAGGCAGTCCAGCCCGGGCCCAGGGTCACCCGGACTTCGCGCGTCGTTGTTCCATTTCAGAGCGGTGCGGTCACCCTAAATCGCCAACCCAGGTCACGCGCTTCGACAGCGGTGTATCTTGGAAGCGGCGAACGAATTTTTCGTCTGCCGTCAACAGAGGAAATGCGCGTTCCTCGGCAAGCGCGATATACAAAGAATCGTAGATGGTTACCGAATGCTCGACTGCGATCGCGAAAGCGCTGGCCATCAATCCGGCGATGGGCGTCGCGATGACGGGAGACCGCGTCAATACGGTCATGCGTTCATTGGCATCTTTGGCGTCAAGGTCGCCCTTGAGCACCTTGGACCACAGCACGTTGACGGCTTCCGCCAGCCAGTGGTCCGGTGCATGGATTTCGTCACAATCCAGCAGGCGGACAGCCTTCGCGCTATGCGCTTCTTCCACGACCCATTTCGCCGCAACCGAGGCATCCACGACCACTTTTTTCATGTGATCGCATCGCCGTTGTGCCGGTCCCGGTCCTGCCTGATGATCGCCGCGCTGTCGGTGGTCTGCCTCGGGGTCCGCGCCCGTAAACGCGCCGCCGCTTCGGCAAAAGTCTCCATTTCCGGCGCAAGTGCCCGTTCGAGAACAGCGCGGTGTTCGGCTTCGACGGACCGTCCGGACCGGGCGGCCCGCCGCTTGAGCGTCTCGATGACCTTGTCATCCAGGCCCCTGACGAGAAGCTGTCCCATGAAGCCCTCCGTGATATCATTTTATGATAGCGGCTGACGCGGGATCGTTCAAGTGGACGCCGTCATGGGGTCGTCCAGGCCTTTTCCATAGCGGCGTAGAACGGCCGCCACCTCAGGCAATATTTCCGCCAAAGGGACGCTCCCACCTGCGAACGTGATCGCGATGTCCGGCCGCGAGAACAACGCAACGCAAAGCTGGTCGGGGTCGTGGCGCGATGCGTAGGCGATCCCATCCGGACGATCGGGGTGCGCAAACAGGGCGTCGGCCCAGAAACCGCAAGGCTCGTAAGGGCCGGTGGTGATCGCGTTATCGACCCCAAGCGCCTGCAGGCCGGCACCGTGCATCCGCACTAGGCGCACGGCACGGGACAGCGCCAGGACCGCGAGGGACCGGCCGGCAATCTCTCCCAGGCTGACAAGCCGTCGCGCCGGATTGCGCAAGACCGTCTCGGCGAAGGCGCCTTCGAAGCTGAAGGTCAGGTACAGGACGCCGAACCCGCCCGTAGCGCTATCGAATCGTCCAGCGGGCGGCTGCTTGCCTCCCGGTGAAAAGAAGATCGGCGAGCGGGTTCGGTGATGAACGCGGACGAGCGCGCTGCCGGCCGGGAGTTCCGAGACCGGTAATATGGCGTTCGGCAGCCAATCCGGTGGCAGACGAGCCTCACCCGTCGGCCCGCGGCCGGCGCCGCTCATCCGAAGGCGTCGGCCTTCGCGGCTGCCAGCAGGCGCCTCACGCCTATCGCGTCGAGACCATCACGCCGGAGACTTTCCATTGGGGTGAGACCCCCGAGCGCCTGATCCGGCGACAGCAGGAAGTCAAGCATCGCCCACCCACTCATGCCAAGTCCGGCGCCCGCTTTCAGGATGGCGGGCATGAGCGGCGGCACCTGACCGTCCGTCCCGATCTGGGCCGCCGGGTAACGCCAATCACCGGCGACACGGACGGCGAGAAGCTGGTTGCCGCGCCGTCGTTTGTCGACGGCTTGCCGCGAGATGCCCAGAACGCGCCCAACCTCGTTCGCTGACAGCAGCCCCCCGGCTGATGTAACGAGGCGATCGCGCTCGCTGACGCCGCGGGCCAGGGCGTCGGCGAGCGGATCAAGGTCGAGCGCCGAGCCGGGTATGGCCGAACCGCCAAGCGCCCGCGCCACGGCGCCGAAGTCGGTGGACGCTGCGAGCGCTTGCGCGAGGGTTTCCAGGCTGGCTGTCTTGGCGATCTGCTCGACGGCGTGGCTCGCCCTGCGGAGGAATGCAGCACGAACGATGCCGCCCTCGCCCAGGTCGTGCGTGGAGCGAGCGACAAGCATCTCCACCCGAGATGGAGGTTGGTTCACGCCAGGGACGCGTATCCCGGTTGCCATGGATTTTATTTACGCGCCTCGCTTACCAGGTCAACCCGCTAGCGGGGACGACACGGCGCTCGCCGCGGGATCACCCTCGTCGGACGATTCAATCGCGCCGCCCTCCGGGACCAGCCACCGCGTGCCGCATCAGCATCCGGCCACCCTGCAACGACTGCGACAGCACCCGCCGCCAGTCCCAATTCCGCTGGCGCTCGGTCAGCAGCCGGTTCAACCGCGTCTGTTGCGCGGCCGGCAAACTATCGGTGATGCGTGCCCACACCAGATCAATGTTGTAGGGAGCACGGCCCTGCGGCACCGCCACCGGTACGCTATTCTCCAGCCCAACACCAAGCGTCGTCGCGACCGTCTCCAGGGCCCCCGCGATAGACGAAGCCTTCGGCGAGCCCGGTGTCTGGATGTCGTAAGGGGGCGCCCAGTCCCGCACCGGGCGCAGTTGGTCGACCTGGCTGACCGCCAGCACGATCGGCGGCGTCCGATGGCCCGGCCGCGCGGCAAAGGCCCCGCGCAGCCGGTCCAGAGCGGCGACATCCACCGCACGGGCGGGCCGCACGGCGGCGGCGACCCAAAGGATCAAATCGCTGCGCAGCGCCTCCCCCACCAGCTTGTCCAGCCGGTCCGGCTCGCCGATTCCCGGCGAGTCCACCAGCACCACGTCCACATCGCCGCCGCGGGCAATGCGGAATTCCTGGAAACCGGCCGGAGTCGGGACGCAATCGACCGGCGCCAGCACCGCCTTGGCCAGGGCGTTCAGCAGGCTGGACTTGCCGGCATTCACCTGGCCGGCAAACAGGATGCGCACCGGCAGCACCGCGGCCTGCTCCGGCAGCGCCTGTCGATCCGCTTCGACCAGGCCCATCGCTTCCGCGCGCGAAATCTTGTGCCGGCCGCCATACAGGTCGATGGCGGCACGCCCGGCCTCCATGACGATCTGCCGGGTCAACCCGGTCTGGATGCGCCGCACGCCATGCACGGCGAACAGCCGCGCGATGGCGGCGCGCGACTCCTGTTCCACCGCGGCGACCGGCCCGAGCGCAAGCCGCAGCACCCGGTACACGTCATAGGCGCGCTCGACCGCTCCGGCATGCTTGCGCAGGCCCATCAGCCATATCAGGTCGCTGACCCGAACCGCGTGCGACAGCGGCACTGCCTGCAGCACGGTTCGGCGCAGGTCGATGCTGGCAAGCTCCAGCGCACGCAGCGCCTCCGGCACAGTGAAGCGCATCAGGGGCTGGTTCGCATCCGCATGCAGCGTGCCCGACACCGTCTCGAACACGCGCCTCAGCAGCGCGAACACCTCATCCGTGCTGGTGAAGGAGATCGGCGGCACCGTCTCGGCCAGCGTCTTCACGCTGGCCCAGGCTTCGGATTCGGCCTGTCCCCAGAGCGGATCGGCGGGCGAGTCCAGCCCGGACATCGGGGACGGTTCACGGCGCAGGCGCCACAGAAACGGCGCCGCGGCGACGCCGCAGAGCAGCAGGAAGCCAAGCCAGGCAAGTTCGTACCCGCTGTGATACAACCACAGCAGTCCGAGCGGCAGCAGCGTCAGCACCGGCAGCATGAACAGCAGGAACGACAACAGCTCCCGCCAGTACAGCCTTGCCAGGGCGCCGCGCATCAGGAGCCGTCCGGGTCGCTGGCCAGGGAGCTTGCCTCGGGGCTCGTCCCACGCCGCCGATCGGCCCTGCGCCGCGCTTCCTCGATGCCATCGCGCAGCGCGCGGCTGAAGGTTTCCGACACTTCGCCGGCCGGCGCATGGTCGCCGGCGCGGCGGTGTCTCAGGTACACGCAGGCCGCGCGCCCGACCGCATAGGTCAAGGCAAACGCAGACACCCCAGACACGGCGCTGCCGACAACAGGAATGACCTTCAGCAGTTCGCGCGCGCCATACTTGATGAGCTGCGTCACCAGCACCATGCCGCCCAGGCAGCCGAAGAATTCCGTCAGGCTGCGAGACGTCCATGCAACGCCGTAGCGGCGGGCCAGGATGCGGAGCAGCAGCCCGATCGGAGCGGCCAGCGCGCCGATGTCGACGAACGGGATGGGGATGGCCCCGGCGACCCCGGAAGCTGCCGCATAGCCAAGGATCAGCGGATGCGCCGCCTCGGCAATCCCGTCACCCCAGTCTCGGTGCATCCTGCGCCGCATGGCGGTGGCCGCCTCCGGCAGCGCGGCCGCGATCGCGTCGATCAGCCGGTCGAGACCGTAATCGTGCGGGTCGAAGCCTTCGTCCGACGGCGTGAAATCAATCGGCACGAAGACCGGTGTCTGCCGGCCGGGGATGTTGCCGAAGCAGCCGCGCTGGTGGGCCAGAGCCCGCCGGAGGTTCTCCGGGATCGCAGTGTTGAGGTCATCGGTGGCGTCGCCGGCGAACGGATACGGCATCACGTGGCCGGCACCCGGGGCATAGAGCTGATGCAAATTCGTCTGCACCGCAACAATTGGCCAATCGGATGACTCGCGTCGCGCGGCCCTGGCCACGTCGATGATGTCGGGCTGCAACGGATCGGCCGCCTGCATCACCGCCGCGATCAGGTGCGCCTGGCCGCGGCAGAACGCCACGTCCTCGGTCGGATCATAGCCGGCCTCCGCCAGGCCGCGCGTGTCGAGGAACCGCAGCACCGGCGCTTCCGCCGGGAAATCGAACGCCACGGATGCGCGCGTGCATGGCGCATAGCCGCTGCCGACGCGCGCGCGCTCGTCGCCCGTGACGGTATGGATGATCGAGCTCTTGCCGGCTCCGGTCTTGCCGACAAGCCAGACGATGGGCGCGGTCGCCAGCGCACGCTGCCGGACGGAGTCGGCCTCCTTGGCCCCGGCGGAATCGGAGTCGCCCAGCGTCGCGTCTCGAATCCGCCCCCACACCCGGTCAACAACGCTCATCGGCCAGACACCCGTATCTCCAAACGTGCTGCCGTGTGTCGCGAACGGCATCGCCTGCACGATCCGCAACCAAGCCAGCAACCAAGCCGCCATAAGGGCTTACCCGGAGGGTCTCGTCCGGTCGGTCACCCGGCCGGCACGCGCCGCAACGCGACTTCAAGTGCGGCCCTCGCCTCCTGCACCGCCTCGCCGAGCGTCGGCAGGCGGGCCGCGGCATCGGCGCCATCGCCCCGGCGGCAAGCCCGCTCCATGTCCCGTGCCAGCGCAGTCAAGGCGCTGGCGCCGCAGTTGCCGGCGAGCGCGGTGACGTCATGCGCCTGCCGTCCTGCGTCGGCGAGGTCGCCCGCTCCCAGCGCCGAGCCAAGCTGTGCGATCCGCTGCACGACGTCGCTCATGCAATCGCCAATGTAGCGGTCGAGATCCGCGACGGAAAACACGCTTCTCAACGCATCGAGCGCCGCCTGGTCGATGGCCGGAGGCGCCGGCTCGGCGCGCCGGCCTCCCGCAACCCGCTCAAGCGTTGCCATCAGCGCAAGCGGTGAAAGCGGCTTGGTCAGGTAGGCATCCATGCCGGCTGCCTTGTAGCGGTCTTCGGAGCCGGGCAGCGCGTCGGCGGTGAGTGCCACGATCGGCACGCCGGCCTTCGGCGGCGGCAGCTTGCGGATATATTGTGCCGCCTGAGCGCCGTCCAGCACCGGCATCTGCACGTCCATCAGCACCACGTCGAACGTGTCGCGCTCCACCGCGGCGACGGCAGCCCAGCCATTCTCGACCACATCGACGCTATGGCCCGCGCCACGCAGGAGCGTGCACATCAGGCGCTGGTTGATCGGGTTGTCCTCCGCCAGCAACACCCGAAGCTTCGCGTGTCCGGTGGCCTCCAGCCACGATGCGTCCGAAGCCTGCTCCGGCGGCGGTGCGACAGTCGTGGGCAGGTCCGTGATCGCCCGGCTTTCGCAATCGGCCGGCGCCAGCGGCACTTCGAAATGGAACCGGCTGCCTTGACCGGGCCTGCTCTCAACGCCGATCGTGCCGCCCATCAACTCCACCAATTCGCGGCAGATGGCCAGGCCAAGCCCGGTGCCGCCAAAGCGTCGCGAAATCGAACTGTCGGCCTGGGCGAACTTCTGGAACAGCCTCGCGCACGCCGCCTCAGCCAGTCCGACGCCGTCGTCGCTCACCGTGCAACGGACCAGCTTCGCCCCGTCAGGCGCGCCCGCCCGCAGCCCAACCTCAACCCTGACCCCGCCACGTTCCGTGAACTTGATGGCGTTCTCGACCAAATTCAACAACACTTGGCGCAGCCGCCACGGGTCGCCGACGAACCACCCGCGTGCCGCGCCATCGACGGCGACGGCGAGGTCGAGTCCCTTTTCCCGGGCGCGCGGCGCAAGCAGACCGACCGCAGCTTCCACCAGGGGGAACAGGTCGAATGCCACCCGTTCCAGGTCGATGCGGCCCGCCTCCAGCTTGGAGATATCCAGCAGGTCGTTGATCATGCGGAGCAGAGCCTCGGCGGAGTCGCGCACGGCGAGTGCGCACTCGCGCTGCTCGTTGGTCAGAGTCGTGCGCAGCAGGACGGCGTTCATGCCGATGATGCCGTTCATCGGCGTGCGGATCTCGTGCGAAATGGTGGCGATGAAGTCGGTCTTGGCGCGGTTCGCCTCCTCCGCCTGGGCCTGCGCCTGTTCTGCCTGCCGACGCGCGGTACCGGCGCGGTCCTCCGCCGCCTTGCGCTCGGTGATGTCGGTATAGGTTCGCACCAACCCGCCGGCCGGCGTCGGGATGGTGCGGATTTCGAGCATCTGCCCGTTCGGCCGCCTGCGCTCATAGACGTGCGGCCGCTCGAGGTAGGCGCCCTTCCTGTCGATCAGGTCCCGCTCGATGCCCGGCGCCTGGGCGAATTCGTTGCTGCGGAGCTGGAACGCCAGCACCTCGTCGAAATCCGGCCGCGACGCCATGAGCGCCGGCGGCAATTGCAGAAGTTCGATGGCCCGGCGGTTGCACACCGCCACCTTGCGGTCCGGGGTGACCATCAGGATCCCCTGGTCCATGAAATCGAGTGTCGTTTCCAGCAGCCTCGCCTTCGCGGCCAACGCCCGCTCGCTGTCGGCCAGGCGCTCGGCGGTACGGCGCAGCTCGTCTGCCTGGATCTCTTGCCGGCGCCGGGCCTCCGCCAGTGCCGCGTTGTCTGACGCCAGCAAGGCCTTCGAGCGCTCCAGCCGCCGGAACTGCAAGACCAGCCAGAACAGCCCGATCCCTGTGACCAGCGCGACGACAGTGCCCATAGGAAATATGGCGCTCCGCCGCGGCCAGCCTGTCAACGCCGGCGGCTCTTTCGCGACCAGCGAGCCGTCGTTGAGCCCCACGGCGACGTGACGCGGCGCGCCGCCCGGCGTCCCGCCCGAGCGCATGGTGTCACCCTTGGCGTCCGGCGGGAGCCGTTCGGGCGCCTCCTGGACAAGCGGATCGGCCGCCTCGGACCGGCCCGACCGGACCACCACAGTTCCGCCGGGACGGTTCGCGCCGTCGATTCGCTGCAGTTCGGCGGACGCGTTCGCTGCAAACAGGATCAAGCCGAAAAGGGCACAGGCGGGCGCCAATGCGCCGACCAGTATCGCGCCGCCCGGCCATCGGCTACGGCCGGCACGGCAAGGCCGCTGGGTGCGTGACAATGGACGGGACATGCGATCGACCGGCCCCGTTTTGCGGTCCTGCCGGGCTGGTGTCCAGAAAAAACGATCCCGTAACGGCACCGCGGCTGCTGCGCAAGGCGCGTGAGACCACTCAGCTCCGCCGGTGGCGTCGCGCGTCCGGGCGGCTGGAGAAAGAAAAGGCCATGCCCGCGAATATCAGGCCGAGCGAGGCCGGCAACAGCCAGGCAGGACGAGCCAGCACCGGCTGCGCCAGATCGTCCCATATCCAGGGACCCAGATAGCGCACGGTCCCGTCATGTGCGGTTCGCAGCAGATCGCGATCGACCCCGAGCAATGCCTGGCCGAGCGGCAGCAAAGGGGGCTCGAGCGTCGCCAGGGCGACAGCACCGACCAGGAAGGTCGCGGCCAGCACGGCCAGGATGCGTTGAGCAATCACAGGAATGGCTTTTCGTCCTTCGGGTCGGTCAAGTCTGCCACGGATTCGCCGCTTCCGTTAAAAATCTGCGTGGGCGGCCCGCTCCCGGGTGCCGGCAATGTTTCGCTCATCTGGCTCCAGCGCCGGCTACCGCCGGGCCTGGTCGGCGGCGCCCAAGCCCGTTCCATCGCCCCGGCAAGCAGGTCGAGCCGGTCCAACACCCGGTACTCGGCAGCAACGCTATGCCCGGGCATTCCGCAGCCGCGCCTTCGTCCGATCCGCATTCCTGCGCCTCCCGCGCGAACCGAAGCCTAAAGTGGGGACGTTGTCCCGTTCGTCACCACGACGCGACTCGGGTCCCCTGGGCGGTTCAACACGGATCCGCGAGATACCGGACACGGCGCGGGCACCGCCGGCCGCGGAAGCCACCCCAAAACGAAAACGGCCGGTGACGCACATGCGCCGCCGGCCGCTCCGCGGACGGGCGGAGCCGCTACTCGGCCGCTTTCACCTCGGTGATCTGCGGCGCGTTGCCGAGCTGCAGCGTGCGCTGGTCGCGCCCCGCGGCGATCGCGCGCAGCCGGTTCATGACCGCGCCCGTGCCGGCCGGGATCAGCCGGCCGACGATCACGTTCTCTTTCAGACCCATCAGCGTATCGACCTTGCCGGCGGTGGCCGCTTCGGTCAGCACCCGCGTCGTCTCCTGGAAGGACGCGGCGCTGATGAAGCTGCTGGTCTGCAGGCTCGCCTTGGTGATGCCCTGCAACACCGGCATCGCCATCGCCGGGCGGTCGTCCTTCGCGAGCTTCGTATTGACCAGATCGAACTCACCGCGATCGACCTGCTCGCCGGCCAGGAACGTCGTGTCGCCCGGATCGAGAATCTCAACCTTCTGCAGCATCTGGCGGACGATCACCTCGATGTGCTTGTCGTTGATTTTCACGCCCTGGAGCCGGTAGACGTCCTGGATCTCGTTGACCAGGTAGTCGGACAGCGCTTCCACGCCGAGCACCTTCAGGATGTCGTGCGGCACGCGCGGTCCATCGACCAGCGGGTCGCCCTTGCGGACGAAGTCGCCCTCCTGGACGGAGACGTGCTTGCCCTTCGGGATCAGGTACTCGGTCTCCTCGCCGGTCTCGTCGTTCTTCACGATGATCCGCCGCTTCGCCTTGTAGTCCTTGCCGAACTCGACGCGGCCGTCGGTCTCCGCGATCACCGCGTGGTCCTTCGGCCGCCGCGCCTCGAACAGCTCGGCCACGCGCGGCAGGCCGCCGGTGATGTCGCGGGTCTTGCTGCCCTCGCGCGGGATACGCGCCAGCACGTCGCCCGCGGCCACCGTGGCGCCGTTGTCCACCGACAGAATTGAGTCGGGGGACAGGAAGTAGCGCGCATCGGTGTTGTTCGGCAGGCGCAGCACCTCGCCCCGCTCGTCCTTGAGCTGCAGCCGCGGCCGCAGATCGACGCCCTTGGCCGCCTGCTTGTAGTCCACCACCACCTTGGAGGTGAGCCCGGTGACCTCGTCCATCCGCTCGACCAGGGTGACGCTGTCGATCAGGTCGAGATATTCGACCTTGCCGGCGCTCTCGGTGATGATCGGCAAGGTGTACGGGTCCCATTCCGCCAGCTTCTGCGCACGAGTGACAAGCTGGCCCTCGTCCACCAGCAGCCGCGCACCATAGGGCACGCGGAAGCGGGCGCGCTCGCGCTGCTTGTCGTCGGTCAGCACGATCTCGCAGTTCCGGCTCATGACCACCGGCGTGCCCTGGCTGTTCATCACCACGTTGCGATTGCGGATCGCGACGTGGCCTTCGTGGCTGGCTTCCACCGAAGATTGCTCGGCGCCGCGCTGCGCCGCGCCGCCGATGTGGAACGTGCGCATCGTCAACTGCGTACCGGGCTCGCCGATCGACTGCGCCGCGATCACGCCGACTGCCTCGCCGATGTTCACCGGCGTGCCGCGCGCGAGATCACGTCCGTAGCAATGGCCGCAGACGCCGACCGGCGCCTCGCAGGTCAACACAGAGCGGATCTTCACCGCCTCCACGCCGGCCCGTTCGATCTTCTCGGCCTCCGCCTCCTCGATCAGCGTGTTGCTCGGGACGATGACCTGGTTGGTCAGGACGTCAATGACGTCCTCCGCCGTGGTGCGGCCGAGAATCCGCTCCGAGACGCTCGACACCACCTCGCCGCCATCCATCACCGCGCGCACGGTCAGGCCGCGCTCGGTGCCGCAATCGTCCTCGACGATGATGCAGTCCTGCGCCACGTCCACCAGCCGGCGGGTCAGGTAGCCGGAGTTCGCCGTCTTCAGCGCGGTGTCCGCCAGGCCCTTGCGCGCGCCGTGAGTGGAGTTGAAATACTCCAGCACCGACAGGCCTTCCTTGAAGTTGGCGATGATCGGCTGCTCGATGATCTCGCCCGACGGCTTGGCCATCAGCCCGCGCATGCCGGCAAGCTGGCGCATCTGCGCGGGCGACCCACGCGCGCCGGAGTTGCTCATCATCCACACCGAGTTGGTGCGGGTCCCCGGCTCCTGCTTGCTGATCTCCTTCATCATCGCGCCGGCGACCTCGTCCGTGCAGCGCGACCAGGCGTCCACCACCTTGTTGTAGCGCTCGCCGGCGGTGATCAGCCCGTCCTGGTATTGCTGCTCGAACTCCTTCACCTCGCCCTGGGTGCGGCGGATCAGCTCCCCCTTCTCCTTGGGGATGATCAGGTCGTCCTTGCCGAACGAGATGCCGGCCTTGCACGCCTGGCCGAAGCCGAGGCCCATCATGCGGTCGGCGAAGATCACGCACTCCTTCTGGCCGCAGTGGCGGTACACCGCGTCGATCACGTCGGAAACGTTCTTCTTGGTGAGCTGCCGGTTGATCAGCTCGAACGGCACCGCGGGATGCTTGGGCAGGATCTGCGCGATCATCATCCGCCCGGGCGTGGTGACCACGACCTGCCGCACCGCATTGCCGCCGGCGTCGATCGACTCCCAGCGCGCCTTGATCTTGTCGTGCAGGGTGACCGCCTTGGCGAACAGCGCGTGCTCGATCTCGCCGATCGTGCCGAAGGCAGGCGCGTCCTTGTCGGCGGCGGCGCGGTATCCCGGCGTCTCCAGCGACAGGTAGTACAGGCCGAGCACGATGTCCTGGCTCGGCACGATGATCGGCTTGCCGTTGGCCGGGCTGAGGATGTTGTTCGTGGACATCATCAGCACGCGCGCTTCGAGCTGCGCTTCCAGCGACAGCGGCACATGCACCGCCATCTGGTCGCCGTCGAAGTCGGCGTTGAACGCGGTACACACCAGCGGGTGAAGCTGGATCGCCTTGCCCTCGATCAGCACCGGCTCGAACGCCTGGATGCCGAGGCGGTGCAGCGTCGGCGCGCGGTTCAGCATGACCGGGTGCTCGCGGATCACCTCTTCCAGGATGTCCCAGACCTCCGGCCGCTCCTTCTCCACCATCCGCTTCGCCGCCTTGATGGTGGTGGCGTGGCCGTACTTCTCCAGCTTCGAGTAGATGAACGGCTTGAACAGCTCCAGTGCCATCTTCTTCGGCAGGCCGCACTGGTGCAGCTTCAGCTCCGGCCCGACCACGATCACCGAACGGCCGGAATAGTCCACGCGCTTGCCGAGCAGGTTCTGGCGGAACCGGCCCTGCTTGCCCTTCAGCATGTCCGACAGCGACTTCAACGGCCGCTTGTTCGCGCCGGTGATGGCGCGGCCGCGCCGGCCGTTGTCGAACAGCGCGTCCACGCTTTCCTGCAGCATGCGCTTTTCGTTGCGCACGATGATGTCGGGCGCGCGCAGCTCGATCAGCCGCTTCAGGCGGTTGTTGCGGTTGATCACGCGGCGGTACAGGTCGTTCAGGTCGGAGGTCGCGAACCGGCCGCCGTCCAGCGGCACCAGCGGGCGCAGCTCGGGCGGGATCACCGGCACCACGTCGAGGATCATCCAGTCGGGCCGCGCGCCGGATTCGCCGAACGCTTCGACCAGCTTCAGGCGCTTCACCAGCTTCTTGCGCTTGGCCTCGCTGGTGGTCTCCTTCAGGTCGGCGCGCAGCTTCACCTTCTCGGCGTCGAGATCGATCTTGTTCAGCACCTTCTTGATCGCCTCGGCGCCGATGCCGACCTCGAACTGGTC
>Ga0182012_10004544_pt1 | contig 14438 bp, 14 predicted proteins | sample 612S2SmetaG_FD_120486 | JGI IMG/M metagenome (GOLD analysis project Ga0182012, IMG submission 120486) | Permafrost microbial communities from Stordalen Mire, Sweden - 612S2S metaG | ecosystem: Environmental > Terrestrial > Soil > Wetlands > Permafrost | place: Sweden: Stordalen | collected... | reverse complement strand
GTGTCGCCGGGCATGGTTGCGGTGACATCGGTCATGCGCGCGCACCAGATCCTGCTGGCCCGCGTCGAGACTGCGCTGCGCCCCTACGACCTGAGTTTCTCCCGCTACGAGTTGCTGCGGCTGCTGGCGTTCAGCCGGACGGGCGCGTTGCCGATCACCAAGGCATCCGACCGGCTGCAGGTGCACGTCACCAGCGTGACCCACGCGATCCGCCGGCTGGAGGCCGACGGGCTGGTTGAGCGCGCGCCGCACCCGACCGACGGGCGGACCACGCTGGTGCAGATCACCGAGCTCGGCCGCTCGACGGCCGAGGACGCCACCGTCACGCTCAACGAGCAGGTATTCGCCGACATCGGCATGGACGCCGGCGAATCGCAGGCGCTGGTGTCCTCCATCGAGACGTTGCGGCGCAACGCGGGCGACTTCTGATTCCTCGTCGGCCGTTCGGCGTCAGATGAACATCTCGATGACCGCGCTGAAGTCCTTGTCGGCATGGGAGGCATCGGACGAGATGAACTCAGCATAGATTTCCGCGGCATGGCTGCCCAGCGGCGCCGCCGAGCCCGTCGAGGCCACCGCATCCATGGCCAGGCCCAGGTCCTTGTTCATCAGCGCGGTCGCGAAGCCCGGCTTGAAGTCGTTGTTGGCCGGTGAGGTCGGCACTGGTCCCGGCACCGGGCAGTTGGTGTGCACCGCCCAGCAATTGCCGGTCGCGCCGGTGATGACGTCAAACAACGACTGCGCCGACAGCCCGAGCCTGTCGGCCAACACGAATGCCTCGCCCACCGCAATCTGCTGCACCGCCAGCACCATGTTGTTGCACACCTTGGCGGCCTGCCCGGCCCCGGCCGCACCGCAGTGAATGATCTTGCCCGCCATCGGTTCCAGCACCGGCCGCGCGCGCTGCACCGCGGACTCGTCGCCGCCCACCATGAACGCCAGCGTCCCCGCCACGGCACCTTTCACGCCGCCCGAAACCGGCGCGTCCAGTTGAGGAAATCCTTGCGACTCCGCGAGCGAGTGCACCTCGCGGGCGTCGCTGACCGAGATCGTCGAGCTGTCGATGAACAGCGCGCCGGATGGTGCCGCAGGCAACACCTCCGCGTAGCAGCGACGCACGATGTCTCCATTCGGCAGCATGGTGATCACCACGTCGGTCCCGGCCACCGCCTCGGCCGCGCTGTCGAACACAGCGACGCCGGCAGCGGCCGCGGCCGCAACCGCCGCAGGCATCGGGTCGAACCCGCGCACGCTATGACCGGCGGCGACCAGGTTCGCCGACATCGGGCCGCCCATGTTGCCCAATCCCAGGAACGCAATTTGGGTCATCTTTGAACCCTTTCTAGACGGTTGCGCGAAATCGCGCGGCCTCGGCCCGACCGACGACCACCCGCATGATTTCGTTGGTCCCTTCCAGGATTCGGTGCACCCGCAGATCCCGGACGATCTTTTCCAGGCCGTACTCGCGTAGGTAGCCGTAGCCGCCGTGCAGCTGCAGTGCCTTGTCGGCGACGTCAAAGCACGTGTCGGTAACGTAGCGCTTGGCCATCGCGCACAGCTCGACCTTGTCCGGATCGTCGTCGTCCAGCGCATTGGCCGCTCGCCACAACATCATTCGCGACGTTTCGAGCCCGGTGGCCATGTCGGCCAAGGTGAACCGGATGGTGGGCTCGTCGAGCAGAGGACTGCCGAAGGCCTGCCGCTCGCGGACGTAGCCGCCCGCCTTGTCGAACGCGGCCTGCGCGCCGCCCAGTGAGCACGCCGCGATGTTGAGCCGCCCGCCGTTGAGTCCTTTCATCGCGATGCCGAAGCCAGCGCCCTCGCCGTCCGTGCCGCCCAGCATCGCGTCGGCCGGCACCCGCACTCCCTCCAGGATCACCTGTGCGGTGGGCTGTGCGTGCCAGCCCATCTTTTCTTCCGGCGCACCGAAACTGACTCCTGGAGTGCCCTTTTCAACGATGAAGGCCGATATGCCGCGTGGCCCGGGTTTTTCTGCACCGCCGGTGCGGGCCATCACCACGTAGACGTCCGATGCTCCCGCGCCGGAGATGAATTGCTTGACGCCGTCGAGGACATAATCTGAGCCTTGCCGGACGGCGCGGGTGTTCAATGCGCCGGCATCGGAACCCGCGTCCGGCTCCGTAAGGCAATAGCTGGCGATGACGTCCATCGGCGCCAACCGCGGAATCCATTCCTCGCGTTGTTCGGTGGTGCCGAAGCTGTCGATCATCCACGCACACATGTTGTGGATGGACAGGAAGGCGGCGGTCGTCGGGTCGGCGGTGGCCAACTGCTCGAAGATACGGACCCCGTCCAGTCGGCGCAGCCCGCTGCCGCCGACATCTTCGCGGCAGTAGATCGCCGCCATGCCGAGCTTGGCGGCCTCGCGCAGCACGTCGGTCGGAAAGTGTTTGGCGGCATCCCATTCCAGGGCGTACGGGGCAAGGCGTTTGGCGGCGAACGCGGCGGCCGTCTCGGTGATGACCCGTTCGTCGTCGTTCAGGCTGAGAAACTGCATGAAATGGCCCTAGTGTTTCTTAATTCATTGTCGGGATGACGAATTCGGCGCCGTCTTTGATGCCGGACGGCCACCGCGACGTGACGGTTTTAGTCTTTGTGTAGAACTGGATCGACGACGGGCCGTGCTGGTTGAGGTCGCCGAAGCCGGACCGCTTCCAGCCGCCGAAGGTGTGATACGCCACCGGGACCGGGATCGGTACGTTGACACCGACCATGCCCACCTCCACCCGGGAGACGAAATCGCGCGCGGTGTCGCCGTCGCGCGTGAAGATCGCGACGCCGTTGCCGTACTCGTGTTCGGAAGGCAGCCGCAGTGCTTCCGCGTAGTCATGAGCGCGCACGATGCACAGCACCGGCCCGAAGATCTCGTCGGTGTAGATCGACATGTCCGGCGTGACGTGGTCGAACAGGGTGGGCCCGATGAAAAAGCCGCCCTCCAGGCTCGCAGTCCCGGTAGCCAGGCCGAAAACAAGATCGTCACTTGTCCGGCCGCGGCCGTCGACGACGATTTCTGCGCCGGCCGAGACGCCCTGGTGGATGTAGTCGCGCACCCGGGTCAGCGCGGCCTCCGTGACCAGCGGGCCGTAGTCGGCCTTGGGGTCCAGGCTGTGACCGACCCGCAGGTTGTTGATCCGCTCAACGAGCCTGGCGCGCAGGCGTTCCGCGGTTTGTTCACCGACCGGCACCGCGACGCTGATCGCCATGCACCGTTCGCCGGCGCTGCCGTACCCGGCGCCGATCAACGCGTCGACGGCTTGGTCGAGGTCCGCGTCCGGCATCACGATCATGTGATTCTTGGCGCCACCGAAACACTGCGATCGCTTGCCGTTCGCCGCGGCCGTCGCGTAGATGTACTGGGCGATGTCGGAGCTCCCGACAAATCCGACCGCCTTGATGTCGGGATGGTTCAACAGGGCGTCGACGGCCTCCTTGTCGCCGTGCACGACTTGGAATACGCCGGCGGGCAGGCCCGCCTCCAGGAACAACTCGGCCAGGCGCAGCGGAACCGATGGGTCACGCTCGCTTGGTTTGAGCACAAACGCATTTCCGCAGGCGAGCGCGGGACCGGCCTTCCACAGTGGAATCATCGCCGGGAAGTTGAATGGCGTGATGCCGGCGACCACGCCCAGGGGCTGGCGCAACGAGTAGACGTCGATGCCCGGACCGGCGCCTTCGCTGTACTCGCCCTTGAGCAGGTGGGGAATCCCAATGCAGAACTCGATAACCTCGATGCCGCGCTGGATGTCGCCGAGGGAGTCGGCCACCGTCTTGCCGTGCTCGAGCGACAGCAGCTCGGCGAGCTCGTCTGAGTTCTTATTCACCAGCTCGATGAATCGCATCATTACGCGGGCGCGACGCTGCGGGTTCCACGCGGCCCACCCTTTTTGGGCCTCCACTGCCGACGCGACGGCGGCGTCCACATCCGCCGTCGAGGCCAGCGGCACTTTCGCCTGGACCTCGCCGGTGCTCGGATTGAAGACGTCAGCGGTACGGGTGGACTGGCCGGCCGTACGCTGCCCGTCGATGAAGTGCGGAATTTGCGTGGTCATAAATTGTCCTTGAGTACACAAACAATCGGCAAGATACTAGGAGATCCTAGTAACCGCGGCCCGACGCCCGCAAGCGGGGTGACAACTGTCGGCCTTAAAGCGGGCCCGTTGTGTAACCCGAACCGATATTGATCGGTGAAGGAGGGACGTGACGGCACCACACGAGCCTGTCGGTCCGCGACCGCTGCGTGCGGTGCCGGACCCTGGCGACGGCTATACGGACTGGCAAGCGGTGTACCTGGACAACGCGACCTGGGTGTACCGCACGATGTTCGCGCGGGTCGGCAACCAGGCCGATGCCGAGGACCTCACCGCCGAGGTCTTCCTCGCTGCTCTGCGGCCGCTGCGACTGACCGCAAGCATCCCTGAGGTGCGCGCCTATTTGCGGGCCACGGCCCGAACGGTGCTGGCCGCGCACTGGCGCGAAACTCTGGGTCGCGAGATAACCTCGATCGAGGACATCGAACAGCCACCCGATAGCGAGGAAGCAATCAGCACCGCGCCCCAGCGTGTCGCCCGGGTCCTCGACCGGCTGCCGGATCGCTATCGCCGCATTTTGGAATCGCGTTTCTTGCGAGGTAATTCGATCAAGGAGTCCGCCACCGAACTCGGAATCAGCGTTGCCAACGCCAAAGTGCTTCAGCATCGCGCTCTGCGGCTGGCAGCCCAAGTCAATGACGGAGAACAGCCATGAACGCGCGTGGATTGCGTCGTTACGTCGACGATCTGCTGCGGGGACGCGGGCCCAAGCCATTTGCGCCCGATGACTTCGAGGCGGCCCAAATCCGAACGGCGATCGAGCTGCGGGCGGCTGGACAAGGCGGCGACGCCCCGCGCCAGGAATTCCTCGACGATCTGCACCGTCGGCTCGCGGAGCAGATGACCGGCGCACCCCCGGCGACACCTCGGATGCAGAACGCGACGCGGCGTCAGGTAATCGTCGGCACGTCGGCGGCCGCGGCCGCCGCGGTCGCCGCGGTTTCCGTCGATCGAGCCGTGATCGGCGACCATCCCGCCGAAGACCTCGCCAATGATTCCGCCACGGGGCAATTGACGCCCAACGCCGGCACCTGGCAACGCGTCGCGGCCAGTTCGGACGTCCCGGACTGGCGCATGCGGGCCTTTGACCTCGGCTCGGTCAGCGGATTCGTCCGCCGCGTCGACGGCAAACCCCAAGCCGTGTCCGGTACATGCACCCATCAAGGGTGCCGGCTGTGGTTCGACGCGCCCGACGACAGACTGCGCTGCCCATGTCACTCGACGTCGTTCGCACCCGGCGGCGAGGTGCTTACCCATCAACTGCCGATCGCACCAAAGCCATTACCCACATTGATGGTTCGCGAAGTCGACGGGGCCATCGAGGTGTTCGCCCCGGCGCATCCCGACCAGCCGGCTTAAGACCAAGCGGGCTTCGGGCCTGAGCGCTGTAACCTGCCGCCATATCTTTTGGCGACAGTTCCGCAGCCTTGGAGGGTCGCCATGTCTTTGGCCATGTTTCGAACAAGTCGGGCCGTTTTAGCGAAAGGGGTGTTAGCCGTTGGTCTGCTGTTGCTGGCCGGATGTTCGGCTCCGAGACCAGCTTCGCAGCCATCGGTAACCTTTGGATCGGGCGGCGGCAGCACGCCCGGAATGCCGGGCATGCCGGGCATGCCGGCGACGGGGGTCGCGCCGACGGGCACCGCGTCGGCGCCGGTGGCGGGTGACCAGGTCAGTATCGACAACTTCGCCTTCGCCCCCGCGACCTTGACAGTCAAGGTGGGCGGCACTGTGACCTGGACGAACCGCGACGAGGAACCGCACACGGTAGCCGCGAACGACGGTTCGTTTCATTCGCCGGGAATGGGTACCGGTGCCACCTTTTCGCACACCTTCGCTAGCGCAGGAACCTTCGACTACGTGTGCTCCATCCACCCGATGATGCACGGCACCGTGGTGGTGACGGCATGACCCGCGATCCCGATCGCCGCGACCCGAACACGATGAGTCGCCGCCAGCTGATCCGGCACACGGCATGGTTCGGGGCCGCCGTCGGGTTCGCCGTGGTCGGTGGCGAGGTCATCTCGCATGTCGGGGGGACGGCGCTGGCCGAGCACGCCCAAGGCCGGCCCACGTTACGATTCGCGCAGGTCAGCGACAGTCACCTCGGGTTCTCCGGACCGCCCAATCCCAATGTGACCGACACCTTCGGGAACGCGATCGATCGCATCAACAACCTCGGTTACGCACCCGACTTCGTCATCCACACCGGCGACATCACGCACCTTTCCAGTCCGGAGCAGTTCGACCAGGCGAAGCAGATGCTGAGCGGCCTGAAGACGCCCCATGTCTTCACCGTTCCCGGCGAGCACGACTCGGTTGACGACGCGGGGCAAAAGTATCGCAGCGTCTTCGGCGCCGGCAGCCGTGGCGATGGTTGGTACAGCTTCGACATCGCGGGCGTGCACGTGATCGCGCTGGTCAACACCTTGAACCTGAAGAAGCTTGGGCATCTGGGTGCCGATCAACTGGAGTTCGTCGAAAAGGACGTCGCGGGGCTGTCGAACGATACCCCCATCATCGTGATCAGCCATATCCCGCTATTCGCGATGTACCCGGACTGGGGCTGGGGCACCGACGATGCGGTAACGGCGTTGGGTTACCTGCGCCGCTTCTCTTCGGTTACCTGCCTCAATGGTCATGTCCACCAACTATTTTCCAAGGCAGAGGGCAATGTGACCTTCTACAGCGGCACCACGACCGCCTTTCCACTGCCCCATCCCGGCGACGGCCCGGCGCCCAAGCCGGTCACGCTGCCGGCCGGCAAGCTTCGCGATGCGCTCGGTATCCGCGAGGTTAGCTACACCAAGGGGCAGAGTTCCCTCGCGTTGAAAGAGACGACACTGCAATGACTGCAAAGACCTTGACCGGCGTGGCGCTCCGTATCGGTTTGGCGGCCTCGTTAGCCGTCAGCGCCACGAGCCACGCCTACCTGTATATCCACGGTTACCAGCACATTCCAAAGGTCGGCACCGCCTTCCTGGTTCAGGCGAGCGTGTCGTTCGCGTTGGCTCTGCTGATCGTCGCGGGCGGTCCCTGGTGGCTACGCTGGGCGGCCGCAGCGATAGCGGGCGGCTCGCTGGTGGCGTTCGTGCTGTCGCGAACGGTCGGGATATTCGGCTTTTCCGAGAACGGTTGGGATCCGTCGCCGCACGCTGCCATCAGTGTGGGCGCCGAGGTGCTGACGGTGCTGCTGTGGGCGGTCCCGTTGATTTGGCGACCGATTTCACGCCGCCAAAATGCAACTACCTACGGCTCTGCTCGAGAAACGCTTCGGTAGTTGCACTTTCGCGGCATGGGGGGTCGCCGCGCGGTTACTTGCTGCGCATTTCGTCAAGGAACTTCTGCGTCTCCGCCCACGTAGGCAGCAGGCCGGCCGCGCGCACTTCCTCGAAGCTGGGGGCCACGGCATCCCGATCGGACAAGGTGGGCGCGACGCCGTCGACCAGCGGCCAGTCGATTGCCAGGGCCGGATCGGTTGCACAGATGGTGTGCTCGCGCTGCGGGTTGTATACCGACGAGCACAGGTACATGATCGTCGTATTATCCTGCAGCGCAAGGAATCCGTGCCCGAGGCCCTCGGAGATGTAGATCGTCCTGCGGTCCTTGTCGTCGAGCAGAACGGAGTCCCACTGGCCGAAGGTCGGCGACCCCACCCGGGTGTCGACAACGACGTCGAAAACCGAGCCGGACACGCAGGTCACATACTTGGCCTGACTCGGGGGCACCTGGGCGAAATGCACGCCGCGCAGCACACCGGCCGACGACACCGAACAGTTGGCCTGCCGGACGTCTAACCGATGACCGGCAAACGAGCTGAAGCCGTGGTCGGTGATCCATTCGAAGAACATTCCGCGAGAGTCGCCGTGGATGGTGGGGGTGATCTCCCACGCGCCCGGGATCTTGAGTTCGCGAACTTTCATTTCACTGACCACGTTCCTCGTAGCGGGCTTCAGCGGCATCCTTCAACGGACGCCACCACGATTCGTTGGCGCGATACCAGTCGATGGTGGCACGCAGGCCTTCCTCGAAGTCGGTGTGCTTTGGGGCCCAACCCAACTCGCTATACAGCAATGAGGGGTCGATGGCGTACCGCAAGTCGTGGCCGACGCGGTCGGGCACATGGTCGAAGTCGTCGGGGTCGCGGCCCATCATCTGCAGCAGCGTCCGCAGCACGGTCAGATTGTCGCGCTCACCTTCCGAGCTGATCAGGTAGGTCTGTCCGATCTGCCCTTTTTCCAGGATGCGCCTGACCGCGCTGTTGTGGTCCTCGACGTGAATCCAGTCGCGAATGTTGGCGCCGCTGCCGTACAACTTCGGGCGCCGGCCGGTGAGCACGTTGGTGATCTGGCGGGGGATGAATTTCTCGATGTGTTGATACGGCCCGTAGTTGTTGGAGCAGTTGGAGATTGTCGCGCTCACCCCGTACGACCGAGTCCAGGCGCGGACCAGCATGTCGGAGCCGGCTTTGCTCGCCGAGTAGGGGCTCGACGGGTTGTAGGGCGTCGACTCGGTGAACCGCTGTGGGTCGTCGAGCTCCAGGTCGCCGTAGACCTCGTCCGTCGAGACGTGATGCAGCCGGACACCATGGCGTCGGACCGCCTCCAGGATGACGAAGGTCCCGATGACGTTGGTTCGCAGGAAAAGCTCGGGATCGTCCAGCGCGTTGTCGACGTGGCTTTCGGCGGCGAAATGGATGACCGCGTCGGACTCGGCGACCAGTTCGGATACCAGCTCGGCGTCGCTGATATCGCCCTCTACCAGCCGGATGACGTCCTCGACACCCTCCAACGACTCCCGCCGGCTCGCATAGGTCATGGCGTCGAGCACCGTGATCGAATCCTCGGGATACTCCCGCACGGTGCTCAGCACGAAATTAGCGCCGATGAATCCGGCGCCACCGGTGACCAGCAATCGCATGTCCCAAACCTTAACCGAGTGGGACGGTCAGATTGGGGCAGTTACCCCTAATGGCCCCGCCAGCTCGTTCAGAGCGGGCAGCAGAACCTCCTCGTTCCAGCCCCCCAGCACCTGAATCGCGACGTGGTCGGCACCGGCTTCCAGGTGCTCGTTGAGGCGTTGTGCAATGGCGTCGGGGGTGCCGTAGGCCACCACCGAGTCGATCAGCCGGTCGCTGCCGGGTTTGTGAACGTCGTCTTCGGTGAACCCGAGCCGCAGCCAGTTGTTCACGTAGTTGCTCAGCCCCAGGTAGTGGTCGGCCGTTTCGCGGCCGACCCTGCGGGCCTCGTCGGCGTCGGTCGTGAGCACCACTTTGTGCTCCGGGGCCAGGAACACCGAATTTCCGACCAGCTCGCGGGCCTTGGCCGTGTGCTCCGGCGTGGTCAGATACGGGTGGGCGCCGGCGCTGCGCTCCGCCGACAGCTTCAATACCCGCGGCCCGAGCGCGGCGAGAACCCGCCGGCTGGTGGGCACCATGGCGGCGTCGAGCTCGTCGAGGTAACCGACCAATGCGTCGTAGGGCTTGATGTATTCCTCGGTGTGCTCGCGGTGTCCTACCCCGATGCCCAGCAGGAACCTACCCGGATGGGCGTTTTCAATGCGGTGAAAGGATTCGGCGACGGCCGGTGCCGGCGCCGACCAGGTGTTGACGATCCCGGTGGCCAGTTGCAACGAGGTGGTGTGCGCCAGAACCGGATCGGCCCAGGCCAGGTCGGCATCTGGTGATCCACCGATCCAGACGACACCGAACCCGAGTGCTTCGATTTTTAAGCCCAGTTCGGGTGTGATCGAGCGGGTGGGTAGCCACACGCCAAATCGGCCCAGGTCGGGTTTCAGTGAAACTGCCTCGGTCATCTGTGTCCCCCGTGTGTGTCTTGCTCAGGACTGAGTCAGTCCGAGCGGCCCCGCCAATTCGGCCAGCGCCGCAATCAGATTTTCATCTTTGGTGAGGATCTGCACAGGCACATGATCGGCGCCGGCGTCGAGGTGCTCGTTGAGCCGCGCCGCGATCTGATCGACGGTGCCGTAGGCCACCACTGCGTCGACCAGACGGTCGCTGCCCGGCCGGGTGACTTCCTCTTCGGTGAAGCCAAGCCGCTTCCAGCTGTTGCGATAGTTGGCCAGGTTGAAATACATATCGAGCGCCCTGCGGCCTACCTTGCGGGCTTTGTCGGCGTCGGTGGTCAATACCACCTTGTGCTCGGGCGCCAAGAACGCTGAGAGGCCGATCAATTCACGGGCCTGCGCGGTGTGCTCCGGGGTGGTCAGGTATGGGTGCGCGCCCGCGCTGCGTTGCGCCGAAAGCCCCAGTACGCGCGGGCCCAGCGCCGCGACCACCCGGCGGTTGGCCGGCACCCCGTTAGCGTCGAGCTGGTCCAAGTACTCCACCAGCGCGTCGTAGGGCTTGCGGTATTCGGCGATCGCCTCGCGATGGCCGACACCGATACCCAGCAGGAACCGGCCTGGGTAGGCCTTGTCGATGCGGTGAAACGACTCTGCCACCGCGTCGGCGGCGGCCGTCCAGATGTTGACGATCCCCGTGGCCACCTGCAATGTCGTGGTCGCTTCGAGGATGGGTTCCACCCAGGCCAGCTCGGCGGGCGGCGAGCCGCCTACCCAGACGGCCCCGTAGCCCAGGGACTCGATCTCTTTGGCTTGCTGGGGCGTCACGCCCCGCCCGAACGCTCCGAACCGGCCTAGATTGGGTTTGCTCTGCTCAGAACGAGCACGAGAATGGGTCATGGTCTCTCCAACCGGCGGTTCGGAGCGACTATTCCGGCTCCGAGTCCGGCAGCGCGATGTCGACGGCTGGTGGCATCTCCAGCGGCAGCAGCACGATGAACCGGGTGTCGCCGGGCACGGATTCCACCCGCAGGTCCCCGCGATGCTTTTTGACGACGATGTTCCATGCCAGATCCAGCCCCAGGCCGGTGCCCTCCCCGAACGGTTTGGTGGTGAAGAACGGCTCGAAGATGCGCTCGCGCACGCCGTCGGGAACTCCCGGCCCGGTGTCGCAGATCTCGATCCGGGCCATCTTCTCACCATCCCGGCTGGTGCGAAGGGTCAGTGTGCCGCCCTCGTCGCGCATCGCGGCGATCGCGTTGTCAATGATGTTGGTCCATACCTGGTTCAGATCGCCTGGATAGCAGGGGATTTCGGGAAGTGATTTGTCGAAGTCCTTGGTCACCGTGATGGCTTTCGCGCCTTTGCCGTCTTTACTCAACCGGTCGGCGAACATCACCAGCGTGCTGTGCAACAGTTCGTGCACGTCGGCCACCTGGAACGGGGCCCGGTCCATCTGGGAGTACTGCTTGGCGTCGGCGACAAGCGCGGAGATCCGCTTGCTGGCCTCTGAAATCTGGTTCAGCAGGAGTTCGCCATTGATGGTGTAGCTGAGCCAGCGGACCGCCTTCTCCAACGATGCCGACGCGTCGAGCTCCTCAGTGGTCGCCGATATCCGCTCCAGCCAGTCGATGTCGATGCCGCCTTCGACGAACGTCGACGCAATATCCGAGCTGCCGTCGATGATGCCGTGGTCTTCCAGCCAGTCGCTGACGGCGTCCTCACTGTCGGCGGTCTCCATCGCGGTCATGTGTTGCGATGCCGCCTTGGCGACTTGCTCGGCGAGGTGTTCCTGCAGCCGCACCAGAGCACGCAACGCCTCCGGGGTGATGGTGCCGTCGGCGAGCATCACCAGTTTGTGGCGCATCCCGGCGATCCGCTCGCGCAGTTCGGCGGCGGCCCGCACGGTGGCCGCGGCGGGATTGTTCAGCTGATGTGTCAGTCCGGCCGATAACTGGCCCAGCGCCAGCAGCTTCTCCCGGCTGTCGATGATCCGGCGGTTCCGGTCGGTGCCGACGGCGATCCCGTCAAGCAGGTGGACCGCCATCGGGAACTGATCCTTCATGAACTTGCCGAATATCGGTGCGTCCATCACGAAGAACCGAGACGGCTTGGTCACATGCACCGACGCGTCGTAGCTCTGGTTCGGCCTGCCGGTGAACGCCCGCCAGGCGCCGCAATACACGCCGCGTTGCGATGTCCGGTTGGTCTCGATGGCCTGACCGCCGGAGAGCTTAGACATCACCAGCTCCCCTTCGATGAGGACGTAAAAGCATGTCGCAGGGTCACCCTCGACGCAGATCGGACCCGGCTCGAAGCTTTCGATGTGCCCGTTGGCGCACAAAACCGCAAGCTGTTCGTCGTTCAGCGCCTCGAACAGGAACAGGGTCCGCAGCTGGTCGGGCTCGCACGGCAACTTGGTCATTTGCGCTAGGGCCCTTCTAGCCCTCGGCCAGGTAGCGGTGGACCAGCATCACGGCCATCGAGCCCTCGCCGACCGCGGCCGCGACCCGTTTGGCCGACTCGGAACGCACATCGCCCGCGACGAACACGCCCGGCACGCTGGTTTCCAGATGGTGCGGCGGACGATCCAACGACCAGCCACACACGTTTCGCAGGTCCGGGCCGGTGAGGATGAAGCCGTGGTTGTCGCGGGCCAGCACCCCGTCCAGCCATTCGGTGCGTGGAGCGGCGCCGATGAAGATGAACATCCGTGCGCAGCTGACGTCTTCGGTCTCGCCGGTCCGGTTGTCGAGCAGAGTCAGTTTCTCCAGGTGGTCGCTCCCCATTGCGCAGTGCACTTCGGCGCAGTTGCGAACGGTGATCTTCGGGTTCTGCTCGATCTGCTGGATCAGGTAATGAGACATCGACGCCGCCAGCGACGGGGCGCGCACCACGATGGTCACCGATGCGGCCTCGCGGGACAGGTACATCGCGGCCTGGCCGGCCGAGTTCGCCCCGCCGATCACGTAGACCTCTTCGTCGGCGCAATCCGACGCGACGGAGGTGGCGGCGCCGTAGTAGATGCCCCGGCCGGTCAGCTCGGCGCACCCGGTCGCTTCCAGCTGGCGATAAGCGACCCCGGTGGCCAGGATCACCGCGTGCGCGTCGGTGGAACCGCCGTCGGCGAATCGCACGGTGCGGGCGCTGCCGTTTATTTCCAGCGCGGTGGCCTCGCGCGTGGTGATGAGTTCGGCGCCGAACTTCTCGGCCTGCCTGCGCGCGCGGTCGGCCAATTGGCTGCCCGAAACCCCGTCCGGAAAGCCGAGGTAGTTCTCGATCCGCGAACTCTGGCCGGCCTGGCCGCCGGTTGCGGTGCGTTCGATGAGGACCGTTCGCAGGCCCTCGGAGGCCCCGTATACGGCGGCCGCCAGGCCCGCGGGCCCGCCGCCGATGACGACCAGGTCGTAGAACTCCTGCGACGGCTTGGTCGTCAGGCCCAACTTGTCAGCCAGAATGGCGTCGGTGGGGTCGACGAGGGGTTCGCCGCCTTCGGTAACCACGACCGGTAGCCGCAGGCCGTCCTCGCCGGCCGCTTGCAGGAGCCGCTCGCCCGGAGGCTCGTCGGCCATGAACCAGGTGTAGTAGAGCCCGTTGCGGGCCAGGAAGTCCCGCACCTCCCAGGACCGTGCGGACCAGCGGTGCCCGATCACCTTGGTGTGTGGAATGGGGTGTTCGGGCGCCAGCCTCCAGGCGTCCAACAGCGCGTCGATGACGGGATAGAGCTTCTCCTCAGGCGGATCCCACGGTTTGAGCAGGTAGTGGTCGAGGTCGACGACGTTGATTGCGTCGATGGCGGCGTGCGTGTCGGCATAGGCGGTGAGCAATACGCGCCGCGCGGCCGGGTACAGGTCCATCGCCTGCTCGAGGAACTCGATGCCGGACATCTGCGGCATCCGGTAGTCGGCGACCAGCATCGCGACGGCTTCGCCCCGGAGCCTGAGTTCTTTGAGGGTCTCGAGGGCGTCGGGGCCCGATTCCGCGCGCACGATGCGGTGGTCCTCGCCGTACTTGCGGCGCAGGTCCCGGGCGACGGCACGAGACACCGCGGGGTCGTCGTCGACGGTCAGCATCACGGGTTTGCGGCGCTGCTCAGCTGGGGCACCACCGGAGTGCGAAACAGGATCTGTCATCGGCGTCAAGTATGCCCTCGTCAGCGGTAGTGTGGGGGTGCCGGAACGGACTCCGTTTCCTCTGACAGCGATTTTGGCCAGGCCGAATCACCAGGTATTGTGGAGCAACGGTGCGCATGCGCGCCGACTTCTTGCGTGCCCTGTCTTAGGAATTTCCTGCCACCGGCTCACGTTTCAAGTCGGGACTATTGTCGCGCCGGTTTGGGCGCAGCAGTGATACGAAACCAAAGACGAGGATTCCTGGGAGCTAATGGCCAAGAAGGACGGTGCCATAGAGGTCGAGGGCCGCGTGGTCGAGCCCCTGCCCAATGCGATGTTCCGCATTGAGCTGGAGAACGGCCACAAGGTGCTTGCCCACATCAGCGGCAAGATGCGGCAGCACTACATCCGCATCCTG
>Ga0182012_10004541_pt1 | contig 14443 bp, 22 predicted proteins | sample 612S2SmetaG_FD_120486 | JGI IMG/M metagenome (GOLD analysis project Ga0182012, IMG submission 120486) | Permafrost microbial communities from Stordalen Mire, Sweden - 612S2S metaG | ecosystem: Environmental > Terrestrial > Soil > Wetlands > Permafrost | place: Sweden: Stordalen | collected... | reverse complement strand
TCCCTTTATAAATGCGGGTTTTCGTGCGTTTCCGTGCTGCGCGGCGCCCTGCCGCCGCCGCCGCGCCCTCCCTCGTATCCCCACGCCCATGCGCCTTTTCCAAAATTCGTACCAGTACCGTCCTAACCTTTTGAGGGTCGAACTTTGCGCGTCCGTCGTGACAACCTTGGTTCTTATGGCTGCCGCTGCCGCTCCCGCCCTCGCCGCCACGATGTTCGAGGAACTCGTTCACGACTTCGAGACTGCCTACATGCCCCAGCTCGCGTTTCCCACGCGACAGAAGTACTCCTCGCTGCTACGCTGCCACGTGAAGCCGCGATTCTGCGGGATGCGAATTGCGGACATCGACACCCGCCGAATCGATGAGTGGCTGGCCCGCAAAACGCAGGACGGGCTATCGTGGTCGACGCGCACCGACCTGCGCAACCTGGTCTGTAGCATCTTCACCAGAGCGGAACTGTGGGGAATCTATGACGGCAAGAACCCCGCGCTCCGCGCCACGGCCGGCCGCAAAAGCGCCGTCTACGAGAAGCGGAAACTCACGGTCAAGCAGACGGCTGATTTATTGAAGAAGCTCCCCGCCGACGGCTATTATCGCGGCGATCTCGACCGTGCTGCGCGGCGCCCTGCCGCCGCCGCCGCGCCCTCCCTCGTACACGACTTCGAGACTGGCATGATCGCGCTATTCTGCGGCCTGCGAATCAGCGAAGTGCTGGGACTGGCCTCTTGGGCGGCTTGGGCGGTAAATGAAGACCTGGGAGCCTTTAAGTGGTAAAGTTTTATCTGAACCTTGGGATTATGCCGGAAATGGGAGCTTGTTTTTGAGTGAACGCTAACACGCACACGCCAGACTTCGCGAGTGACGCGATTCGCTTACTTGACACGGAAAAGGTCAGAGATTCGAGTTCTCTTAGGCCCACCACCCCTTTTTCAGAGCAGCAATCCCAATTAAACCCATCCCACCGAGCCATAGGCCCTCGGTTGAATCGGCCACCTCCGCGAATTCTTAGCCAGTGCGCTGAGGCAGGAACTTCGCGGGGACTTGCCCCAGCGACTGGCATAAAAACGAACGAAGGCAACCGGGCGTTGACCTATGTCAGATGCCATTGTAGCTAGCCTTTCGGACGTTTTGCAATCTGCCCTTCTGGGGCTGCTGATCCCCGCCGGCGCTCCCGTAGTCTGTGGAGTTTTGACGAGATGGAATCAGCCGCCAAATCCCAAACGAAATCAAGTTTCCGCCCGCCGTGTTGTCCTCTCTTCACGCCGGTCGATCCGGACGGGGGTCAAGCTGTGTCCCCGCCGTCCGAGAGGGGGCAAGGTGCGCTCCTACGACGACGGGACCCAATGTGCGGCAAGCTACAAGCCGCGACATGCCCCGCCCCCTATTTCCTCGCGGGAGGTGCCCGATGAGCACCCAGCAAGTCGATCCACAGGACGACGGCAGCGCTACCTATGCCGGCGTGAAACGAGGCTGCCCCGCGTGCATCGCGAACCGCGGAGAAAAACCTCGACTTCACACCGATGCTGAGATATACGAATTCCATCCCGAGATCCGGGGGCAAGAATACCTGGGGCGTGCCCAATGAGCGCCGCCACAGCCCAGGCCAAGACCTTCAAGATCCGAGGAGCCGATGGCGACACCATCGAGATCCAACCCGGCGAGTTCTACGTCAACACGAAGGACCGTTGTCGGCGGCTCATGTCCAACGGCCTATCGGCGGGAGCCCGACAAGTCTATGCCTGCCTGGAGATGTACACGATGGGATTCCGTCGTGAGGACGCCGCGACCATGGAAGGCGGGAAACTGCGGCATATCCGGCCGAGCGACATCGTAACCGCGACGGCCTACTCCAAGAACGAGGTTAGGCGCTACCTTGAGGAGTTAGAGGACGCAGGTCTGGCCAAACGTGAAGAGATCGGCGGTGGCGATCTCAGCACGGCGAAAAAGGGCCGAGTGCGGATTTTGGCATGGGCTCATCCGCGCGAAAAACAGCCAAACAAAACAAAGGACTTACCGAAAAAGGGGGACGCGCGCGTCCCCCTTCCTGCTTGGTTCCCCGGTGAGTGGGGGGCGCTTGCAGCATACCTCAAACGTAAAAAAATGCAAGTCACGATTTCGGAGGGGGACGCGCGCGTCCTCCTTTTGCGCGGAAAGGAGGTCGCGCGCATCCTCCAAGAGGCGGAAATGGGGGCCGCGCGCTTCGTGAAAGAGATCTGCGCGCGTCCCCCAGAGGGTGCTCCAACTTCAACGAAGGATGAGGGTTCTGTGCCTCCGAAAGAAAGGACAGAAAGTATTGAAAGAAAGGAAGCAGCAGCAGCAGCCTTTATTACTCCCGAGAAACCTGCTGCTGCTGCCCCTCCCGACCCTTCGCCCGAACCCCCGAAGCCCGAACGCCGGGTTGGCTGTATTTTGTGCCCCGAACTGGCCGAGCCGGATTCGTCCCTCTGTGCTTCCCACCTTGCCCAAGCCAAAGCCGAATACGACGATCCCGGCACACCCACCCCTCCGTCCATCGAGCCGATCCTCGAAGCCTTTGCGCCCTACGGTGGCCTTTCCGACTCCCGCGCTCGCCGGTTACTACTGAACTGCGGAGATGCTGCGGCTGAGGAAGTCGCGGCGAGGGCTGGCGAGATCGCGGCAGGTGTCAGGGGTCCAAATAAGAACGTCGCCGGCATCTTGTGGAACCAGCTGCCCGAGTTCTTCGCGGGCAGAGAGGGTGTCGCAAAGTGGAGACGAGGCCGCGCTGCCCCTGGCCCGGTTACGCCCGGACCCACTGAAGAGGAGTTGCGCGTCATGGAGGAGTCCGAGAGGGAACTTCGCCGGAAGTTGGCGGAGCCTGTCCCCAAGAGGGGCGACACGAGTTAATACGAGTTCCGGGGCGTGTGCCCCGTAAGCCGAGCTGCCGGCATTGCAGCAGGTCGATCAGCTCAAATCAGCGCGGCGGCGTCCTGGGGGAGGCCGTCGCGTTCCTGGAGGTCTTCGGATGATCCTTTCACAGAGGCGTTGGGAGCAAGTGCTTCACTGGTTCAGCGACGAGGAGAAGCTCGACATTCACAAAGCCGTGGTGGGCCAGCCTGCGATGCAGAAGGGCTTTGTCATCGATGAGGCGCAGCTCGCACCCGAGCTGCGGTTAAAAGTGCAGTTCCACTTCAGCCGGGGAGCCGTCACTTCCTTCCAGGCGAAGGCCGCGTCATGAGCGTCCGCGAGAATTCGGCAGTGGGCGAGGATCCACGGCCACGGGAGCGCGTGGCCATCTGGCAGGTCGATGAGCACGGCCGTGGAACGTGTCCGGACTGCGGGCAACAGTCGGTGGTGGACGCCGCGCCTGGTGGCCTCGTGTGTGTGACTCCTGGCTGCTACTTCTCGGCCTGCTTCACGGCGCAGCCGCTTGCGGCGGAAAAGGCGGCGTCATGACCGGAGATCGACTCTACGGGAAGATCGAGCTTGGCATCGCGCAGGAGGACCACGAGGCTCTCGAGCGGTTGGCTGCCGCCTACATGAGATCGAACCACGGCAAGCTGAGGATCACCACGACGGTGATGGAACTCGCTATATGGTCGGCGCACCGGGTGGGCGTATTGCGTTCGCTCCCTCCGTTGCCGTCAGTCTGCAGCCACTGCGGCAGACCGATGGACGATCCGGCAGGCCACGTGTGCGAGGGAGGGCCTAATGCCAATCCGCGCTGATCTTCGTCACCTGTACCGCGGCAAGGACTGGCAAGCGGTCCGCGAGCGGATCCGCGCCCGAGCTGGCGACCAGTGCGAACGCTGCGGGAAGCCCAACGGCGCGTCCGTCGAGACCATCGTGGGCAAGATGCTCGCCGAACCCGGCGTCGTGCCCTACATGTCTCCCGGCGTCGTGCCCTACATGTTCTGGAGGCCCGCGAACGCCAAACGTAAGCTGTCCTGGCACAGTTGGGACGGCAAGATCTCGACGCACCCGGCGCCAGCGCCCGAGCATTTGTATGTTCGCACCGGCCGGCGCTTCATCATGGCGAAGTGCGGGGCCGCGCATCTCAACCACCTGGCCGGCGACGACCGCGAGCAAAACTTGTCGTGGCTTTGCGATTGGTGTCATTTTCACCACGACCTCGAACAGCACCGCGAGACCCGGGCGACACGCAAGGACGCTGGCAGACCGATCCTGGTAGCTACGCGATGAACGGCGCTTCCACGTTCCAGTTCGAGTGTCTCTGCGGGAAAAAGGTCGAGACGCAGGAACCCGTGGCGGCAACGAGCTGCCCGAAGTGCGGCCGTCCGTGGGTCGTAGAGTGGAACTATGAGATCGCCAAGGCGGCGAAGTGAAGGAAGGAACGACTATGGACCCAAGTGGCATGAATCCCAGTGACTTCATCAAGCAGCACGGCGAGGATATCGTCGCGCTGCAGGGTCGCGTTGCCGGCGCGGAGGCTGCGGTCGCCACCCTGCAGGCGGAAGTCTCCGCCCTGCGCTTGGCGCATCAACAGCAAGGCGCGGAACTGAACGCGGCAGTCACCGATGGCTTGACCAGCCTCCGGAGCGCCATCGCGCTACTCAGTGCTGCCGCGCCTGCTTCAACGCCTGCGCCACCACAGACGCCTGTAGCTCAAGCACCATCGAATCCACCAGCTTAGCGGCGACGCGGGTAAGCACTAGGCTCTCGACCTCGTGCGAACCGGCGCGGCTTGCCTCATGCGCGCTCCAGGCTCTCCCGGTGGAAGCGCCAGCGGCCACCCGGCGCGTGCTTGCCCATATCGCGGGTCGCGATAACCCTCGGGGCTTCCGGTATCATTACCGACTGCTCCGCCTCCCACAGCAGCCAGCGTTTCGTCAGCTTCGAATAACGCGCTGCCTGATCCAGCGTGAGCCACGGCCATGGCGACGGCGGCGGTTCGTCGTCGTCTTCCATTTCGGGATCATCCGCTTCCGGCGCCGGCAACGCGGCCTGCACGGGCTTGTTGGGGTTGGCGAGGGTGGCGACAGGCACAACAGCCTCGTGCTCCCGCCTCCAGAGTTCGCGCTCCACGGCGCCCTTGTGGATGACCGTCACCACCTGGTTAATCTCGGGGTTGCGCACCTTGAGCGTCTGGAGCTTCCGCTCCCTGACAATGCCCGGCAGGCGATCTATGGTCACCTTCAGCGTGGCCGCGGCGGCGGCCTTCGTGACGTAGCCCTCGGGCAGCCATTGGGCTTGTTGGGTCTGTGGGGTTGTTGGTAACATCCCCACAAAGCTAACACGCCTTGGAAAAAAAACAGAAGCTGGATTGGTACTCCGACCCCGTACAAAATAAATCTGAGAACTTTGCCCCCCAAAACACACCCCATTTTCTATGTTGTGTGCCGAATATCACACAATATAGAATTAAAGGCGTAGAATGCCCACTCGATATGAGAAAGCTCATTCGAGGCGTGGCGTTGTGCCGATCTCGGTGGGCAAACGTAGGTCACGGGTCCAAGCAGAACGCAATGCGCTCATAGAAGAAAACCTGAAGCTGATCCCTCCCATCGCGCTACGTATCCACGAGAAGCTTCCGCCGTCGTTTGAGACGGACGACTTGATCTCGGAGGGCTACTTCGGCCTGATGCGCGCGGCCAAGCGCTACCGTCCACGCGAACACGGCGGCGTGCCATTTCCGGTGTACGCCCGTAAAGTCATCCACTTCACGATCCTTTCGAGCATCCGGCGGCGCAACTACGTCGATGCCACTCATTCCCCCCTCGACCAAGCTCCCGAACCCGCCGAAGCGCCTCTCGAGATGGAAGTCGTCATCGACCACCAGGACCAGCTCGAATGTATCCGCGGGCTGAGAGACCTGCTGACGGCTGAACAGTGCGCGATCCTCGATGTCTACTATTCGTCCGCAAGTCCCAGTCCCAACCTGGCCGAAACCGGCAAGAAGCTGGGGATTCCGAAGTGGCGCGCGACCCTCGCCCACGCCTCAGCGCTCGCCATATTGCGCTCGCAACTGGCCGCCTGACTTTCGAAAACTCGCCGGATGGCGACTATTAGGTGACATGAGTGCCGCCAAGAAAGAGAAAACGCCACTGAGCATCGTACCGAAGGCCGACCCGCTTGCCGCGATGGCCGACGAATTAGGTACGCTCTCGAAGGAACTCGGGCCGTGGAAAGCCAAGATCGCCCGGGAGGAGTTCTTGCGTAAGACTCTGCGGCAGGCCTGCACCGCAGCCGACGATGCCGAGCAAAGCATCGAGGGAACGCGGTTCGTGGTCAACCTGGGTGCGCGCGGCAACGAACGCCACGTGAACGTGCTCAAGCTCATGAAGATGATCTCGCTGCGCGCGTTCGGCGCGCTGGCCACCGTGACCCTCGCGGCGCTCGAAGCCAACCGGATCAATCCCACGGTGGTAGCCGCGGTGGTCGAGAACGGGGCCACTGGACACCGCTCCATCAAGATTTTCGAGAAGGCGACGCTTCCCGCCGAGAAGGCCGCGTGAACGCAGCGGAGTGGGCGATTGCGATATCCGTAGTCTCTCTGGCGGCGCAGTGTGTCAATGCGTGGCTCAACCAGCGGATGCGGGCGGAACTCGCGGAACTCCAGCTCAATCTGTTAGACCGCATCAATCGGGAATTTGTCCCTCGCGAGGTATGCATTCTGCACCACCAAAAAACCGCCGGGCTAGGGCAATAAATGGCTGCCGCTCCCGCTGTACTGAAGATGAAGATGCCTCAACAGGCTACCTATGAACCGATGCGGTGGACGCATTCGCAAGCCGTCGGACTCTCCAACGTGAGATGCGAGAAGTGCGAGGGGACGGGATTACGGCCGGGGCCGCATCGCACGGGTAACTGGCCGTGCAATTGCGTCCTGCGCAACATTTTCCGTGCCTGTCTCGCCCGCTTCCAGCACTGCGATGCCCTCGACGCATATATCAGCGCGGTGCGCTACGAACATCGCCCTGGCGCCGAAGCCAGTGCGACCTGGTCTCGCGTCGCGGAGGACTACAAGGCCGATTTTTATCTGATCGCGAAGCGTACGCTGACGGAGGACGAGTTCCGGCTGTTCAAGCTCCACTTCCTGTGGGGAGGCGACTCGAAACTCTGTTGCCGGCGTTTATCGATGGACCGCGGCGCGTTCTTTCACGCCGTTTACCGGATCGAGCAGAAGTTGGGTCGCGTGTATCGCGAAGTTCGGCCATACTCACTGTTCCCCCTCGATGAGTATTTTATGGGCGCTATCCGCAAGGCTAAAGTGCTCCCCGTGGCGTTGCCGCACGCCGCCGATTCGCTGCCACTGCGACCTCCAATGGCAGCGTAAGTCCGATCAAGATTCCCGCTGATGGCGACTTATAGGCAGGTGGTGTTCCTTGGGCTGGCGGGTTTGGGCACCCGCCAAATACCAAAGTGGCGCGACTCGCGTTCTTCACCTTCTTCAGACGCGGGCCGCGCCACTCTCCTCCTTTTGACTATGCAAACTCCTACTTGGCGAACCAACGTAGTCGGCGGGCTGCTGATCGCGCTCGTCTGCGCGCGTGTGTATTTCCAGCATGATGCCTTGTTCGACGCTTCGACCATCGGCATCTTCGGGGCGGCTTGCTCGCTGATTCTCGGCACCGACAACCTTCTCGGCATTGGCAAGAGATAGGATGCCGCGGCGCGTTATTGGGAGGCACAAAGCTTTCCTCAAGGCCTTCGCTGAAACGGCATCGCTGACCGCTGCGGCGAAGGCTGCCAAGGTCAATCGCTTCCAGCATTACGAGTGGTTAAAGACGCTGGACGGTTACGCCGACGACTTCACTGTGGCCACCCGGCAGGCTGCGGACTTGCTCGAAGCCGAAGCCGTACGGCGCGCTCACGACGGCGTGTTCATCCCCAACATTTACAAGGGCCAGTTCGTCTATCCCGTCAAAACGAAGAAAGTCGCGATCATCGATCGGATTACGGGCCTGCCGGCGCGCGATCCCGAAACCGGCGAAAAGCTGTTCAAAGAAGTCGAGATCGTCGCGCGAAAGCCGTTGGGCGTCCTGAAGTACTCGGACGGACTACTTGAGTTTCTGCTCAAAGGCCTGCGTCCGGAGCGCTATCGCACCACCACCGAACTCACCGGCACGGTCAAGCAAGTCCACCGCTTCGAAGGACCGATGGAGGAATTGCTCGCCACTTACCGGCGCTTGGCAGCGGAGGAGCATGAGCGATCTTGACGTGCTGGTCGAACGGAATGTCGACTGGGCGCGGCAGATCGCGCGCCATGTGGCCGGAATGCTCCCGACCTGGTTCACCGAGGACGATCTGATCGGCGCGGCGGAAGTAGCGCTCGTGCAACTGGCGGGGAAATATGAGCCGTCGAGGGGCATTCCGTTCCGCGGCTACGCGAGACGGCGAGTGTACGGCGCTTGCTTCGATTCGATCCGGCGCCGGGAGTACAAAGAGCACACTCATCTTCCGCTCGGCTACGGCGAGCCGGCCGATGCGGGACAGTCGCCCGAGGCCGATGCGATCGCCACGGACACCCAGGCCGTTTGGGGTCGAGTCCAGGAACTGCCGCCGCGTCACGCTCTAGTCATCCTCGCGATTTATGCCGGCGACATGACGCTGGTGGAACTGAGCCAGATGGTCGACGTGGGACCGGCGCGACTCTCGCAGATCCACCGTGAAGCGCTGGCGATGCTCCGGGAAAACCTCGCGGCATGACGAACCCGAAGCCGCTCACGCTCTACGAAATCGAACGCATGATTGCGGGCTTCTCCAACCACGGGAGGTTCGTCCAGCACCTTACCATTCGCAACAAAGAGGGGCTAACCGTCCCTTACAAGAACTCGCCTGCGGGGGCAAAGCTCAACCGCGCGATCCGGATGCAGGAACGCGCCGGCGTTCCGGTGCGCGTCTGTATGCTCAAGGCGTCGCAAGTGTGGGCGTCCAGCTCCGCGGCCACGGAGGTTTTCCGGCGCATCCCCTTCTTTCCGGGAAGGCGTGCGCTGGTGCTGGCCGACTCGGAAAGCCACGCGGATCTTGTCTTCCAGTACTACCAGCAATACATCCGCAGTTATTCCGAAAATCCCTATGGCGCCGACCAGGAATCGGCCATCACGCTGCCGGATCTGGTCAAAGACACAGAACGCAACATCCGTTGGGCAAACGATTCCAGCATCCTCGTAGGCACTGCCTACAACGTCGAAATCGGACGCAGCGCTCCCTACAACTGGGCGCACTTGAGCGAAGCGGCGTTCTATCGGGATATGGCCACGCTAATGACCGGGCTGATGCAGCGTATCCCTCACTCGCCGGATTCAGGTTTGATTGTCGAGTCGACGGCCAACGGGATGGGCGGCGACTTCTACGACCTGTGCCAGCTCGCCATGGACCCGCGGCGCTCGACCGGATGGGAATTCGTGTTCTTCGGCTACCATGAGCACCCGGAGTATCGCATCCCTGCGGGCCCGAACTTCAAGCTGAAGTCAGAAGAAGCTGTTGAACAGCAGCGCTACAACCTGCACATCGATCAACTGGCATGGCGGCGCTACCAGATCGAAACGGCGTGCGAAGGCAAGATCGGGCGGTTTCGGCAGGAGTTCCCCGGTAACCCCCAGGAGGCCTTTCAGTCCAGCGGACGTACGATCTTCGACATGGCGGCCGTAGCACGTCTGCCGATCGTGCAGAGCGCTCCACGCGGCCGGTTGGAAGTCGTGGAAGTCGGCATCGAGAAGCGCGTCCAGTTCCTCCAGTCCGAGGACGGCCGTGGCGAACTGGTGATCTACCGGATGCCGCGGCAGGGAGGGCGCTACGTAATCGGTGCGGACCACGCGGAGGGGATCGATGTCGCCGCCAAAACGGGAAGCTCCGACCCGGATTACAGCAGTGCGACTGTTATCGATGCTGACACCGGCGAGGAAGTCGCCAAGATCAAAGAGCGGTACGAACCGGCTCCGTGGGCCACGCGGCTCTACTGGCTCGGCAAGTTCTACAACTGGGCGTTCATTTGTCCGGAACAAAAGGCTGTCGGGAAGGCGGTTATCGGCCATCTCCTCACGCTACAGTACCCGCTCGAACTGATCTATTCTCGGCAGCGCGCTCCCTCCGATCGCCGCAGTCCGCTCCTGCAGGAGTTGGGCTACGACACCAATTCCATCTTCAGGCCCGTGCTGATTTCGAATCTTGACCTGGCGCTGAGGCAAGGCGCGATCCGCCTGCACGATCCCGAGACGATCCAGCAACTCCGTGAGTTCGTCCGCAAGCCCAGCGGCAGGGAAGAGGGCGTCAACCACGACGACGACGTGTTCGGCGTGGCACTGGCTGTCGAGGGGTTGCCCTACGCGCGGCGGGCCTTCGTGTATCGAGAGTCGCAGGCGCAGGCACACGAGAACTGGCAGCCAACCAGGTATGGCGTGCAGAAAAGGAACGACGATGACTGACCGAGACGGCAATAGATCGAATCCCTATAAACCCGACCCCGAGAAGTGCTGCGAAGCCTGCGTATTCGACCGGGGCGAGCACGCGCCATATTGCCGGCTGAATTGGAAGCGGGTCTTTGCGGAGACGGAGCGGGAGATCCGCGAGTTTCAGCAGGCGACCCTGGCGACCTACGGCGTCCCCTGCATGGCTTGCGCTCTCGGACGGGACGATCACGCGGAGTGGTGCAACGCCGTGGCACACTCGCCCTGCGTTGGCTGCGCGGCGGCGCCCTGTGGGAATGAGCACTCCTGCCGGCGTGAACTCGCATGGCGGCAGCGGCACGATCCCCACCTAAGCGCGCGGCCGGGGGATGGCGATAAGGGGCAGGATGTCTAAGTCTTTCCAGCTCACGGTTCCCGAAGAAGAGAAGTCGAAGCTCATCGAACGCATCGAGACGGACTTCCTGGCGGCGAAGGCCTCTCACATCGGCTGGAGCGAGAAGTGCGCCTCGTGGATGAAGAAGTGGGAGAAGCGGGTTTCCCCTCCGATGGCCGGCGACGAGGGCAAGCCCAACAACGTCGTACCCATCGTTCAGTGGCAAACCTTCAACAAGCTCGCCCGCGACCTGCAGAGCCTCTTAGGCGACGATGCCGAGATCACCGCGCGGGCCACCGGGCCATCGGACGCGGACCTGCCTCGCAAAGTCGGCCGCTACATGACCTCCAGGCTATTTGACCAGATGGAGATCATCAACCCGTTGACGATCTTCCAGTTCAGGCGGATTCTCAACGGTTGGTCGTGCGCCTACCGTCCGTGGTGGCGTCGCGAGTTCACCACTCTCAAGGGCGGCAAGCCAACCCAGGTCTGCGACTACGAAGGCCCGGGATTCTTCCCGTGCGAACCCGACGACGTGATGGTCCCTCCGGAGCGCGGCGTCACCTCGATTCAGGATTTCGCGTTCGTGATCCGGCGCGTGCGCGTCACCGTCGATGACCTCCAACGCGGCGATGGCACGCTCTACCAGGGCACCAGCAAGCCCGAGATGGTCCAGGAACTCCTCGACTGGGCGAAGAACTGCGCACCCAACGATTACACGATGACGGGGCAAGATCCCGTCCGCGCCGAACGCGAACGATCGGAGGGAGTCGAGTACGAACTGTTCACTCTCGGCCGCCGCTCGATCTGGATGTGGGAGTGGTACGGCAAGTGGCGACCGCTCAAAGGAAAGACGGACGCGGAAGTCGATGACCTCGATAAGCGCTCCATGTTCGAGGCCGATTGGGTAGTCCGCTACATACCCGGAATGCGCAAGATCGTGGGCATCCAGGATCTGCTGCAGCTCTACCCGAAAATGCGCAAGCGCCGTCCGTTTGTCGAGTCGACGCTCATCAAGGACGGCACCTATCGACCCAAGGGCTTCGGTGGGCTGCTCGAAGATCTCGAGGACGACGCCACCGCGAACTCCCGGCTGTTCTCGGCTGCCGGCGAGTTGTCAGTCTGGCCGATTGTGTTCTTCAAACCCGGGGGAGGCATGAGCCCGGGCACGTTCAAGCTCACACCCGGGATGGCGGTTCCCACGGAAGATCCGTCGTCGGTTCAGGTAGTGAAGATTTCTCCGAACCTCGACTTCGCCGTCGAGCGGCAGCAGGACTACATTTCAACATCCGAGAGGATCACGGGTATCACCGACCAGTCTCTCGGCCGCGCCATTCAAACGCCCAACGCGCCACGCACCGCGACGGGCCAGCTCGCGCTGATCGAGGAAGGCAACATTCGGGCCTACCTCGATTCGACTATCTTGCGCGAGGACATGGAACAGATCATTGCCGATTTCTGGTATCTCGACTGCGATCTGGTTCCCCGCACCGAACCGGGCCTGTTCTTCCGAGTCACGGAGGAACAGGCTGGCGGGCTATTCGACGTGAAGAAGGGCGGGGCCTTCATGACGCCGAAGGAATTTGGCGGGCGCTATGACTTCCGTCTGAAGTTCGCGACAAGCGTATGGCAGCGCGCGGCGAAGAAACAGGACTTGCTCGCGTTCTACCAGCTTGCAATCCAGAACCCGCTGGTCGCGACCAATGCCAAGCTGCTCTGGAGCCTGCTCAACCGGCTCGCTCACGAGTTCTACATCGAAGATTTCGCTACCCTGTGTCCCGCGCCTCCGGACCTCGATACCGCGCGCACCCCGGATCAGGAGTGGACGCTCATTCTCGAAGGCAACAGCGACGTTCTGCCCAACCCGCAGGATGACGATGCGCAGCATATCGCCGCGCATACTCAGCAGATCCAGGATGAAGCCAAAGACCCGGATCGCGACGAACAAGCCATCCGACTGATGGTGAAACACCGCATGGAGCAGATCCAGCAGCAGCGGACCAAGATGCTCATGCAGTCGATGCTCAACCAGGTCATGCAATCCATTCACCCGGCGCAGCAGCAGATGCAGGCGCAACAGCAAGCGCAGCATCTCCAGATGATGCACAACGCCATGCAACCGCAGGGCGGTCAACCGGGGCCGATGGCGCAAACCGGACAGCCGGGGCCTCCGCAGGCGGCGAACCCAGGCAACATTCCAGCGCCGCCGCAACAGGTAGGCGCGACGATTCCTCCCGGTATTCAGAACTTGGACACCACCGCATGAAACATATCGTGGGATTCTCGGGCGGCGTCGATTCGCAGGCCTGTGCGCGGTGGGTGCTTAACCGCTACGCGAAAGAGGACGTGATCCTCACCAACTCGAACGCGGGACAGTGGGAGGACTCGCTCACCATGGACTTCATCGAGCGCTATTCGGAGGCGGTCCACCCCATCACCCACTGCGATGCGAAGGTCAAGGACATCTGGGAAACGCCGGGGTTCGCGGAGACGCGCGGCTTCGACGGCGAAGCGGTCCTCACCATGGAGTTCCTCATCGAGATTAAGAAGCGGCCACCCTCGCGCCTGACTCAGTTCTGCACGCATATGCTCAAGCTCGCGCCACAGCGCCGCTGGATCCGGGAGACGTTTGGCCCTGGTGGCATCTTCGAGGGTCAAGCCTTCAAGCGGTATGCCGGCGTTCGCCGCGACGAGAGCGCAAAGCGCAAGGACTCGCCCATCGAGCAATGGGATGACTGGTTTGACTGCGAGTTGTCGATGCCCATAGCCGACTGGACGAAGCAGATGTGCTTCGACTACTGCAAGGCGCACGGCGAGGAAGTCAACCCGCTGTACAAGTTGGGCTTCAACCGCGTGGGCTGCGCGCCCTGCGTCAATTCGAGCAAAGCCGACATCCTCAATTGGTCACTGCGGCGTCCGGAGCTGATCGACAAGATACGGCGCTTCGAGCAACGCACGGGCTACACGTTCTTTGTGCCGGTAAGACGCGATGGCGTGCTGAACCGGATCGATGAGGTTCTCGCGTGGGCGCGGACTCAACGCGGCGGTAAGAAAGAGTTGCCGGAGATCATGTTCGAGCGGCAGGCCTGCGAGAGCAGGTATGGGCTATGCGCATGATACGGGGCCAGGAGCTTTACACGCTGTATTCGGAGTTCAAGCCGGAACCGCTCGACAACGGGGACCGCGACGCGATCCTCGAACTGGAGCGCTCCACCGGCTACGCGCTGGTGAAGATGCGGATCCAGCAGGAGATCATTCGGCGTTCGGCCGAACTGGAACTCCCCGCCAACATCGAGAGCACCCAATACACCCGCGGCGTGATCTACGCGCTGAGAACCGTGCTCCAGATTCCCTCCATTTTGAAAGGTGAAATCAAATGAACAATTTCCAACCGAAAGTTCCGGCAGGTCCGGCGCAGTCTCCAATGACGACGAAAGACCCGTCGCTCCGTCCACCCGAAGTGGTAGCGAAGCCGAAAGTGCCGCGGATGGTTCCTCATCTCAAGAAGAATCCAGGCCGCAGTAAGCGGTCGAAACCCGTCATGCCGGCTTGGCAAGGCGTGAGCAACCGGATGCTCGGGACCACGAATAAGCCGGAAGGCGGGATGCCGGGCTGCTAATGACACGCGGCGCGATCATCATCGCGGAAGTCTGTCCCTACTGCAGCAAGCCGCGCTCCCCTCGCGACATCATCCCGATGGCGGGCGGCGCGAAGATTTGTGTCCAGTGCGAACAGCGGCAC
>Ga0182012_10004539_pt1 | contig 14445 bp, 10 predicted proteins | sample 612S2SmetaG_FD_120486 | JGI IMG/M metagenome (GOLD analysis project Ga0182012, IMG submission 120486) | Permafrost microbial communities from Stordalen Mire, Sweden - 612S2S metaG | ecosystem: Environmental > Terrestrial > Soil > Wetlands > Permafrost | place: Sweden: Stordalen | collected... | reverse complement strand
CGCCGTAGAAGAGAGAGCCTTCGGGGATGGAGACGTTGAGCATTTCTTCGAGACAGAAGGCTTGGGCGCAGAGCTGGACTTCGTCCATGTCGGAGGCTTTGGGTTTGCCGCGTTTGTATTCGACAGGGCGGGGGCCGGTGATGGGATGAAATTCGACGACGTCGGCGCGGCCGGCGATGCCGTAGTGGAGGGAGCGGATACGGAGGCCGCGGCAGGTGCGGATGCCGTCGCGGATTTCGGTGGTTTCGGAGTCGGCGATTTCGTGGAGGAGGCGGCCTTCGGCGGTGAGGCGGTTTTCCGACCATTGTTGTTCGAGGTGGATGAGGGCCCACTGGCGCTCGCAGAAGGCGAGGTGTTGGAGGGCGGAGAGGGGGAGGAGGTCGGATTCGGAGAACATAGTTGTCAAGCGTTCATGAACTCGCCAGCTAGGCTGGCATTGGTCTTTAGAGCGCCCTCCATATACCCGAGGAATTTGGGGTCGTAGTCTAAGGTCCAGGCGTAGAGTTCGTCGGAGCCAGCAACTGGCCGAACGGCGAATTTTTCGGCAGCCTTTTTCCTTAGCCTGACGCTGCCTCGCACAATGTCGATGGACCGCAGCTGTTCGCCGTCTTCGAAGCGCTTCAGTGCCGGATTAACTAGAACTGTGATCGTTTCGTCGGCAATCACGTTATAAAGCTCGTCAACTGTCTTGAGACTGCGCGCTTCCTCCGCGCGTTTGATTTCTGCGAGATTTTCCTTATTGGCTTCTCTCAACTCGAGCGAGAGCGCCTCCGTGCAAAGGGAAGAAGCATCCAGCGCATTCACTTTTCCCGCTTCAAAGAGGGCTTCCAGAACCTGTCCTGCCGTTTTCATGGACGGATTCTTTGTAAGGTTGGGGTCGTCAAAGCGAACCACAGAAACGATGGACTCGTTGCCGCTTTCTTCACCGTGCCGATTGATGCGCCCGGCAATTTGAAGCATGCTACTGGTGGCGGCAAGTTCGCGGATTCCGGCGCGGAAACTGAGATCCGCTCCCGCCTCAACGCAGCTTGTCGCCACCAAAATCCAATTGCGATCATCCTTGTTTGTTAGGCGTGCCGCGACGTTTTCCAAAATTATGTCACGGTCTAACGGCGCCAATGCCGTCGACAGGTGCGCGACGTCTTTGCCTGCGTCGTGAAAGCTTTTGGCGATTGTGGCGGCTGAATGCACGGTGTTTACAATCACCAGCCAAGGGCCTTTATCCGGTTCGCTAACGTACTTGAGTAGATCGCTGACCCCTAGGCGGCCAGAGAGCAATTTGTATGAGACTCGTGCGCCTTCGGTTTCCAGGTTGCGTTTCCGCAGGGGGGCTGGCAGCAGATCAGGGATTGAGACCGGGGGAGTGACAAAGTCGGAGTGTTCCCAAAACCGCACCAAGGAGCCAGAAGCGAGCACGACGTGACAGCCCCAGTCGCGGGTTAATTCCTGCAGCCAGAGCCATGTTTGCGGCCAAAGGTGGGCCGGGATTGCAGCGTGGGCCTCATCAATGAAGATGGCTGAGCCGGCGAGTTCGTGAAATTTTCTCAACTTGGCGGGTTTGGCGGAAGCCATGGTTTCGAAAAATTGGACAGCCGTTGTGACCGTAATGGGGCAATCCCAAAGCGTGGAGAGTTGCCGCAGCTCCGGCGATTGGAATTCAGCTTGGTGATGATGCTCGCCCACTACCAGTCTGCTGTCTTCGCCGGGGAGTGTAAACGCGTTCCGGTAGACCTTTACCGCTTGTTTGATGATGTTGGTGTAGGGAAGCACCACGAAAATGTGCCGTAACTTTCTTCGTTCCGCGACGCTGAGCAGATGGGCCATTACCGCCGTGGTTTTGCCTGTGCCCACGCCGCTGTCGCAGGCGCAGATGCGATCCTCCCCTAAATTTGCGCGGGCTGCGTCGTAAATCTCTCTTCGGAGCGAATTACGCTTCGGATCGCCTCGGGGATCTTTCCCGAGATTACCGACATAACGATCGAGGGCTTCCAACCTCTCTGCCCACTTAGGAGGAATTGGCTGGGGAACCACCTCTTGGCCGTAATGACGAGCAGTATCGGAATGGTCGGCATCCACTAAACAGGAAAGCGCGAAGCGCCATGTGAGGCCCGTCCACCGCTTTGCGTCGATTCTCCACTTCCCGTCCCGTTTTTCAGGGCTGTGCACTTCAGGAAAGCATTGTCTGTAGCTCTCCAAATACCGCTCGAACTGGCTCTCTGCTCGCTCAAGCGCAAGTTCTTGTTTTTCAGAGAGACTTTCGTCGTAAAACGGTGTTGAGGGAAATCTCTGCAATTCCGGGATGAGATCGGGCAATCCGCGATGGTGGGAGTAAACCAATCCGGCAGACTCCGCTTGCGCGAAGCTCATCAGATATTTGACCCCAGCGTGCTCGTGACCAACTGGCAAGGCACCTAGCGACATACCAGCGAGAACGTCCTGATTTAGAGGGTCTAATTTTCCGAAGTCGTGCCAATGCGCAGCTCGGGCAACCACTTTTTCGAACCACTGGCGGTCGCCCGTCCAAAACTCGGCGGCTGCTCTTGCAGCCGCCTTGGCAAAGGATTCTACGTTTGCAATGTGCGTGAGATACCCTTGGGCGGGAATGCCCTTATTGGGCCGGGCGCTATGCGCCAGCAAGGGCATACGCTTCCACCATAAGGTCACGTAGGGGCAATACGCGACTACTCAAATGGCCCGGCAGGTCAGACGGGACTTCGTATTCGCTCCACGACTGTGATGGTTTGTCCTCGCAAATTTTCTTCGGCGTAAGCGCTGCGATGAGTTCGAAATCGCTCGCGGAGCCGAGTGGCGACTTATGCTCCACATACCAAGCTTTCTTAATTTCCACTTGCGAGCGCACGTATGAGCTTGTTTGTGAAAAGATGAAAGGAATAGTTCCTTGCAGCACCTCGATGTCTTGAGAGGTACAGCCACTCTTTTTGGCGGCGGAGGAATTCACAAAAAATGGCATCGTGTATACCGCATGTTCCACAACCCGGAAGCCGAGCGGTGCCATGCCGCGGTCTTTACCTTCTTGCACACCGCTTTTGTTGGTTGTTGTTAGCCGTTCGATTCTAATTGGAGCAACCGACACGCCAAGGCCGAATTGCACCACTCCTGATCTTAGGTGTTCCGAGAGTTTCTCCTCAAGAAAAGTGTTGCCGAAGACACGAGCATCCCAGTATTTCTTGACGAATTTTTCATTTTTTATATCTTGTACTATTTCGTTCCTATCTCGTCCGCGGCTTTCGAGAATGGCGAAGTCGGCAGGGTCAAGAGGCGTCGTTCCATTGCTCCGCGCCAGCTGTGCCCAGACGGGACCTTCCTTGTCCGAAACCAGATCTCGGATCTTCCGTTTCACCGAGACTGGAGAGATCTCGCCCCGCTCGTCGGGCCTCATCCTTGGATCGCTTTCGCGGTCCGGGTCTCCGTTCGGGTTCGAATTGACGACTTCAATGACGAGCAGACCCGTAGCTCTTCGAATTACTTTCGTGTCATCACTCATGGCTCTTTCCCTCTTCCTCTGTTAGATTCTTATCTCCACCTCGACTCAGATAGCCGAGCAGCATCTCGGCTTTGCCCTCATCATCAAACGAGTGCTCGGGCAGATTTCCGTGCAATTGATCGGCGACCGGACCCATCTGTTTAAGTACCCATTTGCCAAGGCGAACCCCCTTATTGACGGCCTCTCTTTTCTCGTCTGGCAAATCGTTTCGAATTTGCGCCGTCATGGCCCAAGCTTGATAGATCTTTAATCTGTCGCCCAAGAGCGCAAATGCTCTTGCGGGCCGGTCGGCCATCATGGCGAAGTGTTGATTTCCGAGCAACTGCGGAGGAATGTTTCCACTGCGCACGACTTGGCAGTATTGAACGTGAAGCATGTCGGCGAAGGCCAGCATGCGGCCTAGCAAAAACGCCGGCTCATTCATATAGGTTTCCTTTCTTCGGTTTAGTTTGTAGAGCGTTGTTCCTAGCATTGAAAATACGCGCAGCGCATCTCTTCGGCCATTGACTGGAAGGTCCTTCACCATTGGTCCGTACCGGCTCAGCTGGTCGCCGGTCAGCAGCAGCAACGGTGCGCAGCGGCGAATGGCCATTTCCAAGATTTGTTTCGCGGCACGGACAGAAGTTGGACCTTCGCCGAGGTAAAGGTCATAGACGGTGGCCAGGTCGCATCCGGTCAATTCGGTTTGTTCGCTGCCCCCGCGAATCCACATGGCTCTAGTGAGTCTAACGATCTCGCCTGGTGACAGCATTCGCGGCTCAAAGGTCGCTGCGGGGAGTCCTTTGCCGATGGGAACGAAGAGTTTGAAAGCAGATGGTATGTTCCGGGATGCCTGCCGCCACTCTTCGAACCCGGCGCTAATCCGGTCAATCTTGTATTGGCGACTCACCTCTACCTGGACTTGGCCGGGCGAGATCCGCCGCAGAACGAGGGTGTGCAAGATAGCCTCCTTGGTCAGCCGACCTTTCGCGGTCAAACCGTTGACTACGGTTTCGGCTTTGGCTTCATACCCGGCTTCCAATTCGCCCTGAGACATCTCGCCAAACATTTCCGCGATGTCATCTGGCAAATCCGGATGTTGATCAACATAGGTTATTAGCAAATCACTGCGGGCATCGTCATTGCGTGGGACCAGTATCCAAGTCTTGCCCTTGCGAGCGGGGCCGGTAACCCATTTTGAGGCGTTGTTCAAGGTCTGGGCGGTGTCCTTGGAGATAGGAAATGCATCAGACCCGATCTGTCCATAACGATCCAGGCAAGGTATGTCGCGATTCTTGGAAAAGATAATGGTGTCGCCCAGCTCCGGCAGCCTCGGCTTGGGCAGTGTGTCGCGCTCCAAAGTCCCTTGAAGCCCAGTCAGAGAGCAGTGCCCGTCGGGAGCGCCCGACTCACGAGACAGCAGAACGGAATGAAAGAAGGCCGCCGTCTTGCGATGCGCTATTCGAACAGAGTCTTGTGCCGGGGGCTGCCAGATGTCAAGGAGGAAATTCAATTCAGTCTCGTCAACTTTGCCCTTCTTGTTTGGCACTCCGATCAAGAGCAGTTCTGCCAGTTTGAAGCTTTCGCCCCGCCGGACAGCCTGGATGGTCTGCGCGGCCACTTCGGACAGAAACTTACTTACGTCGAGCTGGCACTTGCTGATTGCCGAGAAAAGCGCTGCAACTGCGGGTGATTCCGCCGCGTATGGTTCAAAAGACGCTTTGAGTTCACTGCCAAACTTGAGCATTTGAGACAGGCGCTTTTGGGTTTTGGCTTGACTGGTCGACAGGGATCCCGATTGGCGTAACACTGCATCCAGTAACTCCGCTCTTTGTGCATCGGTGAGTTTTTTGTCTCTGAGTTTCTTGCGATCCTCGCTCTCGGGAAGGTTCTCAATTAGCGGGCTCACGAGTTTATTCGCCGGGAAGGAGTTTTGATTGTCCGGCTGTATTTTTTCTATGCCAAGACCGTCAACCGAATCCAGCAGTTCGACCTTCTTTACGGAGAATGAGTCATCGATGCTGACAATCACCAAGGATCCCTTGCCAAGCGGCCTTACCCATGGGTGAAGAGCGTCGGGCGTCAATCCAGCTTCTCTGAGGCTGCGCGCAACGTCTTGGAGTTCAGCAAGCATATTCAATCACGCCGCCTTTGATTTCGACGTTATGGCGGAATGTAGGTGACACTTTGCCCCCGATGGGGCGGTCAAATACTGAATGCAGCATGGAGGGGATAGTTTCGCTAAAGTCTTTTTGGACTGAGGTAGTTTCTCTGGGCGGGCCAAGGTAGGTTGGCACGAACTCGCTCCAGCCTAGACACACTGCGCGAAATGACTGGCCCCGCTTGAGGCGTCGCTCAAACATCTCCTGGAGGGCGTGAAGATGATTTGTTGAACCCGGCGCAGCCGATGCCTCTTCTACTGCCCCGTATAGGCGATAGCAAACGTCCGCAAGGACGATTGCTGACAACTGAAATGGATCGCCTCCGCGAATTTGGCTGGATTTTCTCAATGGGCCGTTGTAATTGTTCGTATAGCGGTGATATTGTACAGGCCGACAGATCTCGCAACGAACGGGATTGATGTACGCCGACTTCAGGCGGGCAATTGACTCGAAGATACCTTTCGCGGCAGAGTACGTCGGCGCAGGGTAGGAAATGGGAGCTGCCCCAGAGTCGGGACGGAGCCACATGGCTGCGGGGCCAGCGATTTCGATTGATACTGGATACACTTTAGACCTTGGCACATATTCCTTTCTATCTAGCGATATTTTAATGAAGCTCTTTTTTCAATGGAAAGATGATTCTAAAGCGTTTTCCTGATGTTGTCAATAGAAATAAAGGGAGCAAAATACGGTGGCTAAAAAAGCCGGGCGTTATGCCCGGCTTGGCTCTCATCAATAAACCATCGCTAGATAGTTTCAATCCACTCCGTTTTGTCGGGGAGAAAATACGTCTTAATGTACCCCATGCATGAGGGTTCCGTTTCGGCATCCGTCGCGGCATTTACGGCGATAGCCGCTGGTAACAAGGCCCGCCGGAGTGCGCCTCGAGCGACCCTGGATACATTATTAGGACAGTGGGTAACCAGTTGAGATCGGAAGACCGCAAGATACTTGTGAATGCTCTTTGTAACGTGCCGCAGTTTCAGACGGAGCGGGAGCGGCGGACGTTTGTGCGGATGGCGTTCGAAGGGCACACGGGCAGCCGAGATATGGAGAAGGCTCTGCAGTTTTTGAATTGGGAAGGCAGCCGATTCGTGGTGGCGGATGAACTTGTGCGTCATATTGAGAGCCGCGAGTTGACGCCGGGGCTGCCGGCTTTGCGAGTGCTGGTGGTGGCGATTGAGCCGCTGGCGGGGATGGAGCACCAGGAGGGGTTGGCGGATCTGAAAAAGCGTATGGGATGGGTGACGCCACCTGTGCCGACGCCGACGGCTACAGATGTGTATGACGTGTTCTTGTGCCACAACAGCAAGGACAAGCCAGAGGTGAAGCGGATTGCGGAGATGCTGATGGGGCGAGGGCTGCGGCCGTGGTTGGATGAGTGGTCGCTGCAGCCTGGGGTGGCGTGGCAGCCGGAGATTGAGAAGCAGTTTGAGACTACGAAAGCGGCGGCGGTGTTTTTGGGGGCGTATGGGTTGGGGGAATGGCAGAAGGAAGAAGGCTGGGCCATGCTGAGCCGTTTCAAGAAACGAGAATGTCCGGTGATTCCGGTGTTTCTGGCGAGTGCGCCGGGGGATGCGGAGTTTACGGCGTTTATCTATTCGCGGACGGCGGTGGATTTTCGGAGGAGTGATCCCGATCCGCTGGAGCGGCTGATTTGGGGCATCACGGGGAAGAAACCGGGCGCATGACACAGGGTTTGCGGCAGCGGTTTGAAATGCTTTTGCGTCACTTGCCGGAATGGGAGAACCCGGAGAGCCGGCATGTTTTGTTGCGGGGGATTTTGCGCGAGCGCGAAGTTTGGGATTACCTGCAAACGAAGGGCAGCGTGGCCGTGAGTGCCGGGATGCTGCATGACGTGTGCGAGGAGCGAGATCTGGAAGCGTTGTGCGTGGTGTTGGACGGGTTGCGCGAGATAGCGAAGATCGACCCCGAGGGCAGTAAAGAGATTGAATTTCTGAGAGGGCAGTTTTGCGGGCGTGGCGCGGCTCGGCGGCGTGGCGTTTGGGAGGGCGTGCCGTACAAGGGTCTGAATTATTTCGATAAGGACGATTCGCCGATTTTCTTCGGACGAGAGGCGGCGTTGCAGCAACTGGTACAAGCGCTGAATAAGGAGCAGGGTCGGCGGTTTGCGGTGGTGATGGGAGCGTCGGGTTCGGGGAAGTCGTCGTTAGTGCGGGCGGGGCTGTGGGCGGGTCTGGAAAAAGGCGAGATGGCGGAGATGGCTGGGAGCCGGCAGTGGTTGATTAGCGCGATGACGCCGACGGATGCGGCGGACGGGGAACCGAAGTCGGCGTTGCGGGCGGGGGCGCTGGAGGCGTTGCGCAAGCATGGTGCTTTTCAGGCGCGGTGTGATTGGAAGAGCGAATTCAAGACACTGGGCGGCGCTGGGATTGTGGCGGTGGCGCAGCGCGTTTTGGCAGGTGCTCCGGCGGAGGCTTGCTGGCTGGTGATTTTAGACCAGATGGAGGAACTTTTTGCCCAAGGGAGCAGCGGGACGGCGTTTTTAGATGAGTTGATTGAGGCGACGCATGCGCCGACGCGGCTGCGAGTCGTGGCGACGTTGCGGGCGGACTTCTATCAACATTGCCATGGTCATCCGGCGCTGTTGCGATTGTTAAACCGGGATGGCGGCACATTTCATTTGGGCGCGCCCGACCGGCGCGGGCTGGAACAGATGGTGAGCGGTCCGTTGACGCAGGTGGAAGCGAAGCCGGCGTGGGTGCTGGACGATGAGTTGCCGGCGGCAATTGCGGCGGATGCGGAGCGGCACGCGGGCGGGTTGGCGCTGATGGCGTTTGCGCTGCGTGAGTTGTATGAGGCGTGCCGTGAGGCGCGGCGGATGGATTTGGCGACTTACCGGAGCGAGGAGTTTGGTGGGTTGGGCGGGGTGATTGCGCGGCGGGCCGAGAAGACGATGGAACCGCTGGGCGAATCAGGCGCGGCGGCGTTGGGGCGGGTGTTTGCGCGGCTGGTGAGAGTGAATGAAGGCGCGGCGACGAGGCGGAGGGAGAGGCGTTCGGCTTGGGTGGATGACGCGGAAGCACTGAAGGTGGTTGACGCGTTTGAACGGGCGCGGCTGTTGGTGGCGGACCGGGGAGCCGAGAGCGGCGATCGGGTAGTTGAAGTGGCGCATGAGGCGTTGCTGCGCGAGTGGCCGAGACTGGCGAGGTGGATTGAGGAGCGGAAGGAAGCGTTTGCATTGCAGGAGAGGGTGCGGACGGAAGCGCAGGCTTGGGCGAACAGCGGTGGAAATTGGCGGCTCAGAAGGCCATGGCCAGCCGACTTGATTGAGGAATACAGGAAAAGGTTGGAGACGGCAGGGTTGCTTGGTTCGCTGCTGGAAGATGACGCAGCGGCGTTACTGCTGACACCTGAAGTGGAATGGTTGCTGAGGGAGGTGGCGCAGCCTGAAACGGGCGCTCTGCGGCGTTGGGAGATCGGCAAGCGGCTGGCGGAGATCGGCGATCCGCGGCCTGGAGTAGGAGTAAAGGATGGAGTACCGGATATTCTCTGGCGACCGATTTCGGGGGGAACGGTTGAGATTGAGAAGCGCGGCTCGGTTCGCGTGGAGCCTTTTCAGATGGCGGCTTATCCCATCACCATTGCACAGTTCCGCGCGTTTGTTGATGCGCCGGACGGGTATGGGTGGGAGCGGTGGTGGAAGGATCTGGAGAAGAAGGATGGATTGGACCAAGCGTGGCAGAGTGCGCCGGGCAATCATCCGGTTACGGATGTGAACTGGTATGATGCCGCGGCTTTCTGCCGCTGGTTGAGCGAAAAATTGGGGAAGGACGTGCGGCTGCCGGACGAGCAGGAATGGCAGCAGGCGGCGCAAAGCGAACGCGTCGGCTTTGCCTATCCGTGGGGGCCGGATTGGCGAGAGGGTCACGCTAACACGGCTGAAGCAGATATCAAGCGGACGACGGCAGTAGGGATGTTTCCACAAGGGGATAGCCTGCAGCAAGTTTCGGATCTGGCGGGGAATGTGTGGGAATGGTGCCGCAACGAATACGAGGCGGGCCAGGAGTCTCGGGTGTTGCGCGGGGGCTCTTGGGGCTACGATCGAGACCTCGCGCGCGCGGGGTTTCGCTACTACTACCCTCCGCACTACCGTAGCTTCTACATCGGTTTTCGGGTGGTGGTTTTGTCTCCCATCCGAAATGCTGGCCGCGGCACCGCTGGTCACTGAAACGCTGGGGAGGAAAAGGATCGCGCCTTTGGATCTATAGAACTATGGTCAAATTAGAGCAGAAGGTATGCTGGCGAAGAAGCTGTCCATCACAAATTTTAACTTCCGGAACGAGGAAGAGCGCGAGCTCTTCCGCAATCAGGAAGAGGCAGTTCTTGCCGAGCGCAAGGGCAAGGCCATTGCCGATTTGAAGCGCGACGGTTTGTTGGATGAGGATGGCAAGTTTGTCTTCGAACAGGATTTACCGGACGACATGAAGCCGGAGTCGTTGGCAGACTTCAAGCACTAAACGAACGTTGATGCGCCCACAAATGCTGGTGGTGGCGGGGCCGCCGGGCAGCGGCAAGTCCTCGTTACTGCGACCAGACCAAAGTGAAATCGAGTCCTTCAACGCCGACGAGCGGGCACGCGATTTGAACGATGGGTCGGGCCACAAGATTCCGCCAGCGATTCGGCAGATTGTGAATCAAGAGCTCGAAGCTTTTATTCTGGGTCATATTCGCGCGAAGCGCAGTTTTTCGTTTGAGACGACTCTGCGCACGGCCATCGCGTTTGAGCAGGCACGGTTGGCGAAGGCTAGTGGATTTGATACGAGAATGCAGTATGTGGCGCTGAGCAGAGTGGAGGAGTCGATTGCGCGCGTGCGTGCGCGGGCTGTGCAGGGCGGACATTCAGCGCCGCCGGAGCGGATTCGGGAAATTTACGAAGCAAGTCTGGGCCACTTGCCGCGCGCGTTGAGGGAGTTTGACCTGGTTCGGGTTTTCGACAATTCAGATACTGGAAAACGCGAGGGGCCTAGGCTTGTTCTGGAAAGCGTGGATGGGCATCTTGTTTCGTTGGGTTCAGAGCTGCCGGAATGGGTGGTGAAGGCGTTGTTGATGAGCGGACTCCGAGAGCGGAAGGGCGGCGAGGCGAGTTTTTGAATTGGCTGCGATGCAGCTTTGGCCACCCGGAAGGGTGGCCGGCTCGCAAGAATGCGCGCCCTACGGGCGGCCAGCATTTCGGATGGGAGACAAAACCACCACCCGAAAACCGAAGTCGTTGTAACGGGCGCGCGGATGGTAGTTGTAGCGAAACTCCGCGCGCGCGACGTCCTGATTGAGGTCCCAAGAGCCCCCGCGCAACACCCGAGACCCAGTGCCTGCCTTCTGTGTACGATCAGGTTTGCTGTATTCGTTGAGACACCACTCCCATACGTTTCCCGCGAGGTCTAGAACGCCTTCGGGTGATTTGCCGTGGGGATAGATGCCGACGGCGCTGGTACGGGCGAGATAGTGAGTCTCGTTGATGTTGGCGAAACCTGGTTGGTAATCGGTGCCCCAGGGGTAGGTCCGTCCGTCAACACCGCGGGCGGCGCGTTCCCACTGCCATTCGGTAGGTAGCTGAATGGGGAGGTTCAGTTTGTGGCCCAGCCAGGCGCAGAAGGCCATGGCTTCATACCAGCTCACCCCTTCACGAGGGTGGTTTGATTCGGTCCACCTTCCGGCTTCGGGTTGACGACCGGGCTGAGTCAAACCCTTCCACCAGGCATCATTGGCGTAACCATCAGCAGCGTCGAGAAAAGCCTGCCACTGGCTGTTGGTGATGGGGTAGCGAGCCATGCAGAAAGTGTCGAGCTGGCGGCGTTCGCCGCCCTGATATATGAATTCGCCGGCGGCGATTTCGACCCAATCGATATCGGGCAAGCCGTTTTGGACACCGACGCCTTTACGGTGATCGAGATCTAAACGCCCGAGCGCACGGCCGATGGCGGCGCGGGCTTCTGGAGCGGGTTCGAGGTCAATATCCGTAAGGCGGCGTAGCCAGGCGGCTTGTAACTCGGCGAGGAGGGCGGGCCGGTTTAGGATTTGCGCGCCGCTTTGCAAGATGCATTGGGCAGCGACCTCGGGTTGGGCTTCGGCGAGCCAGCGGAGGATGTGGCTGCAATCGGCGGGGAAGAAGCCGGCGAGCAGAACGGCAGTTTCTTCCCAACCGTTGCGCTGCCACCAGCGTTTGCGGGGCCAAAGGTTTGAGGCGGGAGTGTCCGCGAGCTTAGATTGCAGGGCAAGGGCGGTGAAATACTCCTGAAGCAACTGGTGGCGGAAGCGGAGGTCAGCGACGCCTTCGAGGAAAGTGGCATCGAGAGCTTGTTTTAGGGTGTCTTCTGAACCGAGCAAGCGGACGGCGACGGGACGCGACGATACGGTGAGGACGCCGAGGAGTTTTTGAGGGTCTTCGAAGTCGGCAATACGGCGGGTTTGCATGTCCCAGGCTAGTGAGGCGAGGCCGCTGAGAAGAGCATCGCCGGCCGCAGTAGGTTGCCAGACGTTGGTCTGAGGATTTTGTTCGAGCAAGCCTTCGCGTTTGAGGAGGCGGTTGGTGAAACGGGCGAAGAGGTCGCCGCGGTTCTTGGGAAGATCGCCTTCGGCGCGCCATACCTGGAAGAGCATGGTGAGCATGAAGGGGTTGGCGGCGAGGCGCAAGAGGCTGCGCGAGTTCGGGATGTGATCGAGCCAGAGTTGATCATCCAGGGGGCTGGTTTTTGCGAAGGCGAGTTTGTCGTCAATGGGCGCGGATGCGGACCAGAAAGAATCTTCGTTCGAGCCGGCGTTGAGCCAGGTAGCGAGGACTTGACTGAGCCGTTCGTCACCGGCGAGTTGCCAAAAGAGGCGGTCGGCGAGGGCGAGGGGTTCGTTGCGTTCGGCGATCCAGTGGCGTAGAGCGGCGCGGATGCGCTGGGGTGTGAGGGGTTCGAGGGTGAGGGTGTCGAGGCCGATATCGAGATCGCCGGTATAGTCTTCGCGGCGGCAAGTGGTGAAGATGGCGGTTTGGGTGTTGAGGCGGGTGAGGTGGGCGGTGAGGGCTTTGACGTCGGCGGCTTTGGCGCGGCGGTGGGCGGTGGGCATTTCGTTGAGACCGTCGAGAAGCAAGACGAGGCGGCCTTGGCGGGCGAGGGCTTCGGCGGCCCAGCCGATTTCGGGGCAGGCGTCGGCGAGGTACTGGGTGAGGGGAGTGTCTTGGAGCCAGTTGCCGAGGTTGACGAGGAGCGGGAGGGGTTGGTTAGGAGATTCGAGGGCGGGTTGGGCGAGTTGGAAGGCGAGTTTGCGGAGGGTGGTGCTTTTGCCTGCGCCGGGTGCGCCGAGGAGGGCGGCGCGTTTTACGTGGGTGAAGGCGCGGAGGATGTCTTCGTAAGTCTGTGGGGATTGTGGCTGGTGTTGCTCGTCGCGCGGGCGGGACTCGTGGCGGAGGAGGAGTTCGAGAGCGTCTTTGTCGAGCCAGGGGTCGTCAGTGGGTTTGTGGGTGGGGGCAGAGGAGGAGGCAGTCCCGGATAGGGGGGAGTAGCGGCGGGCGAGGGTTTCGATTTCGTGTTGGAGGCGTTCGAGGTATTGGCATTCTTCGGCGCGGGTGGGGAGGGCGCATTGCTGGTTGAGGAGGAGGGGGAGATCGTAGAGGTCGGGATTGGGGTGGCCGGGGCGGGCGGCGGCCATGGTTTCGAGGAGGAGGGCGAGGGCGTGCTTGCCGCGGGAGGCGCGGCCAAAGGCGAGGAGTTTGTCGACGGAATCGGAGGCGAAGGCGGCGAGGGGGCCGGAGAAGGCGATTTCGCGGGAGGGGTTGGGGTGGAGGTTGTCGAAGGCGGTGAGGAAGATGGCGCGGCGGGCGCGTTCGTCGTCGAGGGCGAAGTAAGATTCGAGCAGCTGGACGGCGCGGTTGCGGGGCGACAATTGGGGCTGCGGTGTGGATGCCACTTGCGGAGGACCGTTGCGGATTTAGTAAGTCGGGTCTGAGGATTATCTTCGCATGCGGCTTAGTGGTAATTGGTAATCGGCGCGGTGGGGGAAGGCGGGGCGGCGTATTTAGTGTTGCTTCTTGAGGACAATGCGGCGGAGGTGGAAGTAGTAGCCGCCGACGCCGGCCACTAGGTCGCCGTCTGCGCGCAGCCAAAAGTCGCCGCCGCAGGCGTTGCCGTATTCGAAGACGACCGTGAGCGGCGGGAGGCCTAGGTGATTCTTGATGGGCAGATGATTTATGCCGATCAAGCCGGCAGATGGTTCTTCGTTTGCGACTCTGCCGGCCGGGCAGCCGCGTAAACCATTCTTGGTGATCACAACAGAGCCTAGGGCGTGGCGGGCTTGCTTCTCTGTCATGCCGCCTTGGTCGACTTCGCTGGGGGAACGGTCGAGGAGTTCGGCTACGCGCCAGTGGCCGATGTCGGCGTTCGAGTTAGACGGCTTGGAGGGTTGATCGAAAGAGAAGAGCGGTGTAGCGAGGAGGACCAATAACAGGAAGCGAGACCTCAATGAACACGCCCCTGATAGACGGTGAATTCGCGTTGGCGGCGGCTCTGGAGTCCGCGCGAAATGGTGTGGCCCACGATGTGGTTGGGGTTATGCGGGTCTCGAACGGCGACGTGGATGGCGGTGGTCAGAATCAGCTGACCGGCGGCTTCGGGGCCATTTTGATTGATGGCGTCGTACACTGGCTGCGCGCCGGTAGCGTGGCCGCCACGGAGGTGCGCGCCGGGACCGGCGTTATATGTGAGCGAAACCAGCGCGTCGAACTGCTCTTGGGTTAAGGGACGTTGGACGCGGCGTCTCACAAAGTCCTCGGCGGTCCTCAAATCTTCGGCG
>Ga0182012_10004538_pt1 | contig 14447 bp, 12 predicted proteins | sample 612S2SmetaG_FD_120486 | JGI IMG/M metagenome (GOLD analysis project Ga0182012, IMG submission 120486) | Permafrost microbial communities from Stordalen Mire, Sweden - 612S2S metaG | ecosystem: Environmental > Terrestrial > Soil > Wetlands > Permafrost | place: Sweden: Stordalen | collected... | reverse complement strand
GCGATTTTCACCGCCTCGGACTCCGTCCGCGCAATGTGCGTTTCCACCGTGGGGATGCCGTAGGCGGCCAGCAGTTCCTTGGATTCAAATTCGGTGAGAATCGTCCGGCCGGCCTTGCGGGCGGTCTCGATCAATTGCGCCGCCTTTTCGCGGTCAATGCCGCGCTCGGCTTCCGGATGCGTCGGCGGCGTCTCGTAAAGGGCGCGCAAATTTTCACTGTAACGCCACATGTAGTAAAAGGCCCGGGCCGCCCGGTCGGGATATTTGAACGTGGGAATGTTCGCCGCATTGAGAATGTCTTCGCCGCGCTCCACCTGGCCCGCGCCCATCCAACTGGCGATGATCGGCTTGCCCGGCAGGTGCGCGTAGGGCTTCAATTGCTCCGCCGTGGCCACCGGGTCCGTCATCGCCTGGGGCGTGAGGATCACCAGCAAACCGTCCGTGTTCGGATCCTTGGCCACGATCTCGACCGTCTTCGCATACAACTCCGGTTTCGCGTCGCCGATGATGTCCACCGGGTTGTTATGGCTCCAGGTGGGGGGCAGAATCTTGTTGAGTTCCGCCATCGTTTCGGGCGAGAGCTCGGCCAGTTGTGCGCCGCTGGTGATGAGCATGTCCGTGGCGATCACGCTCGGGCCGCCCGCGTTGGTGACAATCGTCAGGTGCGGACCCTTCGGCCGGGGCTGTTTGGACAGCACCTCGGCCATGTCGAACAATTCAGAAATCGTGTCCACCCGCAACACGCCCACCCGTTGGAAGGCGGCCTGCAACACTTCGTCGCTGCCCGTCAGGGAGCCGGTATGCGAGGCGGCGGCCTTGGCGGCGGCGGCCGTGCGTCCGGGTTTGATGACAATAATCGGCTTGGTCAGCGCCACTTCGCGCGCGGCCGACAAAAAGGCCCGCGCATCCCCGATGGATTCCATGTAAATGACGATGCTCCGGGTGTTCGGATCGTCGCCCAGATGATAAATCAAATCGCCCCAGCCCACGTCGAGCATGGACCCGAGGGAAACGAACGCGCTGAACCCGACGTTTTCGCGCAAACTCCAATCCAGCACCGCCGTGCAGAGCGCCCCGCTCTGGCTGATGAAGGCCACGCTCCCGGGCCGCGCCATGTCGGCCGCAAAAGTGGCGTTTAATTTCGCACCCGGCGCCATCACGCCCAGGCAGTTCGGACCCACGATCCGCATGCCGCCGCGCCGCGCCTCGACCATGATCTGCCGTTCCAATTCCACGCCCGGCGCGCCGATCTCCTTGAAACCCGCCGTGATGATGATGGCCCCCGGAACGCCCATGTCCACGCAGTCACGAACAATGCCCGGCACCGTCGCCGGCGGCGTGATGATCACCACCAAGTCCGGCGTCGTGGGCACCAGCTTGATGCTCGGATAAGCCTTCCGGCCCAAAACCGTCTCGCGCTTCGGATTAATGGGATAAAGAATACCCGGATACCCCCCTTTTTGGAGGTTTTCCAACACCGTGCGCCCGACGCTGTTCAGCGTTTCCGTCGCGCCGATGATGGCGATGCTTTTGGGGGCGAAAATCGGGTCCAGCGGCCGCCGCCGCGTTTGGTGCAATATGTCATGGGCGGATTCCAGCTTGTCAGAAGCAATAATTGGCGTCGTCATAGATTCATCATCATTCATCATCATTCAACATTAATTTCATGGATAAGTTGACAGCGTTCCACCCATTCGACTTCACGCGTTTTGGCAAACGCAAGCCATTTATTGCTCTCAGCCGGCCGGTCCCCGCCCATGAACCTTGACGTGTGCGATATTGTCGGCCCGGTGCCCTCACGGGGGCGTCTTGGCCCGCCCGTTGCCGTTCGTGATAGGGGTGGGGGCACCACCTGGACGTGTGCTGGGGGTGCCATCAGCATGGCTTGCGCCACGGGCTTCGCCTTACTGATGCAGGCTCGCCGTGTCCGGACTGGCCGAATCGAGTTCCACCGCATGGTCATGCTGTATTGAGCCGGATGGTTCGCTTCCGGCTGCGCTCCGCGCCGCCAGAAACACCTTCAATTCCTCCGCCGCCTTGCCGCCGAAGCCCGGGACTTCGGCCAGTTGCTCGACCGTGGCGGCGTGGAGGCGCTGTACCGAGCCGAATTTTTTCAGCAATGCCCGTTTGCGCCGCTCGCCGATGCCGGGAAATTCGTCCAACACGCTCTCGGAGATTTTTTTGAGCCGCAGTTGCGCGTTGTAACTGTTCGCCACGCGGTGGCATTCGTCGCGCAGGCGCTGCAACAATTTCACCGCCGGATGATCCAGGCCCGGGCGTAGCGGCACCGTCTTGTCCGGCAGATAGATCTCCTCGAATTCCTTGGCCAGCCCCAGGATGGCCAGGTGGGCCAGGCCCAGTTTTTTCAGTTCCGCGCCGGCGGCGTTGAGCTGGCCCCGGCCCCCGTCAATCAGGATCAAATCCGGCAGGGGGCGGCCCTCCCGCTGCAGCCGCGCATAGCGTCGTTGCACCACCTCGGCCATGCCGGCGAAATCATCCTGGCCGACCACGGATTTGATTTTAAACCGCCGGTAATTCGCCCGGTCCGGCCGGCCGTTTTTGAAACTGACCAACGAGGCCACCGCGAACGTCCCGCTGATGTTGGAAATATCAAAGCCCTCGATGGTCTGCGGCGGCGCGGCCAGGCCCAGCAGGGCGGCCAGCGCCCCCAAATCGCGCTCCGGTTCGAGGGACACCGGCAGCGTATAGGGCACCCGCTCGAATTTCTCAGTTTTGGCCCAGGTCTTTTTGAGATCGGCGATGAGATCGCGCAGGGCGGCCGCTTTCTCGAAATCCCGCGCGGCGGCGGCTTTCTTCATCTCGTCTTCCAGGCGGCCCTGCATTTCGCGGCACTGGCCCTCGAGGAAATCGCAGGCAGAGGCCACCTGCGCGAGGTATTGTTCGCGGTTGACGTTGCCCACGCACGGCGCCGTGCAATATTTCAAGTGGCCGTAGAGACAGTGTTTGTAATCCGCCTCGCCGGGCGTGAACACGCGGCAGCCGCGCAGGTTGAATTGTTTGCGCGCCAGCGCCACCGTATTGCGCAGGGCGGTGGAATCCACAAACGGCCCGAAATAACGCGCCCCGTCGTCCTTTTTGAGCCGCGTGAAAACGAAGTTGGGGATCGGGTCGTTCAGGTTCACCTTGAGCATGAGGAACCGTTTGTCGTCGCGAAAACTGATGTTATAGCGCGGCTGGAAATCCTTGATTAGCCGGCCCTCCAGCAACAGCGCCTCCGGCTCGCTGCGGACCACGTGGAAATCAAAATCGTGGATGGCCTCCACCAGCGCGTTGAACTTCAGATCCCAGCCCATCCGGCGCGAGGGATGGAAATACTGGCTGACCCGCTTGCGCAAATCGAGCGCCTTGCCCACATAAATGACCGTGCCAAAGCGGTCTTTGTGCAGATACACCCCCGGCTTGTGCGGCAGGGTGCTCAGCTTGTTGCGAATGGCATCGGAAATCGGCACGCCCCAATTTCATCCAACCGGCCGCCGACGCAAGGGAATTTTTCCGTCAGCAAAGCCTTGACAGCCCCGCGCCCCGGGCGTCAAATGGCGGGGTTCTACCGAGCCAGGACATGAAACCACATCGTTGGCCATCCAGCGTGACGGGAGGGTCCGCCCATCCATGACCACCCGCCTTACCCAGTTCCGGCATCCCTGGCTCGCCGCCCCGCTTTTCGGGGTGGCCTTCTTCGGCTGCGCCGAATTGGGCGGCCTGTTTTCCGCCCCGAACCATTCGTATGTCAGCTTCTGGCTGCCCGTGGGCTTGTTCACCGGCGTGCTGTTGCTGAATGAAACCCGAACCTGGCCCTGGTTCGTCCTCGCGGCCCTGCCGGCCAACCTCCTCTTTGATTTTCACAAGGGCACGCCCTTCGTCACCACCCTGGGTTTTTTCCTCGCGGACACCAGCGGCGTCCTACTCGGCGCCTGGCTGGTCCGCCGGTTCGTGGCCAAAAAACCCCGGCTGGCCACCCTCCCGGAATATGGCAAGCTGCTGCTGACCGCCGCGCTGTTCAGCTCGCTGCTCGGGGCCACCCTCGGCGCGGCCACGTTGACCGCTTCGGGCATGAGCCCCGCCTACTGGCCCGCGTGGAAAACCTGGTGGACCAACAGCGCGATGGCCGTTTCCTTGCTCACGCCGTTCATCCTCGTTTGGTTTTCCCGGCCCGATCCCAGAGCCGTCCCCGTCCCGCGGCGCGGCCGGATCCTCGAGGCGGTGTTGCTGACCGCCATCCTGACGGGCCTGACTTGGTACTTGCTGGTCGAGGATCAGGGCATCAACGCGCCTTATAAATCGCGGTTGATGCCGGTGCTGTTGTGGGCCGGCCTGCGCTTCGGTTTGCGGGGCGCCACGGCGGCCAATCTCTGGGTGGCCCTGTTGCTGGGATTTTTCACCAGCCACTTCCCGCAGGGGCTGACCGCCGCCGACCTCGCTTCGGGGGACTACCTCCCCACCGTGCAGAGTTTTCTGGCGGTGGCCATGCTGCTCACCCTGATTCCGACCATCGTCATTCAGGAACGCAACCGGAAGGTGTTCGAGTTGCAACAGAGCGAGGAACGCTTCCGCCAACTCACCGAGGCCGCCTTTGAAGGAATTTGCATCAGCGAAAACGGCCGCGTTCTCGACATGAGCGATCAGGGGCTGAAAATGTTGGGCTACCAGCGGGACGAGATCCTCGGCAAAACGGTCACCGATCTGGTGGCCCCCGCCTCCCGGGAATACGTCGCCGAAGCCATCCGCTCCGGCCGTGAATACCTGGCCGAACACGAGCTTTTGCGCAAGGACGGCAGCGTGTTCTCGGTGGAGGTCCGGGCCAAATTGATCCCCTGCGGGAACCGCACCCTGCGGATGTCCGCCCTGCGCGACATCACCGAGCGCAAGGCGCAGCAGTGGCAGATCACGCGGCAGGCCCGGCTCTACACCGCCTTGAGCCAGATCAACCAGGCCATCGTCCACAGTTGCGCTTGGGATGAACTTTACGCCCAGGTCTGCCGGATCCTGGTCGAGTTTGGCGGCTTCCAATCCGCCTGGATCGGCGGGGTGGATCCGGAAACCCGGCGGGTGCTCCCCCTCGCGCAATTTGGCGACGACGGCGGGCATCTGGCCCGGGCCGTCATTTACGCCGATGACCGACCGGAGGGGTGCGGGCCCACCGGCCGGGCGATCCGCGAGGGACGGGAATACATCTGCAATGATTTCGCCAGCGATCCCAACACCCTCCTCTGGCGCGAATCCGCAGCGCTGGCCGGCCACAAATCTTCAGCGGTTTTTCCCATCCGCCGCCAATACCTCGTGTGCGGGGCCATCACCGTCTATTCCCGGGAACCGGGGTTTTTCCAAGCCCAGGAAATTGCCCTGCTGAAGGAAGCGGCCCTGGATGTCTCCTTTGCCCTCGATAAACTTGCCGAGGAGGAAGCCCACCGCCAGACGGAAGCCATCGCCCGGAACGAAAAATTATTTTCCGATACCATGCTGGAAAGCATGCCCGGCATCCTCTATTTCTATGATGACCAGGGCCGGTTCCTGCGCTGGAACCGCAACTTTGAGCAGGTGACCGGCTATGCCGGCGCGGAAATCACCGGCATGCACCCGCTCAATTTTGTGCCGGAGCAGGACCAACCCTTGGTGCAACAGCGCATCGCCGAAGTCTTTGAACGTGGGGAATCCTCCGTGGAAGCCCGCTTGCTGGCCAAAGACGGCCGCCTCACCCCTTATTTTTTCACGGGCCGGCGGATTGTCCTCAATGGCACGGCCTGTCTCGTGGGCGTGGGCATTGACATCACCGCCCGCCAACGCGCGGAAATGGCCCTTCGCGTCCTGAATCAAACCCTCGAACTCGAAGTCAACGAGCGCACCAAGGAATTGCGCGCCGCCCTTGTCCGCGCCGAGGCCGCCGACCGCATCAAATCCGCCTTCCTTGCCACCATGTCGCACGAACTGCGCACGCCGCTGAATTCCATCATCGGTTTCACCGGCGTCATTCTCCAGGGCCTCGCCGGACCGCTGAATGCCGAACAAGCCAAGCAATTGGGCATGGTCCGCCACAGCGCGCGCCACCTCTTGGAACTCATCAACGACGTCCTCGACATCTCCAAAATCGAGGCCGGCCAACTCGAAGTCCGCGCCGAACCCTTCGACCTCCGGGCGTCGCTCGAACGCGTGACCGCCCTCGTCCAACCGCTGGCCGACAAAAAGAGGCTCACCCTCTCCACCGTCCTTCCCCCCGAGCCGGGGATAATGGAAAGTGACCGCCGGCGCGTCGAGCAAATCCTCATCAATCTGCTCAACAACGCCATCAAGTTCACCGACCGGGGCTCGGTCACCCTCACCGTCGCTCCCGTGACCGACTATCGGCCAACCCCGGACGCCCCACCGTGCCCGGCCGTCCGCCTCCAGGTCATGGACACCGGGCTGGGCCTCCGACCCGAGGACGTGGCGACGTTGTTCCAGCCGTTCCGGCAGATTGACATGGGCCTCGCCCGCCAGCATGAGGGCACCGGCCTGGGCCTCGTGATCTGCCGCCGGCTTGCGGCCCTGCTGGGAGGCGAGATTTCCGTCGTTAGTGAATATGCCAGCGGCAGCACCTTCACCCTCACCCTGCCCCGCCAAAAACCGATCCGCCCATGAAAGCCACCATTCTCTTGATCGAGGACAACGAACAGAACCGGTATCTCACCACCTTTCTGCTGGAACAGCATGGCCATGCGGTCATCGCCGCCCCGGACGGCCCCCAGGGCATTGAGCTGGCGCAGCGCCATTCCCCCCACCTCATCCTGCTGGATATCCAGTTGCCCACCATGGACGGTTACTCCGTGGCCCGCCGCCTGCGCACCCTCGCCTCGCTGCAAGGCGTGCCCATCATCGCCGTCACCTCCTATGCCATGGTCGGCGACCGCGAGGCCGCCCTGGCCGCCGGTTGCAATGGGTATCTGGAGAAGCCCATTAACCCCGACACTTTCGTCACCGATATCATCAGTTTTTTAATCCCGCGGACCGCCACCCCAGGAACCCCATGAACCATATTCTGATCGTTGATGACAAGGAGGAAAACGCCTATTACCTGTCCGCCCTGCTCACGGGCCATGGCTTTACGGTGGCCACCGCCCGCCATGGTGCCGAGGCCCTCGTCAAGGCCCGCCAACACCCGCCGAACATGGTGATCTCCGATCTGCTCATGCCCGTCATGGACGGCTATACCTTGTTGCGCCATTGGAAGGCCGATGCCCGCCTCAGGCAGGCCCCCTTCATCGTCTATACCGCCACCTATACCGAGCCTGAGGACGAACGGCTGGCGCTCAATCTCGGGGCCGACGCCTTCATCCTCAAACCCGCCGAGCCCGAGGATTTTCTCGCCCGCATCCGCCAGGTGCAGGCCCTTCCCGCCGCCGTCCCCGCCCCTTCCGGAACGCCCGGCGGCAATGAAAAAGCGGTGCTCGAGGCCTACAGCCAGACTCTCATCCGTAAACTCGAGGAAAAAACCCTCCAATTGGAGGCGGCCAACCAGGCGCTGCGCGCGGACATCGAGAGCCGCCAGCGGGTCGAGGATGAACTGCGCTGGAAAACCGCCCTCCTTGAGGCGCAGGTGGACTCCGCCCTGGATGGCATCCTCGTGGTGGACACCCAGGGCAAAAGAATCCTCCAAAACCGGAAGCTGGGCGAACTGTGGAAATTCCCGCCGACCGTGTCCGACGAACCGAACGATGACGCGCTACTGCACATCGCCGCCCAACTCACCAAAAATCCTGAATCCTTCCTCCAGCGGGTCGCCCACCTGTACGCCCACCCGGAGGCCGTCGGCCGCGATGAAATCGAATTGCTGGATGGCACGATTCTCGACCGTTACTCCTCCCCCGTCCGGGATCAGGCGGGCAACCATTACGGCCGCATCTGGACCTTTCGCGACCTCACCGAACACCGGAAGCTCGAAGCCCAATATCGGCAGGCCCAAAAAATGGAGGCCATCGGCCAACTCGCCGGCGGCGTGGCGCATGACTTCAACAACATCCTGGCCGTGATCCTGTTGCAGATTTCGCTGCTGAAATCCGAGGACAGCACCCGGACCCAAGCCTTGGAGATTGTGCACGAGATCGAAGTCGCCGCCGAACACGCCGTCAACCTCACCCGTCAACTCCTGCTCTTCAGCCGCAAACAGGTGCTGCAACCCCGCGACCTGGATTTAAACAACGTCGTCACCCAACTCGCCAAAATGCTTCAGCGCCTCGTCGGCGAAGCCGTCCGCCTCCAGTTCAAATGCTCGCCCCGTTTGTTGTTGATCCACGCCGATGCCGGCATGTTGGACCAAATCCTGATGAACCTCGCCATCAACTCCCGCGACGCCATGCCCCACGGCGGCCAACTCACCATTGAAGCCACCGCCGTCCAGATTGACGAGGCCACCGCCGCCCGCACCGCCTCGGCCCGCCCCGGCGCCTTCGCCTGCCTCAGCGTCAGTGACACCGGCGGCGGGATCCCGCCGGAAATCCTGCCCCGCATCTTCGAGCCCTTTTTCACCACCAAGGATGTCGGCAAAGGCACCGGCCTGGGGCTCGCCACCGTCTTTGGCATCGTCCAACAACACCAGGGCTGGATCAATGTCGTCAGCCCGCCCGGCCGGGGAACCACCTTCGATATTTATCTGCCGCTCCTGGTTCAGCCGCAGGACCCCATGCCCGCAGCCCCCGCCCCGGCCGTCTCCTTTGGCGGCCACGAAACCATCCTCCTCGTCGAAGACGATGCCTCCGTCCGCGCCGCCATGAAAACCGCCTTGTCCAAACTGGGATACCACATCCTGGAAGCCCCCAACGGACTGGCCGCCCAGGCCGTCTGGCAACAACACCGCCCGGCCATCCAACTGCTGCTCACCGACTTGGTCATGCCCGAGGGCGTCAACGGCAAAGTCCTCGCCCAACAGCTTCTGAGCGAAGCCCCCGGACTGAAAGTGCTCTACATCAGCGGTTACAGCGCCGACACCACCGGCGACGATGTCCCCCTGGAAGAAGGTGTGAATTTCCTCACCAAACCCTTTGAATCCCAGACCCTCGCGCAAACCGTGCGCCACTGCCTCGACCAAAAATAAGGGTTTACCGTCGGCCCGTCATGTGTCGGTGGACAAAAAGATAATACAACGCCCCCACCCCCACCAGGAAGGCGACCAGGATCGCCGTGACCTTGTGCATCTCCCCCCGGCCGATATCCGCGCCCACCGTCACCCCCAGCCCGGCCAGCACTGCGCACCAGAGCGCCGCCCCCGCCAGCGTATACAGCGAGAATTTCCAGTAATTCATGCGCACAATGCCCGCCGGAATCCCAATCAAATGCCGCACCACCGGCAGCAGCCGCGAGGCGAAGATGCCGAACGCCCCGTAACGGGCCGCCCAGCGTTCCGCCCCCGCCACCTGTTCCGGCTTGATGAAAAAACACCGGCCGTAACGCAGCACCAATGGCCGTCCCGCCCACCGGGCAACCCAATACATCACCGTGGCCCCCCCCCAGGAACCCGCCGCCCCGGCCAACACCAGCGCCACGAGCGCGGGCCAGCCGGTAAGCTGGGCGCCCAGCAGGGGCAACCCGCTCGTCCAAGCCAGATGCGCGGCCGGCGGGATGATCACCTCACTCGGCAGCGGCGCCACGGAACTCTCAATCGCCATCAACAACGCCACCAGCGGAAAGCCCCCGTGTTGCAGCGTGGCGGCATACCAATCCATGAGCGGCTGGAGAATGTGTCTTAACATGCGCGCACGTTTATAGCCGAAATCCCCCCCCGCGCAACCTCTTTGCTTCCTCGTGCAGCGAGAATCTCAATGACAAACTCCCCGTGCAATATAATATTCAGCCATGCGGTCCATGATTCAAAGTCGGATGCGGCCGGGGTTCCCTCATTGTTTGGCCGCACTGGGGCTAATCATCCTCTGCCTGATTGGTTCCGGTTGCGTTCATTTCGGCACCCCGGCGGAACGCGAGGCGTCTTTTGCGCCGTTCAAGGAGGCCAAAGTCGGAGCTACCGGCCTCCGAGAATATCTGATCGCCCGTTCGGCCATCCTACTGCAGGCGGGCGATCTGGAGGCGACAAATTCCAGCACCAATTTCCTCTGGATAGCCGACGCAAGAACGGTGCACGCATGCGGGATGGCGGCGGCCATTGACCGCCGGGGTTATTTTCTGACGGCGGCGCACTGCGTGAAGGCCGGGCAGATCTGGCTGATCTTTCCCCGTGCGGGCAAGCTCCAGATGCTGCGCGCCCGGGTGGTCTGGAGCGGTTGGGCGGCCAAAAGGGGGCCGGACCTGGCCGTGGTGAAAGTGGCGTCGCCGCTGGACGAGGTCTTCGACTGGACGGCGGAGGATACCAATGGCAATCGCGTGGTGGCGGTGGGTGCAAGCTCAAATCCGCATTCGCCCATGCTGAAAAGAGTGTGTTTGGCGGGAAAGATTTTGTGGATTTCAGGGGGAGACTGGGGCTTGCCGCCGGCGGTTACAATCATTGCCCATGATGCTCCTTTGCATCGTGGCGACAGCGGGGGGCCGCTGGCATCGCCGGAGGGCCGGCTGCTCGGCATTGATGTCAGTGTGGAACCGGAGTTGAAATGGCGTCGCCTGACGCAGGCGAGGGCGCTGCGACCGGATCTCGAATGGCTGCGGCGGATCATTGATCAGGATGCCGCGTCATGATTCCGGCACAACTTTTCCGAAGGAGCGTTGTTTAACCCGGACGTATGAATTATCGTCCCGCGCTCGTGATCCTTGCTTTGCTGACACTGATTATCGCTGGTTGTTCCAAACATTCGCCCCGGGCCGGGATGGGACAGATCAAGGTCAAAGACTTGGGTGTTGTCGAGGTGGCGGACGGGGTGGAGATCCGTCAGGATTTGGGCGGGGGCCGGGTGTGTCGGATCATGCCGGCGCTCCGGCGGAACGGCGACATTTTGTTGGCGATGACGATTGAACAGACGGATGCCGCCGGGGCGGTGCAGGTTCTATCGCGCCCACGGGTGATTACGCGCCCGGACCGGGCGGTTACGGTCTCCGTCGGCGACGTTGGGGTGGGCTTGACCCCGCATGTGAAACCTTGAGGGTGGCGGCGGGTGGTTCTTTGCGGGGTGGCGTGAGTGGGGGTCATGCGCCGGGGAGTGGGGTGGTTTGGCGGGCGGCGGGTTCGCTCAGGGCGGGCTCGATGAAGAAGCTCTCGTCCTGCACGATTTTGACGCCGATGGTTTCGGCCGGGTCCAGGCGGCCGGCTTTGAGGCCGGTGAGGAGGGCTTCTTTGTCCACTTCTTCTTTGGTGCGGATGCAGCCGGACCGGCCGGGCAGGGTCTTGAGTTTTTCGAGGACGATTTCCCAGGTCCAGGCGCGCGACAGGAGGGCCAGTTTGGGGGTGCCGGTGCGGAAGCCGAGGGTGCCGCCGGGGAGTTGGAGGCTCTTGCGATCGCGGGGGAATTGTTCGGGATGGGTCTCGGCCCAGGCGCGGAGGGTTTCGGTGGCGGCGGTCAGGCGGGTGGCGCAGGCGGCGAGGTCGGCGCGGTATTTTTCGTCGAGGGCGAGCCCGTCGGCGTCGCGGCGGGCGTGGAGTTGGCGCTGCTGGTTGGCGGCGCCGGCGAGTTCGGCCATGACGGCTTCGGCTTCATCGCGGGTGGTGATGTGGGCGAGTTTAACTTTGATGCGGGGTGAGTTCATATTGGAGGATTTTTTTTGAGGGGTTTTTGAGGGGTTAAGGTTTTTGAGGTGATGATTGATGATGAGTCAGAGGCGGCCGACCCAGCGGCTGATTAAAAATTGTTCCACTGATTCGCGGGTGATCCGGCCGGGCTGCTGGAGGGCCAACTGGCGCCGGGCGATCCACCGGGCGACGGTGACGTGGCTGAGAAGCCACTGGCGTTCGAGTTCGCCGCGCCGGAGGCTGAGGTGGTCGCCGATGATGGCGCGGATGACGGCGGGCAGGCCGAGTTTGTGGGTGCCGGGGAGGATGATTTCGCGGACCCAGAAACGGAGTTCGCGTTTCGCGCCGCCGCCGCCGCCGAGGTCGAAGACCCAGCGGAAATGGCCGGTGTCCACGCGGGCCAGGACCCGTTCGGTGTCCAGGCCGAGGACGGCGCGGACGCTTTCCATACCCACGAACACGGTGTGCCGGTGGAGGGGGAGCTGCGGGTGGGTGATGGGGATAACATCGGATAACATAATTGGGGCGTTAAATTCCAGGGCGGAAGGGGTTAAAGGCGTCGGCGTCTGAATTTGCGCGCGGGCGCCGGCGGGTGGGGGGTGGGGGTTTCATGGGGGCGGGCCAGGCGGTATTGGCGCGGGCGGGTGTCCGCCACGACGAGGAGGAGGCCATGGTGGACGCCGCCGCCCAGATAGTTGAGGGCGGCGCCCAGGGTGCCGCCGGACAGGCGGGCGTGAAATTGCCGGGCGGTGAAGGTGGCGTGGCGGCGGCCCAGGGCCCGGATTTTTTTGATGATTCCCGGCCCCAGATAGGGCGGCGCTTGAAGCGGGGGAGTTTCCGGCGACGGTTCGGCGGGGGCGGGGAGGCTGAGGGGCGCCCCGGGCTCCGCCGGGAGGGCCGGGGCGGGGAGGATGAGGCCGGGCTGGAAGGGTTGCGGGGCGGTATGGCTGAAGGCTTGGAGGGCGAGCGGCTCGCCGGTCCAGATGATCTCGCGCGGGGGGTTCCCGGGTTGGTTCGCTTCGGCGGCCAGGCGGTTGTATTCGGCGGTCTGGGCGAGTTCGCGGGCGGTGTGCCAGGACTGCATCGCGGGCCAGGGGGAGGGGGGAGGGTTCATATTTATGTTTCGGGTTGGGTGAAATTTAAGCGGAATTGCCGGCAGTGGCGTTCGGCGGTTTCCAAGGCCGCCGCCAGGCGCAGGAGTTGCCGTTGCTCTTGCGGATCGCCGCAGATTTCTGCCATTCCGCGATACACGGCGGCGCGGCGGGCGACGGAAACGTGTGCCGCGTGTTCCAAGCAAAAATCCATGACTTCGCGTTGGGCTTTATGGCGCATAAATCGGGGTTGGGGTTGGGCTGGAGGGCGGTGCCACTTTGAAGCGGTCCGCGCAGCGGGGGCGGCGCGCCGGTCCCGGCGGCCGAATGGTGGGCGGCCATTTCCTGTATGGGGCTGACTTGAACGTTTTCATGCGTTATCCTGCACTCACTATATGCAACTACATGCTATTAGTCAACAGTTAAATAGCAGAATGTTGCAACTATTTTCCCGGCGCCTGAGATTCCGCCGGCATCGGTTGGATTGGAACAGCGGGGAGTTGGCGGAAAAAAGCCCACAGAGAGGATTTAAATTCAAAAGATCAAAGGTCAAAAACCAGGGAAGTTGGACCGCAGATGGACGCAGATGAACGCAAGATGGGAAGTCGGATGGGCGGGGCTGAAGCGGGGCGGGGATGATCGCGCAGAGGCCGAATCGAGGCGGGGGTTTTTTGACCACGGATTTTGCGGATGGCTACGGAGGGGGGCCGTCCACCGGCGGAATCAACGGCGTGAAGGTCCTCCAGGATGATTTCTTTGGATCACAACGCCACGACGCCGATTGCCCCGGAGGTCCGGGAGGCGATGTAGCCGTATCTGACCGAGGAATGGGGCAATCCGTCCAGCAGCCACCGGTTTGGGGCCAAACTACAGGACGGGATTGAAGCTGCAAGGGCCTAAAATATGCCAATACCACGAACCGACCCCTTTCTGGCTGCCAAAGTTGAGATTGAGTGTTGCAGGCTCATGTTGAGTTGATTCATCGCGTCCATGTGCCGTGCTCTCGGCACGCAACGCAATGCTTCCCTCAAAATGGCCGGTTTTCATCCGCTCTGCCCTGGCCGGTTTTGACCGCTCGCTGACACTGGCGGAGCCGGATGGGGAGTTTTTACGGTATCACCGGGAAGAGGTTTTTGAGCATTAAAGGCGGTTTGAAGCACGTTTGACACTGGCCCTGATTGCTACCGGACAAAGGGGAGAACGTTATACTCAGCCAAGCGATAAACCTTGATTTGGCGGCCCTTTCAAGCGCAACCTGGCATTGACCTCAATTTATGCGCCTATCTCAGCGACATGCTACCCAAACTCAGCGAGTGGCCTATCAACCGCGTCGCCGAGATCACACCCACCGGCTCGGAAGCCGCTTACCGAAAAGTCGTCTGACATTCCTCGCAGGATAACGGCGGCGGGACGCCGTGCCTATGTGGGGTTGGCTATACGGATACATTCATCGTTCCAACTCTCCAACTTTGTAACCGCTCTGCCTTTGCCCCAAGCCCCAAGCCTCAAGTTCAGCCACGCGAAAAAAGACACGACGGTTGCGCCGCGCGGCGGCGGGTGGAAAGACGCTAACCTGAAAACGGATCGCCGAACGGTTGCGATGGGGCGTCTGGTTGTGTCGCGCTGCTGCTGGATCGCCCTAATATATGCCAATATTAAGAACCCGTTTTCCGAACCATGTTATGGGTTGACCCCTTTTT
>Ga0182012_10004536_pt1 | contig 14456 bp, 13 predicted proteins | sample 612S2SmetaG_FD_120486 | JGI IMG/M metagenome (GOLD analysis project Ga0182012, IMG submission 120486) | Permafrost microbial communities from Stordalen Mire, Sweden - 612S2S metaG | ecosystem: Environmental > Terrestrial > Soil > Wetlands > Permafrost | place: Sweden: Stordalen | collected... | reverse complement strand
CGCTCTGTTTTGGCCTCGTTGGTCGCCACGGCGCCACAACCGCGCTTGGGCTCGGAGCGGCCTTCGCCGCGGTCGGATGCGCGATGAGTTTCCTGCGTCTGTTCGCGGCCCCGCAAGGCACGCTTTTGGCCTTTGAGAAGGAGATCAAGGATTGGCCGGCGGAAGGGGACAATCGCTAAGGTTACCAAAGCCGCTTCATCGGCACACTCCGCACACTCCGGGGAGCACGACGCCGCCAGCCGCCAATCGGCCTTCCGGGCATCGTCGATGGCATCGGCATTCCCGGCCTCTGATCGGCGCGATTGAGAGGTGTGCGATCAGTTCGAGCGTGTCCAGGTCGACGACCGACAGATCATTCCGCCAAGGGCGCAGCCTTCCGTCGTCAGTGTGCCGCCGGAGAGCGACATCTTGCCGGAATACGTCTTGCCGTCGTCGGGATTGACCACGCTGCCGCTCCAGCTGTTGGGACCGGTCGGCTTCATGTCGAAGAACAGCCGCTGCCCGACCTTGGCCGGCGTGTCGACGCCAGCCTTGATCCAGACGATGTTGCCGCAGATGGCGCCGCCGCACGCCTCGAATTTCACCTTGGACAGGCCGCTCTCGCGCAGCCAGATGCCGGTAATCTCATCGGCCAGCGCTGGACCGGCCGCCGCGGCCGCTGAAAAAGCGAGACCAATGAGAAATCGACGGGTCATTCGAAGGCTCCTGCCGGTGAGTGCGGCAGGGACGGAACTTGCCGACTGACTGTGTCATCTCCATGGACGACTGAGCGGCCCGAGACATAGGTGACAAATCGTACCGGTCGGCATCGGCGATTTTTTCAATAATGGCAACGAAGAAGCGATGTTCCGCGGCAGCGCCGCTGGTTCGACGTGGCATGATCTCATCTCCTCCTCGACCAGCTATCAAGTCGCGTGCATCGGCAGCTACCGAACGCGAATATGATCTGGCGCTAAGCCGGCCTGATGGCGTTCATGCATCGCGGTGTAGGCAGCCTCAAGATTGCGCGTGAACGCCTTCGTATTGAATAGCGGAGCGCTCAAGCGGTTGCGGGCGAGCTTATCTTTGATCAAGGCGAGCCTCGCAGGATTGGTCGCGAGACCTATCGCAGCTTCTTCATATTCGTCCTGCGAATGTGTCATCAACTCGGCGAGATCGAGAGCATTCAACAGGCTTGCCGCTACCCTGCCTGCGAATGTCCGGCCTACCTGGGTCAATACCGGCAGGCCTGCCCATAATGCGTCGCTGGCAGTCGTATGCGCATTATAGGGCAGGGTATGAAGGAAAAGCCCGGCGACGCGAAGCCGTGCCAGATGATCCGCCGACAACGCAAGTCGAGGCGCAAATACCAGTCGATCCGGATTCACGCCTCTGGCGTTGATTTCCTTGTTCAGGTTGGTCATGGCCGGCGAATTGGTTGCCGATAGCCAAAGCACGCTGCCTTCCACGGCTTTCAGTATTCTTGCCCAACAATCGAAAATGCCAGGCGTAAGCTTGTAGCTATTGTTGAAGCAGCAGAACACGAACCCGTTCTCCGGCAGGCCAACCTCGGCGCGTCCAAAAACCTTGTCAGAGATGGTCCGCCTCGAGTCGTCATTCGGCATGTAGCTGTCCGGCAGATAAACGATCTTTTCGATATAATCCTTTTGCTGCGACGGCGGGATCAATGTCGGATCCGCGATCAGGTAATCCATGAAGCCGGCTCCCATGGTGCTGGGATAACCGAGATAGTTCACCTGAATGGGCGCCGGACGGTTTGCCAAAATTGTGGTCCGGGCGCCCGCCGTGTGACCCATCAAATCCACGATGATATCGATCTCCAGCATCCTTAGCAGTTGAGCGATCTCTTCGTTGCTTGGCTGTCGACTTCCATGAAGCGGTCAAAGGCGCCCCGCAGCCGTTTCCGGGTTTCACTGGCGTTGTCCGGGCCCAGCGAAACCGCGATTGTCTCGAAGCGTTCGCGATCATGCTGTTCGAATACGCCGGCCATCAGATAGGACACCGGGTGGTCGCCGAAGTCGGCTGACAGGTAGGCAAGACGAATTCGGTCATGATCGTACCGGTCGCCTCGCCAAGTCGTTGCGCTTGCCGGCCATAACCTTGAAGCCCATGACTTCGCGCATGTCATTTGATCTTCGGACGAATGGGATATTCCGAGAAGCCCAAACGGAATCGCGTTCACTTTATTGGCTCGTATCGAGGAAATCAGACGTTGAGATTCTTCATCAAGGTTATGCCAGTCGCAGGTATGCATCTTCGCGTGAAGGCGCATGCCTTGGATACCGGCCGAATCAGGCGCGAGAGAAAACGCCTTGTCGTAGGCGGAAAAAGCCTGGTCGAAATGCTTGCGGAAAAATAACACCGCGGCGCGACCGATCCAAGCCTCTGCCAGATCCGGATTGCAGGATAACGCCGTATCGTAGGCAGCCATCGCCTCATCCTGGCGATTGAGCAAATGCAGCACATTGCCCCGACCGAGCCAGGCGTCGGCCAGATCAGGACTGACGGATAGCACCGTATCGTATTCCGCTATCGCCTCATGCCAGCGATCGAGCAAAAAGAGCGCATTGCCGCGACCAAGATGCGCGCTGACCAAGCCGGGATCGAGGGCCGACGCCTTGTCAAAAGCCGCCAATGCTTGGTCATTGCGCCCGAGCCCACTGAGTGCTTGACCTCGACCGCTCCAGGCGTCAGCCAGTTCAGGATTGAGCGCGAGCGCCTTGTCGTAATCGCCCAGCGCCTCATCATGGCGTTTAAGAATCGTGAAGGCATTGCCGCGGCTGAACCATGCCTTCGGCAGATCGGGGTTCAGCCGAATCGCCCTGTCGCAGGATACGATCGCTTCATCCAAGCGCTTGAGGGTGACCAGGAGATTGGCGCGGCTGTTCCAGACTTCGGCAAGGTCAGGTTTGAGCAAAAGGGCCTTGTCGTAAGCTGCGAGAGCGTCGTCGTAACGCTTCAGTTCGCCGAACAGGTCCGCACGGCCAACCCAGGCGTCGGCCAAGTCCGGCCTGAGCGTAAGCGCTCTATCAAAGGCGGCGAGGGCCTCGTCGTGGCGCGCCATTGCCGCGAACATATGGCCGCAACCGAGCCACGCCGCGGCGAGATCCGGATTCAGGCGCAGCGCCTTCTGATAGGCGGCGATGGCCTCATCATGGCGCTTTCGTATGGCCAGAATGTCGCCGCGGCCGACCCATGCGGCGGGCAAATCCGAATTCAGGGCAAGCGCCTCGTCATAGGCCGCCATCGCTTCGTCCTGGCGTTCGGTCTCACCGAGCGAGTTGCCTCGGCCGAGCCACGCGGCAGCCAGGTCGGGATTAAGGGCGAGTGCCCTGTCGTAGGCGTTTATCGCTTCGTCATGGCGCCGGAGCATGGTCAAGGCATCGCCACGGCCGAGCCAAGCGGGTGCCATTTCCGACTGCGAAAGTGCGCGATCGTAGGCCGCGATCGCTTCTTCCAGGCGTCCGAGCAGGCTCAACACATTGCCGCGGCCCAGCCACGCCGGTGCCAGGTGCGATTCTGAAAGTGCGCGATCGTAGGCCGCGATCGCCTCCTCGTAGCGCCCGAGCTTGCCCAACGCGTTGCCACGGCCGAGCCACGCCACGGGCAGATCGGAATTCAGGATCAAGGCCTCGTCGTAAGCCGCGATCGCTTCATCATTGCGATCGAGATCGGCAAGCGAATCGCCGCGGCTGAGCCAAGCCTGCGTCAGATCTGGTTTGAGCGAGAGCGCTTTGCTGTAGGCTGCGATGGCTTCATCGTGCCGGTTGAGGTTTTCGAGCGCGGTTCCCCGATACAAAAGCGCCTCAACAAACGCAGGTTGAAGTTGCAAGGCGCGATCATAAAGCTCAAGGGCTTGCTCATATTTTCCAGTCAGACTTAATATATAACCGCTCTTGCAATAGGGTTCGGCCACCGTCGGGTCGATCGATATCATCGTTTCGCAAGTTCCAAGCGCGGCCGGGTAGTCCCCTTGCGCCATCTGGCAATTGGATAACATCGTGTAAGCGCCCAGATTCCTCCCGTCGAATTTCAAGAGATTTCCTGCCGTCATAGCGGCTTCGTTGGTTTTTCCTTGGCCGTATTGCGCAACGGCCAGATTGTTGAGCGTGGCAATATGTCCGGGCGCCAATTCCAGCGTTCTGACAAAAAACGATTCCGCTTTTGCAAAGTCATGGGTGTCGAAGCAGGCAACGCCCTCAAAAAAGTTCGCTTCGGCCGTTTCTCTGCTACTCATTGCCAAACCGCTCCGGTTTAATACCGTCGAATGTACGTTTGGCCGGCTTCAGGTATCGCGCGCCGTCAGCGCACCGCGTGAATTCAACTGGGCTGTCGCGGGGCAGGATGTTGATGCCCGGAAAGAATTTACCTTTATCGGATGCCGGCGTCATCCTTCGCTTGACAACAGATTTTCTCCATTTCCATTCGCCTTATTACTGGGGCGGTTGAGAGTCTTCCTCTCGATCAGCATCAGTCAATAAAGCAACAGGGGCCGTTACTGCGGCCCCTGTCTTCGCCGGAAAACCATTTTCGAAAGCGATGAAGGCTCTATGAGTCATGGAATTGTATACGTCAAGGGCCTGCCTCCCACGCGCCGATCGTGCGTTGAAACCTTTTTTACCCGATCACAGACTTCAAGACTTGCTCGAAAACCAGATTCCTACTGAAAACAGCAGGTTGGAACTGGCCACAACATTTGGTATCGTGTCTTCTCGATTACACGCAGCGGGAACGCTCCAATGGGTGTTGGTCATTACCGCATCCTCATTGTATTGCTTGCGGGGACGATCGCCGCGTCGCTTCCCGGTTGCGATGATACGTCTTCGCGATCCGGCGAGCAGCCCCAGGTTCAACGGAACACGAAGATCCGGATCGGCGATCTTTCGGCTGAGCAGGCGCTCGCCTACTCCGACACGTTGAAAGCGCGTGGCGTTCACGATGACATCGTTCATCTATTGCGTTTTGTCCATTACTACAAACTCGGCCAACGCAATCCCGCTCTCGTCGCGCTGGAACTGGCCAACGAGCAGACCGCAAAGGCGATCGTCGCCAAGGTCAGAGAACGAAGGTCCCTCGAAGATCAGGACAGTACAATCGATCTTGACGAAGGTCTGGAGCTTCGTACCGAGATGGAAAAGCAACCGGTCAGCGATTGTGAAGAAGAAGTGAACAGCGGCCGGTTCAAACCTCTCACGGGCAAACAGTTTTGCCCGCTTTGGGATTCCGGAATTCTCGATCTGCTTCCGATGCCCGGAGAACTGCTGACCGTGTCGTCACGCCTCTTGGCGCGAAAGGCCTTGCTTAGGCTGCCGAGGGCGCGGTTGCGCGGTGTCCCGCGACTAGCGTCGATCATGGCCAGGACTGAGGCTAAACGCATCGTCGTGCGGCAAGCGCTCGAAAGGCAAGTCGGCATAGAGGAAGAGTTGATCAAACAATTGCTCGACCTTCAATGGAACGTGACCGTCGATCTCTCAGATCATGATAGCCGTTAGCCAGAATTACGGTTGAAAGCCAAGCTTCCTTATCGCGTCCGCCGCGGCGCGCATCGTCGGATCAAGAGACAGCGCCGCCCTGTAATCGACGACCGCCTCCTCAGCACGCCCGAGAGCAGCATAGACGTCGGCGCGCACCGCCAACGCCTGCGGGCTGCGGGGCATTAAATGAACTGCCCGTTCCGAGTCCGCAAGCGCGAGGTCGGCGTTGCCCGATTTCAGGCGAGCAAGCGCTCTGCTGTACAGCGCCTCTGGAAAGTCGGGCTGCAGCGACAGGGAGTGGTCGAAATCAGCTATGGCGTCCTTGAAATCGCCCGTGGCCCCGAAGACGGCGCCGCGATTGAAGTAGAAGAGGGCATTATTCGGTACCAGCGCAAGCGCGGCGTTGAAGTCCAATGTTGCCTCACGGTACGCGCCTTTGCGGAGATTGGCGGCACCGCGCTTGTTATAGGCGTCGGCAATTGCCCGATCGCCAAAATAACCTCCCGCGATCAGTCCAGTAACGGCGCCCTTTTGCAGTGATTTGAGGGTCTGGATGCGCGCCGTGCACGCGCTGATGACGCGCTCGTTGTCCTGTGTCTGGCTGCAATCGCTGGCATCGTCAGCATGAGCTGGCACCGCAGTCAGGTCAGTGATCAGGCATGCGAGCAGCAAGGCGCCAGCGGCCCGACAAAGGCGACGCCACGGCAAAAAGCTGACCTCAGGCCCATCGCATAGCATCAGCGAAGATTACCCGGTGGGAATGGACTATGAAAGCTTGAAAGAGGGTAGCCAAACTACCAGCAGGAGCGTCCTGGATTTCTCTTTGGATTACAAGTCGCGCTGCAATTTCAATTCGTTTGGTAGCCTCGAACGGCAAGGCTTCGCGTTGATTGATCCGGAAGAAAATTGAGACAGGCGCCCACATTAGCGTCAGCAGAGCAACGATGGGGCGCTGCAGGGTGATGGCGAAGCCGGCCAGCGCGACCGAAATGGTCACGCAGTAGTCTTTCAGGGTGGCGGCTCACCACTGCCTGGATCATCTCCAGATGTTTCAGCCTCAGATCGACGATCTTTTCGAGACTCAGCCCCATACTGTATGATAGAACAAAGGTGGAACCGCGTCCAACGCCGGGTTCGGGGCTTTCCAATGATTTCAAAAGGAAAGGGCCCGGAGAGCAAATGCTCGACCGGGCCCCTCCAAAAAAGCTTGCCCCGAAAGTATGCAAGCCAGGGACCGAACCGGGCGTAGCTGGATATACTAGGGATGAGGGCGCAAAGTGTTTTGAGGGGCCAATGCCGCCCGAGAGAACCTGCAGAAACCCCATATCAACGGGATTCGCAAGCGGCTCGAAATACTCGAATTTCGAGAACCGTACCGAATGAGCAGAGTCCAGAGCTTCGGAGAGAAATGGGGCTTTCGGAGAATAAGTAGCCGTCCCTCGCGATCGGCAGTCCGGAGCTCCGATGAGAAATTGCTGCTGCTACAGGGCTTGATTGCCGCAACTTCACGGGGAGCAGCCGCGACCCCTGTCAATTTGGCGGAGAGGATGGGATTCCCGTCCGAAAGCCGAAGACACTCCAAAAACATCGGAAAACAAAGCATTTTCGAAAAGCCGGGCGAAGGTTTGTGACCACCGCTGTGTACCACCGGATCGGCCGGTTTGGCCGTCAACCTCAACCGAATTCGGGGCGTCTGAGGACAGACTGGATCTGAAGCGTGCGACCCGTGGGTCGGGTTGCCGGCTGCAGGGCACGTGACGAGACGGGCTGCCGGAACAATGTGGTATCGAAGGTCCGGTACATCCGGAGCGGGAAACGATGTTCTTCAGTCAGCAGGCCATCGAAGAAATGGCGGGCGGTTTCAGGTCGATGGACGAACGCTCGGACGCCCTCGTCCTTGCTTACGCTTCCTTCGACTTCCGGAACGACCGGGCCCGCGAGTTCGCGACGCATGGTTTCTCGCGACGCATGAGGACGCTGACTCGTTGCATCGAGAACGTCTTCGACCGTTTGCCTCCCGACGAGGACGCTATCCCGACTACCGAGGCTTGCATCGATGCCGCTGCCTACGTTCAGGCGTTTCTGTTCAACGTCTTCGGGGCGCTCGACAATCTGGCCTGGACGTGGGTCGAAGAGAGAGGCATCCGGAATCGTGACGGAGGCCAGCTCAAGGAGACGCAGGTCGGGTTGGGAAAGAAGTACAAGGAGATCCGAAGGTCGTTTTCCCCGCCGTTCAGGGGCTACCTCGATGCCCATCAGGACTGGTTCAAGCATCTGGCGGATTTCCGTCATGCATTAGCCCATAGGATACCGCTTTACATTCCACGGTATGCGATAGTGAATCAGAAGGAATACGCCGAGCTCCAGGCTCGAAAGGACGCTGTCGTCGGAGACCCTCGAGAGTTCGATCGGCTGACCGAAGAGCAGATGAGGCACGTTCAGTTTCAGCCGGTGATGGTGCACTCGCTTTCGGAGAAATCGCCAAGGATCGTCTTTCACCCGCAGTTGCTGGCCGACTTCGCGATGGTCGAGGAGATCGCTCGAAGGATGCTGGCCGAACTGGCTCGGGACATGCCCGTGCCCCGTATCGGCATTCTCAAGCGCCTTGGGCAATGGCTGAGATAGGCCTTCGGCTAGTGCCGTCCGTCATTCCCTTATCGAGATATCCCAGCCCGGACGTCGGTCGTATTCGGGGATGGCGGCTTCCACGAATTCCTTGATCGTTTTGTGTCCGCCCCGGCCGTCCGTCACCAGGCGCCGCGCACCGACCGCGAGGTGCTGCGCCCATCGATGATTGTGCGACGGGTGATCGCGAACATTCGGCGCCATCGCGATCAACATCGCGGCCGCGTTGTTCTTGTCCTTGTCCGATGCCGCCGGGTCCTCGTCGATCTGATCGAGGTAGTGGGCCAATTCGTGCACCATCAGCGGATACAGGAAATCCTCGGCCTTCCCGAAATGCTCGACGTTCAGAAGGAAGACATCCGCCTTCACGTCGGTGATACCGAGCGGCACGTGGGCGTCGGCCATGAAGCCGGCGTCGGTGTCAGCACGAGTCCAACGGATCTTGGCGTCGAACAGCTTTGGGTCGATCGTCCCGCAGACGTCCACCAGTTCGCGCTTCTTGGAATCGATTCCGATGATCCAAAGCTCGCGCCCCCTCGCGCACAGCAGCGCGTCGAGATCTCGCCCGAAGGCGTGCTTGAACTGCTCTGCGAGGTCCTTCCGTATCCGCTCACATTCATGCTGCATCGTCGACCTCTTCATATCAGCGGTGAAAGCGTCTTTCAGACCCTGGTTGAGCAGCGCGTAAACGCGGTCAAGGTCTGCAGCCGCGGTTCAACGTCGCGAAGATAAATATCGGTTCTGAGAAATGCCAGTTCGACGAGCGCGGTCTCGCAGACTCCGACTTACCATGACCTGGGCCGGCCATGCTGCCTCGGGCATGTCGCTGGGGTTGGTCTGCTCGACCGGCCTTTCGCTCGTCGCAGCGGCATGTCGCTAGGGCGGAAGTTTTCATCCCCTGCCGTATAGTCCATCCGGTCGGGGCACGCCGGATGCCGCATTCACAAGCTTGAAGAACTCGACCAGAAACGCCCACTGTTCATCCCGGTCGAAAGTCCGCAAAACACCTCGACGCTTTACGACGTCACGGTGCATGGTCGGACTTTGGGACGAGTAGCTGTTGTGAGCGATCAACCTGTCCTTCACCCCCTGCATTCCGGCTTCTACTTGAATCGGCAGCGGTGCTTTCGCCACATCCTTCATGAACATCATGTAGAGTTCCAGCGATGTCATGAATAGATTTTCCATCGGGAGCGTCAGGAGCACCTTCTGGTTGCCGTACTCGCCTTGGCGAAGAATGTCGGCGTTTATTCCCCAAATTTCGCCGTCGCGGGTGTACTGCGTAAGGCTGTCAATCCGGTCCGTCGCGCCGGCAGGACTGAAGAAGCAGACGCCGTAAGAGTTCTCACGCGTCGGCTCGCCGCCTTGCGGCGCTCCGAATGTCCCGAAGCGACCGATGCCGCGAAGAAGCGTCTGCTTGTCGATCGGCATAGCCAATTCGGCCGTCGGCATCACCCGGAGCCACATCACGCTGCGAAACGGCATCGTATATTTGAGCTTGTCCCGGCTGTTCAGGTCCTCGGCCAGAACCTCTCCGTTTTCGAAGAATATGCCGTCTCCGATCTTCGGCTGAAGGGCCGGAAACGGAGCGATCTCGGGCTTGGGCACGTACTGGGCCAGCGCTTCGGCAAGAATGGCAACGAGTTTCTTCTTTTCCTTCGCGATCTCGTCCTTGGTCGCGTCCGGTGCCAGATCGTACATGATCGGTCCGCCCTTGTGGCCAAGGTCGAACGGCATATCCGCCCGCTTGCCATAGTGGCTGTTCATCACCATCAGCACGCGTTCGGTGCTCAGCGACTTCAAGGCGTAGCCAAGTTCGATCGCGACGTTCGGGTTCATCAGCGGTTTGCCGTTCGATTTCACGCCTTCGTCGGATTTGTGGGGCACCCCTTTCCCGACCGGCGTCACATCACCGACGAACACGGCGGCGCCATCGATCTTCTTGAGGATTTCGATTGCCAAGTCCGGACTGCCCTTCAGACCTTTACGGCCATAGTCCAACTCCAGCTTACCCTGCTGAAAATCTTCATCCGGCTCGTCGATGTCGTTCGCCTGGTTGGCCTGGGCGATCGCCGCGTCGAGCGCGTCGCGGATGAAGTGCCTCGCGATTTTTCCCGGCAAGTCAAACTGCCAAGCCCAAAATATCTTCATCTCCGTCTCCAGACAAAAAACGCCTCGAACGACGCGCTTCGACGTCAGGCCATTGAAGTGGGGTCCGTCTTCGTGGGCACCAAGAGTGGAAGCCAATATTGCGGCGGAACGGGGAGTCGGTAGTGCCTGCAGGCGGTCAGGATCAAAGGAAAACAGCCGACGCGGATGGCGGAGAGATAGTTGAATGAGTCGGCGGTCTTGCAGGCTGCCACGAGGATTTTGAGCAGATCCTGGCCGCCGGCGCTGACCGGTACGTCTGCCAGAGCCGCGCCATGGAGGTCATCGTTCAGGTAGAAATGCTTCTCGCTTTCTTCGTCCGGAAGCCAGAACTGCAGCGTGCAATGGGCGAGCGGACCCGCGACGAGTTCCTCCAGCGAAGCGACGCTATTCTCGTCGCCGAGGCCGGCGGCGAAGGCGAGCAACAAGGGAATCAAGATGCTGCCGGAAGTGACCTCTTGCCTGTATTCTTCGGTTTGGGCTTTCGGATGCGCGAGGAGATCGGGATAGTCGGTCAAGGCGGCGGGATATCTGCCGTGGCTCGCCACGGCGACCCTCAGGTAGTGCACCATCTCCGAAAGCCAGGCCGCAATGTCTGCCCGCGCGTGTCCCATCTGGGTCGCAAGCGAAAGGAAAAGCGCCACCTCGATCGCCTGATCGTCCTTCAATGGCAGCAACAGGGACGGGTTGTTTGCGATTATGTTGAAGCCGCAGGTCACGTGCTTGCGCAGCCCCGCGATCTGCTCGTCATTGAGGTCTCGTCCGCCTCGTCGACCCCACCAGATCATCCAGTGACCGGCTAACGCCAAACGGCCCAGCGTATCGAACATCTTGAGGTTCACGTCGGTCGGCTCGGCGGAATTTACGGCGAACGAAAGAGCGTGTCGTCGATTGACGAGTGGCAATATGTTTCGTTCCAGGAAAAGACCGGCGACGATGGTATGCAACCGCACCAACTGGTCCAAGGCGGACGCCATGGCGAGCGTTTGTGCTCCTTTCTTGCCGATCAAAGGCTTGAGCAGATCCCACGCGTGGAGCAGCGCCAGTTCGCTTGCCCGGTAGGGTGCCTCGAGATTGTCGATCTGGCGAGCCCAGACGAACAGCACCCACAGGCAGATGTTGATCTGGCGGGCGACCCGAATCCGGTCCTTGTCCTTGACGACCTGCGCGCGCAGCGCGGACAGCAGCCGGGCGAAATGCTCGTAGCTGACTTCGGGCTGGTCGACCATGGCGACGGCCTTCTGGAAGCTCGACTGCATCGGCTTCGGCAGCAGCTTTTCGCGCAGCGGCCCTTGCATCAGCAGCCCGGCGATGCGGTCTCCGTTCCACTCCTGGAAGGAGATCTTCCTGCCGCTGTGCTTCTTCATGTACGAGGTCACCTGCGACTGCACGGCCTGCTGGATGACCCCTCCCACGACCAGACAGATGACAACCTTCAATCCCCTGTACTGAGGCGGGACGCGGTGCGGGATGTATTCGTCCAGGATCTCGTTCAGCGACGGGCGCAACGCCTGAACACCGGTGTCCCATTCCGATCGCGTCAGGTCTCCGGCCTTCACTGAAAACAGGAAAAGCTTGCGGATGCCATCGTCGTCCTTCCCGACCGCGGCGATGTCGACGCCGCGCTGCGCTGCGCCGATGGCAGGCCGGGAAATGACGTGGAAGCCGAGCTCGCTCAGAAGGTCGGGCAGGATCGCGTCGAGTTCGCCTCTTTCCTTGAGAGATCCGACATAATCTGAGAGCAGGAGTTTCATTTCGGCCTGCTCAGTCTGTAGACGTGATACAGCCAGGCAAAGCCGACGGGATCGATGGTCTGAAGTCTTGGCATCTCGATGGAGCTGCCCACTTCCTTCAGTTCCATCGACGTTGGAGGCTCGTCGGCTCCTCGTGCATAGGTGATCGCCTTGCGGCCGTATAGAAGGGTGGATCTATGCACCATCCCGAAGAAGACCGATTGACGCTCCGCCTGCTTTCGTATCTCGCGGTTGGAAATGTAGTGGTTTTGCCGCACTACCGCTCGCTGGTAGGCCGACGGCTGCAGTTCCTTGATCGGATCCTTGATGTCCGCATCCTTTTCGTAGCGCCGGTACAGTTTGAGCGCCGCGCGCACCGGTCCGTAGGCGGCGTCCGCCTTGCCGATTTTCTTCAAATAGCCAGCGATGGTCTCTCGAAAGTTGATGAGAAGCGCCTGAAACAGGAGTTGGACGAGTTCCGGCTCCGCGTCCTTGTCTCCGGCCCTGAGCGCTGCGATGACGAACGAAGCGGCTACGATCGGCGCAAGTGGCATATATCCGACTGCCTTGTGGCAAAGGACGATCATCTGGCTGCCGGTCAAACCGAAGCCCTCGAGGGACGCGTCGAAGGGCCGCTGATCGTGGATCACTCCGACCAACTTGGATGTCGTCTGGCAAAGCGCCTCGTCGCCAGTCGCGAACCAGCGGGCCGCGATCGAAAAGAGAACCGGTCGTTCCAGCGTCGTTAGCCGATGCTCGAGCATCTCGAGCCTATCGAACGGCATGGCCCTGTCGGAGCTCGCGAGCAGCATAGTCAGGCAGTCGATCGCCTGATCGTGATGGGAGCCTCCGATAAGGCTATAAAGGGTCGTGCGCAGCATATCGATGAGTCTGTCCGCCGTCAGGTCGCCCTCGCACACCAGTGAGAGCACGGCCTCGACGTCGGCCGACGGAAACAACTCGGCATGGCGCAAGAGACCGTTCAGAAGGGCGGTCCGTGTCGTATCGCTGGGCTTCGCTGTCACCGCGTCTATCAGGGCGGATATCCACTTCGGCGCCGGCGTCTCGCGACGGGCCAACAGATCGAAAGCGGCAAATATCGCGGTGAACCGGACATCCTCGTCCGGATCCCCGACGACGATCGCGACCAGCCTTGCGAGCGTCCCGTCGGCCGTCTCCATGTTTCGTGGTTTGATCGCGCCCAGTGCGGCGATGGCGCCCTGCCTTCTAGCGTCGGTGGGTGCAATGAACGACGTCGCGGCGGTTTCGTCCCCGAGAGCGATCAGGGCGTCCGCCAGTATCTCTCGGTCGAAAGCGGGATCCGACCGCGCCATCTCGACGATTTCCTTCGCGCGCTCCTGGGACTGTCCGATCCAAATGCGTAATGCGTCGCGCGGCAATATCGCGATGCCGCCGATCTGCTTCTCGATACGGTGGATCAACTCCAGCATGACCGGCGGAGCCGCTTTCAATTGGGGTATGACGTTGCGATAGACCTGTTGAATCGTGAAGGAATATCGCCGGTCGAGGCCCTGAAACTCGGGCGTGGCGCTCAGCGCGAGCAGATCGATGCTTTGCGAGTTGTGCAGCACCGCCAAATGGGAATGTAGTTGCTCCTGCATGGTGGTGCTGGCTGGCCGATGCAGTTCTCGAATGAGCGTGCCGGCACGGCAGTGCGCGATGACTTCGGCGTCCGTCATCGACATGGATCGGGGTTGTTCGGATGTCATGCGGCTTATCCGCGTAATTCGAGGTTTTCTATCACGGCGATCCGGCGCTGTCTTCCTTGACGCCTCGGGCGACGATCCGCAGCGTCCCGTCCGAAAGTGGCCGCTGCAGCTTCAAGGGCTCGTCCGGAGGCGCCATCATCCAGGTCTCGACTTCTTCCGGCGTCGTGAGGATTACCGGCATCGCCTTCGGGTGGATGGCGCTGACCTCGGCGTTCGGTTCCGTCGTCAGGAGCGCGTGGTGGTCATTGGTGGTCTCGCCTTCCTTGACCTTGCGCACGGAGGTCCAGTTAGTCCAGATTCCGGCGAAGCAGGCGAGAGGGCGGGCCTCGTCGAGCGCGAACCAGATGTCGCCTCCCTCGGCCTTGTTGAACTCGCTGAACGAATTGAACGGCACCACGCAGCGGTTCTCGACGCCCAGCCATCTGGTCCAGTGCTCGCTCTTCACATTGCGAATGTTGGTCGTCCCCGAGTCCGGCTCCATCCGGAGCATCCGATCGGCATCAAACTCGATCGACTTTGGAGTGGACGACCTTGAAACCCTCGACAACCCGTTCGGCACCAGGTTGTCACCCATGTCTCAGGTACGTTCTGTTACCTATGTTTCCGGGCCGGACAAACAGTGTAGTGGCGGAGAGGGAGTCAGTCAATCTCCATTGATGTATAAGCTGTTTTTCATTCTAGCATGTGGGAACCTACGGTCCTGGCTACAAACCAACGGTCCATCCGATGGCGCCAGCACCGAAGCT
>Ga0182012_10004535_pt1 | contig 14457 bp, 12 predicted proteins | sample 612S2SmetaG_FD_120486 | JGI IMG/M metagenome (GOLD analysis project Ga0182012, IMG submission 120486) | Permafrost microbial communities from Stordalen Mire, Sweden - 612S2S metaG | ecosystem: Environmental > Terrestrial > Soil > Wetlands > Permafrost | place: Sweden: Stordalen | collected... | reverse complement strand
TCTCCGAACTTATCACCACGGCGGCTGCAATACGCAATAAGGAAAAGTTGCTATGACTTGCCTGTTTGAGATCGGCTGACGATGATGAAAACTCAATTTCTTCGCTCCATCCGCATCTGGCTCTCAGTCGTCATCCTCGGCCTCATCCTCAGCGGCGTTACAGCCTTCCCTCTGCAACACGAAACTGCCCTCCTCGTCCGAATCGCCGCACACCTCGACCTCGCACTACACGCCCCCACGCTCAACGCCTGGCTCATCCGCGTCAGCGACGCACTCACGAATACAGACACCCGCTATCCCTTCCTCGCCTACGGAACCGACTGGCTGGCCTACGCCCACCTCGTCATCGCGGTCGTCTTCATCGGCCCATGGATCGACCCCGTCCGCAATAAGTGGATCATCACCTGGGGACTCATCGCCTGCGCCGGAGTGCCACTGCTGGCATTTATCGCCGGTCCCATTCGTGGCATCCCGCTCTACTGGCGATTCATCGACTGTAGCTTCGGCCTCGTGTGCTGCATTCCGCTGCTCGCCATCCACCGCCTCATCGCACAACTCGAAGTGCGAGTCCCCTACCCGCGACCGAGCTAGTCGACGGAATCCTCTCGTAAACTCAATTCATGCCGCGTTGGCTCAACCGTCTCGTATTCACACTCTCGGCCGTCGCCGCCATCCTCTGGCTGCTCCCACTCTTCGCCAGCCACAGCGTCCTCTTCCCTGCCGGTCCTGGCTTTGAAGACATCATCGTCTATCAGGGCCGATTCACCGTCTACCACACGCTCAAATTCTTCACCTCGCGCGCCTTCTCCGGCTTCGCCTATCCCCCCGGCGCCGCGCCCATCTATGAGGCCTTCTACGCAACCTCTGACGCCGTGCAGGCCTACCTCCTCCTCGCCGGTGCAACAACCCTCACAGCTCTCGCCGCCGCATATCTCTTCCTCCGTCGAAACGGCTCCGCCAAACTCTTTCCTCTGCTCCTGTTCTTCTGCTTTCCGCTCATCTTCCTCATCCAGCGCGCCAACATCGAGATCGTCCTCTGGGTCATCATCGTTCTCGGCGTCCTTGCCTACCGGAGAGGCGCAGCGATCCTCGCAGCGGTGCTCTTCGGCATCGCCGCCTCGATCAAGCTCTACCCCATCCTGCTGTTAGGACTCTTCCTCAAGCCTGCATCTAGACGCACCCGTCAGGACCTCCCGGCCTTCGCCATCGGTCTCGTCACCACCGTCGTCGCGCTCATCGCAGCCACCGCGTATACCGGCCCTACGTTCCTGCTCGCCGCGCACGGATTCACCACGGGCGTCGACCGCTTTCAGGATCACTACGTCGACACCGTCAGCAAGGTCGAGGTCGCCTTCGACCACAGCCTCTTCTCACCGCTCAAATACCTGGCCTATTCCAACCACGCCTCGCCCGCCCCCTGGACACAGACCTACTACCTCATCGCGGGCGCCTTCGCCCTTCTGCTCTTCGTCCGCGTCCGCACGCTTCCATTTCTCAATCGAGCCGTCTTCCTGCTCGCGGCGATGGTCTCTCTCCCGCCGGTCTCCTTCACCTACACGCTCGTCCATCTCTACCTTCCGCTGCTCCTGCTGCTGTGCGCCCTCGCCGCCTCGCGGAAGCCTCCACCGGCAACCGCGGTCATCGTCTGCGCGCTGTTGCTGTTTCTCATGCTTCCGCTGGTCAGCCTCTACGTCTTCCAACCGCTGCCCACCGGCCCCATCCAATCATTCGTGCTGCTGGCGATACTCATCCTCTCCGCGCTCACCGCGTGGCCGGACGCGCCCGGTTCAAAGGCTCTCTAGGCGGATTGCAGCAACAACTATGTGCTGTGCGAACCGGATAACCCCACACTTCTCATTGAGGGCACGACCGTCTGGGCGGATCTCCTCGCCCAGACGGTCGTCCCAGACATCGAAGACGAACCCGGTTACTGCGTCGCCTTCGTATTTGCGCCTTCGGCGAAGCTGATCGTCCCAATCTTCAGAGTCGACTTCGTCCGCACCTCCAGGGTCTTGCCCGCTGCCGCGCGCGGGTTCACGGGGACAACTGTCACCGACAGCTTTCCCTTGGCCCGCAGCGTGGTGGCCACCGCTCCCTTCACGGCGAACCTTACCTTCGCCGGCATGAACATGCGGTCCTTCATCTCCGAGTGAACCCCCATGCCAAACAGCGAGAACGTTCCCACGTAATATGGGCTCTTGGGATCGGCCGCTGCTCCCTCTGGAAGCCCCACATAGACCTGGTACAGCAGGTCGGGCTGGTTGTCCGCCTCAATATTGTCCAGCACCACAAACAGCTTCTGGTTGGCGCTGTTCGCCACCGCGGACACATGCTGCGCATTTTCTCCCAGCTCCACAGGGACCGAGACCTTGTCCGAGTTCACCTCCACCGGCGGAATCGGCAACTGCAAAATCAGCTTCAGTTGCAGCAGCCACGGCGGAATGATGAACTTGACCGTGCAGTACTCGTTCACCTGCGTAGGTTCGCCCTGGTAGCCGTAGTTCAACTGCTGGGCCGCGCGCACCACATCGCAGTCGGTCATCGTCACCTGCTTCGCGTTCTCATCAAAGAAGGTGTAGGTCTTTCCCTTCCAGGTCGCGTCCGCAATCGGATCGCTGCGGCCGCCACCCTGTGCCAGCCATATGTTCCATAGCCGGTCCACGTTGCTGTGGTGAAGATAGAAGATCGGGTCCTGCGCTGAGGTCGGAACACTCGCCATCCATCCGCCAACCGTCACATGCACGTTCCCGTGCGGCGTCTGGATGTCCTCCACCGCGTCCGTAAACGCCAGGTCGCCCAGCGCTGTGCTGCAGTCCGTCACCCACGAAGCCAGCGTCGAGGTCCCTGCATTGATGCCGGGGTCGCGGTTCGGCGTATAAAGCACGCTGCTGGCGTCGCGGAACATCGGGGGAAGCTTGTTCTCGCTCGCGAGTTGCCAGTTCCAGTACGGCAGCGCCCATCCGTAGTCGCCCGAGTAGCGGCGAATGATCTTCTCAAAGTAGTACAGGTACATCCTGTGCCACGACCAGAAGAACTCCGTCCCATGCTCGCAGGTGTTCCACGAGACTCCGCAGGGACAGGGCGCAATCGTGCCGTGGATCGCCGCCTGGTACGACCAGCTGCGCGGATCGCTGGCCGGCAGCATCTGCATGGCCTTCACCGCCTTCGCATACGACACAATCTGGGAGCTGGAGGCAGTCAGGTTGCCGACATCCATGCGGGTAAATGTGGCCGCCTGCACGCCCAGGGGGCGCAGCAGGCTCTTGCCTACAAGCGCAGCCGAGGCGGCTGCTCCGGTAGTCGTTAGGAACTGGCGGCGATTCAATAGGCTCTTCATCGTGGGACTTTCGCTCCGATGGATTTTTGGCCCCAGACGTACGTTCGCCTGAACGCCACTTCTAAAGAAAAGTTTTTTGAGGGAGCAAAGGGCCGATTTCCTGCGGTCTCGATGGATCGCTTACAGACTTATCAGCTAACGACCGCAGCCTACGCCGGGTTCTGAAGCGTGTCAATCGTAAAGTTGGTAAAATCCTGTCCGTGCCTCGACGGCCTGCGCCGCAACATTCCGCGCAACCCGTGTTTATTCCACCAGGTCGCAGCGAGTCCCTCCCCGCGCTGCACAAGGAGAACCCCCGATGAATCGCACCATCCTCAGTACCGCCATCGCACTCGCCCTTACCGGCAGTCTGGCCCTGGCCCAGGCGCCGCAGCAGACACCCGACTCCCCACAGTCCGGCGCGCCGCACCAGTGGCATCACCGCCAGCCCAGCCCGGAGCATGAGGCCGCCCGCATCAGCCGCGTGCTCAACCTCACGCCCGACCAGACCGCCAAGCTCGAGCCCATCTTCGCCGACCGCGACCAGAAGCTGGCCGCCCTCTGGCAGAACCAGGACCTGGCTCCGCAGGACAGGCACCAGCAGATGCGCGCCATCCAGCAGAGCACCCGCGAGCAGCTCTCCACCGTCCTCACCCCGGACCAGCTCCAGCAGCTCAAGACCCTGCGCCATGAGCACGGCCCCCACGGCCCCGGCCAGTGGCAGGGACACGGCCAACCGCCCGCTCCTCCTTCGGGCCTCTAGCCTCCATAACCTCCGGGTGGCCCATTCATGCCGCTGCACAATCTCCGGGTGGCCCATTCATGCCGCTGCACAATCTCCGGGTGGCCCATTCATGCCGCTGCTTCATCGCGGCATGAGTGGGGAACCACGAACGCCCCTGCTTCCATCCCTTACCACTTACCACTTTTCCCTGTTCCTTCCCTGCCACTCCCTTCTTCACCCTTCCTCACCCCTCTGCCGTACTCTGTTTAGATGGACAAGTTCGTCATCCGCGGCGGCAACCCGCTGCTCGGCACCATCAAAGTCTCCGGTGCAAAAAACTCCGCGCTCCCCTGCATGGCCGCCGCCATCCTCACCGAAGACGAGGTCATCCTCGAAAACATCCCCCAGGTCCACGACATCGAGACCGAGCGCAAACTCCTCGTCTCCATGGGCGCCGAGGTCGAGCTCGGCTACGGCCGCGCGCAGCACCGTACCTCCATCAAGTGCGCCGTGCTCTCCGACCCCGTCGCCAAATATGAGATCGTCAAAACCATGCGCGCCAGCTCGCTGGTGCTCGGCCCGCTCATCGCTCGCACCGGCATGGCCCGCGTCGCCATGCCCGGAGGCTGTGCCATCGGCGGCCGCCCCATCGACCTCCACATCAAGGGCCTCGAAGCCATGGGCGCGACCATCACCCAGGAACACGGTTACCTCGAGGCGCGAACCAATCGCCTGAAGGCCGCGCACATCGTCTTCGACAAGATCACCGTCACCGGCACTGAAGACCTGCTCATGGCCGCCGTCCTCGCCGACGGCGAATCGCTCTTCGAGAACTGCGCCCGCGAGCCCGAGGTCACCGACCTCGCCGCTCTGCTCAACGCCATGGGCGCAAAGATTGAAGGCGCCGGCACCTCCACCATCAAAATTAAAGGCGTCGCCAAACTCCACGGCGCGCGCCATCGTATCAACCCTGACCGCATTGAAGCCGGCACCTTCCTCGTCGCCGGCGCCATCACCGGCGGCGACCTCAATGTCGACGGCTGCAACCCCGCGCACCTCGGTGCTCTGCTCAGTAAACTCGAGGCCTGCGGCGTCAAACTCGAAGTCGGAAAGGACAACGTTCGCGTCCACTCCGGCGCGAAGCTCACCGCCGCCGACATCACTACCGAGGAGTACCCCGGCTTCCCCACCGACATGCAGGCGCAGTTCATGGCGCTGCTTACCCAGGCCAACGGCGACTCCACCGTCACCGAAAACATCTTCGAGAACCGCTTCATGCACGTGCAGGAGCTCAACCGCATGGGCGCGAACATCTCCGTCAACGGCCGCACCGCTACCGTCCGCGGCGGCGCAAAGCTGCAATCCGCGGCCGTGATGTGCTCGGACCTCCGCGCCAGCGCCGCGCTCGTCCTCGCCGCGCTGGTAGCCGATGGCGAAAGCATCCTCGACCGCGTCTATCACATGGACCGCGGCTACGAGCGCCTCGAAGAAAAACTCCGCGGCGTCGGCGCCCAGATCCGCCGTATGGGAGAAGTCTTCGGGAAGAAATAGCTCCGCCGCATGGGCGAAGTCTTCAGCAAGAGATAGGCCCGCTCAAAATCACACCATATCTTTAACAACTTCCTAATGCACTGAGGCCGTACCCTGTTTCGCGGGCCGCTTTATTTGACAGGTCCGCGGAGCTGCATGTCTCTCCTATCGCTGGTCACCGGCAAACCACTCGCTTCGTCGGAGGAGCGAGCCGAGCACATCGGCCCCATCTCCGGTATCACCGTCTTCGGTCTTGACGCGCTCAGCTCCGCCGCCTACGGCCCGGAAGCCGCGCTCACCCTGCTCATCCCTCTGGGCATGGCTGGCGTCGCGCACATCGTTCCCATCAGCTTCGCTATCATCGCGCTGCTGGGAATCGTCTTCTTCTCCTACCTCCAGACCATCGACGCCTACCCCAACGGCGGCGGCAGCTACACCGTCGCCACCGAGAACCTCGGCGACGGCGCCGGCCTCCTCGCCGCAGCCGCACTCATGATCGACTACATCCTCAACGCCGCCGTAGGCATATCGGCCGGAATCGGCGCGCTCATATCGGCCTTCCCCTCGCTCCAGCCGCATACGCTCGCACTCTGCCTCCTTGTCCTCGCCATCCTCACGCTGGTCAACATGCGTGGCGCCAAGGACACTGGCGCGGCCTTCCTCATACCCACCTATCTCTTCATCGCGACGCTGCTCATCACCATCGCCATCGGGGCCTTTCGTGCCATCGCCGCCCACGGACATCCTGCTCCGGTCATCGTGCCGCCAAAACTGCCCGTGACCGGCTCCATGCTCACGCTCTGGCTGCTGGCCAAGGTCTTCGCCTCCGGCTGCACCGCCATGACCGGTGTCGAGGCCGTCTCCAACGGCGTCAACGCCTTCCGCGAGCCCACCCAGCGCAACGCCAAACGCACGCTCACCATCATCATCGTGCTGCTGATGGTCTTCCTCGGCGGCATCGCCCTCCTCTGCCGCGCCTACAACATCGCCGCCACCGACCCCACCTCCGCCGGCTATGACTCCATCCTCTCCCAGCTCATCCACGCCGTCATGGGCCGTGGCTGGTTCTACTACATCGGCATCGGCAGCATCCTCGCCGTGCTCGCACTCTCGGCCAACACCTCCTTTGCCGACTTCCCCCGTCTCACCCGCGCCATCGCCATGCGCGACTACCTTCCCCACGTCTTCAAGGTCCGCGGCCGCCGCCTGCTCTACTCCCACGGCATCGTGGCCCTCGTCGGCTTCACCGCCGTTCTGCTCATCGCCTTCGGCGGCGTCACAGACCGCCTTATCCCGCTCTTCGCCATCGGGGCCTTCCTGGCCTTCACGCTCTCCCAGGCCGGCATGGTCGTGCACTGGTACAAGCTCGGCCGGCAGGGCCAGCCCGGCACACGCCATCGCATGATCATCAACGGCATCGGCGCCATCGCGACAGGCATCACGCTGCTCATCGTCCTGGTCGCCAAATTCACCGCAGGCGCATGGATCACAGCCATCCTCGTTCCGGCGCTGATCCTCCTCATGGCCTCCGTCAAACGCCACTATGCCGGCGTCAACGCAGAGACCATCATCCACCGCCCGATGCACGTCGACAACCTCATGCATCCGCTGGTCATCGTTCCACTCGACAGCTGGACGCGCATCACCGAAAAAGGTCTGCGCTTCGCCATGAAACTCAGCGACCAGGTCCAGGCAGTCCACGTGGACGCCGAAGACTGCCGCGACGAAGTCGAGCGAATGTGGCAGACCAATGTCGTCGCCCCCGTCAGCGCCGCCGGAATCCCCGTCCCCGAACTCGTCTTCCTGGCCTCACCTTATCGCTTCGTCCTCGCACCCTTGGTCGACCACATCCTCCAGACCGAGCTCTCCCATCCCGAGCGCCAGATCGCTGTCCTTGTCCCCGAGCTCGTCGTCAAACACTGGTGGCACGCGCCCCTGCACAATCAGCGCGCACAACTCCTCAAGCTCCTTCTGCTCGTCCGCGGGAATCAGCGCATTACTGTGATCAACATCCCCTGGTACATCTGACCACCTGTCGGCTTTCAAATCGCATGCAGCTTCATAGCGCAGGAGAGGCCCAGCCTCTACTTCTTCTTCTGACTCAAGGCCGCATCCATAATCTGGATATCGGTGTCCGTGTTGAACCACAGCACGTGCTCCGCGCCCTTGTCGTCCACCACGGTCATCTTGTCATAGGCGTGACCGTCCTGCTGCACCAGCGCCTGCCCCTTGGGCTGCGCGCCCAGCACCACGTTGATCACGAAGTACTCCTCGCTGGGGTCCACCGTAAACCACGCCGTCTGCGCCGACTTCCCATCCCCCGAATCCATAATCGACTTCACAATCGCATCCACCACAGCGTGTTCCCTGTCCGCGGCGTCGTCCTTGCCCATCTTGCGCAGCATGATCATCGCCAGCACATGTCCCTCGGGATTCGCCATGTTGTGCGCGATGATCTCATTCGCCTCAGCCAGTGCGGTGTCATCGTTGCCGGCGTCGGCATCCTTCAGCACCTGGTTGCGCACCGGCTGCCAGTCAAAGCCGCCGTCCACGCCGCCCACCATCGCCGCCAGCCGGAACGCCCGCCAGTCCACCGTCAGATCGCCGCCCATCACGCGCGTCTTGTAGGTCTCATACTTCTGCTTCGCTACAGCAGGTTCATCCAGTTGCCCCACCGCAGCGCCCACCATCACGCCTGCACACAGCACCACTCCTGCAACCTTCCAAGCTCTACCGCTCATGGCCGCCTCCGCTGGCCGAATTCTACGCGACGGTGGAGATGACGGCGGCTAAGAAAAAGGAGTATTGACGTCGGCGGGTGGCCCGATCATACCCACACCATAGGTGCCCCGTTCATGACGCGTTGTTTGCGGCATGAGCGGGGTGGCTCAGCCAATCCCCCAAAATTCTTGTCAAGCCCCCTTGGGCCGGGGGGGGTGGCGCACCCACGCTCTTCCTTCTTCGCTTCCCCAAGACAGTTCGGGTGCCCCATCCGGGGTCCCCGGCGAGCGGTCTTTGCTCGCTGGGGTGGCATCCATGACGACAGGCTTCATCGTCGGTATGGGTGGGAACAAGGTGGCCCCACACACCCTCGCATCTCGTCCTAAACCATTTACCACCAATCACTTACCCCACCCCAATTATAATTCCCTCAAACAACAGCCCCCCAAATTGCCTGTCAAGCCCCCTTACGCCCCCAAAGTTATATAACCCACTGAGAAATATATGAAATAAACATTGCAAAAACTTGGCGTAGTTATATGGTCCGATCTGCTATTCTTAAGAAGTAGGATTAACAAAGAGAAGTTCCCAGGGCTGCAACCGGCACAAGCCGCTTGCGGCCTTTCGTTTTAACCTGTCCCAAGGAAAGGAGGTCCCGATGCCGAGCCACATCGCTGTTGGCTGTTCACCGTTGGCTGTTAACTGCTTCACCATGAATACTTTGCCTGTAAAGTCTCGCAGATCAATACTTTGCCCCCGAGGTCGCCCGCTAAACCGCTGATTCCAGAGACCCTCCAGAAAATAATAGTAGGGGGTACCTCTGACTGAAGTGGGTTTGGAACTCACCCGCAACGAAACGGTCACAGGCTTCCACCGCCTATAATCGTCCGGATGCGGTCTCTGTCGAAGCTACTCGCCCTCAACCTCGCTCTGCTGGGCGTTCTGGCCTCCACAGCCCTTCCAGGCCGCGCGCAGCAGACCTCCGCAGCGGCAATGCCCGGTGGTCGAGTCGTTCTGGTTCTGCCCTTTGACAACCGCTCCGGCGACGCGACCTTGAACTGGATCGGCGACTCCTTCCCGGACACGCTCGACAAGCGCCTCAACTCCGCGGGGTTCCTTACCATCTCGCACGACGACCGCGCCTACGCGCTCGACCACCTCGGTCTGCCCGCTGGCTTCCGTCCCTCACGCGCGACGACCATCCGCATCGCGCAGCAGCTTGACGCCAACTACGTCATCGTCGGCAGCTACACCGTGAAGAAGGGGACAGGAACCAGCAACGACCACATCGCCATCCAGGCGCAGGTGCTCTCCGTCGACGCGCTCACGCTCTCCCGCCCGCTCGAGGACGGAGCCGAGCTCAACCGCCTCTTCGACGCCGAGAACGCCATCGCCTGGAAGGTCGCCCGCGAGATGGACCCCATGCTCAACGTGGCCGAGCAGACCTTCCTCGCCGCGCCGGGCGCTGAACCGCTGCCCGCGTTCGAGGACTACATCCGCGGCACCACCGCTCCGACCGCGGAGGAGCGTATCCAGCGGCTGCAGTCCGCTGTGCAGCTCGCTCCAGACTACGCAGCAGCTCTGCTGGCGCTGGGCAAGGAGCAGTACACCGCCCATGACTACGCCGGCGCCGCCACCACGCTGGCCCGCGTGCCCACAACAGACCGGCTTGCGCTGGAGGCGAACTTCTATCGCGGCCTCGCGATGTTCAACTCGGCGAACTACGCTGCCGCGCAGAAGGCCTTCAACTTCGTCGAGAGCAAGCTTCCGCTTCCCGAGGTCGTGAACGACGAGGGAGTCGCAATGAGTCGCCAGGGCAAGGACGGAGTCGTGCTCTTCCGCCGCGCTTCGGTCGCCGACCCTTCCGACGAGGACTATCACTACAACCTCGCTATAGCGCTGTTTCGTGAGGGCGTAACCGATCAGGCGCTGAGCGAGGTCGAGGCAGCGCTGAAGCTCACGCCTGCTGACAATGAAGCGGCCGAGCTGCGCAAGGCGCTGCAGGCCGCTTCCGCAGGCTCCAAGCTGGCTCCCAACTCAACCGGTGGATTCAGCCCCGTCGAGCGCGTCCAGCGGACATGGTCGGAGACCAGCTTCCGCCAGGCGGCCTTCCAGTTGGACCAGTTGCGAGCCGCCCGCATGGCCACGCTTCCGCCCGCGCAGCGCGCCGTGCAGTACTCGCAGTTGGGTCGCGACTATCTCGCCGAAGGCCTGCTCCCTGAGGCTGAGAGCCAGTTCCAGTCCGCGCTCGCTGCCGACTCCGGATCTGCCGAGGCGCACGCAGGACTCGCCCAGGTCCGCGAGTACAGCGGAGACTCCGAGCAGGCCCGCAGCGAGGCTGCGGTGTCGCTCCAGCTCCATCCGAGCGTCGAGGCATGGATGGTGCTCGCGCGGCTCGACCTCGCCGCCAACAAGCTGCCCGCCAGCGCCGACGATGTTGCCCATGCTCTGCTGATTGAGCCCGGCAACTTCGCCGCTCAGGCCATGCGTCAGGCCCTTCAGCAGCGCGGCCAGATAATGCCATGAACGCAGCCACGCTGCATCTCGCACCGGATCACGCGCTGTTGCTGTTCACGCTCGGCCTGCTGCTGATCTACGTCGAGCTCAACCGGCCCGGCTGGATCGTTCCCGGCGCCTGCGGTCTGCTGTTGGCCCTGCTTGCCACAGCTTCGCTGCTGCGTCTGAACCTCAGCCTCGCCGCAGTCACGTTGCTTGCAACTGCGGCAGCCCTGCTGCTGCTGGATCTGTTGCGTCCGGCTCCCGCGCTGGTAGCGCTTGCGGCAACAGTGGCGCTTATCCTGGGCTTTGACCGCCTTGTACAAGGCCCAGAGCAGCTACGTATCCACGCGCCGGTGGCTGTGCTCTGCGGCCTCGTGGTCGGGGGCGCAACCTCGGTGCTCACCCGAATCGCCCGGCGCGCCCGGGCCAACAAAGCGGTAGACTAGACAGACACAGAGCGCCAACTCGCGCCCGGAGATTTCACGACTTGATCCGCAAAGCCTCGCCTTTTCTTGCCGCCGCCCTTCTCGCTTACAGCCTCGGTAGCGCAGCCGCATTCGCCCAGACCGAAACGCCGGAGACGCCGCTCGTCCGCCAGTTGCATCGCCTGGACCTCGGCGTGAGCGGTATCGGCATATTCAACACCACAGTGACCGGCCCGGTCGTTCCACTGGCCTCCAACACGGGACAGTCAATCAAGCAGTTCGGCTCGAATACGCTCGGCGCTCTGGTCTCTATCGGCTACACGGCAAAGCCATATATCGGCTTTGAGTTCAACTATGGCTACGCCCGCTACACCGAAAACTATACCGGTGCTGGTAGCGTCACCTGCTGCGCCACGAACGACTTCCAGATTCAGACTCAAGCGGACGAGTTTACGCTCGGCTACGTCGCGCATCCACCGCATCCGGTCTTCGGCCTTCAGCCTTTCCTCGGAGCTGGAGCTGGGTCCATCGAGTTCAAGCCCACCGCCCACGGCGGCGAAGGTGCTGATAAGCATGCACGTGCTGTCTACTACTATTCAGCCGGTGTGCAGAAAGACATTACCCCCAACTTCGGCCTGCGCGCCGGGTTTCGGGAGCTTTTCTTTCTGGATCCTGACTACGGTTTGAACTACCTTACAATCTTGAAGCATGCCAATACATTTGAGCCGTCTGCCGGCTTTTACCTGCGCTATTAGTCCGGGCCATATTCTGCTCTAGATCGACAGGCCTTATGAACTATCTACTCGATGATGATGACATTGCAGCACCAACCGAGCGTGAGTTCACTCTGAGCACCAGCGCCATACTTTGCCTGTTCTTCGGCCTTGTGCTGCTCTGCGGCCTCTTCTTTGAGTTCGGCTATAGCGTGGGCAGCCATAAGGCGCCGCAGTTGGCTGCACAATCGCCCGACAACACACCTGCACCAACCAACTTCAACGCCTTCAAACCTGCAGCAGGTCTGCCGGTTGGTGCGTCCAACAACGTTTCAGCTGCTCCCCAGAGCACAAACACTACTGCCAGCACATCTCCTGCCGGCAATACGACTCCATCGGGCGGCATCGCTACTCCAGTAGCTCAGGCCAGTTCCACCGCGCCCGCTCCTATCGTAAGAGTGTCACCAGCACATACCGACACTGCCTCACCTGCAACATCTGCCTTGGGAACATTCATCGTCCAGGTGGCTGCTGTTTCCCATCAGGAGGATGCAGACCTGCTGGTCTCTGCGCTGCGGGCCAAAGGATATGCAGTCGTCGCCCTGGTTGGGCAGGACAAGTTCATACGCATACAAAGCGGCCCGTTCAGCAATCGCCACGATGCCGAAGCCATGCGCCAGCGTCTCTCCGCAGATGGCTACAGCCCTATCATCAAGTAGCCAGAGCGCACTCCATCTTCGCGCGAACAAACTCCATCAGTTCCTCGCGTGTTGCAAAGTTTTTCGGCCACACGACAGGCAGAAATCGCACTACTGCTTCACCGGGATAGACCTTCAGGCTTCCCTTTCGCATCATCCGTGCGGTTCCCTGGATGATGATCGGAACCACCGGCGCTTCTGTGGCCATCGCCAGAAAGAACGCCCCTTGCTTGAAGGGCAGCAACTGTCCATCGGTCGACCTGGTGCCCTCCGGAAAGATGGTGATATGCAGACCGCTGCGTAGAGCATCGGCAGCATCCTCAACACTCTTCTCTGCGTCCTCACGATTATGTCCACGCGCTACGGGGACGAACTTCCCCATCCGCATCGCGGTACCCAGCAGCGGAATTCTCATCAGCGACTTCTTGAGAAACACACTGGTCATCCCCGGAATCGACGGCAGCAACACCGGCGGGTCGAGATTCGACACGTGATTGCTAAGAAAGATGCACGACTTCCCCACAGGAACATTCTCTAAACCTTCAAGGCGGACTCGAATGCCGGCAATACGCACACCGAGCCGGATAATCCCCATACCCCAGCCATACATGGTTCGGAAGTTCCCTCTTAGCGCCGACCATGGAATTCCAACTAACGCCCCCGGAATCCCCAACACGACAAACACAAACAACATACGTAACGCAGCGAACATACCGCCAGAATACCGTGCCGGCGGTGCCCTTGCGCCTTCTACTTCGCCAATGTCCTCGGCAGCTTCTCGTAGATGCCGCCGAATCCCCCATTCGAAAGGATCGCAATGACGTCTCCGGCGCGCATCCGCGACGAACTGTGTGCAATGATCGCATCCGCATCGGCGCACAGCACAGCCGGCACGCCGCGCTTCAGCAACGCTGCTATCACCCGTTGCGGTTCCAAACGCTCAGGCACCCGAATCGACTCGCTTTGGTATACGGCTGCCAATACCACCTCATCGGCCAGCGCCAGGGACTCCACAAGCTCTTGCTCAAATACATTCCGCCGTAACGTGTTTGAACGTGGCTCCAGAACCGCCCACAATCTACGCCCCGGATATGCTGAGCGCAACGCTCGAAGCGTCTCACGAATCGCCGTTGGATGATGCGCGAAGTCATCAATCACAGTGATACCTGCGACCTCCGCCCTTATCTCAAGCCTGCGTTTCACGCTCTTGAACGTGGCCAGAGCCTCAGCGATTGACTCGACCGGCACCCGCTGTCCCGCGGCCAGCGCTGCCGCCGCTGTCGCATTCAGCGCATTGTGCTCTCCGGCCATAGGCAGCGTCAGTCGGGCATACTCTGCTCCGTTATGCAGCAACGTCCAACTCGTCGCAGACCCAATCTCCAGATCTTTGATGCGCCATGTCGATGCTTCTGCAAATCCGTACCGCTCCACAGCACAGTATGCCTTTGCGCAGCACTCGGTTACATTCGCACTTCCATCGAAAGCGACCAGCCTTCCCCGTCGCGGGATCAGGTTCACCATCCTCTTGAATGCCGTCTTCACCGCATCCAGGTCGGGATAGATGTCTGCGTGATCGTACTCAACATGCGTCAGTATCGCAGCGTCGGGAAAGTAATGCAGGAACTTCGGCCCCTTATCGAAAAACGCCGTATCATACTCATCACCCTCCAGAAGAAATGGCCGTGTCTCCTCTTCTACGCGAAAGCTCGTCCCAAAGTTCTCCGCTACGCCACCAATCAGGAATGACGGCTTAAACTTGGCGTCCTTCTGCGCAGCCGTCTCATAGATCCACGCCAGCATGCTGGTCGTTGTTGTCTTGCCGTGTGTTCCG